>AR_comb_assmDRAFT_11823572_pt1 | contig 11376 bp, 10 predicted proteins | sample ArasoioldDNA_FD_10543 | JGI IMG/M metagenome (IMG submission 10543) | reverse complement strand
CTTTAACGTGTAAGCTTGGTTATTTCCCAGCTCCCTTTTCTTCGTTTTTTTTTTTTCTGTAAGCTTATTGCTGGCCGGCTTCTTTTGTTCGACTATCTATTTAACATAGAAAAATTTACAGGGTGAGGCGCAAAAGATCCCAAAAGCATTTCTCCATCAATTGTGTCAAAGATCAGGGTGGGAAGCACCAAAGTTCAATAAAGAAACCGGTGAAGGAAGAAATTTCTCATATACTGTAAGTATTCTGCGCAAAGCCAGTGGGAGGGGTAAAAACAGACAAGCCGGTGGTCTGGTAACTCTCCAACTTCCTCCTAAAGATGAGAATTTTGAATCCATCGAGGTACTCCTTTGATCCATGTTTTAACATTTGATATTCTTTTGCGAAAATGTATCTGGTTAGGGTCTCGTGACTAAATGTAGTTAGGAATATATCTTCTCCCAAGAAAGTTCCAGTTTAATTCCTTGATTGCAAGGTTCTGAGGAAAATGAAGTAGGACAGCTAGTTTGAAGCTTTAGTGCACTATTGTTTGGTTAACAACGTTGCTCAATGTTTTGGAAATGATTTATGTTGACCACATATTCAGTGCACTAAAACCTTCTGCTCTTGTGTGTGACAGGATGCACAAAACAAAGTTGCAGCATTTGCTCTTCATAAACTTTTTTCTGATTTACCTGTCCACTTTGCAATTACGGAGCCTTATGCTTCTCTAGTTTTGATCTGGAAACAAGGTGATCTCATTTATTTTGTCTCAGTACCTGGTTTATTACCCCCCCTTCTATTTATGTTGATATTGGCATGTCCTATTTGAAACAATTTCTCACTAGTCCAGGAATTTTGGGACTAGAAATCAACTGTGGTAACTCTACAACATTTATTTTTGCATCAGAGTTTTGGTATTTATTTGTTGAAAACATTTTGACTGTTAAGAAGAGCATCAGTATTAATTGAAAGTTTACCACATAGGAAGAAAAATAAAGGTTTAGCGTATCGCAAATGTGGCCATTTTCTTAAGTATCATATATAGGTTCTCGTTTGGCAATATATGAATCACTCTAATATAGTTGCTTTGAGCTTTTACAGAGGAATTGTTGTGTACTACCATACAAAGCACAGAAGAAGACCGAAGAGCTAATTTTGTTGATAAGTTGCTTGAGGAGGACAGTTTTAGTTTGACCACTTCGTCGAGTAGCTTTGAGAATTCGCTTCCGTTGGTAGACTCCTATGTCAAAGACAAAGATGACTTGGGTGTTGTCAAATCTAACAACAGAGCTAAAAGTATGTTTGGTTTATTTAGTTACTTAAATAATATAACTCTGAATTTTAGTGCCAAAAAATTCATTAGCAGGTTATATGATCCATTAATCCTCTGTTTTCTGTGTTACAGGAGACTCTTATATAGAGGCTGAGTGTTTATCTCTCCAACGAAAACAAGAAAACAAAAAGAGAACGCAAAAGTACAAGGTAGAGTATGCTTATGTTTGAACAGAAGTTTGGCTCGAGAATGTCCTTCATGGAGCAAATTTTATGCCTTACAGTGTTATTATATATCTAAAGCTGACCAGACTAGTTAGTTCGTTCCGGTAAAAATATAGGACTATGTAGTCAAATCTTTGTTACCGCAGCTCTTTCAGTAATCCTACTATTTTTTTGCAGGACATGTTGAAAACTAGAACTGCTCTTCCTATATCTGAAGTTAAGAATGGCATACTCCAGCATCTGAAAGAAAAAGATGTCTTGGTGGTATGCGGAGAAACAGGCTCTGGAAAGACTACACAGGTTTGGTCTCGCCAGCTACTCCTTGTTACTTAGTGTTGATAAAATATTTGCTGTTTGCTCTTTCATTACTGAGTTTATCGTCCAGCTTATAGCTTTGAGTTATTTTAACTCTGCAACATTATTCCAGGTTCCTCAATTTATATTGGATGATATGATTGATTCGGGGCATGGTGGATACTGTAATATCATATGCACACAACCTCGTCGGATAGCGGTGAGTATCTCGTTGTTAAGATGTGATACTGTAATATATTGGATGATATGATCGATTTGGGGCATGGTTGAATTTCTTGTTTGGTTCATATTGACGACGTAGACGACGATTCTTTTAATTCTTGTTGATGCTTTTATTTCTGCAAAGCGTAATGATATCATTTAGTGTAGCCCTGCAGATATTTTTCTACTTTTTGCTTCTGCTAGTAACTGGTTAATGTGGTCTAGGCTATCTCTGTTGCTCAAAGAGTTGCTGATGAGCGTTGTGAATCCTCTCCAGGCTTAGATGACTCATTGGTTGGGTATCAAGTTCGTCTTGAAAGTGCAAGGTCTGCTCCTTAATTTTGAGATTTTTTTTTGTATTGTTTTACAAGCTTATTAGATTTTACTGTATTCGGCTTCTATGCATTTCCATTGCTACTGTCCTCAAGGACCCAAGTTAAATGATCATGGAATTCTATCTGTAGCAAGAAATTTAAGTAGTATAGTAGTTGCTGTGTAAAGAAGAGCAAAGAGCAATTTTTTGCAATTTGGTCCCAAAGGCTGAACTATTAGGAGTTTAGGAAACTGGGCCTCTACACTTGTCAAATGAGTACATTTTGTTTTTTCATTTTCTGATATACCTTTCCGACCAAAAAAATAAAATAAAATTTTTTCATATGCGTTCGGTTTCTTGGCCCACTATTTGTGATCAAACAATTTCACTTACTCTTGTGTCAGTTTTGGTCTTCAGCGATGTGATTTCTGCTAGGCTTTCTAATTATCTCTGTACCGACTCCAGGCTGATTCTGGTGTAGTAGTACTTCCATGATAATTTGGTGTTAGATGGATGCCTAGAAACAGTTCTTCTTTTTCTTTGATGTTGTGTTGGAACGAATTGTAATATTTATATAGTTATGTTGTTTGTTGTTTTCTTTGCAGAACATGATTGCAAAGAAAACATCAGTTTGTAGTCATAATCTCGCCTGTTTGTTTTGCTGTTCTTTTTGGGCTTCACTAATTTATGGTTGCATCTGTTATGATAATCTGCTATTTTTTCACATATTCATTTTTGACACTACAATATGATGATGGCCTTATGATTTTCTGGCTTTCCCTTTAATAATGTTCCTTGGAGTTGTAGATTAAGCAAACTTAACTTGGCATATTTGTATCTTTGTTCAGGAGTGACAAGACTAGGCTGCTGTTTTGTACTACTGGCATTCTACTGAGGAAACTCGCTGTAAGTCCTTCATTCTATCAATAAGCTCTTGCAAGCAAATAATTCTTCTTACGTGTTATAGTGTTGTATGGTACTGAGAAAGAGGAACATTGTTATGCTGCACAAACATTCTGGTGATGTGGACAAAATTGAAATATCATAGCTGCATTACTGAAATTATGGTTTCTAGAGAACACGATTTTGCAGAAAGTATTATGTAGATAGAGTCTCTGCTAAGTAAGGGGGACATTAGAAGTCCAATAGTTGACGTAGTTGGCTCATTATTAGTAGTATCAGCGGGTTTTTTTTTCTGCGAAACAAATATGAAGAATTGGCAATTCCAGTTGTTGAGACACTGTAATGCTATTTTTCTATAGCATAATGATTACATAATCAGCATTCTCTCTTATTGTTGTTTTCTGTTTGCTCGTTGCAGGGGGATAGAACCTTGAACGATGTTACACATATTATAGTTGATGAAGTGCATGAGCGGTCTCTTTTGGTGAGTCTTCATTAGTAAGCCATAAATTTCATCATTGCTAAGAAAAATAGATACACAGTAAAGGGTTTTGCTTAAGAATCTACACAACATCATCTAATGAATACAAGAACCTGTTAGCAATAAAAACTGGGATTTTAGCATTCAATTTTAAAATGTGCTCTTAGAGTGACACTCCACTGTGTATTTAAACTTTTACAACGGTGAAGACCAGAAGCTTGCATCCTTGGTAGTCTATACCTTTTTCACCATATTTCTCCTCTTCTGGCTTCTTTTGACTCTACTTAGAATAATCATTTTGCTGTGAAGCATTTTTAGTATCTCAATCTCCTCTCTCCATAAAGAATACTAGATTATTTCACATTCAAGCGTCGAACAATCTGACAGGAGACTACCTTTCAATCTTTTTTGTTTTAAATCAACTTGTGGGTAAGAACTACTTTTCTTCTTCCCATTTCAGGGTGATTTTCTTCTAATTATTTTGAAGAGCCTGATTGAGAAGCAATCATGCGATAATACATCACGTAAACTGAAAGTTATCCTTATGTACGTATTCATGGGTTTTTTTTTAAGGCAGATGCATATAGTAATTAAAAATCATATTAATATATGCTTCTGATCCCGTTCAGGTCTGCTACTGTTGACGCTGATCTATTCTCAAGATATTTTGGTCATTGTCCTGTGATCACTGCTCAAGGACGAACACATCCAGTCACTACCCACTTCCTGGAGGAGATTTATGAGAGTATTAACTACCTTCTTGCTCCAGATTCTCCTGCTGCGCTAAGATCTGATACATCTATTAAAGACAAGGTATTTAGATTTTTTTATCAAACACATCATTTATTTACTTCTGTTATCCCCTTTTTCACTTTGACCAGCAACTCCCATGTTTTTTGGGCATCTCTTCCGTTCACTTACTTTACAGAGCCTGTATCAGTTGAGCTCTTCCTTAGCAGAACTAAAATTAGATAGATGCATCTGCTTAGGAATTTGCACTCCTTGATGTCTTTCGATTTTGTATTTGGGAAAGTGTTTTACCCTAGGGATGTTTCATTTATATGGATAATCTTATTATATTTGTAGAAAAAGTAGACGTTCAGGATGGAGGACTTGTACAAAACTACCTTCGTCTTTTTGTTGCGCCTAACATTGAATGGCCTTTGCATTTCCATGACTATAATATCTGAATGCCTTTTGATCACATGTGTGTTATATGATTTTGAAATTTGGATTATACTGTTGATATATAGTACTCTCATTTAGCTTGCATTGGAGAAACTATGGAGTCTGTGTAGTTAATAAATGGTTTTCATGTCTGCAGCTTGGTTCTGTAAATGACCGTAGGGGGAAAAAGAATCTTGTATTGGCTGGCTGGGGCGACGATTATTTGCTTTCAGAGGACTGTCTTAATCCTTTTTATGTTTCCAGTAATTACAACTCATACAGTGACCAAACACAACAAAATCTGGTACGCTCACTTTGAGCTTCAGTTACTCTTATTTACCTATTTATCCTTGTCGTCTTATTCACGTGGTTATTCTGAGTCCAAACAACTTGTGAGTGTTGTGTAGAAAAGGTTAAACGAGGATAGAATTGACTACGAGCTTCTTGAAGAGTTGATATGCCACATTGATGACACTTGTGAGGAAGGAGCCATTCTTATATTTTTGCCTGTAAGCTGATACTGAGATATTTCATGTAATGAGATTCGCTCATCCTCTATCGTTTTGGCTTGACATTATTTGGTTGATAACAGGGAGTGGCAGAAATTTACATGTTACTCGATATGTTAGCTGCTTCCTATCGTTTTCGTGGACCTGCTGCAGATTGGCTTCTTCCTCTACATTCTTCTATTGCATCTTCAGAACAGAGAAAGGTGTTTCTGCGTCCCCCTAAAGGCTTACGGAAGGTAATTTCATGTGACATCCATATAATCTGTTACACTATTGCTATCTCTAGTTCAGATGTCTACTCTCCTAGAGATGAGTTACTTTTCATCCATTTTTTCCAGATGACTAGTTTAATGGCTTTGTCTTTAATGCCTTGCTTTTACATGTTCTCTATTGTAAATCAATCTAAAGTTGTTAGGTGCTGCTCTAGGTTGTGTGTTTTGAATATTGATGCATTGTTTTTTCGGTTATAAGAGATTCATCTCATTTCGTGCTTCTACTTATTTCCTTGCATTCCCACTAGCAAATGAATATAGTTGATATCGACAAAAAAAATATCGAAAAGTAATTCTGTTCCAGACCCCACTTTTTAACAAAAGGACTACATCACCAATATTGGTTTTCTTGAAAGTTGTATTATGTGTATATAATATACAGTAAAGGCTGCATGGATCTCTGCAAAGCTGATCTGATATATCTTTGCATCGTCTCTTATGTTCAGGTTATCGCAGCTACAAATATTGCAGAGACCAGTATAACAATTGATGATGTGGTGTATGTGATTGACAGTGGCAAACACAAGGAAAATCGCTACAATCCACAGAAGGTATTCTGAATTCTAATGAATTCATTCAGTTGCATATCCTTGTACGGCGATGCTTGTAGACCAATATCCAATTTTTATGTTTGTTTCTTTCCCCCTTTGAACTCCATAACTGTTTCTAAATATGAATTAAACATCATGCACATTTTATAGTTAGTTGCTTATAGTCCCTTCACTATGAACCTGTTTTTTAAGATTGGTGTCCGTTATTTTGATATATCTATTAGCCTGTATCTTGAAATTACTTTTCAGTTCTCCATATTGAAACCAAAAGCTCCCTAGATATATAGGCTCTGTTTAATTACATTGTCGTATATCCCAGCATGATTGCCTCGTGATCATTGTGTTTTGTCTCTGAGATGTCAGTTTGATTTTCAATTCTTTTTAGAAACTGTCGAGCATGGTGGAAGATTGGATATCTCAAGCAAATGCAAGACAAAGAACAGGAAGAGCTGGACGCGTCAAACCTGGGATTTGCTTTTCATTGTACACACGCTATAGGTTCGAGAAGCTAATGCGTCCCTATCAGGTGTTTTCAATAGGTCCATTCCTGGTCACTTGTTCACTTGGTTTTAGCCATTTAACTCATCTATTCCACACTTTTTTTAAGGTTCCTGAAATGCTGCGGATGCCATTAGTAGAGTTATGTCTACAAATCAAATTGCTTGGCTTGGGTCACATTAAACCTTTTCTGTCCAGGGCAAGTGACACCATCTTTACTGATAAAACAAAGAACATTATCATCCATCTGATTCTAATTTACACACTGTCTTTAGGCTTTGGAACCTCCGAGTGAAGGTGCTATGACCTCTGCGATTTCATTGTTACATGAGGTAATATGTAATGGATATAAGTCTTTTCTTTCTGTAGAACTCTAAGTTCCTGGGATCAGTCATATTTGGTACATCCAACCTGTCACTTGGACATATAGCTGATGTGTTTGAGGCTGTCCTGCAGTGTGGCTGATTTATCTTCTTTACATTGTAGCCTTAGGGTATACTTTATGCTTTCCAATCCCTCATTTTAGTTCCGATTGATGGAATATCAACTAAGTAGAGAGTTTTGCATACCTTTGAGAGTTTTTTTGTCCTGAGCTTTCTCGTGTGAACCCTGTCTTCTTTAGGTTGGTGCTGTTGAAGGGGATGAAGAGTTGACACCACTTGGGCATCATTTAGCCAAACTTCCTGTTGATGTGTTAATTGGAAAGGTTTGCGTCAGTAACATTACTGTTGCACTAAAATTTCCGAGTTGGAGGCCTTGGTCACTGACTCTCATATATATGTTTTATTCCTCTCCTCACAACATCTTGCCTCATCTCATCATGTGTCCTTTTTCATATTCTTAAGAAAATTGCTGCCTAGGTTTCAACATGGTTGTTGATGTTGATAACCAGAGAGTGCATCATAGAATTCTTTCCACCATCATGAATATATGTTTGATAATTTGCAGATGCTGTTATACGGTGGAATATTTGGTTGCTTATCACCTATTCTCTCGATCGCAGCTTTCTTGAGCTACAAATCGCCGTTTATATATCCCAAAGATGAGGTACATTTTTACATTCTCAGAACTTGGTTGATTTGCACAAATAACGAGGTTGTTAACTAACTTTATGTTCTTAGAAGCAAAATGTCGACCGGGTGAAACTTGCTCTTTTGTCTGACAATGGGGTGAGCTCAAGTGATTTAAACAACAATGACAGACAATCTGATCACCTCCTTATGATGGTTGCATACGATAAATGGGTGAAGATACTGCAAGAGGTATGTGATAAAAGGGATAAATGAGCTTTTTATTGAACAACTGAATAAAGCATGGAGGGACTTAAATCCGCTGATACTGGGTTTATGTCCGATCTATTTTAGCAAAACGTTTGTCTGCATAATGACGTGCTCTATGTGTTTGTGATGTCTTCAGCGAGGAATGAAAGCTGCACAGAGGTTCTGTGAATCAAAGTTCTTGAGCAGCTCAGTGATGCGGATGATCAGGTACATTGGACTTAGATACTATAACTTGTCTGCAAAAGATCTCCATAAAATTATAGAAAAAGTGATGTCTATTAACCTTCAGTTTTGAGGTCACCTGACTCACTAGTCACTTCTGGAAACATAAGATGGCTAAACATTAATGTTTATCTAAACTTGATTTAAGATGCTTTAGCCTTGCAAACTTGAATAAGAATATTCAAGGGTGGGGAAACTGTGTAGGTGGCTTAACGGAAAATATCAGTAATTTTTTTTTTGTTAAAGTAACTTAATCTACTTCGTAATGGGAACTTCTTCATTATATGCACGAGTCCCTAAAATTTTCCTAAACTGAAAGAATGCTTACACTATTTCTGTCAAATCTTATTGTTATTTCACGTATATCAGAGACATGAGAGTACAATTTGGCACATTACTTGCCGACATCGGGCTCATCAATCTTCCTAAAACAGGAGAGGTAACTTATCTACCCCATCTGAAACATTTGTTGCATTGCATAAAGCACCTATGTGCCTGATCTTACCAAAAAAATTGAAATGATAGTTCTTAAGTCTACGTTACAACTCAATAAGGTTCATCATCTTTGTAAGCTTGGGCAGATTAATGAAATCTAATTAGAAATCTCTTCGTTTCTTATCATAGTTTTCAGGAAGGAAAAAGGAAAATCTTGATGTCTGGTTTTCTGACCCAACTCAACCTTTCAATATGTATTCACAGCAACCTGAAGTTGTTAAGGTATAGTGCATCTGGACATCTGGTTGCTCTGCTGCTCAGATATTTTCTCGTAGGAAACATTTTTTGTGGTTGCCAATAATCTAATTCTACTCGTATAAGAGGCTCTATGTCATTATCTATTTGGTGGGTAACTAAACCCACCTGTCAATATGTACAGGCTATACTATGCGCAGGACTATATCCTAATATAGCAGCCAATGATAAAGGAATTACAGAGACAACGTTTAACAGTTTGACAAAGCAAGGAAACCAAACAAAGAGCTACTCGGCATGGTACGATGGCAGAAGGGAAGTTCATATCCATCCATCTTCCATAAACAGCAACTTCAAAGCATTTCAAAACCCTTTCCTTGTATTCCTTGAGAAGGTAACCTGAGTTTTAATATGTGAAGCGTTTGATTTTACTCTGATTACTTATGATCTACAAGCCTCCGAATTCATACTTAGCTTTGTACATATTAAAAAAGCATGGTAGCTTGTTATTAACTTCTTATTCAATTTGATGTTACTAGGCAGATTCTGGTGTTAATTTGTAGGCATCATCTAATCGTGGGTAAATATTATATCTTGTAGGTGGAAACGAACAAAGTATATTTGCGAGATACAACCATTGTTTCTCCTTTCTCTATTCTACTTTTTGGCGGCTCAATCAATGTTCATCATCAGGTACAGTTAGCCATATCGTGTTCTCTCGCTGTTAGCAAAACAAAGATGAAATATTCTGCTTATTCGTTGATTTTATCTGTTCTTTACCTTAAAAACCTTACCTTTCATTGCAGAGTGGATCAGTCACTATTGATGGGTGGTTAAAGGTAGCAGCACCAGCTCAAACCGCGGTTTTGTTCAAAGAACTCCGGTTAACCCTCCATTCCATTCTCAAAGATCTTATCCGAAAACCTGAGGTTACATGTTCAATCCTTGTTTGATCTACTTGGTTAAGTAGAATTAGCTCAGGACTAATCTCTCCTATCTCTTCACGTTTGTGTTTTTCAGAAATCAGGTATTGTCCACAACGAAGTCGTCAAATCGATGGTTCATCTTCTTATAGAAGAAGGAAAACCGCAACACAAATGAACTAAAAAGGAAGATCAAATTTGTGTGTAACTCACCAAGATTTGAAGGTGGACATGTATAAGACACAATGTTGATACTAAGGTGACTTGCATAGCTAATAATTGCAGTTTTAGGTAGGTCAATTGAGATTCCCAGAGCTCAATTATCTATAAAAATTTACAATACAGTAAGTAAGAAATATATTTTTTTCCCGGGAAAATGGTGAAAGAAACCCTGAAATTTAACAAAAACAAGGGTCCCCAAAAATAAGTACCAAATATTGAGCTTTTCTTTCAAAAGCATCAATAAATCATGAAACGAATCCTAAGGTTTTCTAAACCGCTCGAACTAAAGTAACTTCGATGATAAGGTTTGAAACGAATCCTAAGGTTTTATTAATGTTTTATTTTAGAAGATTACAATTTTTTCATTACATTCATTGGTTCAGTATACAACAACATATTCCAGATTCACATACACCGATCAATACAGCACTTAAACTTGAACAAAACGTCTGGCAATAGAACAATCCCCTCGTACATGGCGCTGGTGTAAAGCATCTTTTAGTCGCTTCCGTTATGCCATAACCTATTCGATATTGATCGTCATACAATATGTAAAATGAGTAAAATATGTAGATAATTTAAAAAGTTAAGAGTTATATAATAGTACCACTAGTGCCATCGGAGCAATGAACAGAAGATATGACAAAGAACAAAGTGAGAACAAATGCAACTAACATTGTCTTGGTGGTAGTCATTTTTATGATATCTTTATATTTTTTTGGTTTACATCTTTATTTCACTTGGGATGATTATATAATAACACAAACATACATACATGAAAGTTAATTTTCTGGTCAATGGTGAAAACAAAGAATCTTTCGATTTATTTCCACTTATTTATAGTCAACCCAAACAAAAATAAAGAGAATGATTTCGTTACCTTAATATATCTATTTTACAGATAGTTAACAATTATTTAATCACAAGATTTTGAAAATTGGATATAAAGGATCTTTTTAAAAACAATTGTCCATCTACACTTAATTTCCTTCTACAATGAAAGATAGATTTGTCACATCAAAACTGGTTCTTAAGAGAAGTGCCAAAATCTAAGGTCGTATGAAATTTTTTGTAAACCTAACGAGATGAAAGAATTAGAGTTACGTGTATTAGTAGCAACAAACAAAACTACAAGGCCAAGACCACTAGCTATATCATCTGAATAAAGCAAACCGTTTTGTATTTTGGACAATGTTATGGATGGAAGAACCGAAGACACAATGTAATAACTTAATATTTCATTAGACTATCTAGTTTAATGTAAGGAATTTCATTTCATGTCTCTTTAAGTTTAAACAAAAATCATGAGCGGTAAAAAAAATCATGAAACTATTTGAATTAAAAAAAATATC
>AR_comb_assmDRAFT_10654772_pt1 | contig 11376 bp, 2 predicted proteins | sample ArasoioldDNA_FD_10543 | JGI IMG/M metagenome (IMG submission 10543) | reverse complement strand
GATAGCGGGCCTGTGCGTGATCGCATCGCCGATCGACTACTCGCTGGTCGAGCCGTTCCGCCTGTCTGGCAAGGTGCTTGGCTGGGGATGGGTTCGACTGTTCAGCCCGTTCATCAACCTGTACGCGGTGATCTTCCTGGTGGGCGGAGCGATCGTGTCCGCGGTGCGGTATCGGCGCACGCGCGAGACGTACCATCGGTTCGTTGGAAACGTGTACATCGCCATCGGGGCAATCCTCCCCGGCATTGGCGGGGCGTTCACGCGATTCGGGCACACGGAAGTGCTGTACGTGACGGAATTGCTCGGCCTGCTTCTGATCTTTGGCGGATACCGCATGAACGTCGCGGTGGACCGGAAGCGGGAAGCGGGACACGGGAAGCGTGAGCTTCGGGCTGCTCGCAGCTATTAGCTCAACGCCGACGCCCGTCTTCCGTTTCCCGGCAGTTCGGATTCCCTACACAGCGGCCCGTTAACTGCTAAAGTTCGGTCCACGACTCAGTTGATTGGATCGTGGCAACCAGTTCACCACCAGCGAGAAGACAAGGACTCCTCGCGCGCCTGTTAGCGCGCACGTCGAAGGTTGGGCAAGAGCCGCTCGTCGGACCTATCCGCGGCGAGCTGCTCGGTGCCGATCGACTCGGCGAGCATGCGCGAGCACTCGCGCGCCGGCAGCGCGTTCGTCCGCCAGGCAAGGGCCGCAGGACGGTTCCGCTCCTCGAGCGACTCGAGGAGACGTACCGCCTGCTACTCGAAGCGCGCGAGACGCTCGCGGCGGCCGCCGACGAAGGCATCGACGTCAGTCCGGCCGGCGAGTGGCTCCTCGACAACTTCTATACGGTCGAGGAACACATCCGCGAGATTCGCGCGACGATGCCGCGCGGCTACTACCGGGAGCTTCCCGAGCTCGCGAGCGGACCACTCGCGCGCTTTCCGCGCGTCTACGAGATCGCGATCGAGCTGATTGCCCACACCGAAGGGCATCTCGATTTCGCGAACACGGAACTGTTCATTCGCGAGTATCAGCGCGTCACGCGGCTGCGCATCGGTGAGCTGTGGGCGATCCCCGCGATGCTCCGGCTTGGACTCATCGAGAACATCCGCCGGATGACGCGGCGGACGCTCTCGCGGCTCGAGGAGGTGCGCGGCGCGGACGCGGCCGCGGAAACACTGCGTCGCGCGAGCGAAGCGGGCCCGAAGCAACTGGCGGCCGCGCTGCACGACTTCGTCGATCACACGCCCAAGCTCTCGGCGATCTTCATCGCGCGATTCCTGTCGCAGGTTCGGAGCTACCAGTCGACGTTCACGCCGCTGGTGTGGCTCGAGCAGTGGATCGGCGAAGACCTCATGAGCGCCGAAGAGGCAGTCGCGCGGGCGAATCAGCGCGCGGCGCTCACGCGCGTGACGATCGCGAACAGCATCACGAGCCTTCGCACGATCGCGCGCCTCGACTGGAACTCCTTCGTCGAGTCGCAGAGCGCAATCGAGAAGGTTCTCCGCGGGGATCCGTCGGGCGACTACTCGTGGATGACCTTCTCGGCGCGGGACCGATATCGTCACGAGATCGAGCGACTCGCGAAGCGAACGGAACGCGACGAGGCGAAGGTGGCCGAGGTCGCGCTCGACCTGGCGAGTCGTCAACCGGCGGAGGGGCCGGAGCGCCGCCGCCGCCACGTCGGATACTGGCTCGTCGACGAAGGACTCCCGGAGCTCGAGGCCGCGGTCGCGTACAAGCCTCGGCTCGCCGAGCGGATGCGTCGTGCCGTCACTCGGCACCCTAACGCGGTGTATTTCCCGGCGATCGCCATCGTCACCGTGGCGGCGCTCCTGGCGGCGTTCGCGCTCGCCGGCCCGATCGGACTGGGCGGTACGCTGCTCGTGCTCGCGTTAGGGATCGTGCCGGCGAGCGAGATCGGCGTCAGCGCGGTGAACCAGATCGTTACGATGATGCTGCAGCCGCGGCTCGTCCCGAAGATGGATTTTCGGGAACGCGGCATCCCGGCAGAATGGCGCACGACGGTCGTGGTGCCAACGCTCATCGGAAGCGCCGACGCCGCTCGGGAGGCGGTCGAGCATCTCGAAATTCAGTTCCTCGCGAATCGCGATCCGCATCTCCACTTCGCACTGCTCACCGACTTTCTGGACGCGCCAAACGAGACGATGCCTGACGACGCTGCGATTCTCGACGCGGCGGCCCAGGCCATCGCGGCGTTGAACGAGAAGTACGCGCGACGTCATGACGCGATCTTCTACCTCTTTCATCGACCCCGCCGGTGGAACCAGGGTGAGGGCGTGTGGATGGGCTGGGAGCGGAAACGCGGCAAGCTCGCCGAATTCAACCAATACCTTCGCGGCGGTGCCCGCGACGCGTTCTCGCGCATCGTTGGGGACACGACTCCCCTGCGTGACGTAAAGCTCGTCATCACGCTCGACTCGGACACGGTGCTGCCGCCTGATGCAGCGCAGCTGCTCGTCGGGGCGATGGCCCATCCGCTCAACCGGCCCGTGTTCGACGAGGAGCGCGGTCTCATTACGAAGGGCTACGGCATTCTGCAGCCGCGGGTGGGTGTGTCCCTCACGAGCGCCTATCGATCCCGTTTCGCATCCATTCACTCCGGGCACCCCGGCGTCGACCCGTATACGACCGCCGTGTCCGACGTCTATCAGGATCTGTTCGGCGAAGGCTCGTATACGGGGAAGGGGATCTACGACGTCGATGCGTTCGAGCGCGCGACTCACGGTCGATTCGCCGAGAACGTGCTGCTCAGTCACGATCTCATCGAGGGTGCATTCGCGCGGGCCGGCCTGGTCACGGACATCGAGCTCTTCGACGACTACCCAACACGGTACCTGACGTACGCGCGTCGCAAGCATCGCTGGATTCGCGGCGACTGGCAGATCATCCGCTGGAGCGGCGGGGTAGTCCCGGGCTCCGCCGGCCAGGCAGAGCCGAACCGGCTCTCCGCGATTTCGCGCTGGAAGATCTTCGACAACCTTCGGCGCAGCACGGTCGAGATCTTTCAACTGCTGCTCCTCGTCGTTGGCTGGACCGTTCTCCCGACTTCACGAATCGCCTGGACGGCCGGTGTTCTCGCCGCGATCGCGTTCCCGTGGCTTTTCAGCCTAACGCTTGCGGCGTTGCGCCCGCCGCGTGACAAGTCGCTGCGGGCGTACTACACCGCCATCTGGCGTGACGCAGTGGCTGCGGCAGATCAGCTGGCGCTCGCGGTCACGTTCCTGCCGCACCAGGCATGGGTGTCGGCGGACGCGATAGCCCGGACACTGGGACGACTCGTCGTCACGAAGCAGCATCTTCTGGAATGGCAGACCGCGTCCCAGACGGAGCGAACAACCAAGAACTCGCTGCGCGAGCTGTGGCGCCGGATGCTTCCGGCCGAGGTGCTGACGGCGCTCATCGCCGGGCTCGTGGCACTCGCGGCATGGGGACGCTCGACACTCCCATCCGTGGCCGCGGCGGATGGTCCGACGATCGCCGTCGCGCTGCCGTTCATCCTGGTGTGGGCGCTCAGTCCGATCATCGCGCATGCGCTGAGTGCACCGGCAATACGGCGTGAGCTTCGACTGGGGCCTGACGATCGCGACCGCGCGATGCGCTATGCGCTGTACCACTGGCGATTCTTCGAGCGGTTCGTCACCGAGGAGACGCAATGGCTGGCGCCCGACAACTTCCAGGAAGATCCGGCGCCGGTCGTCGCGCTGCGCACGTCGCCGACGAACATCGGGCTCCAGCTGCTGGGCATCACGAGCGCGTATGACCTCGGCCTGCTGACGTGCGGCGAGATGATCGAGCGCCTCGAGCAGGTATTCAAGGCGCTCGACCGCATGCGCCGCCATCGGGGTCACTTCTTCAACTGGTACGAGCTCGAAGGACTCAACGTTCTTCAGCCCGCGTATATCTCCACCGTAGACAGCGGGAACCTCGCGGGCCATCTGCTCGCGTTGAAGCAGGCGTGTCGCGAGATCATCGAGATGCAGCCGGATTCACGCGCGCCGGTGCGAGCCTTGAACGCCGCGCTCGCGGTGACACGTGAGGCGTTTGCCGACGCTGCAAGCTCGGGGCGTGTTGGCGACCCCGCGAAGTGGCAGGCTGTCTCGAAGGCGGCAGCGGTCCTCAAGGCTGCACGCACCGAGCTTGCGGCGAACACCGATGATGTCGCGCTCGCGCACGTGGCGCGCGCGCTCGCCGACGCGGATCAGACCCTGAGCGCCGCGGGCCTCGGGCCGAAGGAAGCACCGCGGGCGAGAGAGTGGTTGGCGTGGTCCGCCCATCTCGCCGAGCGCCAGGTCGCCGAGCGCCAGCGGCTCGGGGCGGCGGCAACGCAACCCCTGCGCGATGGTGCCGCGAGCAACCCCCTCGTGCGGGATCGGATTCAGCGACTCGAAGCGATCGCGGTCGCAGCCCATCGGTACGCGATGGAGATGGACTTCTCGTTCCTCTACGACTCGCACCGTAAGCTGTTCGCGATCGGCTACAATGCTGACTCTGCCACGCTCGACAACTCGTACTACGACCTGCTCGCGTCGGAAGCGCGGCTTGCGAGCTACGTCGCGATCGCGAAGGACGATGTGCCGGTAGAGCACTGGTTCCGACTTGGCCGCTCGCTCACGGCGTCCTCGCAAGCGACGGCGCTCGTGTCTTGGAGCGGCAGCATGTTCGAATATCTGATGCCGTTGCTCGTCATGCGGTCGTTCCCGTACACGTTGCTCGATCAGACATACCGCGGCGCGGTGCGGCGGCACATCGAGTACGCGGCCGAGCGCTCCGTTCCCTGGGGGATCTCGGAGTCGGCGTACAACGTGCGCGACCGTCACATGACGTACCAGTACCGCGCGTTCGGCGTGCCGGATCTGGCGCTCAAGCGCGGGCTCGGAAAGGAGCTGGTGATCGCGCCGTACGCCGCAGCCCTCGCACTGCTGGTCGAGCCGCACGAGGCGATACGCAATCTCGGGACGCTCGAGCGAGAGGGCGTGCTGGGTCCGTATGGCTTCCGCGACGCGGTCGATTTCACGCGTCCGGAGCCTAACGAGACGAAAGCCGTGGTTGGCGCGTACATGGCGCATCACATCGGCATGAGCTTCGTTGCGCTGACGAACGCGCTCGCGGACCGCCTCTGGCAGCGACGCTTTCACTCGGATCCGATGGCGCGAGCGGTCGAGCTCGTGCTGCACGAACGGATTCCGCGTCGTCTCGTGATGCAGGACGCTCAGGCATCCGATACCGACGGGGGGCGCGGGCCGGTCGAAACCGAAAAGCCGGCGGTCAGGCAGATCGAGACGCCCGACACGCCCCAGCCTCGCGTCGGTCTGCTGGCGAGCCTGCCCTATACGGTGATGCTGAGCAACGCCGGCGCAGGGTACAGCCGGTACGAGCAGCTCGCCATCACCCGGTGGCGCGCCGATGGCACGCGCGATGACCATGGCCAGTGGTGCTACGTTCGTGACCTCACGGACGATCAGGTCTGGTCGGTCACGCATCAACCGACCGCCAAGCGAGCGGACTCCTACCTCGCGACGTTCGCGACGGACCGCATCTCGTTCAATCGTCGCGACGGGGATGTTGAGACACGGCTGGAAGTGACGGTCGTGTCGGACGACATGGCGGAGGTCCGGCGTGTGACGCTCGTGAACCACTCTGCGGTGGAGCGCGAGATCGAGCTCACGAGCTACGGGGAGATCGTGCTTGCGCCGCCGGACGCTGATCGAGCGCATCCCGCTTTCGCGAACCTTTTCGTCGAGACGGAGTGGCGACCGACCGAAGCGGCGATCCTCGCGACGCGGCGGCCGCGTGCGAGCAACGAACCGAGGCGCTGGGTCGCGCATGTCGCGGCCGTTGGCCATGAGCTGGTTGGCGACATCGAGTTCGAGACCGATCGGGCGCAGTTCGTCGGGCGTGGGCGCACGGTCCGAGATCCGGTCGCAATGGACCGGTCGGCGAGAATGAGCGGTACGGCGGGCGCGGTCCTCGACCCGATCTTCTCCCTGCGAGTGCGCGTGCGGCTGTCGCCGGGACAGTCTACCCGGGTCGCGTTCACGACGCTCGTCGCCGAGACACGCGAGCGCGCGATCGAGCTGGCCGATCTCTACAGACAGCCGTACAGCGCGCAGCGCGCACTCGACCTGTCCTGGACACGTACCCAGGTGGAGCTTCGCGATCTTGGCCTGACGCCGTCGGACGCTGCGCTGTTTCAGCAGATCGCCGGGCACCTCTTCTATTCGAACCCCCCCATCCGTGCGCCGCAGCAGGAGCTGCGCGCGAACAGGCTTGGCCAACGGGAGCTGTGGAGCGTCGGCCTGTCCGGCGACTGGCCGATCCTCCTCGCCACCATCGATTCGGTCGAAGGCTTGCCGACCGTTCGGCAGCTCCTGAACGCGCATCATTATTGGCGCCTCAAGGGCATGACGGTGGACATGGTGTTCCTCATTACGCGGCCACCCTCGTATCAGCAGGAGCTGGCGGACCAGCTGCTGGCGACGGTCATGGGTTCGAGTGAGACACACCTCGCCGACAAGCCGGGCGGGATATTCATCCGGCGCGCTGACCTCCTATCGGCGGACGTGCTCAGGCTGTTGCGCGTGACGGCTCGCGTGCACGTCGTCTGCGACGGGCTGGGGCTGGGGCGAGTGCTCGACATGCCGGAGGTCGAGGAGCAGCCCCCGGACGAGCCGGAGCGCCCACGCCGGCTGTCGATCTTCTCGAATCGCGACTCCGGCTCCGCGTCGTGGGAGACACGCGGTCCGCGCGACGTGAACGGCGGCGAAGGGGTGATGAGCACGGTGCTCGCACGTGCCGCCGCCTATGCGCGCGATGCGGCGCTGGATCTCGCCGAGAGCTTCGAGCTGCCGGAGTTGCGTATTGGGAGCAAGGCAGGGAATGGGGAAGCGGACAAGAAGGGAGCCGGGAACAGGGAGCGGGGAACAGCGCCTCCGCGCGGGGGCATGGGTCGCGGTTCCCCGCCGCCGGTTCCCGTTCGTCCGGCTCCCGCGCACGGCCTAACGGCAGATCTCGACTACGAGATCAAGCTGACGGCCGGCGCTCTTCCCCCGGCCCCCTGGTCCAACGTCATCGCGAACCCGGAGGCGGGGTTCGTCATCACGGAACGGGGCGGCGGGTTCGCCTGGGTCGAAAACAGCTACTTCTATCGCCTAACGCCGTGGTACAACGATCCGGTGAGCGATCCTGCCACCGAGATCCTCTACATCCGGGACGCGTCGGGTGCGCTCTGGTCGCCCACGCCGGCCATCGCGCGCGACAGCGCAAAGTACACGGTCCGCCACGGCGCGGGATTCACCACGTTCCTCCACGAGCGTGGCGGCATCACGACCGAGCTGACCGTCAGCATGGCGCCCAGCGATCCGGTCAAGATCACGCGCCTTCGCGTCACGAATCGCGGCGATCGCTCTGCCTCGCTCGTTCTCACGAGCTTCGTCGAATGGGCGCTGGGCGTCATGCGGGAACACACGCAGCACCAGATCGTGACCAGCTTCGACCGTGAGTCGCAGGCGATCTTCGCGGTGAACTACTTCGACGCGAGCTTCTCTGATCGGGTCGCGTTCAGTTGGATCAGCGAGCCGCTCGCCGGCTATACGGCCGATCGACGGGATTTCATCGGCCGAAACGGAGACCTCGGGAGCCCGGTCGGGCTGGCGGAGGGTGCCGCGTTAGGCGAGACGACCGGCGCGGCGGGCGACCCATGCGCGGCGCTGCAGGCGAACGTGGTGCTCGCGCCGAACGAGGTCCGTGAGGTCATCGTGCTCCTCGGCGCCGCGCGCGGGGAGGCGGACGCGCGTTCGCTCATTCGGAAGTACGGCTCCGCGGCTTCGGCCAACGCCGCGACCGATGCGACGATCGCCGACTGGGCTCGACGGCTCTCCACCATCACCGTCAGGACGCCCGAGCCCACGTTCGACGCCATGTTGAACCGGTGGTCGCTCTATCAGGCACTCTCGTGTCGCATGTGGGCCCGGTCGGCGTTCTATCAATCGAGCGGTGCCTACGGGTTCCGTGACCAGCTGCAGGACGTGATGGCGTTCGTGTATCACGACCAGGGGATCGCGCGCGAGCACATCCTGCGCGCAGCGGCTCGACAGTTCGTCGAAGGCGACGTTCAGCACTGGTGGCATCCGCACACGGGGCGCGGGACCCGCACGCGATTCTCCGACGACCTGGTGTTCCTGCCGTACGTCGTGGACCACTACGTGCGCACCACCGGTGACGACGCCGTGCTTGACGAGGTCGTGCCGTTCCTCGAGATGCGGGAGCTCGAGCCGCACGAGCACGAAGTGTACGACCAGCCGAACGTGTCGGAGCAGAAGGCGACGCTGTACGAGCACTGCATTCGCGCGTTGCGCCATGCGTGTACGAAGGGTACCCACGGCCTGCCGCTCATTGGCGTCGGCGACTGGAACGACGGGATGAATCGCGTCGGTATCGAGGGCAAGGGCGAGAGCGTGTGGCTCGCCTGGTTCCTCAACGACACGCTGCGTGCGTTCGCCGACCACTGTGACAGTCGCGGTGACGGAGCGGCCGCTGGAGAGCTGCGCGTGAACGCGGATGCGTACGCGCGCGCGGCAAACGAGGCGGCATGGGACGGGGCCTGGTACCGCCGCGCGTACTTCGACGACGGCACTCCGTTAGGCTCGGCCCAGAACGACGAGTGTCAGATCGACTCGATCGCGCAGAGCTGGAGTGTGATCTCCGACGCCGGGGAGCCCGAGAAGCGTGAGCGGGCCATGGCGTCGCTCGAGCAGCGGCTCGTTCGCGAGGATGCCCGGCTCATCATGCTGCTGACGCCGCCATTCGACAAAACCGCGCACGATCCCGGGTACATCAAGGGTTATCTGCCCGGCGTTCGAGAGAACGGAGCGCAGTACACGCATGCAGCGCTCTGGGCGGTGCTGGCGACTGCCCTGGGTGGGCAGGGAGATCGGGCGTTCGAGCTCTACCAGATGATCAACCCGTTCACACACGCTGCGACGCCTGAGGACGTCGATAGGTATAAAGTCGAACCTTACGTGGTCGCGGCCGATGTCTATACTGCCGCGGGTCACGTCGGGCGTGGCGGATGGACGTGGTACACCGGCTCGGCGTCGTGGATGTATCGGATCGGGCTCGAGACCATTCTCGGGTTCACGAGGCAGGGTGACACGCTCACGATCGAGCCGTGCATTCCACAGGCGTGGCGTGAATTCTCGCTCGATTACCGACACGGCTCGGCAACCTACGCGATTCGGGTCGCGAGGAACGGAAGTGGCGGGGGGGTGCTTCGCGTTATGCTCGATGGGGCCGAACGGGCCGATCGCGCGATTCCGCTTGTTGATGACGGGATTCGTCACGAGGTGATGGTCCAGCTTGGATGACCTTGGGACGAACCGAACTTCGTATGATCATCGCAGCTCGTGAACCCAGCTTGACAACGTCGGAGCAGGTGACGATCTAAGGGATTCCTCATTAGCTGAGCCGGCCGGGGGACGGTCGGCGCAACCTCTCGCTGCCACGAGGGCCACCTGTGGAGTTGTGTGTGTTCGGACGCCTGACGAGAGCTCTGGGCGTCGCGATCCTCCTCCTCGTAACAATCTCCCCGATGCGCGACTCGCTCGGCGCACAGCGCCGACAGGAGTTCACGCAGCAGGGGATGCTCGTTTCGCCATTCAAGAGCACAGACAAGAAGCTCGGCAACCACGTTGCGGATGAGATCCGCGACAGAGTCGACAAGGCCGCGAACAAACATGAGCTGGAGGTCATCGACGAAAAGGCGATGACCACCGCGCTGTTCAACGCCGGATTCCCGTCGGACCTGGTGCCCGAGCTGTCGCAGGTTCGAGCGCTGTCGCGCTACCTGCGTGCCGACGAATACCTCATGGGCACCGTGGACAAGACGCCCTCCGGCATTCGCGTCAGAGCGCGATTGATTCTCGCGCGCGATGTGCGGATGCAGCAGCCGTTGCCCGAGGCGGTCGACCTCGATGCGGGGCGTGCGGCCGCCCGCATCGCGGCGTCGGTGACCGAGGCTCGACGCCAGCTCGCACCGCAGCGTCGCTGCGAGAACTTCCTGCGCGACGGTAAGACCAGGCAGGCGCTCGAAGCCGCGGCCGAAGGCGTGAGACTGTATCCGCGCTCGACGCTGGCGCGCGGTTGTCTGCTCGCGGCGCAGCTCGTGATGGGGACGGCCGCCGACTCGGTGCTTTCAGTCGCCGGCGAGATGCTCCGCGTCGACACGGCGAGCTTCTACGCGCTGCAGGGCGCGGCACAGGCGTATGACGCGTTGAAGGACAAGGATCGCGCGGCGGCGATGTGGACACGGCTCCACCAGGTGGACACCGTCGACGTCGAGCTTGGCGAGAAGATCGTGGCTGCGCTGCTGTACAACGGCAATTCCTCGAAGGCCGAGCCGCTCATCTCGAGGCTGTCGGACAACGCGCCCGACCACATGGGGCTTCTCCGGCTCCGGTGGCAGGTGCTGTTCACGAACAAGTCGTGGAAGGAAGCCACGCGCGTGGGTGCCATCCTGCTGGCGACGGACTCGACGTCGATGAAGGACTCGACGTTCATGTTGCGGCTCGCCACGGCGTACAAGTCGAATGGTGATGCGGTTCGCGCGGTGGAGGTCGCCGCTCGCGGCCTGCAGGCGTTCCCGAAGGACCAGCGAATCTTCTCGACGTACGTGCAGCTCGTGCGCGGCGAAGCCGTGGATGGCCTAACGAGAGGACTGGCCGCATTCCCGCAGAACGCCGAGTTCAAGGTGATGCAGTCGCAGGATCTCAAGGTTCGCGGCAAGGCGGAGGAATCGGTCGACGCGATGCGCCAGGCACTCGCGCTGGACTCGACCATCGAGCATGGGCACATCCAGCTTGCGCGCGCGCAGGCGGAGCTCGGACAGAACGACAGCGCGTACGCGTCGCTCAAGCGGGCGCTCGCCGCCGGTGAGGACAGCGCGCTCGTCGCCCAATTCGCGCTGGCGCGCGGGAACGCGCTGCTTCGCGCCGCGAGCCAGACCAGGCAGCGGCCGGACTTCCTGCTGGCCATGCGCTTCGCCTCGCTGGCCGATAGCGTACGCGACACGCCGAACGCGAAGTTCCTCATGGGTGTCACGGCCACGAACGTCGCGCTCAGCGCGGCGACCGAGGCGCCGAAGACGAGGGACTGCGAGCTCAGTCGGCTCGGCTTCGAGATGATCGCCATCGCACAGCCAAACCTGGCAGCCGGCGCGGACATCTCGGCGGAGGCGGTCAAGCAGTACCAGGACTACCTCACCCAGCTCCAACCCGTATCGGCCAAGCAGGTGGAAGTTTTTTGCAAGGGGAGCTCTGATAGCACGGTGGTGAAAGTTCCCGGCAGGTAGGGTGGAAATTCGTTTCTGG
>AR_comb_assmDRAFT_11777466_pt1 | contig 11377 bp, 7 predicted proteins | sample ArasoioldDNA_FD_10543 | JGI IMG/M metagenome (IMG submission 10543) | reverse complement strand
TTCGGAGTGAGAAAGGTGGATATATTTTGTTGCACAGAAATAAAAATAGCGAGAGGAGTTTTGAGCAATTGCTCTTTCTAGAAAATAGAATTCTTCCGAAGGAAAAGTGGTCAAACTTGTATATATAAAGATATACCTTATATTTATTTTATTTTGTTCACAAAAGATCGACCTTGTTTAGATTCAGATATTGATACATAAAATGTGTAGTGTCCGTGCGACATGTCTATTAGTGGACTTCTTCGAATTAGCTATGGCCTATGGACTATGGAGTATGTTGGTGTAACTGTGGATCTCTCTTACATTCTTTTCAGAAATATGTTCGTCGTGTCTTATTATTAGCTGTCTATCTACAAAATATTTTGAATGTATTCTTGTTTGTTAAAGAATAAAAATAAAAATATAAGCTCTAATTGATATGCATATATTTAATTAGTTGTGTCTCTTCTGATAACCGATATTGTAGACCACCCCTTATGACACAATAATGCTGATAAAATATTTAAAAAATAAAAATAAAATATTCGAGAATTATTGTCATGCATCCAATGATTCAACAAGATTTTATCATTTAAGCTCTAATTGAGTATTCTTGAAATAGATTACCCACCAAATTAAAGTGAGTGAGAATTACTTCAAGAATACCACAAGTGGTGGATCATTGTGCTGTTATACTTTATATAGCCGAAAAGTACTAGAACAGAACAAGATGATACATTATTGATTAAATGGGACTCTTGTGTAGCAAAGATGAATATCCAAATTCAGATTAATATTTGAAGTCTACATATTTTCAATCTCTAGCAAAGATCCATATGTCACTGACTACTAAACTAATATTATACTTGATTACTCTTCTTTGGTTTATAAAAGCTATTATTGAGTATGCTTTCTAAAAGAGTTGTTATGATATATTTAATAAATGATATTTTGTTTAATTACGCAGTAAAAGAAACTGTAAAACTTTCTATTCTTTTGTCAGAGGAAAAATATTAGTGGGTGCAAATTGTTAGATAGTGGAGTTGAACTCCTCACTTTGAAGGCTTTGCGGGAGAATCTCAAACAACTTTGCCACTTAACTGATTTTTCTAAAAACTTTTTTTGGTTCAAGAAGATATGCTTGTAAGAACTTTACAGTAGAGTTTAACGTGTTATCTCACTAATTAAAATCAATAAAATCACATGGGAATACTTTTTGCCAGTATTTTTTGATCATTTGTTAATAAACTATATACCAAGTTGTGATCTTTTGTGTGTGTTGGTTTTATCAATTTCCTAAGAATTATAAATATGCACTATATCTTGTCAGAGCTTATCTTCGACAACAATTTTAGGTTTCCAACTGCTCGATTTTACATTCTTGTGCTTTGCAATGGGTTGATTTATCTTATTGCATCGGGAATCAGAAAGGATCCAACATGTACCACAACCACATGAGATCTTCACGTCAGTCCCTCGTAGTTTACATACGTGCAATAACTTTTTTACTAAGAACTTAAAATCCAAAATATAATATGTTCGTATAGCGGATGTTGGAAGACATATATATTAATTCATACACAAGGTTTTTAGACCCTTTTAACTTTCTATCCTTTTTTTTTTTTTTATTACAATTCTACACATATAGTTTGATATAAGGACGAAGACTTTTTTTTGATAAAGGATGTAAACTTATAACTAAAGGTGAGCACAAACTTGTGTTTTCATATATGTCGTCCTGTTTTTAATTTCAAACCTCATCCCATATAAAATTAATATCCAACAAAAAATTTGTATCACAAAAAGCAAATTTTTGCTAACAAAAGAAGAGTTTTTGAATTATCAAAGAAAAAAAGATTTTTGTATCAAAATAAATTCGTCTTGGATCACAACGGTCCGGTTCACCAGTCCAAATAACTTCACCATTGTAGAGGATACTTGATCCCAAAAGAAGTGATATATATTTTAATTTGGTAGACCTTTTTTTTTGCTAAGATATTTGACCCCAAAAAAATGTATATCACCCCAAAAGACGTTTCTGTAGACTTATAATTATTATTAGACCGCAATCATTTTTTCTTGGTATATCAAATCCTCCAGACATACATTTATCAGTGATCTTACAATCACATTTTTTTTTGTTAAATGGTTTTTCCTTGTTTAATAGTTAATCAATGATCATACTAGCTTCCCTTAATCATACTAGCTATAAAATTAAAGATGAAAAAAGGTTGTGCCTTTAAAATCAAATCCTCCAGACCTATGCTATAAAATATCCGATACATTTTAAAATATAATGTCATAGTCATGGACTCATAGTTCAACCTTCACTAGTATTAAAAGTCAGTAATATTATTTTGAAAGAATACAAATAGCAATAGTATAATGATAGTAGCATTAATTATTGATTGAATGAATCAATTATTATTTTAGCTGAACAATTTTTGTGAACACCGTATCTCCTAGAATCGATAAAAACTTTTACCCAAAATCTCAATGTTCCTTGATCTCGCAAGAAACAAACTAAAACGGACAAGAGCATCAGAACAGTGTCATCACTCATCAGTATATGCATTTCCGTGTGACCGCGAACTCTGACAGATGCTCAACTGATCCAATGACAACACTGCACGTGGCATTTCCCCACAGTGACTTAGTGGCCTGTGTATAGAAAGATTTAAAGAACGTGTAATCCCAACCATTCCTCCATCAAAGATATATCGATCATTTCTTTTTGACAGCAATAATTTTTAATCATTTTATCTGTCTCTCTGTTCTTTCTCTCTCCCGCAGTCCCTCTCGTAATTTTGCTATATAAGAGCACCTCTATAATCTGTGTGAGACAGAATTATAAAAAAAAAACATTGATAGTTTTGTATCTAAACTCAATATATAATGATAACACGTTCACGTGTTCATCGTCAAAAGAGTGTCTCAGTGAGTACAATCTTCAGGTGTCTTCTAGTTTTGATCAGACGCTCTATTCAATTCTCTTAATTAGTCATATCTTTCTTTCTTTTTTCCTCGTTTCGTGTTAATTTTATTTTAAAACAAAGGATTAAAGAGTCGTTCTTTCTTTTGGTAACATGGAGCCTTAATGATCCTTTGTTAGCTCTAGCTAGGATTTTACGTACTACTTAGGGTATTCAAACTAAAATAAAATCAAGAAGAAGAGCAGAGAGATGGTGAGGACACCATGTTGCAAAGAAGAAGGAATAAAGAAAGGAGCTTGGACTCCTGAGGAAGATCAAAAGCTTATTGCTTATCTTCACCTACATGGTGAAGGTGGATGGCGTACTCTCCCTGAAAAAGCTGGTATATATTTTTTTTTGTCATATATAGGTTTAAATATTAGCTACTTTTTAATTAAAAGAAATTATTGTTATAGTGTGTGTAAATGTATATAGGATTGAAGAGATGTGGAAAGAGTTGTAGATTGAGATGGGCTAATTACTTAAGACCCGACATTAAGAGAGGAGAGTTTAGTCCTGAAGAAGACGACACTATCATCAAGCTTCATGCTCTTAAGGGTAACAAGTAAGTATCTCTTTTTTTCTTTCTTTCTTAATTCAGTTTGGATTAGATAATCATTACTATATGTGTAATGTTGCATGAAAATACTTTACTTTTCATCTCAAATGCCAACCATAACTTTTTAAATCTTTTTTGATAAAGATTCCAAATCTTCATTAGAATAAAATAATATTTGTTAGTATTATTTTATTGATAGTTGTGTTTGATTATTGAAGGTGGGCCGCAATCGCCACTAGCTTGGCGGGACGAACTGACAACGAAATAAAAAACTATTGGAACACAAATCTCAAGAAGCGGTTGAAGCAAAAAGGCATCGATGCAATCACTCACAAACCGATCAATTCAACCGGTCAAACCGGTTTCGAACCAAAAGTAAATAAACCGGTATATTCATCCGGTTCCGCTAGGCTTCTTAACCGCGTCGCAAGCAAATACGCGGTTGAATTAAACCGGGACTTACTGACCGGGATCATCAGTGGAAACTCCACCGTCGCCGAAGATTCACAAAACTCCGGCGACGTTGATTCTCCGACCTCCACATTGCTCAACAAAATGGCGGCAACATCAGTTTTGATCAACACTACGACTACATATTCCGGCTTCTCCGACAACTGTTCTTTCACTGATGAATTCAACGAATTCTTTAACAATGAAGAGATCTCCGATATTTACACGACTGTCGATAATTTTGGGTTTATGGAAGAGTTAAAGAGTATTTTAAGCTACGGCGATGCCAGCGCCGGAGTTATTGAAAATTCGCCGGAGGTCAATGTAGCTGATGCAATGGAGTTCATTGATTCCTGGAACGAAGATGACAATATGGTTGGAGTCTTTGTCTGACGAGTCAGACTAAAATCAATCTTACGTTGGTTTTTTCTTTAATAAGCTGTGATAGATTCGTGTAATCGTCACGTAGTCAAAATAATGTGCTGTTGTAAAAATTAATAATAATAAATATTTCTACTTACATGAATTTGTTTACAAATCCGGAAAAAAACACGTTTTTTACGAAAATACATATGTTTTGTTAATTTCATATGACATGCCACTAACGGAATTGATAAGTCTGTTACACATTTTTAGAGTCTCATAAGTCATAAACTATATAAAAATTTTAAAATGACATATACTGACCACCGTTTTCTATCAAAACAATAAAATTATTTCCCAATTATTGGTATAAAAGAGCTTTTAAAAATCCTGATTTGACAAAAAATATTATTGCGGATAGAGTCCAGGGCTAATTCTTCTTTTTTGCTTACATATAATTAATTCTAGATTTTTAATGATGATATCTAACGAATGATGTAGATTAATCTGCCCGTGGTCAATTTTTGTTTCCGTTACCATTAACAAAATTGTGTATGCAGAAGAGCGTTTAACAGAAAAAAAAACATTAAATTTTGTTCGAGGCACTAAAATTAAACAATTACATATTGTTGTTTGGACTCATACCATTTAAAACTAATGTTTTGCACACCGTGAATTTTATTGGTGATACATTGGAAAGAGAAAAAGCAATAACAAATAAAGAGATAAATAAATGGTATTACTACTTTTGGTACCACATATTTTTTTTGGTGCAAAACTTTAGGTACCACTATAATTTAAAGTTTTTAACATGCAATTTTGAACCTAGCGATTTTGACCAAGCTAACAACATTTGACCTACACAATCTCCAAATTGAGATATCCATGACTTAATTAGGCACACTTTGATCTTTAACTTTTAAAATCACTGGTAGTATATTTAAATTCGAAATGCAAATTTGCTTTAACGTAATAAATCAAATTTAGATCAATAATTAAAGTGTTGAAAAAACTTAAAAACAAAGTATATTCCTCTGCGAAGACTGCAATATTCCCTAACAAGTGAAACTCCCATTCCGTATTATAATATTCCTACTACAATTATTTTCATATTTTGGTGGATTCACGTGAATACGTAATCTTTACAAATATATCACTCATACTAGTATATGCAGAACACACCAATCAAGAATCGTCAGCAGCACTTTTTGATTAGTTTCGAAATTCTTATTTTTCCTAATACTAGCTATTTAATCCGTAGTTCATGATGTATATATAAAACTGATATTCAATTGTGTGTATTAATAATCTTAGTGGAGGTTTAGAGTTTGCACGAAAATAAAAAAAGTGGAGGTTTAGAGATAAAGTTTACCTAATAAATTATTTTGCAGCCACTATCCCTAGTTTGATTTCTTTATTTAAAAGAAAATTAATTAATATTTTATATAGTCAAAGTAATTAATAATTTTGATATTTACACCTTCGCACAACAAATAAAAAAAACAATGTATACTAATATGTTTATTTGAAACGGAATTGTTCCTTTTAATATAAAAAACAACCTTCATGACTTCATCTAGAACTTCATCCATGGAATAATATTTATCTATTGCAAACAACGCAAGTAACTTCATTTTGATAATCTTCGTTTTTAGTATTAAAAAATGATATGAACTTTTCGAAAAAAAAAAAAAATCATGATAAAAACATTGAAAATTTGTCATTTAAAAAAAAAAGCCAAAATCATGAGAGTTACAGGTCAACGATCGTAGGCTACTTTTCTGCTCCCAGTACTATCCATCCATACGGTACGCTCAAGCAAAATTACTCATTTTTATGAATCAATTCATATATATAACTCATGAATAAAACGTGTTCGACATTGGAACTACCGACTACGATCTATAACTGTCTTCCATGTATTCTTGCCTTCTGAACATTACTAACGTCGAAATTGAAGGATTTTCCTTAGTTTACTAAGAGTTATGTTATTGGAAATTCTACGTTAATTTATTAAGAAAAATAAATTCCGAATCTTTTAAAAGAATTACACAATTAGTTTAACCATTCATTTAACCCGATTGCATAGCCAGTTCTGAAATTTGTAGCAGTGTCAATTTTGTTTAACGAAATTGTAATAGTTGCAATTTGTGTCATACCGTGCTGGTTATATCAACATAATTAAAAAAAGGTGTGATTATTTAACGTAATATTAATGATTGGAGTTTATTCCATACAAAAGTATAATAACTTTATTTTGTTTTTTTATCAACTTATCAAACAAGTGACACTGGATCACTAGACAAAGATTCATCAGACCAAGTGAAAGTGCTATAAGGAGACGGATTTGGAGGATCAAAAACTTGAATCACACCTTCAAGCATCTGTGTAACATTTCTCATGTTAGGTCTCATCCCATGCTCTTCTTGTATACACCATATCGCTATTTTCACATATCTCTCCACAGTTTCCATGTCATTCATTGCCTCTGAATCGTCCTCAGTCAGATCTTCCAACCTTCCTTGTCGAAAACAATCGTAAGCCCAATTGATGAGAATCACGTTATCCTCAAGGTCGACGGCTTTCTTGCAGCACACGATTTCTAAAAGCATTACTCCATAGCTATAAACATCTACTTTGGATGTAATGGGGCTATTCCTGAACCATTCAGGGGCCACATACCCTTTTGTTCCACGGATGTTAGTGAGCGTATACGTTTGGTTCATCAACAAAAGCTTTGCTAGACCAAAATCCGAGATCCGAGGAGTGTAATACTCATCTAGGAGTATGTTCTGCGGTTTTATGTCACAGTGTATGATCTGCTCGCTGCACTCTTCATGTAGATACAAGATTCCACGAGCAATGGCCACCGCAATATTCTTTCTATCTTCCCAGCTCGGCCTCGGACGCCTGAAGAGAAAATTGGCTAGCGTCCCTTGTGGTAAAAACTCATAGACGATCATCTGGCTCTGTCCTTCGTTGCAGAAGCCAATGAGCCTCACTAGGTTCTTGTGGTGAATCTGACCTATCACTTTAACCTCATTCTTGAACTCTTTTTCGTTATCTAAATCAAGACGATCTAGTTTCTTCACAGCCACGGTAACTTCAGAACCACCGGCAACTTCTAAATATCCTTTGTAAACTATACCAAAGGCTCCTCTTCCAAGCTCTTCCGTGAAATCTCTTGTAGCCTCTGCAAGCTCTCCATATGTAAAGACCCTCAAATTCAACTCATTTGCAGTAGTTGTAGCTGTAGTCCGACCGATATCTCTCGCTTGATTCTTCATCATATTTTTACTCTTCTTAGTCTTTCTATAAAGAGCAAGAAGTATCAAAAATCACAAAAGCTGAAGTTCCAAGTAGAACAGAACAAGCAATGATTAACCAGTCAAGTTTTTTCGCTCTGTTTCCGGTAACTGGAACATCCGCGATGGAGCGGTTTCGAACCTTAATGAATGTATCACTATCACCACGTGGAGATCTTTCACCGTGAGACAAGGGAAACTTCTTCTTCCAACATTTTAGATCCCGATTTGTTCCAAAAATAACCGCAGCACATAAACAATCGCTAAGACAAGAAGCTTTACATCTTTCTTCATCATAGTTGGCATAACTCTCATAATCCCCAAACGGCCAATTCGTCTTCTCTAAAGTAATGAACTCGTAAAGATTCACATCTGAGTTTGCGGTTTGGTTCTCTGGTCTACAAGTCTGCATCTCAAAATCTGGCAAACAATCACCATACTCATTGCTCGGATCCTTTAACACAAACCTCTCAGGACACTCACATTTTGGCCTCTTGTTGTTTCCTAAACTACATATATTATTATACCCACAAGCCATATTCCCAAGTGCATCATCGGGGCTACACATATTATCCGGCACAGCCCAAGCAAACACCCACCCACTATTCTCCTGGCCTCCTTTGGGATGATAGTACTCAGCAAAAACCCCGTCGAAATGTAGAACGGCGCGGCGATAGAAAAATCCGGATCTCTATCTTTGACGACGAATCTTGAATTGTTCCTTTGAAGAACATATATTTCCCCTGACTGGTTGAAAACTAATTGAATCCCGGGGTTGTTTGGATCGTTGGTATTACTTTCGTAGTACTGAGAGTATATGTCTGATTCTGAGGCAGTCTCGGCGTTGAGAGAGTGAAGCTGAAGATTTCCGTCATCCTCTAGACGTAGGCTGAATCTTCCTTTTTTGAAGCTCGTCTCTGTCCTACGTGATGACAGATTCCTTCCAACTTCTATATTCTGTATCATCATCATTCATAAATATATCATCCGCAACATACTAACGGAAACAAATCAATTAAAATCGATTGCAAATCTAACAAAAGAAGTCAACTAAAAAGTATTTTCTCACAATAGGATCAAAACCTTAATTAATAGTGCTAACTGCTAATTTAATTTTTACTTTTATTTTTTTTTGAGTTAATTTCTTACGTTTGTGAACACATATTATTATTTTTGTTTTAGTAAATAAAATATATCTTACATGCAAAAAAAAATTACTAGAATACGTATATATTTTCATCATATATTGATTACGTATAGTGTAAATTAAAAAAAAAAAACTAGAAATTTCTCATTTTGGCACCTCATCTCCGCGTTTGCAATTTTGTCAAAACAAACAAAAAATTATAATTGAAGATTTTCCATATTTTATCTCCCAAAGATATTCTTTTTGTCATTTAATTCATCAATTTTGTTTTAAATTTCATAGAATTTTTTATTATTTTGGTCAATATTGTCTATGATCGCATAATAAAGATTTAATTACCTGATTAGGTAACAGAGTGTCGGTGGGATTTTCAAAGCTCGACCATAGAACCTCGTCAGAATCTTCTGACCCATCTCTGAAAAGAACGAAGTTTCCGTCGTCAGTAAATCGCCCTCGAGAAACAGAGCCACCACTCAACGCTCTCCACAGCTCCTGACCTCGAGGGTCAGCGATAACCAGACCGCCATCTGCAGTTAATGTAACCTTCGAACCATTAGGGACAAGACCGGTGGTTGTGTTGACGGCTTGTGCGTGCCACACGATGGTCTTGTCAGAAATCTTGTCGAACCAAATGGAGAGAGTGAAACCGTCGTTTGGTTGGATCTTGCGGAACCCGAAAGCAAAGTCACCGGAAGGTGAACGCCATGAACTAGAGATTTGTTGGGACTCTGAAGCGGTGAGAGATTCTCCGACAGGAACAGAGCCGTTTCTGATGTTTTGAGAAAAAACGAAAAATGTTTGTAGTTGCAGAATAAGAACCAGATGGATTATTGAACAAGAAAGAGAACCCATTTTACTGAAGCAAAGATGTAGAGATTAAATCTGCGTATATGTGTAAATATAAAGACTTTTTAGTTCTAACTCTCTGAGTCAATGACTCAATGGACCAGGTTTTGAAAAGCCAACAGAGACTTTTAAGGGTAGGAACAAATAGACTACATTGTGGTTGTGTGTGTTTTGTCTTTAGATATTTCTGATTGTAAACGTAAAAGATGGATTATCAAACAAGAAAGTAAATCCATTCTGCTAGAACTTGAGATTACATGCGAGTGTGTGTGTGTTTGTTTGTGTGTGTGTGTGTGTTTGCATAATGTAGATTTGTTCGTTACTATTGAACGTAGGAAAGGGGTTGAGAAGACTTAGACATTTCTTGTTCTTTCTCTTAGTCAATGAACCAGATTTTGAAAGAGTCAAAAGTCTCTTCTCCTCCATACAATATTACTTAAGTCGTGAACATGTGTTCTAAAGTCTTTTAAGGGTAGGAACAAAGTGTGGTTGTATCTATATTGTGATAGGACATTCCTGAATTGTATACGTAATAGCTTTGTATTCCTTGTGTTTGGATTTTGAATAGTAAAAGAACAATTTTGCTCATTGACATTTTTGGATGATAATACATCATATTCAGTTGTTAATTATTTTTGGATTATATACCATCATAGAATCACATACTTTGTTTTCTCACTGAATATTTTATAAATTTTTAAAACACATGCATATACCATATTCAGTTGTTTATAAAAAAAATATAGAATCACTTTTAGAATATTTTTGAATATTTTGAACAATTATCGTATTTATACAAACCTTTTTCCATTTTTCAAAAATCAAATAATCATTTGTGCCATGCGGTACCTTGCTGCGACAACTTTAAAGCGCAAATAATGAGCACATTTACAAGAAGACTAAATTTGAGCAATTTTGAATATCAGTCATAAAAAACATAGTGATCGCATTTACAAATGATAGAATATTGATATATTGCGTTCACCACAGTTTAAAAAGTAAAAGTTACATTAATTATTCATGAGAAATCATTACCAAGATATGAATCTTTGTTCTTAAGACGCAGTGAATCTAATGATAGCTTACGTACATACGTCTCGACAACGGAGTTCCATCATACATATAATATGACTAGCTAAAACATATCGGTATTAATAATGAGTATAAGTCACCAAAAAAATGCTGAATGTTATGAAAATATTAAACATTAATTATATTATCATTATATTATAAAGAGTGAGATAGTTCTACTCGTTCGTAGTGGTAGGACGTAACATCCAAGCCGGAAGCAGAGAGTTTGGTTCCGTCAACGACGATGCACCACCGTTCTCTCCCCCAACTCTCTCCACAAAGCCATCTCTGCCCATAAAATTAAATTAATCAGAATCATTCATAGATATACATGTACAAATTTGAATTATATATATGCACATGGCACAATTAATCAACCTCTTAATCTAATTTGGACTAGTACTGAGAGAGAGAAAGACGAGACCTGGAGGAGGTTACGCAGTATTGAGGCAGAAGAACTGAAGAAGAGTTGGAGCATTGGACTAATTGTCCTTCTTGCTGACCCGTTTTCTTCTCCCTCTCCTTAATCTAAAATTATTGTTTTGCCATTAGTTAGTAATAATATATACCAGCATAAATCTACAGTTGCAAAAATTCTATAAATAAAATATCTGAGTTGTCAGAAACAAATTATACAAATATTAGAAAACATTACCACTTTGAGTCTTACGAAGAATTTATATCA
>AR_comb_assmDRAFT_10246662_pt1 | contig 11377 bp, 4 predicted proteins | sample ArasoioldDNA_FD_10543 | JGI IMG/M metagenome (IMG submission 10543) | reverse complement strand
GACAAATTACTTATAGTACGTAAATGATCACAGGCCGCCTTTACACTGCCAAACTGCAACAATATTTTTTTTGCATAGTCATATTCGTTGATAGCTCCCTTTTCCATCAGCATTTTTACTGCGCGGTCGGTGATCTTTTCATTGATCAATAAAACGTTCACCATCCTGTTGTCTTCAACACGTCCGAGCTGAATCATCACCGTGGTACTAATAATATCAAAGACCATTTTTTGCGCAGTACCGCATTTCATCCTCGTACTGCCGGTAATGAATTCAGGTCCAGTGATTACTTCAACAGGATATTCCGCTACAGCAGCAACCGGGGAATCGGGATTGCTTACAATGCAACCCGTGGTAATATTATTCTTTTTGCATTCCGTCAAAGCACCTAATACAAAAGGTGTCGTGCCACTGGCGGTAATTCCGATCACAAAGTCATTTGTTGAAATATTTGCCTGTTGCAGTGCAGGCCATCCGGCACTGGCATCATCTTCCATTTGCTCCAGTGCATCCGCCAACCGTTCAACACCGCCCGCTAATATTACATTTACCATTCCTTTAGGTATACCATACGTAGTTGGTAACTCAATGGCGTCAAGAACAGACAAACGTCCGCCGCTTCCGGCGCCGAGATAGAACATGCGGCCACCATTTTTTAATTTGTTCACCACTGCGGCGATCAGTTGATTGAGCTGCGGCAATGATTTTTCAATGGCTACTGCTACAGTTTTGTCTTCACTATTAATAGCCGCTGTAATTTCTTCGATTGATTTTTTTTCGAGATGCCTGTGGACAGATGGTTGTTCTGTTATTTTTGTCATCCGTGTTTGTTTTTCTATCGAATGCGAGTGTCATTCAGTTTTAGGATGAATTGCTTTCTGGGGAGGCACCTCTCTAAAAATCCTGCTTTTTAAATCGCCAATCCATGGCCATAATTTTCGTTTGTTAAGATCGAGCTCCACAACTGCCACCGGATCATTATTAGTTGCCTCCTTCACCACCTTGCCCTCCTGGTCAAACACCGCAGAGATCATATCATATGTTGAGGATACGAGGTAAAGCTGGTTTTCAATAGCGCGGGCTTTGGCAAGGTTCACATCACCACCCCATATTGGCAAAAAAATTATTTCTGCACCTTTTTGTGCCAGGGTTCTTGCGGCTTCCGGAAACGTTACATCCCAGCAAATCATTAATCCTATTTTGCCGAAATCTGTTTCAAAAACAGGAAATGAATTTCCGGGCGTGATTCCTCCGTCAATCTCTTCCTGCGGTAAACTTACTTTACGATACTTCCCTGCAAGATTTCCATTCCTGTCAATGAGAATAGCTGTATTAAATACGGTGTCACCATTTTTTTCCAGGATGCCCGCGACAATGTATAACTTATACTTGCTGGCAATAGCTCCAAGGAATTTCGTTGTGGGACCCGGAACAGGCTCACTCGCGGAGATGTAGTTAAGACTTGTACCTACCAACGTGATGCCTTCCGGAAGACAAACAATGTCGGCTTTCTCTTTAGCTGCTTTGGCAATCAGCTCCGAAAATTGGACTAGATTGTCCTGCGATGACTTGCTGTTGTGGGGACGGTGGTGAATGGTTGCCACTCTCACTACCCTTGGGTTGGGTGCGGTTGTTTTGTAAAATGAAGTTCCTCCAAAATGAACAACCCCATCCGCATCCCACCGGTACACTAATTCGATTTTGGCTTTCTTTGCACCACCAGGAACACGGTATAATTGTTTTAGGTAATTCCAGCCGTCATTCGTTGTACTCGCCAAGGTTGCAGGATATTCAGGATAACCAACATTTTTTCCCGAAGAGTCCTGCCAAATAACTCTTGCCAGAATGTTTCGATCCGACTCCTCCACATTGGACATCATAAAATTCGACTCGAATTGAAAATATTCTCCAGGTTCGACGTTGATGATGCTGTACCAGTGTCCATTTGCATAATCTTTTCCGGCACCTGCAATAGCCAGTGTTGGTTGACCCTTGTAGGTCGTGTTACTATCGATATACCATTGCGGAGCGATTTCTTTGCGTTGACTTTCAAACCTCCATTCAGTGGCGGTCTGCTGACCCGAGGCACGCACGCTCGACCAGAAAACCAAAACAAACAATAATCGAATGGATGGACTCAGTTTCAAAGTATGATTATTCACGGTATTAACATTGATTTAGAAAGATGCTTTGGAGACTTCAAAGTTAGGATTAGTTTATCAGCCGGCAGGCTTCATGAAGATTTGGATGTAATTCAAAATCTTTAAATTTTAAAATCCCCATCCGTCTAAAGACTCATTTTTTCGCGCTGGTTTACGCCTAGCGCAATAAAATGACCTCCTTAGGGATTATTACGGTTGGCTATTGCGATTCTTTAGAATTTTTATCGCGTTTTCATGGTAAACTTTCTTCAGAACCTGGTCGTTCAAACCAAAGCCGTATGATGGCCAATGATAAAACCTATAATAATAAAAGTGTTCATCAAGTGTCTCCAGTATGCGAATGGTTGCCTCGTACATTGGCCATTCAGGAATGTTGTCTGTTCCATACAAGAGTCTATCCTGATACTTTTCATAAAATGATTTCATATACCGGGGAATCGTAGAGGTTTCGCCGAAACGGGCAGACGCATCCGCGTACAGATTTTTGTATTTATCAAGGAGCGACCCTAATATGGAAAGATCATACTCGCAATTTGCGTAGTGACACGCAATAAATATTGTAGCGGGATTATCGCGCACCACATGCTCGAGGGTCTTAATTAGCGCAGCGTGACCGAGAATCCCTTTTTGCATAGAATCGATTCGCCACGTATTGGCATTCATGAGTCCATCATTTGTTGAATCCATTGGTAAATACATCCAAATTGGCTCGGCGATGTGAATATTGATAGGTATGTGCAGCTCACCACACTTTTTAATCAACGGTTTCATCAAGGGGTCATCAATGTGCGGACCAAATCCCCCGGAATATCTTAGACCAAACCCTTTATCACTCAATTCTCCAACTCCGCGAGCGCCTGCTTTCACGCATCGCTCAAGTTCCTTAACCGCTTTTTCGACCCAACCCGTTTCCTTAAACCCTTTGATATCAAATCCACACCAAAGCTCAAAACGATTGCCATACCTGGCATACCTGGAATAAATACTGTCAAAGCTATGTCCAACAGCACCGCTTAGAATAATCGTTTTTTCTATGCCGGCCCGATCCATTGTCTTTACCCACTGAGCTACTTCTTCATCGGTTTTTGCAAAATCATGAGAATGCATGTCGATGACAGGAAACTTGGCTTTATTGATCGTCGTTACCGGAACTCTAAAAATGGATTCTGGTCGGAAATCTTTCAGCTTTAAATTCTCCGGATTTTGGGAGTGACCGCGTTCAACCTTCCCAACGAGTATTAGCGTAAGAAGTGGAAACAGAAGTTTAGTCATTGTAGTTTGATAAATTTCGACAACAAGGGTATCATGAAATTGCATTGGATATTGTGTAGCTGCTTCAACAAATCAATAAATAACCGTCACCGTTCCCTTTTGTAAAATATTCGTTGTCCCTTTATTTGAATATGTTGCCATCCACACGTAGGTGCCGGGAAGAACCCGGTCGCCCTGCATTTTCCCATCCCATTTTTTAAACGGATCGTTGCTCTTAAACACCAATTGGCCTGCGCGATTGTAGACAAGTAATGTATAATCCTTTACCGTGCTTAAGACACCCAGGGGCCCGAAAAAATCATTTCGCGAGTCATTGTTTGGGGTAATTGCATTCGGGAAAAAGATAAAACCGCAGTCACCAATTATTTTGACTGTGCCTGTTAGAGTGCAGGCAAGATCGTCTGTTGCTTGAATCGTATAAACTCCCGGGTTTGTTACAACATAATTTGGTAAAACAGAATTATCCTGCCATCGGTAGGTTCGGTAGTTTCCGGGAGACAGAACGATTTTATCGCCTGGACATAATGTAGTATCGTTACCCAAAAAAATAGGTTTGGGCTTATCGTTGAGAATAGTTGTGAGGGTTGAAGCGCTGCAATTATTTTGGTCAGCCACAGTTAAGCGGTAGTTACCCGCGCGAACATTATTTAAGGTTGATGTTGTGTTGCGATTCGGCGTCCATAAAAACCTGTACGGAGATGAGCCACCTGTAACCGTAGCGCTGGCGCTGCCGTTACTTAAATCGCAGTACGAAGATTGAGTTGTAATCTCAATCTTTAGAGCTTCCGGTTGCGTAATAATTACCGAGCCTGCTACAGTGCAGCCCACTGCATCCTGCAATTTCAGATTGTATGTGCCCGCACCAAGATTGCTGATGGGATTACCAGAAAAGATTTGCGTGGCATTTGCCCATTCAAAATTATAAGGAGCTGTACCGCCGGCGACGATCGCCTCTGCAGACGCAGTAAGTTCGCCTGCGCATAAGACATTCGTATGAGAAAATTGCAAATTGACGGGAGTTGAGGGCGCAATAGTTGCTGTGTCGTTTTTTATGCAACCATTCCTATCCTTTATCATCACAGAATATTGTCCGGCCGCGAGGTTGTTAATAAAGGCATTTGCATTGTTACCCAAGCTCCATGTGTACTGGTATGGACTCGTGCCACCGATGACCTCTATCGAGGCTGTGCCATTATCATTTCCACAAAATGTATTTTGAATACTGATAACTGAAGTAAGCGCACTAGGCTGACTAATCATTACCGTGGCAATCGCCTTACATCCCCTCGCATCCATAACTGTAACGGTATTGTTGCCCGCAGCAAGGTTATTGTTACCAATTGAATTTCCGCCGGCATTTGACCATGAGTAACTGTATGGCGAGATTCCACCCGACACGGTAACCGCCGCCATTCCATCACTGCCACCGAAACAACTCACCTCTTTGGCAATTGAGATGGATGCCTGGAGATCACTTGAATCTGGCAAATCAATATTTAGGACCTTATGACAGAAGTTAGCGTCAGTGACGGTAACGAGGTAAGTGCCAGACCCTAGATTTTTTGCGGAGGAGCTATTACTTACATTGGGAGACCAGCTATAAGAATAAGGAGCTGCTCCGCCGTACATCGCGACGTCGATACTTCCATTTTTGGCGCCGCAATCGGGCCTAACTTCTCCTAGCGTATAAAGCAAAGGCTGGGGTTGACCCAATAATATATGTGCGGAAGCTGGACATCCCTCCTTATTTAATATGGTGACGTTGTAATCGCCGGCTTTAAGATGCACCGCCGTTCGCGCAGTCTGTATTGGTTTAGTGTCCCAGGAATAGGTAATTCCTGAGCTATCACCCACAAAATTAACCGTGAGGACCCCGGTTGTATCGTCGTAACAACGTATCGGGTTTACAATGGAGGCCACAATGTTCTCTATAATTTCCAGCTTGGGGAGTGTGAACGTTGATGATCCACCTCCGGGACCTGACACTGTCAGCCGGACATTGTAGTTGCCTGCCGATGTATAAGCATGGGTTGGGCTTTCCTGGGTTGATGTATTATCTGCTCCGGACGACGGATCGCCGAAATCCCAAAGAAAAGACGTTGGACAAAACGTTGATGTATTCTTAAAATTTACACGCAAATTGCTTGAGCAGTTATATGTAAATGAAGCGACACTGGAAGGCGCTTCCTCAATGGTAAAATCATCAATTGCAAAACCATCAAAGTCATTGCAGCCGGAATTGCTGGCAAATACAAAGCGAAACAGAACGCTTGATGCACCAGCGAGGTTGGGCAGGATATGTTTCGCCGTCACCCATCCCGCGCTACCGCCGCTTACGAAGCATGGCGGTCTCGACGATTGCATATTTCCTGACCATGCGTCACGATTACCTAAGCTTAATAGGGGGCCATCATTGTACCATCTTTCGCTGTAGCAAACACCGATTTCATTCCGGCTACCCAAGAGTTGCCAGGTGACCCCTTTGTCGATTGAATACTGAAGATTAGCCCCGTCAAATTTTGATTCGGTCTCCCAGAATACCTGGAATTTTACGGACGGGTTTTTAAGATTGGTAAAGTCAAAACAGGGACTTTGTAACCAGGAGTTTTCATCATTGTTGTAACCCGTCTTTTGCAAACCTCCCGCCATCCAGCATTTCAAACCGGAACCTGCAATAGTGATAACAGCTTTAGACGGAACTCCCCACTGCCAATCTGAAAATGCACCACCTGTACTCCAGTTACCGTTCGAGGCCTCGAAATTTTCGTTGTATGGAAACTTGTTTAAGGGTGAGCCACATTGACATAAACAGGTATAGGAGGCAAGAAATGTAGCGAATGAAAGCAGGATTCTTGCCCAAAAGAAGACAATATGATTTAATCCCTTGTTCATTAGAAAAAATAAATGGCAATCGCTCTATTTAAGTTACTCATAAAACGCGATTTCTGTTCCGTCTTTTGCGATTAATTATTTGATTATTTTCAATGTAAAAGAAATTCTCCAACGTCTCGTCCAGTTAGTCTATTGCCAAAAGAATCGATGGCCTCAATTGCAACCTTGTAGAACCCAAATTTCTGTTCCGGAATTTTTTTAGTGAACACATGATCCCCTTCAACACGGTCTTCGGCGATGCCATCGTCTTTCAAGCTAACTTCAAATGATTTCCCAGTATCATCCTTCGAGACAACCTTAGCTGTGACGATTCGAATCGCTGACCCATCGTAAACTTTCGCCTGGATATTATTATCCCCTGTAACATGTACCCAGGTTATTTGCGGCGATGTGACGTCGCTTCCCTTGACATTTATTTTTATTACTCCTTGCCTCCTGATATGAAATGGATATTCAGGCAGCCAGTATTCTGCAAAAAGCTCAATGCTGTGATTCTGCGGGCAATTGGAGGCTATTAGCGGAACATTATACTTCGCCGAAGCTCCGACATGATCAAAATCCGTCCAGTCATCGGAATGTCGAATATTTATTCCAAACGGGTTAATAAATTTATCTGAAGAAAATAGAGAGGTACGCCAGTATCTATTTTGATCTTTTACGAGTAACACAATTGATTCACCCGGATTTGCTATCCCGTCACCATTGCCATGGCCCAAGAAAACAGTTTCACTATCAACGCCTCCTTTGGCGACTGTAAATATTTTTCCATCAGCTATTTCAAAATTCTTTAGCTCCGGTACGTCCTTCCTTAATGGTATTTCAAAAAACTCAACCCATCGATTGTTCTTGCCGTCCTCAATAGTTAATTTGAATTTTTCAATTTCGACGCTATCAGCTGATACCCGAAATGAAAATGAAGATGGAGAACTTTTTATTTCGTTTACACCGATGTTGTCGAACATGGATTGGCCTTGAATAATTGTCGTGCCTTTCCTGGTCGCGGACAATGTTGCGGTTACTTTTTCCCCGGCAGACAATCCTTTATTCAATATTTTTATCGAAAGAGAAACATCCTTTCGGTTTGTTGCCCAGTTCATGTTCGCAATTTGCACCTTGGCAACACAGAGGTTTGGTTTATTCTTGCTTTTATTTATTCCAATTTCATGTAAACTACCGTTGAGAGAAATCTCCAATCTTCCGGATGTATCGCTACGAATTGCTTTTGTGGAGGTTTTTGATTTCTCCAGGTCAATATCCTGGATGACATAGGTTTGGTTCTTTTCATACACGGCTGCGGTGGTAATGGTCAAGTTTACAAACGGAAGCAGTTCGCCGTCGGGGAGAAATTCTCTTACACTACATTTGAAGCCTCCTGCGTGTACATTTTCTAATATTGTGAAACCCGGAACATTTCGGTCGGAACTGACGTGGTAATCCCAAACCGTAAATTCCGGATACACGTCAACATGGTCCCATCTCAGCGGCTTGCGCGGCGGACTCTTGAATCCATTGAATAAAAATTCGAACATCTCGCCCAGTCCGCAAGTAGAATGCTCTGCGTCATAAATCTTGAATTGATAGTTATCCATGATCCTGGGCCAAATTCTATTCATGTCTTCGTGATAACTCCGAATAAAATCCTTGTTTCCATAATTAAGTCGAAGATTGACGCCGGCATAGTTTTTATACATATCGATATGGCGGTATTCGACTGGAAAATCTTTGGGCCCAACTATGAACTCTGGTGAGCCACAAAAATTTCCTGCCCCTGAAAACAGCTGGGGATATTTGCCGCCGATCCAAAATGTCATAAATCCTCCCATCGAAAGGCCTGAGATGGCCCTGTGCTCCCTATTGGCGATGGTTCGGTAATGTGTATCTATAAAGTCAATGAATTCGGGGTAGTATATTGGAAATTGCCTAAAGGTTTCTACCGGGTCAATATTATAGGGTCGCAAATAATATTTTTCGTCTGGTGAGCGGTTATAACCGTCGGACTTCACAACAATAACTTCGTGGGTGGAAACAAAATTTGCAATATTGTCGCCGTTGTTGTCATTGCCTTTATCAAATTCGTCAAACTTCTGCCCGCCGTCTCCGAAATAACGCTGGGACCATCCATGCAGAAAATAAATGACCGGATATTTTTTCTGCGCATTGCTAAAGTAACCAGGTGGCAAAAAAATACGATAGTTTCTCATCTCCCCGAACACGTTGCTATAGTGCCGTGAATCGAGAATGGTAACACTATCCCGGCCTTGAGCGTAAATACGCAACGGCAAAACCAGGAGAAAGCTCAGGACTAATTTTAGTTTGTATTTGATGAGTTGAACGGCAAAAAAGTCCATGAATCGCGCTGAACGAAGTGGCATAAAAATGACGATATTGATGGGAATTCTTTTTATTGACGGTTATTTAACCAAGGTAAATCGTTTTCGTTAGCAATGAGAAGCCTAAACTAGAGCGATTGTTCCTTCTTCAAACGTTTGCATAAGTAATTATTTTTATTTACGGTTAATTTCGAGGTGACCAATAAAGAAATTGATTTAGCATTGCGTTCGCCTTATAAATGATACCAAAAACGAAATCTTCTGTATGAAAAAATCATTTGCCATAATAAACATCTTTTTATTCACGTGCATTGTTTCTACAGCGCAGCAAAAAGCAACAGTCAGAGAGTACATAAAGAGTTTTAAAACTTACCCGTTTTCAGATCCAGACCCCGTGCCGGAACCGGGAAGGATTTATCCCTACTACAGGTTTGATGGTTACACCAATTCTTCTATTCAAAAAAACTGGAAGGTAGTTGAACTGGAAAACAGCTATATCAAAGTAATGATCTTGCCTGAAATCGGCGGCAAAATATGGGCGGCTATAGAAAAAAAAACAGGCAAATCATTTGTTTATTATAACCATGTTGTCAAATTTAGAGATGTCGCCATGAGAGGGCCGTGGACTAGTGGCGGAATTGAACCCAACTACGGAATTATCGGACATACGCCCAATTGCGCAACGCCGGTAGATTATACAACAATCCAGAAAACCGATGGCAGTGCCAGTTGTGTAATTGGAGTATTAGACCTCCTAACGCGAACCATATGGCGGATAGATATCAACCTGCCGGCTGATAAAGCATACTTCACCACCAATTCGTTCTGGTACAATGCATCCGCAATTGAGCAACCTTATTATACCTGGATGAATACAGGTATCAAAGCGGCCGGCAACCTGCAATTTATTTATCCTGGAACCAAATACCTGGGACACGAGGGTGAGTATAGCGACTGGCCGATAAATAAACAAAATGGAAAAGACATTTCATTTTATAACAACAATGATTTCGGAGGATATAAATCCTATCATGTATTTGGCAAATACACCGATTTTTTTGGAGGGTACTGGCATGATGAAGATTTCGGCATGGGCCGGTATTCAGCTCATGATGACAAACCGGGTAAGAAAATATGGATATGGGGGTTATCACAGCAAGGTATGATTTGGGAAAAACTGCTTACTGATACGGATGGGCAATACGTGGAAGTGCAGAGTGGAAGGTTGTTTAATCAGTCAGCCGATAACAGCACGTTTACACCTTTCAAACACAAAGGATTTTTACCGCATACAACCGATGTATGGACGGAGTATTGGTTTCCTGTGATAAAAACAAAAGGGTTTGTAAGTGCCAATAATTTCGGCGCATTAAACATCAAACACGAGAGTGGGTTACTAAAGATTTATTTTTCACCTCTACAAAAAATTAATGACGATCTGATAATAACCGCAGGCGGTAAAATTATTTACTCAAAGTCACTCAAGTTGAATCCGCTCCAGACTTTTGCCGATTCGATTAAGATGAATACTAGCGGAGGTTTACTGGCAATTCTGGGGAAAGACAAAATAAAATATGAAGAAGAAGATTCTGCAAATATTTTAAGCCGCCCCGTACAGACACCTGCTGATTTTGACTGGAACTCCACTTATGGTCTCTACCTACAGGGAAAAGAAAAAGTCCGGGAAAGAGATTATGCAGGAGCAAAAGAAAAGTTAGAGGCTTGCCTGAAAACAAATCCTTATTATACTCCCGGTTTAACGGACCTGGCGATGGTTCTTTATCATAGCACTAACTACGACGAGGCATTGCGACTTGCAAAAACAGCTCTTTCAGTTGACACATATGATCCTGCGGCAAATTATTACTATGCCTTGATTAGTCTCAGTCTTGGCAAGATAACCGACGCTAAAGACGGTTTTGACATCGCCGCGTTAGATGTACAATATCGGAGCGCAGCATATACAAATCTTGCTAAAATTTATTTGCGAGAAAGTTATTTCGACAAGGCCGCAGAGTACGCAATGAAATCCATTAATTACAACAAATATGCAGTGGATGCGTACCAGGTGCTCGCGATTATTTATCGCACACAACACAACAGCCAGCAGGCGGAGAAAGTCTTACATACGCTTCAGCTCTATGATCCATTGAACCATTTTGCAAATTTTGAAAGATACCTGTGGCAACCAACTGAGCAGAACAAGATACATTTCACAGGATTGATAAGAAATGAAATGCCCCAGGAAACATACCTCGAACTGGCTATTTGGTATAATAGCCTCGACAGGAAACAGGAAGCGACGAAAGTATTACACCTGGCACCACATAATACCGAAGTATCGTACTGGACCGCATACCTTGAAAATAGCTCATGGAGTCCAGATCAGCTACGGCCGGATCTTGTGTTTCCCTTCCGTACGGAAACTGCCGATGTGCTCAAAGCTTTAATTCAAAAAAACGATTATTGGCTATTGAAATATCATCTTGCTTTGATTGAATGGAGCAATGGCAATAGATCTTCTTCAAAGCAGCTTTTCGAAGCCTGTGGCAATGCGCCTGATTATGCACCATTTTACGCGGCAAGGGCAAAGTTCAATATGCAGAATGATAACGTCGCGAATGTGTCTGCGGATCTTAAGCAGGCTGCACAACTCGACAAACAGCAATGGCGATATGGCAAAAGTTTAATCAACTATTATTTGTCCCAAAAACAATATGA
>AR_comb_assmDRAFT_10114306_pt1 | contig 11378 bp, 11 predicted proteins | sample ArasoioldDNA_FD_10543 | JGI IMG/M metagenome (IMG submission 10543) | reverse complement strand
TCAGCCAACGGATTGCCGTGTCCGTGAAGTCATCGCTGCAGTAATAGTCGTCGGGATACGCGTCGCGATCGACGAGCGCGTTGTCTTCGACGAGTTGTGCCGGCGCGAAATAATGCGTCTCGCCGCCGATGAAGCCATAGAACCGGTCGAAGCCGCGTTGCAGCGGCCACGACGCGCGGTTCGCCGCCGGTGCGACGTTGTACTCGGCCGTGTTGTGCCACTTGCCCACCGCGTACGTCGCGTACCCCTGCGCGCGCAGCAGCTCGGCCATCGTCGGCGCATCGCCCGAGATCTCGCCCGCCTGGTAGCCGGGATAGCCCGGCGTGTTGAACGTCAGCCAGCCGCAACCGACGGAATGTGGGTTCTTGCCTGTCAACAATGCTGCGCGAGCCGGCGTGCACATCGGTACGGTCGTGTACTGCGAGAACCTCAAGCCGTGGTGCGCGAGCGAATCGATGTGCGGTGTGCGAATTTCGGCACCGAAGCACCCGAAGTCCGAGTAGCCGAGATCATCGAGCAGGATCAGCACGACATCGGGCGCGCCGTTGCGTACGGCGACGTTTGGCGGCCACCACGGCGTCGATTCCTCCAGCGTGCGCCCGATCGTTCCCCGGTAGCCTGCGCCGGGATCGCCGGGGCGCACGGCGTTGCGCGCGCGTGATGGGTCGACTGGCATATCGCGGACCGGCTAGCGCTTGTTCCAGGTCTAATCCGGCACGATCGGGCGCACGGGCTTGCTCGGCCAGGCATCTTGCGCGAACACGGGCACGCACAGCGCGCCGAGCAGCGCGGCCAACGTGGCAATGAAAACGGAACGGCGCATCTGCAGATTTGCTCGTCGAGTGCTTGCCAATGGTTGCGGTCGCGTCAGCGCTGCAGCAAGCCCCAGCGTCCGACGGTGCGCCGCTCGATGACGGTGAACAGCGTGCGATCCATCACGACCCAGATCAGCCCGATGACGATCATGCCGAGAATGATCACGTCGGTACGCTGCCACTGGACCGCCTCCATCGTCATGTAACCCAACCCGCTGCTTCCGGCGATCATTTCGCTGGCGACCAGCGCGCGCCAGCCGTACGCCATCGACGTGCGCACGCCGAGCAGAAGCTGCACCAGCGCGCCCGGCAGGATCAGGTTGACAACGAGCGCCATGCCGCTGCCGCCGTGGCTACGCACGGCACGATACAGCGACGTCGGGATCGACTGCACGCCGATGACGGTGTTGTACAGCGACGCGAAGAAGATCGTGTTGGCGATGACGAAGATCACTGACCCGTTGCCGATTCCGAACCAGATGATCGTGAGCGGCACCCACGCGATGCCGGCAATCGCCTGCAGAAACGACAGCACCGGCCGGAACATGTCGGCGACGAAACGGTTGAGCGCGATCGCGAGTCCGAGCGGAACGGCGAGCGCCATGCCGATGACAAAGCCGGCCGCGAGGCGCGCGAGGCTCGCGACGACGTTTTTCAGCAGCGACCCGTCGCGGATCGATTCCCACGCGAAGTCGAGCACTGCGCTGATCGGCGGCAGCATGTACGACGGATACTGGACGACGCGCGGCAGCAGCCACCACGCGACGAGAACCAGCAGAAACGGCAGCGTGCCGAGCCACGTCGGCGGGACCAGCGGACGCAATGCGGCACGCTCGGCGCCAAGGCGCGCATCTGCCCGCGCGCTCACGTGCGCTGCTCCGCGTCGACGGTGAGTCCCCAGCGCTCGATCGTCGCGCGCTCGAGCGGACGCAGGTAGCAAAGATCGATCGCGAGCCACGTCAGGCCCATGACGATCATGCCGACGATCGTGCGCGCCGTCTGCTGCGTTTGTGTTCCTTCGAAAATCAGGTAGCCGATGCCGGTCTTCGCCGCGACGATCTCGGCGAAGACGAGCCCGCGAAACGCGAAGCCGGCGCCGACGCGCAACCCGGTAATGATTCCCGGCAGCGCACTAGGCAGGATCGCGTAGCGCAATACCTGCCAGCGCGAAGCACCGAGTGATAGCAGCGCGTTGACTAGGATCTGCGGAGCGGTGCGCACGCCGAGCAGCGTGTTGTAGAGCACTGGAAAGAACACGACGTAGATCAGCGCGAGCAGGATCGTCTTCCAGCCGTAGCCGAACCAGACGACGAATATCGGTATCCACGCCACTTCGACGATGGCAAACAGGAACTTGAGCAGTGGCGACAACATGACGGCCACGGTGCGATTGAGGCCGATCAGTACGCCGAGCCCGATGCCGAGCAGCGCGCCGGCCGTGAGCCCGGCGAAATAGCGCTCCATGCTGTCCATGAAATAGACCGGCAGGATGCCTTTGCGCGTCAAGTCGACGAACGACGCCACGACGTCGCTTGGCGCAGGATAGAAGTACGACGACAACCCGACCAGCGGAACCGAGACCTGCCACGCCGCGAGCAGCAGCAGCACGCCGGCCGCACCGCGCAGCACGCGCGCGGTGCGACGGCCGAGGACGCGGTGCTGCGCCGGCGCCGGCAGCGCGAGCGCGTCGCTCATCGAATCTTCCCGCATACACAGCCGGCGCTCATTTCCCGTCCCATTGCGCGACGCTGTCGACCCAGTACTCGCCCGCGATGGCGCGCAGTGCTGCAGGCGTCACGTCCATCATGAACACGGTGCGGTCGCGCACCTCGACCAAGCGGCCGGCTTCCTGCAGGCGCAGCTGGTGGAAGCGCTCGGGCGCGAAGTCGAGCGTGACCCGGTAGCTGCCGCGCTCGCCGACGAGAGGTCGAAGCGGCGCGAGCTTGCGCTCCGCCGCGACCCCGGCGGCGATCCACCAGGCGACCAGCATTGCGCCGATCACGCCGGTGGCGACGAGCGGCAGTCGCAGCCTCAGGTGGCCCCCGCCGTCTGTGCCGCCGCCGGGTGCAGACGCACGAGATCGAGCAACTGCTCGCGCATCGCCGCAAATGCGGGATCGGCATTCAGGTTCGCCCAAGTGCGCCTTTCGCGCGCGAACGGCACGCGGACGATCGTGCGGATGCGGCCGGGCCCGGGCGTCATCACGGCGACGCGATCGCCCAGGAAGAGCGCTTCTTCGACGCTATGGGTGATGAAGATGACGGTGAGCTTCGATTGCATCGCGATGCGGCCGAGCTCCTCCTGCAGTGTCATCCGCGTCTGTGCGTCGACGGCGGCGAACGGCTCGTCCATCAGCATCACTTCCGGCGAGTTGGCGAGCGTGCGCGCAACAGCGACACGCTGCTTCATGCCGCCGGACAGCTCGTGCGGATACTTGTGCTCGACGCCGTGCAGATTGGCGATCGCCAGGTAGCGGCGTGCCGTCGCATAGCGTTCTTGGCGTGCGACACCACGCAGCTTGAGGCCAAGGGCGGCATTGTCCAGCACGTTCATCCACGGCAACAGCGCGTATTCCTGGAACACGACACCGCGCGCAGCACTCGGACCGTCGACGCGCCTGCCATCCATGACGATCGTGCCACTGGTCGGCCGCAGGAACCCCGCGATCGCTGCCAGGAGCGTCGACTTGCCACAGCCCGATGGGCCGAGCACGCACAGGAACTCGTTGACCGCGATGTCGAGCGCCAGGCCCTCGACGGCGCGATGGCCAATCCCGGTCTCCGCGTTCACGTAGTCGAGGACGAGATCCGTGATGGCGATCTTCGCCGGCGCGCGTGCGCCGGCTTCGGCAACGGGCGTCACAACCCGAGCGCGCGGCGTTCCGCTGCCGCGAGATGCCGCTGCAACGCCGACGCCGCCGCTTCGGGGTCGCGCCGTTTCAGCGCCTTGATCACCGCGAGATGCTCCTCCAGCGCGAGCGGAAGGAAGCGCGGCGAGCGCCCGTGCAGCCGGATCATCCGGATCTTGTCGAAATTCTGCTGGTGCGCGTTGGTCAGGATGTGATTGCCCATCGCCTCGATCATCAGGTTGTGCATGCCCCAATCGACCTGCAGCGCGACATCGATCAGCTTGCCGTCGGCCTCAACGCCGTCGCCCATCCGCTCGAGCACCGCGCGCGTCGACCGCTCGAGTTCCGTCAGCGTCGCGTCGTCCGCCGTGGAAGCGAACCGTCGCACGGCGGCGAGCTCGAGGATCGTACGGAACTCGAAAGCTTCCCGAATCAGCCGGACACCGATGTCGGCGATCTGGATGCCGCGCTGGGGAATCAGGCGGACGAGCCGCTCCGCCTCCAGCCGCTTCAGCGCTTCGCGCGTCGGGCCGAGCGGCACGTCGAGCAGCTCGCAAAGCTCGCCTTGCGAGACGAACTGTCCCGGCACGAGGTTGCGCTTGAAGAGCTGGACCTTGAAGCGCTCGTAGGCGACTTCGCGCATCAGCGATTTCGGCTTCGGTTTTTTCATCGTCGATCGGCCCTCCGGCCGCCGCTTCGCGCACGTCCGTTGCCAACCGATGATAGCACCTGATAGGATGCGACTGAGATATTACTTGTAGCCCAACCAGGGCTCGAATCTCGTCCCGGAGGAAGTCCATCATGCGCTTTGCACGCACGCTTGCCGCGTTGACGGCCGGATTGCTGGTGACGGTTCTGCCCGTTGCGGCGACCGCCCAGACGCAACAGCTGAAGGTCGCCGTCACCACCGCTGCCGAGAACGCGCCATTCTTCTCGGCCGTCGAGCGCGGCATCTTCGCGAAGCTCGGTCTCGACGTGAAGGTCGAGATGATGCCGAGCGGCGTCGAGATCGCGAATGCACTCGCCAGCGGCACCGTCGATGCCGGCCTCTTCGGCACGTATCCGTTCCTGACGGCGGTCGCGCGCGGCGTGCCGGTCGTGCTGATCGGGCACACGTGGAACAACGCGCTGATGAATCCACAGAGCGAGGTTCTGTCGGTGATCGCCCGCTCTGACGCCGGTGTACCCGCCGGCGATCTCGCCAAGCTCAAGGGCAAGAAGATCGGTGTCACACGCGGTGCCGGTGGCGAGCCGTACATCGCCGGTCTGTTGACTCAGGTCGGCTTGTCGATGGACGACGTGACGCTCGTCAACACGGCCCCGTCGAGCATGGCGACCGCGCTCGCCAACAAGGATGCCGACGTCATCGCTGCGTGGGAGCCGTGGCCCAGCGCCGCGCTAACCAAAGTGCCTGGCTCGTACAAGGTGATCTACGGCGGCTGCAAGAGCTGCTACGACGCCGGGACGCTCGTGACGACGAAATCCGCGATTGCCGACAAGTCCAGGGCGCTCGAGCTGTTCGTGCTCGGCTACGCGCAGGGGCAGGCATGGGCCCGTGCGAATCGCGACGAAGCGGCCAAGATCTCGACGCGGTGGATTCCCGGCATGGACGCGGAAACGCTGACGCTCGCGCTGAAAAGCCTTCCGCTCGACGTGCGACTGTCGAAGAACACCCTCGACGGATTCAAGACGTACTCGATTCCGCTGCTCGTCGCGCAAAAGCGCATTCCCGCAGCGTTCGATCCCGCCCCGGCGGTCGATAACCGCTTTGTCGCGGCAGCGATGAAAGCAGATCCGTCTGCATTTGCCGACCTGAAGGAAATCCCGGCGGCGCAGCGACTCTGAAGCACGACGCGTGAAGCGGCCAAATCTCCTGTTCCTGTTCTCGGATCAGCATGCGCGCTCGGTTGCCGGCTGCTACGGAGACGCCGCGGCACTGACGCCGAATCTCGACCGCCTGGCCGCGGGAGGCGTCACGTTCGACAACGCGTACTGCCCGTCGCCGTTGTGCGTGCCGAGCCGGATGTCGATGCTGACGGGCCGCTATCCGTTCGAGCAGGAATGCTGGACGAACGACGACTACCTGCGCTCCGACGCAGCGACCTGGCTTCATAGTTGCGGCGCCGCGGGTTACCGGCCCGTGCTTGCGGGACGTTTGCATTCTATGGGACCCGACCAGTTGCACGGCTACGCGCAGCGAATGGTCGGCGATCACAGCCCGAACTGGGGCGGCGTGCCTCGCCATGACCTCGGCGTGCTCGACAAGGCCAACGATCCTTGGCGGGAGAGCCTCGAGCGCTCCGGCATCGGGCAGTCGGCCTATCAGGTCAAGGATGTCGAGACGGCCGCCGCCGCATGCGAGCAGCTGCGTGCGATCGGCGCCGCACAGCGCAGCGGCGATGCGCAGCCGTTCTGCCTCACCGTCGGTTTCCTGCTGCCGCACCCACCGTATGTTGCGTGGCGCGAAGATTACGAACGCTTCGCCGGCCGCGTGCCGGCACCGGCTCATCCGAAGCCGCCGTCGCCGCCGCACGCGTGGGAAGCGTGGTGGCGCGAGAATCGCGGCATTGCCGAGATCGACGTGGGAGCGATCGCGAGGGCGCGCACCGCGTATTACGCCCTCGTCTACCGGTTGGACGTGCTTATCGGCGACGTGCTGCAATGCCTCGCCGACGAGGGGCTGGAGGACGACACGCTGATCGTCTATTCGACCGACCATGGCGATCAGCTCGGCGAGCGCGGACTGTGGTGGAAGCACACGCTGTACGAAGATTCGGTGCGCGTGCCCCTCGTGCTGTGCTGGCCCGGACGCCTTCCGGCAGGTGAGCGCCGCGCGCATGTCGTCGACCTGCTCGACGTGGCGGCGACGATGGCTTCAGCACTGGGTGGCCCTGCGCTGCCCTACGCGCACGGACGCAACCTGCTGCCGATCGCCCGCGACGCGTCGCTGCCGTGGGTCGACGAAATCTTCTCCGAGCACTGTACGGACACCGTCCCGGCGTGGACCGGTGGCCAGACGGCGCAGCAACGAATGATCCGCAGCGGCAGCTGGAAGCTGATCTACGCCCACGGCTATCCGGTGCAACTGTACGATCTTGCGGCCGATCCGCACGAACGACGCAATCTCGGCGCCGTTGCCGAGCACGGCGCGGTGCGCGAGCGTCTGTTGGCACGCGTGCTCGACGGCTGGGATCCCGACCACGTTGCCAGGCGCATACGCGAACGGCGTCGCGAGAAGGACGTTCTCGATGCCTGGGCGCGCAGCGTGCGACCGGATGACGATTACCGCTGGCGCCTGTTGCCGGAGCACAATCGGCTCGATCCCGTTTCATCATGAATCCCGTGACGAAACACTGGCCGCGGCTCGGCCTGGGCTGCGCGTCGCTGGGAACTCCGCCGCCGCTGCTCGACGACGACGACGCCGAAGCCGTCATCCATGCGGCGATCGAGCGCGGTATTCGCTTCTTCGACGTCGCGCCGCTGTACGGCGGAGGGCTCGCCGAGGAGCGCCTCGGCCGCGCGCTGGCGACGCTGCCGCGCGACGAATACACGCTTTGCACGAAGACCGGCGTCACGCGACCTTACGCACAAACGGCGATGCCGCTCGGCGCCGCGCGCCGGCGCCAGTTCGATCGCTGGGATTTCAGCGCCGCGGCCACGCGCGTCTCCATCCAGTCGAGCCTCGGAAGACTCGGGACCGACCGGCTCGACGTCGTGCATCTTCACGACGTCGACGATCATCTCGACACGTGCCTCGACGCGCACGCTGAGCTCCTCCGGCTGCGCGACGAAGCCGTCGTGGGCGCGATCGGCATCGGCTCGAATCTGGTCGAGCCCGTCGCCATGCTGCTGGATCGCGCGCCGTTCGACGCGCTGCTGCTCGCCGGACGCTACACGCTGCTCGACGACTCGGGCGGCGCGCTGATCGCGGCCGCGCACGCGCGCGGTGTCGGCGTCGTCGCCGGCGGCGTGTTCAATTCAGGCGTCCTGGCGACGTGGCCTCAGCGCGACCCCACGTTCGGCTACGAGCCGGCGCAGGCATCCATCGTTGCCCGAACCGCGCGGATCGCGTCGATCTGCGAGCGCCACGGCGTGCCGATGGCAGCGGCAGCACTGCAATACGTGCTCTCGAATCCGGCGATCACGACGGTGCTGCTCGGACCGCGCTCGGTTTCCGAGCTGGACGCGAATCTCGCCGCCGCCGAGTGCCCTGTCCCCGCCGAGCTGTGGGTCGATCTCGCCCGCGAAGGTGTTGCCGAACCGCGGCAAGCGGCGTCGATGCGGCTCTAGGCTTCACAGGCAATGCGCATCGACGCTCACCTGCATTTCTGGAAGCCTTCCTGCGGCTTCGACAACCGACCGATTGCGGACAACGACGCGTATCGCCGCGACTTCATGCTCGCAGACGTCGAACCGGACCTCGACGCCGCAGGCATCGACGGTGCCATTCTCGTGCAGACGGCGCCGCAAACGGCGGAGACCGACTGGCTGATCGACGTTGCCGCGCACGAGGACCGCATCATCGGCATCACCGGCTGGGTGGATCTCGGCGGCGGGCCATGCGACTACGCACCGCTGCTCGCGCGTCCCAAGGTCGTCGGCATTCGTGCGCAGCTGCGACGCATTGCCGACGACGCGTTCGTCGCGAAGCCTGGCGTCGTAGCCAATCTCGACGCGGCGCTTTCTGCCGGACTCAGCGTGACGATCCTCGCCGAAGCGCGTCATTACCGTCATGTTCGCGACGTGCTCCCGCGGCTCGCGAACGGGCCGGTGATCGTCAACCACCTGGCGTTGCGGTTTCCGGACGTCGATCGCGACGCATGGCGCACTGCGTTGCGTGCATTCGCCGCGCGACCGCAGACGTACGTTCAGCTGTCCGGCCTGCCGTTCCTGTACGGGCAGCAATGGCGCAGCGCCGAGGCCCGCTCGCTGCTCGATGACGCCTTCGCAATTCTCGGGCCGCAGCGGTTGATGTTTGCGTCGGATTACCCGATGCTGCTGCGCTTCGCGACGTATGGCGAATGGGTGGCATGCGTGGATGCATTCATCGCCGCGCAACGAATGCCCGCCGTCGACGTCGAAGCCATCTTCGCGGGCAACGCGTTGAGCGCCCATCCACGGCTGCGCGTACGTCCACACGTTGCATCCGTAGAGGCGCGCTGAGCGCACCCGGCAATGCCACCCACACGGAGAACCCAATGAAACGCTCGCAGATCAATGCCGCCATCGACAGCGCACACCGTGCGCTGCGCGAGCATGGCGTGCGGCTCCCGCCTTATGCCTACTGGAGCCCGGGCGACTGGCGCAACGCGGGCGCCGACTACGCGCGCGTCACGCGCAACGGCCTCGGCTGGGCGGTCACCGATTTCGGCCAGGGCAATTTCGCGGAAATCGGCATCACGATGTTCGATGTACGCAACGGCAACGTCGACGTGCCCGAGGAAGGCACGCCCTACGGCGAGAAAATCTTCGTGCTGCAGCCCGGCCAGCGACTGCCGTACCACTTCCACTGGCGCAAGACCGAAGACATCATCAGCTACCACGGGGGCACGCTGATGATCCAGCTCTACAACGCGCGCGACGACGAGACGATGGACGAGACGTCGCCGGGACACGTCTATTGCGACGGCGTGCGCCGTCAGTTCACCGCAGGCCAGGTATTCGAGATTCCCCACGGCGCGAGCCTGACAATCACACCCAAGCTCTATCACCGGTTCTGGGCGAAGGAAGGCGCGGGTGTGCTGGTCGGCGGCGAAATTTCGACGATCTCGGTGCCGAAGACGGACAATCGCTTCGGCGGCAACGCGCGACGGTTCGTGCCGATCGACGAGGACGAGCCCGCGCGGTGGCTGCTGAACATCGACTACCCGCAACTGCACGAGATCGCGTGACGATGCAGAGGCTCGAACAACGTGTCGCGCTGGTCACTGGTGCGGCGGCAGGCATCGGCGCCGCGATCGCGCGCGCGTTCGTCGACGAAGGCGCACGCGTCGTCGTCGCGGATCGCGATCCGGCGTCCGCGACACGAACGGCCGCAGCGCTCGGCGACGCCGCATTCGCGTTCGAGGTCGACGTCACGCAGGAGCCCCAAGTGCAGGCGCTCGTGGACGCGGCGCGCTCACGCTTCGGCCGCATCGACATCCTCGTCAACAACGCCGGCATCATCCGCAAGGCGTTCGTCAAGGACATGACCGAGGCGCTGTGGGATGCCGTTCTCGACGTCAACCTCAAGGCGACGTTCCTGTGCAGCAAGGCGGTGCTTCCGGCGATGATCGATGCACGGCGTGGACGCATCATCAACATCGCGTCGATCGCGGCCAAGGTCGGCGAGCCGACGGCAAGCGCGTACAGCGCAGCGAAGTGGGGCGTGCTGGGGTTCACGCGCTCGCTGGCGCTCGAGGTCGCGCAATACGACATCCTCGTCAACGCGATCTGTCCGGGACCGATACCGACGGCGCTCGGCCGGCAGGGCTGGCGCGACGGTGCCGAAGTCCAGGGCGTGGCGCTCGACGCCGTGATGGCGCGCGTCAATTCGCGTTCGCCGCTCGGCCGCCTTGGCACGACCGACCAGGTCGCGAAGATGGCGGTCTTCGTCGCGTCCGACGACTGTGACTTCACGACCGGAGCGGCGTTCAACGTCGACGGCGGCATCGTCATGGGCTGAAGGCGGTGGGCCGAGCGGCCCCGACCGAACGGGACGTCCGGAACACGCCGCCGGGATGTAAGGTCAAACCGCACGACAGCGACGATTCAGCGTAGAATCCCGCGCACAATTCGGGCCCGCGACACAATCGCCACGCCCTTTCGGCCGCGCACACACGTCGTGGCCAAATCCGGAACAAAATTCTTGGAGCTGTCCCGATGGCCACTGCTGGCGCCGTAACCACGCCTCCCCTGCGCGACGTTTCTCTCGACGACAAGTTCGAGCTGGGATCCGGCCGCGTCTTCCTGACCGGCGTCCAGGCACTGGTCCGGCTCCTGATCCTGCAGCGGCAGCGCGACACGCAGGCGGGCCTCAAGACCGGCGGCTTCGTGTCGGGCTACCGCGGCTCACCGCTCGGCGGCCTTGACCAGGCGCTGTGGAAGGCCAAGAAGTTCCTCGATCGCGCGCACATCAAGTTCCAGCCCGGCCTCAACGAAGACCTCGCCGCGACGGCTGTCTGGGGCACGCAGCAGGTAAACCTGTACAAGAGTGCAAACGTCGACGGCGTCTTTGCAATGTGGTACGGCAAGGGTCCGGGCGTGGATCGCTGCGGCGACGTTTTCAAGCACGCGAACTTCGCCGGCACGTCGAAACACGGCGGCGTGCTCGTGCTCGCCGGCGACGATCACGCGGCGAAATCGTCGACGTTGCCGCATCAGTCCGACCACCAGTTCTCCGCGGCGATGATGCCGGTGCTGTATCCGTCGTCGGTGCAGGAGGTCATCGACCTCGGTCTGCACGGCTTCGCGATGAGCCGCTACTCGGGCTGCTGGGTCGGCTTCAAGTGCGTGTCCGACACCGTCGAGAGCTCGGCATCGGTATACGGCGACGCCGATCACGTCGACATCGTCGTGCCCGACGATTTTCCGCTGCCACCCGACGGCGTGTCGATTCGCTGGCCCGACGCGTTCCTCGCGACGGAAGAGCGGATGCAGGACTACAAGATCTACGCGGCGCTGCACTATTGCCGCGTCAACCGGCTGAACCGCATCGTCATCGATTCGCCGAAGCC
>AR_comb_assmDRAFT_10599065_pt1 | contig 11380 bp, 14 predicted proteins | sample ArasoioldDNA_FD_10543 | JGI IMG/M metagenome (IMG submission 10543) | reverse complement strand
GACGCGTCCGCACCTGGAGCCATCCCGTGATGGGCAAGCCCTTCCTTGAACATATCCTCGACGATAGGAATGATCGAGCCTTCGAGCGCCATCCGCGACAACTGGGTGGGACAGCCTGTGCTCTCCGCAAGATAGTCGCAAACGCCGAGTGCGATGGCGCGCAGTGCTCCGTTGCAGTCGGTAAACGTTATGGCTCGGCGCTCGATCAGATTGCGGAAACGGAATTCCGTCATGGCATGCAACACGAAGCAGCAGTTTGTATGAGCGCGACATAACCCGGGCCGGCGCGGAGTGAAACCATCAACCACGCTGCGCCAACGTTCTGCATGAAGGTGCCAATATCGGAGACAAGATCTGCGATCAGCAGATGGCGAAAGATCGGAACCCGAAGTGGCCGTCCTAAGCCTGCCGAGTTTCGCCGTGCCAATTCTTTTTCTGCGTTGGTGGCCAATCGGGGTCCTCGAAAAATTAAATGGGGACTTAGGCGGTCTTTGCTTCTTCGTCACTGAGAGGTGTAATCTCAGTTTCCGCTTTGGCCGCGTCGGCTTTCGTCGGCGGTTGGAGCGCAAACTGGCAAGATCCTCTTGCCACCTCTCTTCCCAGGGCATGCAATTGTTCGGTCAGCTGAGCGTCGGTCGGTGCGCCTTGCTTGTCAAAGGCCTTCCAGGCTTGTGCAATCGGCATCACGAGAGGAACGGCCCATCCGCGAAGAGCACGCACCACGAACTCCATGGTGTTAACCGCTTGCAGTCCTTGCATGCCCCCCGCCGTGCTGATCAGGCCGACCACTTTATCGGTCAAGTACGGGGGATTTCGGTCGCCTAGAAGCTTTAGCCAATCCAGGGCATTCTTGAAGGAGCCGCTGATTGTGCCGTTGTACATTGGGCTGCTCCAGATGAGCCCGTCTGCTTGGTAAACTGCCTCACACATTTCTCGTACGGAATCAGGTGGATTCTCGTCGGCAGGGTCATACATAGGCAGAGAGAGTTGCCGGATGTCGAGAAGGGCTATTTTCGCCCCGGCCTCCTCCGCCCCTTGCAAGGCAATTTTGAGCGCGGCCAGACTGCTGGAATGCTTTGCGAGGGATCCTCCCAGACCAACTACCGTTAATTGAGACTTCATATCATTTGCTCCTCTCACCTTGCCAATCGTTGCTGTCGAGCAAGCCGTTCACCCTTCTCCAGCTATCGCCCGCAGCAACTTGCTCCTTTGGAATGCTGGCGAACGGCACCTCGTTTTTCAAGCCTGGTTTTTCAAGAGTTTGGATTCCTGGGCCTCGTGCGTCATTCTATCTAGGCTTCGAACGAGGGCAACCGCGTGCAATCGTCAAATTCGCCACGTCATGTTTCGGCTCTCGGTTCGCACGGTATTGTGCCCGCGCGCATCAGGTCAACGGACACTTGAGTGCGCAATCCCCGGGCGCAGGAGTAGCTGCTCAGCCGGTGTGAATGCGTGGGTGCGAATGAGCAATGTACTGACGAGCGAGGTCAAACCTGAAGCCGCAAAAATCATAGCGAGAACGACAAATTGATAAATAGCAGCATAGACCGGACGTGAGCCGGACAACAGCATCCCCGCCATCAGTCCAGGAATCCAGACAATGCCCAGGGAGCGGAGGGAATCGATCGCGGGAATCAGGCTAGCCTCAAACGACGCCTGCACATAGGGTGCTACACTCTGCCGTGGATCGGCGCCCAAGGCCAGAGCAGTTTCAATTTCGCCGTTGTGCGCGAGCACGTCGGAGCGAAACCGATTGAGTGCCAGGCCATTGGTGTTCATGGCATTCGCGATCAGCATACTGCCAACCGGGATCAAGGCAGTGATCGCCGTATCAATGACTCCCAGCCAGGTCATGATTGCGATGACGGATCCGGCCCCGCATGCGATCGAATAGGTAGATACCCGGAACGATCCTGGAACACCCTTGGCGCGCTTAGCAGAGGTGGCGCCTGCGGCGACAATCATGGCTGCAAGCAGAAACGCGCCTGTCCAGCGTGGAGCTCGAAGCATGATCACCAGCACCGAGCCCACGGCGATGATTTGTACGAGCCCTCGCAGCATAGCGATTGCGGCTTCGCTTTCCATGTGAATCTTCCGCCGGCGTGCCAAAAGAACAACTGCATAAGCCACAGTGGCCGCTGCCAAAGCCTGTGCTAATCCAAGTTGCAATGGCGTTGTAAAGAATCGATTAAGCATGCAGGACCTCATTGACCGTACCGATTCCGGTTACGCGCCCGCCTTGGAGTGTCATGAGCCGAGTGGCCATGCGCGCCGCTTGAGCCGTGTCGTGGGTAACGACAATGCAAGTAAGATGGGTCTCTCGGATGATGTCGCGGATAAGCGATTCGACCTCGGCTTTGGCCTCTTCATCCAGGGCGGAGGTGGGTTCGTCCAGCAGAAGTACGATGGGCGAATTGGCGAGAGCGCGAGCCACAGAGACTCGCTGTGCTTCGCCTCCAGAGAGATTGGTCACGTCCCGAGCTGCATAGCCGCCTAGTCCAACTCTGGTCAACAATTCTTCAGCTTGTGAGGGAGAGAACTCTTCTCCCCGCTGCCGCGGCCCAAAGCTGACGTTCTCGTACACCGTTCCAGGAAACAGGAATGGGCGCTGGGTTACCATGCCGACTTTTCGGCGAAGCTCCCTTGGCGGGATTTCACGATAATCGATGTTCTGTAAGAATACCGTTCCAGACGTCGGCTCGTCCAAGCGGTTCAGAAGACGTAAAAGTGAACTCTTGCCGGAGCCACTAGGTCCCGTAATAGCCAAGACTTCTTCGGGCCGGACTTCTACGCTGACGTCGTCCACTATCTTCAGCGAGCCGACGTCTCGGGTTAAATGAACAGCTGTCAGAACATTCACGAGCTTTGCCTACTGCGCATTGAGAAAATAGGGTTCTAAACGTTTCCGAGCATTGCTCCGCTATCGATGTACGGTCGTCGCGCCTACGCAGCCAGTCTTTTGGTGACCTTGTCTCGCAGCCAAGTACTGGCTGCATCTATATCGTCTTCGTCCAGTTCATGTCCGCCGCGATGCCAGAACATCGAAACATCCGCTCCACCGCTCTGCAGTATCGCGGCAAGTTGCTCTGTCTGATCGCGTGGAACGATTGGGTCCCGCATGCCGCCTGCGAGGAACACCGAAAGCCCGCTGAAATTTCGCACTAGATCCGGCGTGAAAGGAACCTGCGCTCGGAAGAGCGCCGCCGCCGCCAAGTAATGAGGATGGAGAAATATCAGACTGGCTGCGATGTTTGCACCGTTTGAATAGCCAACCGCAACAAGATGTCGGTCACTGAACCCGTAACGCTCAGCGGCGATGTCGATGAATTCGGATAACTCGTTCGTCCGCATCTTCAAATCATCCACATCGAAAACGCCCTCTGCAAACCTGCGGAAGAAGCGCGGCATTCCGTTCTCGAGCACCTTGCCACGGATGCCAAGAAGGGCTGCACCGGGCCACAGTTCCCTTCCGAGCCCTAACAGGTCGCGTTCATCGCCGCCTGTACCGTGCAGTAGCAGGAGCGTCGGCGAAGCAGGGTTTTCGGGGGGCACGAAAATATGCACGAATCCTAGATCGTTAGGCGGCTTCATGGTCTTTTCCTCCATCGATCCTTGGCAGTTCGACTCGGGGCAGCAAGCTTTCCAATTCGGGACGGTCTTCCTCAAGCCACGGGGGCAATTTTAGCGTTGTGCCGAGACGTTCCACAGTCTCGTCAGTTGCAAAGCCCGGAGGATCAGTCGCGATCTCAAACAACACGCCACCATGTTCACGGAAGTAAATGGAATGGAAATACTGACGGTCGATGATAGGAGTGACGTCATATCCGAGTTTCGTGAGGGTGTCCCGCCATTGCACTTGCTCGGCATTTGTTGCCGTTCTCCATGCCACGTGATGGACCGTTCCTACGGCAACGCTTCCGGGACGGCCTTCGGGAGCGCAAAGCAGATCGACGATCGCACTGGGAGCACCGTCGGCAACGGCATAGCGGAATCTGTTTCCTTGTTTTGCGATCTGTTTGAAGCCCAGCATTTCGGTCAACAGGGATGCGGTGCGCTCATAGCCATTTTCCGAGAGCGTTACATGATGAAAGCCGCGCACTGCGTGCTCGGCCGGCACGGGGCCTCGCGCCCACACCCTGTCGGGATTCGCATTTGAGGTACTGACGAGTTCAAGTTGAAGCCCGTCCGGATCTCTGAGAAAGAGCAGTTCCTCGCCGAAGTCCGATGTTGCCTCGTCAAACTCAACTCCGCGCTTACGGAGGCGTTCTCGCCAATATGGCAGCGATTTGTCCGGTACGGCAAAGGACGTAACCGTCAATTGCCCGGTGCCGATGCGCCCCCGATATGCACCGGGCCACGGGAAAAAGGTCATTATGGTTCCCGGATGCCCCTGACCATCTCCGTAATACAGGTGATAGGTGGTGGGATCATCAAAATTCACCGTCAGCTTTACTAGGCGAAGCCCCAGGACACCCGTGTAGAAGTTGATGTTGGTTTGCGGTTCGCCGGCAATTGCCGTCACGTGATGCAGTCCCTCAATATCGGCCACAGCTCACCTCCAGCGCGGGATCGTGCCTCGCGTTCACAGTTTTCTCAGGCAGTCTTCTGGAGCACATTCCCTTAACGTTAAGTCAACTTCCACCCGGTTACCTACGGCGTCACTACCGCGCGAATGATCAATTCCCCTATCTCTTTAAGCGTAACGCTCACCCCCACGCTGCCAAATGCGAACCTCATGCTGGGAGTCGACATCGTCCGTTCCCATGAGTATGACAACTTGTCTCCGGCAGGTTGAGCCCGAAACAGCCCGCTCGCAGCGGTTCCCCTGTAGACCACATTCCCGTTTGGCTCCTTCTTGACAGTGACGCTCATATTAGACGCTTCGTTTGCAATATCGAATTCTTCCTCCCCCGGCTTTGAGTATCGGAGCAAGGGTTCAGGCAATCCGTTATTGATCTCCGCCAGATTTCCTTCCATCCAGGTCACGAGGGCATCCCAATCCTTGTGAGCCTCCGACGGCAAAGCCTTGGCGTTGGGAGACGCTCGCGAAGCGGGATCATCGTCCTCTTGCTGCGTCAGTAGAGTCTTTTGCATTTCTTTGACGAAATCATTGCTTGTCATTCTTCCTCCAGTGTTCAACAACCGCGAAGCAAATCGACGGTGATGCTGTCGTACATCTTCGAGGCCCGGCAGCGCATGCTTACACAATCTTGCACGGAATGACGGCGTCTTCGTCGAACAGGTAGACAGCGCAGAGCCGATGGTACCCGTCGGCGATAATCAGTTTGCTCGTTCTCGTGTCCCGCACCAGCAGGAGGGGAGCAAGCTCCTGACCGTGCTCAATCTTCTGCTTGTCCTTCTTGACATGAGAATTGCTCACACCGAGAAGAGAAAGGCACGAGGCGCGAAAGATGTCCTTTGCCTTAAATTCTGTGACCTTGGCATTGCGAAGTCGCTTCACAAAACGGGCGGCGCTGGACTCGTCGAATATGAGACGCAGGAAGGATTTTGCCGCGGGGTAATCATGATTCTGCGGCGTAGACAACCAACCGACTGTGCCCTTCCAGCCCTGTATCGTTTTGTTGTCGACTCCCTTGCTACTGCCCGTCCGAGACATCGATTACCTACCTTCGAGCGCATTCCTGATGGTCGTCAGCGCATTTTGGAGATTCGAAACGGAGCGGCCCACCGCAGCTTTTCTAACGATTGATCCCTTCACGCCAGTCAAACCTACCTGCTCAGACCCCATGGCCATGATTAGATAGAAGCCCGGCTGCTTCGCATCATCGCCTCCGCGTATGCAAAACGAGAGATCCAACGCGGTCTCAAAGTAGTGACTCGAATAGAGCTGCTTTTCAGCGATGGCGCAGGCAACCGAGTCAGCCGGGTCTCCACGCATCGTCACCGTCTGCACCACGCGCAACGTCGGCTTCAATCCAAATTTCACCCGTGCCCAATAGAACGTATCGTCGACATTCGCCGGCTTTGCCTTGGGATAGGCGAGAAGGTAGTTGTAAAACTCCGGCAATTGCTCGGGCAGCGCTTTGCTGTAGCTGAGCATGTAGGCGAATTGTTTGGGCACGACAGTGGGGTCACGCTTGTCGTTATAAACGCCAAGTACCTCGTTGCCGTCGCGCTGATAAGCAAGCAGTCGGTCCAGTGCCGTTTTCTGCAGGTATTGATTCACCTGCTCACTCACATCGGGGGCAGACCAATCCATGGATCGTTGAAGCTTTTCGATGGAGCTTGTGGGTATCTGAATTAGACAGTCGCCCGGCTTGCAGTTCTTCAACGATTCGATGTCATCCTTTTCGAACGAGAAACCCTTCAAGTCAGACATCTGCGGAGGATTGCTAAACACCCCCAGCGCCAGGTAGTTGGGTAGTCTGCGAAGGCGGTCGAAGTCGTGAGCAAACTTCACGTAGCTCTCGGGAGCAGCATGGATGAAGACTGCGCCGAATAGAAACACTTCTGCCGCTTCGCGCGACGGGAGTGCTTTTGTCACGGGCTGTCCACTTCGAATTGTCGAGACTTGATCCGCAGTCAGGCCGATGTTTTCCCGGAAGAATCTTTCGAGAGCGGGATTCGCCTGAGAGGTACCGGGCAAGGCCGTCGCCAGTATGAAGGCCAACGTCGCAGCTATGAGCGGAACCTTTCGGATCATACTCAATCGGAGAATCGTGACTCTACCTCCGACACTTGGTGTATACGTCATGGCACATCCTTTTGATTTGTCTTTCATCAGACTCAAGTCACAGAGCTACGTTTCCATCTCGGTGCCGCGCAGGAAGTGCTCAAACGGACGGGCTGTGATCGCTCCAAATATGAAACCACCCACGTGAGCCATATAGGCAACGCCACCTGACTGCACACCTGCCACCGCACCGACTTCACTGAAAAGTTGAATCACGAACCACAAGCCAATCAAAAGCGCCGCCGGGATAAAAGTGATGCGGGCGAACCAGCCAAATAGAACGAGAGTGCGGATCTGGTCGCGAGGATAAGTGATGACAAAAGCGCCCATCACCGCCGCAATTGCCCCGCTGGCACCGAGATTAGGCACCCTGGAAGTGGGCATGGCAACGACCTGAGCCAGCGACGCAGCAAGACCGCCGAGCAGATAAAACATCAGGTAGCGGAATCGTCCCATCGCTTCTTCGATCTCTGGGCCGAACGCCCACAGGAACACCATGTTGCCTATGATGTGCATCCAGCCGGCATGCATGAACATCGCGGTCAGGATGGTGATCCAGTGCCGGGCGGCGGCAATATCCGTAGGAATCACGGACCACTGTCTTACGAATGGCTCCCCGCCGGCCAGTTCCAGAAGAAACACCAGTACATTCACGACGATGATTCCGCGCGTGACCACGGGAGAACGTGCGGGCTGTCGGGACGCATCTGCTAAGGGGATCAAGCCACCCATGCTCTATTCTCCGTTTCTTCACGCACGCACTCGTTACCCACAGTTCGACTTGGAAACTGCTCAAGCGTTCGCGCCGGACTCCTCAAACTCAACCCTTCGCTCAACGACTCGTTTCCCAGTAAGTACTCGACCGTTGGAGTGCGCCGGACTGGTTGGGGATAGAGCGTCATCAATTTCGAAACCTCGATTGGAATGTCAGAGTTTACGTGTAATCCCAACACCTTTGCGAAGTCGAAGGTGATGGGAAAATCGTGGGTCCACTTGCCTTCCGACAGCATGACAGCGAGAGTGTCGGAAACGGAATCGGAGTATTTGCCTTCGAGGAGTTCCCGGACTGTTGCCTGAATCTGAGCAATGGCCTTTTTGGCTTGATCCGCCAAGATCAGTGTCTCGTCGTCCAGCCTGTCCTTTGATTTCTCCTGCACCGCTCGCAACAACGAGGCGGCTGGATACTGCCCGAGTTGCGGATCCACAGGACCAAGCACGGCATGATCACTCATGATGATTTCGTCGGCCGCGAGAGCGATCAGAGTGCCACCGGACATGGCATAGTGCGGCACAAGCACTGTAACTTTTCCCTTTCTGCGGTTGATTGCGCGTGCAATCTGGGTTGCGGCTAATACGAGACCTCCCGGAGTATGCAGAATAAGGTCGATGGGGACACTCGGGTCGGTCAGGTGGATCGCTCGAACAACTTCCTCCCAGTCATTGATGTCAATGTAGCGCACAATCGGGAAGCCAAGAAAACTCATGGTCTCTTGCCGATGCGCGAGCAGAATCACTCTTGATCCGCGCCGGCGCTCAATTTCAGCGATAAGTCTGCGCCGGGATGCCTCCAGCATCCGTTGCTTCAGCATCGGCTGTAAAGATGAGAATATGAAAAATATCCAGAAGAGATCGGTGACTCCAATACGGATCGCAGGTACAGCCATCTTTTCCTCCCAATGCTTCGTCATCGGACGCGGTTGCTTTCACACCGAATCATTTCGTAAAACTACCCTGATCGCCGAACCTCCAAACACGCTGGCCGCCTTCTTAGAACGCTTCCGCTTACCGGTAGTCCTGGCGAAAGGGCGTGATCTGGCACGGACGCAGGTTTTGTTTCATCTTGGCTGACATCGTCCGCCCGTTGCCGTTCTCTGAAGTCGGCGATGGTAGCGACAACCAAGCGGAGCTTCAGTTCAATTGCGAGCATGCCGTAATCCCTTCTGTGACTTGCACTTTGTCTCTAGGTTCATTTTCGTCCCGATTTCTCATCGGCGGCAGAAGCCGTTGCGTAACGAGCAACCGTTTGAGAGAAGGTGGGCAGGCCTGCCGCTTGATGAGCCGAGTCTTTCCCATCATCAGCTAGTAACTCGCACGCGCTCTTGTCGTAGACAGCCAGGTTCAAATCGTCTTCGGGGCGAATAACCACGCCCTTCAATCCGCGGCTCCGCGAATAGGATAGAATTTCCGCCTGCATCAGGGCGTCGGTTCCGGCACTTGCGTCACGCCCAACTGGACCACCAGCGACGCCAGCCCCGGCTCCCAGTTCGAATTTGTCTTTCATCAGTCCGCCCACTGCCTCGTCGTTCATAAACAAAAGAACGATGTCAGTGGCCGAAGCGCCGATCTGTGGACCCACACTGCCACCGCCGGCACGAAAAAACACGGGGTCACTCCAACCCTTACTCGTGCGCCGGCTCACAACCCCGCGTCCGCCCTCGCCGCCGATGAAGAAGGCAGCCTTGATGACCTGAGGAAATACGGCAACTGCCTTCGCGTGTTCCAGAAGATCCCGTGGAATGGCTTTGTCGGGCGTCTTCATAATCGCATCGAACACCTTCGCAGCCTTGGCCGATTGTGAAGCTGCTTCTTTTGCTTTCTCATTATGGTCGTCGCCTGAACGTGCCAGCAGGCTGGCTGATATAAACGCCAGTAATGTGACCGCGAGGGCGAACTGTCGCTTCTGATTTTCAAAGGTCATTCGACCTCCTTCTCGGTTCCCAAAAGGATGAAAACAGTAATTCCCAGAAAACGATGCTTGGCGCCGCAAGCGCCACCTCACGTCAGCTTGCCTTCGCCTCCGACTCGATCTCCTTTACCGATTTCTCGAAGTCTGCGATCAATCTTTCAAGATCCGACTTCAGTTGTTTCCCTTGCTTGCCGCTCGAATTTTTCAGTTGCTGCTGCTTCTGCTGAATGGCTTCTAGTTTCGGCAGCAGGGTTTCGTAGGCTTCTACTTCGACTTTCGTCATCTTGCCCTCAGCCTGGCCTTCCAGGGTTTTCAGCTTCGCTCGAGCAGTTTTGATCCAGGATTCAACCTGGTCATAGACTTCCTGTCTCGCTGGACTTAGATCGATGTTCATATGAGTCTCCTCTTGAGTTTTAGCGACTATGTTGAAACCACCCCCACAGAGAGCAAACCAAACACCACACTTAAACCCCTGAAAACATTCAGGCGCATGATAGGGAGAGACGAATCTTATTCGTGAATTCGCGAAGCTCACGAACGACGAGTAGATACGGTCAAGGAAACACCCAGATTTGGAGACGCCGCCTGAAACGACAACTTGCTCGTCTCTCAGCGATGCTGGGCCCAATTACTTCTTTTGCAGCCGCTTCAGCGGTTCATGCAACGCTTTGTTCTGAGGATCGAGTGCCAACGCAGCCTTATACTGCTCGACTGCCAAGTCTGGTTGCCGACGATCTTCATAGAGCTTTCCGAGGTACTCGTAGGCGGAGGAATGCGGGGGAAGTTCGGAGTTGTCGGGGACGATTGCGGTGTTGGCACGCAGGTCTTTTTCCGCGGTATCCGAATCTTTATTTTCCAGCACCAGTGCCACACCCTGGTAATAGGTGAGGCGGCGATCGGAAGCGCTGATTTTCGCTGCGGCCTCGACGGCCTGTTCCATGAGTACAGCGTCGCTCCGGCCCCGATAGAAGTCCGCGGCCTCTAAATAGGCTTCAATACGGTCAGGGGCCGATTTGAGTACCTTCTGATATTCATCGCTGGCCTGCTCAAACCTCTTCCGCGTGGCGTAGAAGTCAGCCAGGGCTAACATTCCTTCCAGCGGGTCCACAACAGACAACGCGCGAATCTGGTTCAGAGCATTGTCCTCGCCGCCGCCGAGGTTTGCGGGCGCGCTCGCCATGAAAGCAATGAGGTCCCGTTGTGCATCGACATTGCCAGCGTCCAGTTGAACTGCCGTCTCGAATTCGTGGTGAGTCCGATGCGCCAAGGAAAGAGCAGAAGGCATCTTTGTGTGCGCGTCCTGCTCGGCCTTGCGACCATAGGCCCGGCCAAGCCAATCGTGATATTCGGAGCGGGCTGAGTCCAGGGCCACAGCGTGCTCCCAACTCGAAATCGAGCGGTCAAAGTCGTGCAGCTCAAAGTAGCAACGGCCGAGCCAATAATAAAGGGAGGAGTCCTTCGGACTTCGTCCGATTTCTGTTTGTAATGCCTCTGCAGCCGTCTTATATGGACCCGAGCCGTACAGTGCCTCGATGCGCGGCGGGATCGCGTCTGCATTCTTCGGCACGGCCGCAGCGGCTTGTACCATCAGAACGCCAGCGGACAACAGTGCGGCCAAAGCAAGAGGAGAGCTCCAGCAGCAACATCTCACTTTCAACTCCACTCCCTTTCGGCGCGGTCTGCAGCCTGCAGAATATCCCGCAATGCCCGCTTGAACCCCGCGATTCGATCCTTTCTTGCACGCGAGCTGGCCTGGTTCGCAGCGTGCACATCAACTTCGAGCTGCTTGAAGTCTGCGTGCAGCTCGTCCAATTTTGACTGAATCCGATCATGAAGGTCGTCTAAGCCGGATCGAGCCGGAATTTGGTTGTCAGGATCGCTCATCTGGACTCCGCTTGAATCTTTACTGCGCCTTAGCTTGTAGTACTTCTCCTTTTCACGAAGGGGTCGGCTGATCTGATGGCTGCAAGAATATTTTGAGGCCATGCAGATCAGCCGAG
>AR_comb_assmDRAFT_11486712_pt1 | contig 11381 bp, 16 predicted proteins | sample ArasoioldDNA_FD_10543 | JGI IMG/M metagenome (IMG submission 10543) | reverse complement strand
GCCCTAGCTTCCTACGGTGCCCACAACTCGTTTTCTGGAATTCTTATTGGCCGACTTCCACCTTGCCCACCGGATCGGGCGCTCGGTGGCTGGCTTCTCTGCGGCGCTGGGCGTCCGCCGTGCCCTCGTCCAACAGTTCAATAATCTTTCTCGTAAGCTCCATTAATTTCTCAGGATCTTGTTCGTGGGCTGCTTGCTCACAAATCTTTTTCCATTCCGCCTGCTCGCGCATGAGACTCCTGAACTGGGGCCGCTACAATCGAAGTCTGCCGAAAACGGCAACTCCACACGCGAGTATTTATGCGGAAAACCACGATCCGGGTCGGTTCCCTACCCTACACAACGGGCATGCCTTTCGGAGTTTCTTAGTTTGGCTCAGCAAGGCTCAGGAACGTGCCCCAGCAGAAAACCAAATACCACTCAAATGCCACTACGGTTGCCACGCATCGGAGAGGCCCAAATATGGATTGAACTGCGCGCCTGCAGCGTAGCACTCGCAAGAAAACTGCTCAAGCTGCTGCCGGTTCACGACCGTCATGTGGCCCCGCGTCGTGCGAATCAGGCCCTCTGTCTGCATTTTTTGTGCGGCCAGGGTAATGCTCGGCCGATCAGTACCCAGCAGGGTAGCAAGGAGATCGTGGGTCGTGCGAATCGTGTCTGAGGAAAGGCGATCCTGGCACATCAGCAGCCATCGGGCCAGTCGTTTTTCCAGTGGATGGAGGCGATTGCAGGCCGCCGTCTGGCATATCAGCATGAGTTGAATGACACAAAACCTCCTCCACACTTCCCGGAAGACGGGCGCTTGTTCCCGGAAGTCGTGCAGGCGATCTGCCGTAATGCGGAAAGCCTCGCCCGAAACCTGGACGACCGCGCTGTGCAGACTGCGTGACAGTCCACCCAGAAGGCCAACCCCCACCATTCCTTCGCATCCGGTTACAGTTGCTTCCGAGCTGCGTCCTTCACTCATCATGACCACAAGCGACACCAGTCCGCTATTCGGAAAGATTCCCTCGTTCACGTCGGCTTCCTGGCGCAACACGGTCATGCCCTGAGTTAAGTTCATGGCCTCAAGGTATGGACGGATGCTCTGGAACTCCTCCTCTGGAATACTGTTGAGTAATCCGTTCCGAATCAGGTTGCCGTCCGGCCCCCGATAATTTCTGGCGTGTTTGCAAGGCGATTCAGTAGTTGTCATCGCCGATGAGATGTTTCAAGTCTGCAGGGTGGCTTTAAGCCCTAGGCAGTAGAGTTGCCAAAAAAAAACACCATGACCGTGTAGGGCGCCAATTGCGGACAATCATGCGAAACCATCATGAGGTCGTGCATTTTCAGTGGCATCCGTCCCATGGTACAGGCAAGAATGTCCCCCTCTACAGCATGCATTCGATGCTGACTCCTGACGCCCAGAAATACACTGAGCGCGAGGTCCAAGTACATGCCGCTGAAAGAAACCATCGAGCGCGCGCAGGAAGATGCGAGGGAAGGAAAGTCGCCCAGTACCCAAGCTGGAGAATTTGTTCGAGAGGAGATCCACCACGTTCGCGAGGGAAAGCACGGGGCACGTTCCACCAAACAAGCAATTGCCATTGGCCTTTCCAAAGCCCGCCGTGCTGGCGTAAAGCTTCGCGCGCCACGAAAGGGAAAGACTTCGGCCAAGACGCGATCGCAGGCCCAGCGTGACTATCGGAAAGGCCAAACGAGCCGCGGACGAAAGCCATCGGCTCGGCGGTCAAGGGCGGTCTCCAAAGCCTTGCGAAGGGAAGGACGCCGCGCGGCTTCCCAAACTTCCTTGTCGAAGCAAGCGCGAGTTAGCGCACGCCAACGCGGTACGACTGCCCGACACCAGGCAGCCCTTCGGGCAGTTCGCACGAAAGGCAAGGTTGGCTTGAAGCGAGCGGCGCAGAAAGCCGCACAAACGCGTCGTGCTGCTTGAATAGGTTTCTTTGCATGGTTGGACTTCCCGTTTTCGGTTCAACCCGTGCGCGGCCCTCGTCCCAGGTAGCTTCGATCTTCACATTTGGCTAGTCCCATCAAACTCGCGTGCGCCACGCTCTGTACCGTCATACTTCTCTTATTACTTTCTCCTGCCGTTTCAGCCTATTCCGTTCTCTCCCATGAGGAACTCATCGACATCGCATGGGACTCCGATATACGGCCAGCACTGTTGAAACGTTTCCCCTCAGCAACTCCGGATGAGCTTCAGGAAGCTCACGCCTACGCATATGGTGGTTCCATCATTCAGGACATCGGCTACTATCCACTCGGCAATCACAAATTTACCGATCTGCTCCACTATGTGCGCAGCGGCGACTTCGTCGCGGCGCTGGTGCGCGATGCCGAGACCATCAACGAATACGCCTTCGCTCTGGGAGCGCTCGGTCACTACGTCGCTGACATCTGGGGACATCCGGCCGTAAACGCCGGCGTGGCCCTCGAGTATCCGAAACTCCGACAACGATTCGGGAATTTGGTAACTTACGAAGAAAATAAGGAAGCGCACCTGAAGACAGAATTCGGCTTCGACGTCGCGCAGGTGGCCAAGAAACGCTATGTCTCGAAGCAGTACCACGACTTTATCGGGTTTGAGGTGTCGCAGTCACTCCTGGAAAGGGCGTTTGTCGAGACTTATGGCTTTGAGATCGATGACCTTTTGCCAGTTGAGGATTTGACAATCGGAACCTTTCGGTTCGGGGTCAGCCGGGTAATCCCAGAGATGACGCAGGTGGCGGTCGCAACCCGGGAAAGCGCCGATATTCGCGAGCACGACAATGCGGCGCGTAAGAAATTTCTGTACCACCTCTCGCGCGCTGACTACCAGAAACATTTCGGCACAAGATATCGGCGCCCAGGGATCTTTGCACGTTTTCTGGCATTTCTCTTGAAGCTGATTCCCAACTTCGGCGCACTCAGAGCACTGGGATACAAGAATCCGACAGCTCAAACAGAAGATCTCTATTTCAAAAGCATGAACGATGTGGTCGAACACTATCACCGTCTCGTAATGCAGGCGGAAACGGACCAACTTTCGTTCGCCGACCGGAATTTGGATACCGGAGAAATGGTCAAGGCTGGCAAGTATCGTCTTGCCGACGAAGCCTACGGCGAGTTGATTCGCCGACTGGCCAAGAGCCGTTTCGCGTATCTCACCGGCCCGCTTCGCTCGAACATTCTGGACTATCTCGGCAGTGGTTCGACGGTATACGTCATGAGGAAGAAACGTCACGAAACCGAAGCTGCCTTAGCTCTATTGAAAACCCAGGTCGCGCCCGCGGAACTACAGCGTGAGGGAAACTTGAGCGAGGAACCACCCATGGGAGCTACACAATCCCTTGTTGAAGGACCCTTCGACTCGATCTCTCTAACTCCCAATCGTGACCATTAACCGTCCTGGCCAGCTTCAAAGGACGCTGCCCACGCGGTTCTGCATTGTCCCCGTCCGGAAGCGTCCAATGAGTGCTCACAGCGCGCTCAAATTCCCAATCGGCTTGCTGCCTTATTCCGTCCGCAATACCAATTGAGTGCCACTATCCAGGTGCACATTGTTATCCGCCGAACTCACAACAGAACCCTCGCCAGACGAATTCAATTGGATTCCCTTCATCCCTACGACTCCCTGACTATGGGGATCCAAAACGGCCCCGGCAGGAGCTTCTGACCCCGCTGCACCCGAAGGCATCTGGCTGGGAGCATTGGATGGATAGGAAGAGGACGGTGAACCACTGTTCGAACGTTGGGACCCTGCCATCGTGCCCCGGGAATCGGAGGCACCGGAAGATGGCGCCCCTGCGGGAGGCATACCCGCAGACTCGCCCATGGGGCTCGCGAATGCACTTAACGGGCGCCCGATAGCCTGCACAGCGGCTTTTACAGGAACCTCACTTCCGTCTTTCATCGAGATTCGGTCGAATGCGAGTCCTACGCTCGAGTCAGGCGATTCTTTGCTGTGCGGTTTCGCGGCGGTCACATGGCCGATCACCTTGGTATCTCGCGGGATCACGACCTGGCCGTGGGAGAGCAGATCCATCGTGGTTTTTGCTTCGATCTTGTCGCCGGGTTTTGCTTTCTTGGCATCCACCGATTTCGATAGCTGCGCCGGGATCACAACTCCGGCTCCGATTTTTGACTGGGCTGCCCCGTTTTGCGCTTGAGGAGTCGCCGATGTTTGCGTGCCTGCTGGTGGGCTTGGGGGCGTCTGGGCGAATACCGGTACGATAAGAAAAGCCCCAGCTGCCACCGCTGAGAGAATGACACGTTCAAAATTCATAAATTTTCTCCTTTGAGATCATCAGGAGTGCTTATCTGTTGAGATGCATTTCTCGATCGGGACTTTGCAGGCAAACAAACGCTTATCTTCCTAATTCCACCTACAGTAAACGCCTGAATGGCCCATTTGAGATCAGTGGCCACAAGGCCTTGAGCGACAGCACTGATTCGCCTGATCTACACGTCGAAATACTTTCCCGCTTGGGGCAACCGGGATTGACGGGGAGGCTCTGCTCTGGGAAGCTTAGTTCTTGCTGATCTTCGCCACTCTCGTGGAGCATTCGCAGTCACACAATTCTCCTTTTGGCTTGCATCTGGGTAACCGCTGAAAACTCCCGTTTTGCGTCTGTTGGGAAATCCGTTGTCTTTGCGTGGAGGAAGAACTGATGAGCTCTAAAAACAAGAAGACCGTTCGATACGCGGTGGTCGGCCTTGGACACATTTCACAAGTGGCAGTGCTCCCTGGATTCGTGAATGCGAGAAACTCGGAGTTAGTCGCCTTGGTGTCGAGCGATCCGGAAAAGCAGAAAAAGCTCTCTGAGCAATACCAAATCAACAGGGTCTACTCTTACGACCAATACGACGAGTGTCTGTCGCAGGGGGTTGATGCCGTCTATATTGCCGTTCCCAATCATTTGCATAAGGAATACACAATCCGAGCCCTCAATGCTGGAGTTCACGTCCTGGTCGAAAAGCCCATGGCAGTAACTGCGGAAGCTTGCGAGGCAATGATCGAAGCGGCACAAAAGAACGATCGCAAGTTGATGGTTGCGTATCGTCTGCATCTGGAGCAGGGCAATCTGCAGGCGATTCAGTGGGCAAATGACGGCACATTGGGAGATGTGAGATTCTTCAGTTCAGAATTCGCCCAACAGGTAGTCGAAAATAATGTTCGGGTCACAGAGGGCGTTGCCCAAGGAGGCGGGCCACTCTATGACATGGGCGTCTATTGCATCAACGCGGCCCGCTACCTGTTCAGAGATGAGCCGACTCACGCATTCGCATCGATTTCCAACAACGGCGAGTCGCGCTTCCAAAAGACCGAAGAAATGACGACCGTCGTTCTTCGCTTCCCCAAAGAACGCATCGCTACGTTCACGGCCAGCTTCGGCGCGGCTGATGTCGGGCGCTATACCGTTGTAGGAACCAAGGGCATCCTGACTGCCGACCCTGCGTACGAGTACGCACAGGCAATTAAGCTGGAACTCACCAAGGATGAAAAGAAGACAAAGCGCACGTTTGCCAAGCGAGATCAGTTCGCCGCTGAGCTTGTGTACTTCTCAAACTGCATTCTCCGAAAGCAGGACCCCGAGCCATCGGGAGTGGAAGGGTTGGCGGACGTGCGAGTTGTCCAGGCCGCTTACGAGTCCGCCCGTACCGGGAAGATGATCGAATTGTCTCCCTTCCCGGAAAAATATCAAAGGCCCGGCTTGCGTCAGGAGATCCACCGTCCTGCTCAGGGAAAGCCGCAAACGACGAATGCAGAGTCACCCTCAGGAGAAGCAGCCTGACGTGGTATATGCAGCCTAACGGGCTGTACAAGAAAAGAAAAAGGGCCAGGACATGTCCTGGCCCTTTCCAATTCGGGATAAAGGTTTACTGTGGCGGTTGAGTGCTGTCTTTCGGCATTGACGTTTTCGCCGCGCCCTTCAGCATCTTCACGGATGAAACCTGAATCTGCCCTGCGCTGGCATCCGCGCTGCCCTTCAGTTCGACGTGATGGCCTTCGTGACCCTTCACGGCGTCCGGATTCGCGATGGTCCAGCTTTTGCCATCGGAATCGCTGACAAAGGTCTTACCGTCGTCGCTAATCGTTCCCTTCACACTCGACTTACCCGAGTGGCCCTGCTTCATGGTGTCGCTTTGACCCATCCTGCTGCTGTTTTGTGTGGTGTCGTTCTGCTGTGCCGGATCCTGTGCCAAAGCAATTACCGGTAGAGCCAAAAAGACGGAAATCGCAAGTGCCCATACTTTCTTCATGCTTTTCCTCCAGCTAGATTTGCCTACTTGGGTTAGATCTAACAACCGAGTTCTAACCCGCTTTGCGTCGATACGGCTCGTCTGTTTCGGACACGGAAGGATCCCAGGCAGCAATTTGTTTTTCTGCCTCCTCTTTCGTGATCCCGTAGCGTTGTTGCAGCACGCCAGCCAGTCGTTCACGCTCACCCGCGACGACGTCGAGGTCATCATCGGTGAGTTTTCCCCACTGCTTCCGTGCTGATCCTTTCACTTGTTTCCACTGCCCTTTTACCTGGTCCCAATTCATTACAACTGCCTCCTTATGAGTTTCCATGAACGAACATGTGCGACCGGTCCAAGACTCAGAGGCGCCCGGCCACCGCGAGCACGAGCAGGATGACGACGATCAAACCCAGCCCTCCGCTCGGGTAATATCCCCAACTCCGGCTGTACGGCCACGTCGGGAGAGCACCGATCAGCAACAGAATCAAGATCACCAGCAGAATTGTTGACATGACGTCTCCTTCACCTTGGCAAAGTCATGAGTGATTCCTCTTGCAAACTACGTCCACTTCGTGCGCATGTGGCTCGGGTAGATTCTGTATATTTTCCGGATATCGACCGTGTTTGTAATTATTCCAACGGTCGCATTTCTAACCGAGATCGTTGGTGAGCTGCTGACCATGCAACTGGGTCCTGATCAGGTGTTGCTCAATATCGATATTCGGTTTCGTCGGGGACTTACAGTGCAGGAACTCGAGGCTCCCATCGACCGCATGGAAAGCCGCATTCGTGACGCCGAGCCGACAATTCAACGAATCTTCATCGAGGCCGATTCGCTCAGGCAAACCGCCAACGTGCCACAGCATGCCGCTTAGCTGGCACGGAACTCCCAACATGTCTTTCACAACCGGAGGGTCCGCAAGCAACATCACAAACCAATAAGATTTCGGAGGTAAATTCCGTGATCCGAAAGCTGAAGTCCGGTGAGTATCGTCTTTATTCGCGCAAGAAGAATCCCAAGACAGGAAAACGGCGTAACTTGGGGACGTTCCGTACCCGACAAGCGGCACAAGCGCACGAGCGTGCCGTACAGTACTTCAAAGGACGGTAGTGAATATGCCGGTGAAGAGCAAACAAAAATGGGTGGCAAGCGTAAAGACGGACTCGACCCATCCCCGTGCCGGATTGTTCACCAAAAGTGCCGCCACCATCGCGAGGTCGCTGGCTTTGAAGAAAGTCTCTCCCAAGGGTCCTTCCTCCGGCATGCGTATGCTCACATACTTCATCAATCGTGCGGGCAAGGGCTTGAGCGCCACACGCCGGCGCGAACTCGAGAAGGCCAAAACATTGCTTTCGAAAAAGATCGAGCAGCAAAAAAAGAGTTCCCAAAAAGCCGCTTGAGTTTTGATTGCAAACTTACACAATAGTACGCACGTCACGGTGCACTGCTCGCGCGGGATCTTCTTTCGCCTCCCAGAAGATAGCCTGCAAACCTGACTTCGCATTTACAGCAACACCTCCCACCGCCTCGGTAAACCACCCGATCTTCCTTCCTTCCAGTTTTCATATCCAAACTCCGCATGTTGGGTAACCAACTCAGGAGTTTCCATTGCCGCAACACGATTCACTACCATTTCTGGGCCGTGTATTCACGGTCTTAGCACTGATCGTCCTCGCGACGGTACTTAGCTCCTCCCGGTCTGCCGCACAAAACCCCCTCGATCAAGTCCATATTCTGCCCCACATTGGTCATGACTTTTCAGCACGGGCGAATGAGCCCATGGACTTTGCTTCCGAGAAGCCCATCAAAGTGAGTGTCAATCTTGTGCTTGTTCCTGTAACTGTGACCGACCCGATGGACCGCATCGTTACGAACCTCGCCCGCGAAAACTTCGAGATTATTGACGGCAAGGCACCGCAGGAGATTAAGCATTTCTCGAAGCAGGATGCCCCCATCTCCGTGGGAATTGTTCTCGACTGCAGCGGGAGTATGAAAACCAAGATGGACCGGGCGCGAGAGGCTGTGACCGCATTTCTGAAAACAGGAAACCCTGCGGATGAATTCTTCCTGGTCACCTTTTCCGACAGCCCGGATGAGATCTCAAATTTCGGCGACTCCATCGAAGATGTGCAGTCACGCCTTGTAACAACCATTCCCAAAGGTCGCACGGCATTGCTGGATGCTGTTTATCTCGGTTTCAGCAAAATGCGGCGCGCCAAGTACCAAAAGAAAGCTCTTCTCATCATCTCCGATGGCGGGGACAATCACAGCCGCTACACCGAGGGTGAAATCAAGTCAGTGGCGCGCGAAGCCGACGTCATCATGTACGCCGTGGGAATCTACGATCACAGCTTTTCAACGCTGGAAGAGGCTCTCGGGCCTTCCCTTCTAAATACGCTTGCGACTTTAACGGGAGGACGCGCCTTCGGCGTCGATAATCCAAACGATCTCCCCGCGATAGCCCGCAAGATCGGAGTCGAGTTGCGGGACCAATACGTACTCGGCTACAACCCGACCCAGGCTCGTCGAGATGGCCGGTTTCACAAGATCAAGGTGAGAATGCGACTGGCTAAGAGCGCACCAAGATTGCGCGTTTACGCAAAGAGCGGGTATTACGCTCCCTCCGAATAACTAGGACAACTGTAGGTAGGAAAACATCCCACAGGACTTCCCTGCGCGACCGAAGGAAGTCCTGTGGAACATTTGAGCAGTTATTCGGTGCTGTTCAACAGCAAAGGTTGATCCAGCTGAAAACGAAGGACGGTTTCCGCAGGAACCTTCACCTGCTTGCCGCGGGTTAGAACCTGGGCAGTGCCACCCGTGGCGGCGCCTGCGACCGCACCGATGGCCGCTCCTTTGCCGCCACCCGCGATCGCTCCCACCAGCGTCCCAAGCAAGGCTCCGCCACCAACCATCTCGGCTGTGCGTTTGTTCTTGCCAATCCCTTGTTTGCCGGTAGAGCGAGATAAATCCGCAGTGCTCACCGTGTATTGACGGCCATTCACTGTGAGGGACTGCAGATCCAGGGCCAGCTCCGGGGTCCCAACCGTTCCACCGGTCGAAACCTGCCGAATTACCAGTTGAGCTTCCGACTTGCGAGGAATTAACAGTTCGCCGTTAGGTCCGTGGACATCTTCAGCAACTTCCGCCGAATACGTTTGTCCCGTTGTCGCTTGCGACGCATCGATTGCCTCGTTCGTTCGCACCGAGACTTGGGTGCCCGATGGAACCTGCATCGAGTCAGAGGCAGAGTTGGACGCCGGAGGATTTGTCTGCTCGGGCGGCTGGTTGTTTTGTGCGAGTGCGACGGAAGTTAACAGCAGTCCTATCGCAAGCATCGCGGAAGCAAGAACTTTATGCATGATGACCTCCATGGTTTGATTTCACCCAGTTGGATCGCGCCAACAGCTCAGACGGAATCCCGACAACGCTGGATGCGGGATATGGCGCAGCGTGCAGAAATGCAGAAAGGCTAGCTAGTCGCTAGCCTTAATGTCTTGCACGTGAATCAGCTTGCTGCTTGCGTCGAGCTTCCCTATGACTTGCACCTTCTTGCCTTCGTATTGTCGGGCCTTATCTTGATCGTCAAGGTCATAGGTGCTCATTTCGGGTGTCTTGAGAACGTACTTCTTCGCTTGCTTTAATACCGTTCCGGTAAACGTTTGCGCTGCTGTGTCCTTGTGACCCTCGTCCGGAGATGCTGAGGGCGGTTGCTCGGGGGCGGGCCGCTGCTCCGGTTGTTGGTCCGGCAAAGGAACCGGCTTCGGCGATGGCACCGGATCCGGCTTTTGAGATTGCGTCCAGGCCATACCCATCTGCGTCTTCGCGGTTGATGCGCTTGCCTGGGCGAGGACGTTTGGCACCAAGCTCACGCATAGAGCCAGCACCGAGCACTCCAGTCTCATTCGTTTCATCGTTACCTCCATTGTGCTGCGGTCCTCGAGCGTGATTCAGCACATAGACTTTTCTGCTTGCATTGACATCAGTCCAATTCTGACGCACAACGGTCCGAACTCTATACAGAAGAGACTGTATGGACGCTGTCCGGAAGTGCGGACAAAATGTTTTCAGCCATCGCCCGCTAACGTCAGGCGCTGATCGGAGTAAAGCGAACCAACAGCTGCGCTAGGGGCGCCCTATCGGTTTCCCTGCTTCAACCAAGTTTTCGGGACGTTCAAAAACTTTCGTCCCTTTGAAGGAGACCCAGTTCAATGATCCTCAGTCAGGCTGCAGCCTATGGCATTTATCCGATGGAGGCATCCGTTCAGGAGATCGTCGCCAGCCTTCACGACGCAGGCTGTTTTGCCGAGGATTTGTGCTTATTGCTCACCCCATCGCATCCGATCGCGCAGGCGGTGCGGGACGCAAAAATTTCTCCGGCAAGCTTGAACTCAGATGTCACGCCCGCGTCGGACCTGTTGCAATGGTTGTCCCGTCTGGGCGCAGTTGTCATTCCAGGAGTGGCTTTCTTTGTGGGATCAAGAGCATTCCTGCGCGCGGTCCTCGCTCCTTGCCCAGCAAGCTCAGGTTCTGCTTCGGCTGAGAGGCTGATGGGACTGGGACTCTCTGAGAGTGAAGCGGAGCGCTATGCGAATCGCCTGAGTCGGGACGGGGTTATGATCTTTGCGTCTTGCAAGGGCGAAGCCCAATCACAGTGGATTCGAGAAGTTCTCCGAAATACCGGAGCAGATGAGGCCTGCTGCCTGCAGGAGGCGATTCCTCCGGCCTGCCTGGACGCTCCCGAGAAGGCGTTTCAAATGTCGGCGTGAAATCTACCTCGCCGCACCTGATTACTTCCCCATTGGGATATGAGCAGGGGAAACTCGGCCTGCGCTCCAATTCCCAGAGCCAAGCCCAGAAATAGAAGTTCCCTGCCAGCAATACGATTGTTAAGAGATCGGCTCCTTGCACAGAATCTGCCGCATGTGGGCAGTCTCATGCCGCGGCGCGTGGAAATTCAGTGACGCCCACGTCCTAACTGGTAACGTTCGTAATGGGATGAACTTAACAGGCACCCGATAGGGCGGGCCTTTGATCAGTCGACCCTAATCAATCGCGGTTCCAGGACCGTAGGCCAGACAATTCCCCCTCTTGACAAACCAACTCTTCGGTAGCAAAATCATAGGCGAATAAAAAGCGAAAGTGCAAAAAAAAA
>AR_comb_assmDRAFT_10332414_pt1 | contig 11381 bp, 7 predicted proteins | sample ArasoioldDNA_FD_10543 | JGI IMG/M metagenome (IMG submission 10543) | reverse complement strand
CCTGCCGATCTGGTGGCGCGTCTCGGCCGGACGGCGCTGGCGTGGCAGGCGCAGGCGCGCGGGGAAGACGTCCGCCCGCTCATTCCGACGCTCGATGAGGAACGGTTCGAAGGCACCCTCGAGCTCGAGTGGCCGATTGACGGCCTCGAGCCGCTGTCGTTCGTCCTGACACGGCTGCTCGAACCGCTGTCCACGCGTCTCGAACGGCGGGATCGGGGCGCGGCTGTCCTGCACGTACGACTCGGCCTGGTGACGCGGGCGACTGACGGAACGGGACTCCGCGACGTGCACGCGCGGCGGCTCGAGCTGCCGACGCCGATGCGTGACGTCCGATCGCTCCGCACGCTGGCGCTGTTGGATCTCGAGTCGCATCCGCCGGCGGCCGCAATCGATCGCGTCACGCTCGTCATCGATCCGACGCCGGGCCGCGTGCTGCAGCACCGGCTCTTCACGCGCGCGCACCCGGCGCCCGAACAGGTGTCGACACTCGTCGCCCGGCTGAACGCGTTGATGGGGCAGGACCGCGTCGGCGCGCCGACGACCGTCGATTCCTACCGCCCCGGCGTGTTCGCCATGCGTCCGTTTGCGGCAGAACACAGTCAGGAAGGAACCGAGTCCCGGCGCGTGACGGTCGTGACCAGCAGTCTTCGCCGCTGCCGTCAGCCCGTTCCCGCTCGTGTGGCGGTCGCGGCGGACGATCGGCCGGTGCGCGTGACGACGGATCGACGCGGATTTGGCGGTGGTGCGGTCGTGAACTGCGCGGGTCCGTGGCGATCCTCGGGGAATTGGTGGACCGCCCCTCCAGCTCACTCGACCGACCTGTGCATCCCACCCTCCCCGTCTCTCACGCCCTCCCCGCCCATCCCGCCTCTCCCGCCCCACCTGTCCTTCTGGGATTACGACGAGTGGGACGTGGCCCTCAGCGACGGCGCGACGTATCGGCTGTTTCGCGATCGGGCGCGCGACGCGTGGTTCATCGAGGCCATCGTTGATTGACGGACATCGAGAGCGATCCCCGCCGTGTCGTATATCGAACTCCACACCGCTTCCGCGTTCAGTTTTCTCCAGGGCGCATCGCTCCCCGAAGCGCTCGTCGATCGCGCGGCCGACCTGGGGTACCCGTCGATCGCGCTGCTCGATCGCGATGGCGTGTACGGCATCCCGCGGTTCCACAAGGCGGCGCTCGCGGCGGGAATCCGTCCCATCATCGGGGCGGAACTGACGATAAGGGCAGGAGGGGCGGGAAGGGCGGGAAGGTCAGGTGGGTCGAGTGAGTGGGGAGCGCCACTGGAAAAAAGTTGGCTGCTTCCCGTGCTCTGCGAATCCGTCGAGGGCTACCGCAATCTCACCAAGCTCATTACCCGGATGAAGCTGCGCTCGCCGAAAGGCGAGGGCGCGCTGACTCTCGAAGAAATGGACGGCTGCACGCGCGGCCTCGTCGCGCTCGTCGGCCGCGCGGCGCTCGACGGCCGGCGCCATGGCGTCGGCGGCCTGCTCGATCGCGTCGTCGGCGTCTTCGGACGCGACAACGTGTTCGTCGAGCTGCAGCGCCACTATCGGCGCGACGAGGAATCCGACAACGCCACGCTCGCCGCCATGGCGTCCGCGTTCCGCGTGCCGACGCTGGCTACCAACGGCGCGCGGTTCGCGACGCCGGCGTCACGGCCGCTCTTCGACGTGCTGACCTGCATTCTCCATCACACGACGCTCAGGGATGCCGGGCGCCGGCTGGTCGCGAACGCGGAGCGGTACCTGAAGCCACCCGGCGAGGTGGCCGCGCTCTTCGGCGATCACCGGGCAGCCGTCGACCGCACGCGCGACCTTGCCAATCGCCTGCAGTACACGATGGCCGATCTCGGGTACCGGTTTCCGGACTATCCCGTTCCGCCCGGCGAGTCGCAGGTCTCCTTCCTGCGGCAGATTACCGAGGTCGGCGCGCGAGAACGCTACCGTCCCTACCACGATCGCGCGCGCGCGCAAATCGCGCGCGAACTCGACCTCATCGAAAAGCTCGACCTCGCGGGCTACTTCCTCATCGTCTGGGACATCGTGAACTACTGCCGGCAGCACGACGTGCTCGTGCAGGGCCGCGGCAGCGCAGCCAACAGCGCCGTCTGCTACAGCCTCGGCATCACGGCGGTGGATCCTGTCGACATGGATCTGCTGTTCGAGCGCTTTCTGTCGGAAGAGCGCGGCGAGTGGCCGGACATCGATCTGGATCTGCCGAGCGGCGACCGGCGCGAGTCGGTCATCCAGCATGTATACGACAAGTACGGCAAGCACGGTGCTGCAATGACTGCCAACGTGATCACGTATCGCGGGAGGAGCGCGGCGCGCGAGGTGGGCAAGGCGCTGGGATTCGAACCGCAGCAGATCGATCGCCTCGCGAAGGTCATGAACAACTTCGAGTTCGTGGATGCGACAGACACGCTGCCGCGCCAGCTGGCGTCGGTCGGCCTCGACATGAACGCCGATCACGTGCGCCATTTCGCGCGGCTGTGGAACGAGATGCAGGATCTGCCGCGCCACCTCGGACAACACTCGGGCGGGATGGTCATCTGCCAGGGCCGGCTCGACGCGGTGGTGCCCCTCGAAAATGCCACCATGCCCGGCCGCGTCGTCGTCCAGTGGGACAAGGACGACTGCGCCGATCTCGGGATTGTGAAGGTGGATCTGCTGGGCCTCGGGATGATGGCCGCGCTACAGGACGCTCTCGCACTCATCAATCGTCGTGATGCGCCCTCAGCCCTCAACCCTCAGCTCTTCGCTCAGCCCTCAACCCTCAGCTCTGAGCCCTTGGTTGACCTCGCTCATCTTCCTCAGAAGGATCCGGACGTGTACCGCATGCTGCAGCAAGCCGACACGATCGGCGTCTTTCAGGTCGAATCGCGCGCGCAGATGGCGACGCTTCCACGCCTCAGGCCCACGACGTTCTACGATCTCGTCGTCGAAGTCGCGATCATCCGGCCCGGGCCCATCGTCGGGCAGATGGTGCATCCGTATCTGAACCGGCGCGCGGGACGCGAGCCGGTGAGCTATCCGCACCCCTCGCTCGAGCCGATCCTCAAGCGGACGCTCGGTGTGCCGCTCTTCCAGGAGCAATTGCTGCGGATTGCGATGGTGGCGGCCGGCTTTACCGGCGGTCAGGCCGAGGATCTGCGGCGAGCGATGGGCTTCAAACGGTCGGAAAAGCGGATGAAGGCGATTGAAGCGCAGCTGCGCGAGGGGATGGCGCGCAACGGGATCACGGGCGACGCGGCGGAGGGGATCATCACCGCGATCACGTCGTTTGCGCTGTACGGGTTTCCGGAATCACACGCCGCCAGCTTCGCGCTGCTCGCCTACGCCAGCGCCTACCTCAAGGCGCATTTCCCCGCGGCGTTCTACACCGCGCTCCTCAACAATCAGCCGATGGGGTTCTACCATCCATCCACGCTGGTGAAGGACGCGCAGCGCCGCGGCGTCCGGTTTCATCCTATCGACGTGCAGATCTCGGCATGGGACTGCACGGTCGAAGCCGACGGCGGGGTTCGCCTGGGACTGCGCTACGTCGCCGGCCTGCGGCAGGAGGCTGGACTGAGGATCAGTAGCGCCTGCGGCTATTCCGAGCGGAGGCCTGTGAAGCCTGAGCGAGGAATCAGCGAGAGTACGCGCCGGGGGTGGGGCCCCGGCGCCAGTGGAAAAAAGTTAGACAGCGACAGTGACGATGGCGACCGCCATGTCTGCCCCAAATGCGGCTGCGACGATCCATCGATGCTCGAGCCCGTGAAGGGAACGCGCTGGTTCTGCAACACCTGCTCACACGACTGGGATCGCTCCGTACGGAGCGCGAAGGCTGTAGCCGAGCGCTCGTCTACAGCCTTCGCGCTCCATCGCGATCAACCCAGATTCGCGTCGCTCGACGATCTCGTCGCACGCACGGGACTCCGTCGCGACGAAGTCGTCACGCTCGCCGACATCGGCGCGTTGAACTCGTTCGGCTACGACCGCCGCTCGGCACTCTGGCAGGCCGAGCGCGCGGTACGCCCGTCCGGGGAGCTGTTCGAAGAAGAGTCGAGTGGGTTGGGTAGGTCGGGTGAGTCGAGTGGGTCGAATGAGTGGGGAGCGCCTGCGGCCATACCGAGCGAGGGCCTGCGAAGCCTGAGCGAGGTATCAGCGATAGAACGCGCTGGGGGTGGGGCCCTAGCGCCAGTGGAAAAAAGAGAGGCCCTGCAGCCAATGGAAAAAGGTGATGGCGATGACTATTGCCCGTTGCGGCCCATGACGGAAGTCGAGCGCATCGTTGCCGACTACGCCGGCACGGGCCTGACGATCGGCCGCCATCCCATGGCGCTCAAGCGCGACGAGCTGTCGATGCGCGGCATCCTGCCCGCGCGGGATCTTTACCAGGCGCGTCAGGGCCGGCGCATTCGCGTCGCAGGCATGGTCATCACGCGTCAGCGTCCGGGCACCGCCAAGGGATTCGTCTTCCTGACGCTTGAGGACGAAACGGGCATCGCCAACATCATCGTCCGCCCCGACCTGTTCGTGCAGGATCGGCTCACCGTCATCGAGGAGCCCTTCCTCATCGTCGACGGCATCCTCCAGCAGCAAGACGGCGTCACGTCGGTCCGCGCGGAGCAGATCTACGGCCTTCGCGGACTGGACGTCGACTTCAACGCGCACGACTTCTACTGATCACATGAGCAGGACGGGCGGGACGGGCAGGAAGGGCCGGACGGGGAGGGGCAGGAAGCCGCGCGTAGAATAAGTGCTGTCACGATGCGCGTTCACGGTCCGGCCCGCACGGCTGCGTTCGCTGTCGCGTTCGCCACGACAGTCAGCCTGATCGCCGCGGCCGGTCAGCTCGGCAGTACGTTCGACGACCTCGTCCGCGAGCCGTCCATCGGATACTTCACGTCGCCGCCGGCCGATCCGGTCGCGCGCCTGAAGCAGCGTGTCGAGTCCGGCGACATCCAGTTGACGTTCGATTCTGCCCAGGGTTACCTGCGGCCCGTGCTCGAGGCGCTGAAGCTGCCGATCGATTCCCAGATCCTCATCTACTCGAAGACGAGCGTGCAGTCCGTGCGCATCAACCCGGGGAATCCGCGCGCGTTGTATTTCGGCGATGCGGTCGCGGTGGGCTATATCCGCGGCGCCGACTACCTGGAATTCGCCGCGCAGGATCCGCGTCAGGGCACGATCTTCTACACGCTCGATCAAAAACCTGCCGGCCGGCCATTAATCGAGCGCCGCGACTTCTGCCTCCAGTGTCACGATACGAACGCGACATTCGGCGTGCCCGGCATGCTCGACCGCAGCGTCGTCACGTCGCCGACCGGTCTGACGCTGCCACAGTTCGGCAACTATCTGACCGACCATCGCAGTCCTTTCGCGGAGCGCTGGGCTGGGTACTACGTGACGAACGCGGGCGCGGCCGTGAGTCATCTTGGCAACGCGCTCGTCACCCGGGCCGATCCAGACGCCGGGGCGGCGCATACGCAAACGGTCCCGTCGATCGGTGACCGCTTCGACCCGGACGCCTACCCGTCGCCGCACAGCGACATCGCGGCGCTCATCGTGTTCGACCACCAGATGCGGATGATGAACCTGCTCGCCCGTGCGGGATGGGAAGCGCGCGTCAGCGAAGCGCGCGGGGAAGAAGTGGCATCGAGGACGCGCGAGATGGCCCGGGAGGTCGTCGACTACATGCTGTTTGTCGAAGAGGCGCCGCTGCCAGCGCGCGTACAGGGGACCTCCACCTTCGCGACGCGCTTCAGTGCCGAAGGCCCGCGCGATCGACGCGACCGGTCGCTCCGCGAGCTGGCGCTCGACGGACGGCTGATGCGGTATCCCTGCAGCTACATGATCTATTCAGCGGCGTTCGACGCGCTGCCGCCAGCCGCGCGCGACGCGATCTACCGGCGACTGTGGGAGGTGCTGTCGGGCGCTGATCGCGACGGGCGTTACGCGCGCCTGTCACTCGACAGCCGTCGCGATATTCTCGACATCCTGCGCGATACGAAGTCCGATCTGCCGTCGTATTTTCATTGAACGTGGCGAGCGTGGAGCGCGAAGGCTTCAGCCGAGCGAGAAAGGAAATCAGCGTGAGAGAGATCCTGACGTCTGCAACAGTGGCTCTGCTCGTCGCAGGTGTGTCGGCCGTCTCCGCACCCGGTCAGCAGGGGACCGTCAGGCCCGGCGACATTCCACGGCCCGACGTGTACGTGATGAATCACGGCGCCTCCGAGGCGATCCCGGTCGACCTGCGCGAGTCAAACCTCGGTCGGCCGCTCGACGTGCACGTCATGAACGGGGATGGAGATTCAACGCCGCTGCGCGTGAGGCCGTCACGGACCACCTGGGAATACCGGACCGCCGTCGTCAAGCCGAACGATCAGCTCGCCCGGACGATGAGCGATCTCGGGGCGGAGGGCTGGGAGACGACCGGCATTGCGTGGCCGGGCGGCGAGGCCGGCACGATGGTGCTCCTCAAGCGGCCACGCTGACGCGCTTATTCCGACCCATCGGCGCGGCCGACGTCGACGTACCGCTCGCCGTCCGCGTACTCCACGCGCACGCGCCACGGATTGCAGCAGACCTCGCAGTCCTGGACGAACGCGCCGCGGACGTCGGACTCGATGTAGATCTCGATCTCTTCGCCGCAATACGGACAGACCACCAAAACGTGCTCGTCCATCTGATCGAGAATTGTAGACCGTGACAGATCGATGGACCGTTGCCGCCGCGGAGGCGGGCGCGCGGCTCGACCGGTTCCTGGCGGCGGCCGATCGGCTCGCGTCTCGCGCCAGGGCGTCCGACGCCCTCGCGCGCGGCAAGATTTTCGTGAACGAACGCGAAGCGTCCGGCCGCGACGCGGGCTCGAAACTCCGCGCGGGTGACGTGGTTCGCGTCTGGATGGATCGCCCCGGCACGTCCCGTCGGCGGCAATCGCTCGGCGACGATCGGGACCTGCCGATTCTTTACGAGGACGCGGCGATCGTCGTGCTGAACAAGCCTCCGGGCGTGCTGTCAGTGCCGCTCGAACGCCGCAGCGACGCCAGGTCCGTCTACGAAGACTTGAAAGACTATCTGGCGCGTCACCGGAAGCCGCGTCCCTTTGTGGTCCACCGGATCGATCGCGACACGTCAGGGCTCGTGCTCTTCGCGCGGACGATTTCGGCCCAGCAGCGCCTCAAGGAACAGTTCAAGCGCCATCGGCCCGAACGCGTCTATCTCGCTGTGGTGTACGGTCACCCGGCGTCGCCCCAGGGCACGTGGCGCGATCGCATCGTCTGGGACGAGAAGGCGCTCATCCAGAAGGAAACGCATCCGCGCGACGCGCGCGGAAAGGACGCGGTCTGCCACTACACGCTCGTGGAACGCCTCGCGGGCGCATCGTTAATCGAGGTGACGCTCGTGACGGGCCGGCGAAATCAGATCCGGCTGCAGGCTCGCCTGCGCGGCCATACGATCGTCGGCGAACAGCGGTATGTGTACGGACCCGACTCGCTGCGGCCGATTGCCTTCCCGCGACAGGCGCTGCACGCGCACCGGCTGACGTTCGAGCACCCGCGGGACGGACGGGCGATGACGTTCGAGGCGCCGCTGCCAGAGGACATGAAGAACTTGGTCGCTCGGCTACAGCCTTCACGCTCCGACTGAAGCAGCCTTCGCGGTCGTTCGAGCGTCAATTCACGTTCTTATAGACCTTGCCGCCCTTCATCACGAACGACACGCGCTTGACCGCGGTGATATCGGTCAGCGGATCGCCCGCCAGGCCGACCAGGTCCGCCTCGAAGCCCGCCGCGATCGTCCCGATCACGCTGCCGAGCGCGAGCGACTGCGCGGACACGGATGTCGCCGACGTGATGGCGTCCATCGGCTTCTGATTTCCCTGCCGGACGCGTTCGACAATCTCGTCCGCGTTGTGGCCGTGCGCGCCAGCGACGGCGTCGGTTCCGATGACGAGCTTGAGGTTCGGAGTCGCGATGGCCATCTTGATCATCGTCTCGTTGATCTTCAGGCCCTTTTCCATGTACGCAAACCCTTCCTCGGTGTAGTTCCCGACGCCGAGGAACTTTGCCTTGTTGGTCAGGTAGTTCTGAAGCACGACGCCGATGTTCGGGTCGAAGTAGACGCCCTTGGATGCCATCAGCGTCATGACGTCCTGCGTCGCGAACACGCCGTGTTCGATCTGCTTGCAGCCGGCGTTGACCGACGCGCGAATCGACTCCGGACTGTGCGCGTGCACCATCGTTCGCATGCCGAGCGAGTTCGCCTCGCCGCAGACGGCCTGGAGCTGCTCGTCGGTCATCGTCTGCTTGCCGCCCTCGCGGATGCTGGCGGACGCGAAGATCTTCACGACGTCCGCGCCATCCTGCTTGAGCTGACGGACCTTTTCACGGATCTCCGACGGAGTCCCGCTGCGCTCGTTCAACTGGCGGATGGACGTGAGGATGCGCGGACCTGGAAGGATGCCGCGCGCGATCGCGTCACGCAGCTGGACGTCGTTAGCCTGGCCCGGGCTCTGGATCGTCGTGAAGCCCGCCATGAGCGTCGTGTAGGCGTTCTCCGCCGCGTAGAGCATTTCCTCCGCGGGCGATCCCGGGCGTTCCGCGTAGCGGCCGGATTTGTCGAAGTGCCAGCCGACGTGGGAGTGGACGTCGATGAGCCCGGGTACGATGGTCAGCCGCGCGAAATCGTAGGTTGGGTTCGACGCGTTTCCGGTCTCGATCGACGAGATCTTGGATCCGCTGACCACAATGGTTGCGTTACGAATCGTCTTGCCGGTTCCGTCGATGACCGTGCCCGCGTGAATTCGAATTGTCTGGGTTTGTGACGAGAGTGTCGCCGACGTCACCAACAGGGCGCAGGCGCCGACGATACCCGCCAGAACGGATGCTGTGGTTCGCATGGCGCGAATTATAATCCTCAGCATCCGATCTTCATGACCAAACCGGCCCTTGCTGCCTTGTTGGCGTTCACCGCCCTGGCTCTGGTCGCTGTCGTGTCGCGCGGCGAGGGTGTCCAGCGCGGCGCGGCGGCACCTGCCGAGCAGGACTGGCCCTATTACGGCGGCGACCAGGGCAGCTCGAAGTATTCGAGCCTGGCGGACATCAACGCATCGAACGTGTCCAGACTTGGGCTCGCGTGGGAATGGTCCACGGGCGAAAAGAACCTGGAGCAGTTCGGCACGCGTCCGGGAAACTTCCAGAACACGCCGATCATGATCGACAACGTGCTCTACCTGAGCACGCCGTACAACCGCGTCGTTGCGCTGAACGCCGAGACCGGCGCCGAACTGTGGTCGTACGATCCGAAGCCGTACGAAGACGGCCAGCCGCCGAACGGCACGGGCTTCGTGCACAGGGGCGTCGCCGCGTGGCGCGATTCTTCAGCGAACAACGCGCTACGGATCTTCATCAACAGCCGGTATCGGCTGTTTTGCGTCGATGCGGCGACGGGGCGTCCTGTCGCGTCGTTCGGCGACAACGGCGTCGTCGATTTGAGCAAGGGGCTCGTCTGGGAGATCAACAAGAAGCACTACACGAATACGTCGCCGCCGCTTGTTTACAAGGATCTGGTGATCCTGGGCAACGGCGTCGGCGATCGGCTGGCGTATCGCAACGACCCGCCGGGCGACGTCCGCGCGTTCAGCGCGCGAACCGGCCAGATGGTCTGGACGTTCCACACGATTCCGCAGCCGGGCGAGTTCGGCAACGATACGTGGCAGAACGACTCGTGGAGCTTCACCGGCCACACGAACGTCTGGGCGCCGATGAGCCTCGACGATCAGCGCGGCCTCGTGTATCTGCCGGTCACGACGCCGAGCAACGACTTCTACGGAGGACGCCGTCCCGGCGCGAACCTGTTCGCCGAATCGCTGGTGTGTCTCGATGCCAACACGGGCCGTCGTCGGTGGCACTACCAGCTGGTTCACCACGGGCTCTGGGATTACGACAACCCGTCGCCGCCGGTCCTGGTCACGATCCGCCCGCCGGGAGGCGCGCCGATCGATGCGGTCGTCCAGCTCACGAAGCAGGGGTTTGCGTTCGTTTTCGATCGCGTCAGCGGCGAACCGGTGTGGCCGATCGAGGAACGGCCGGTCCCGCCGAGCGACGTACAGGGCGAGCACGCGTGGCCGACGCAGCCGTTTCCGACGCGGCCGCCTGCGTTCACCGAGCAGGGTGTGACGCTCGACGATGCATTCGATCTCACGCCCGAACTGCGGCGGGCTGCCCAGCAGGAGCTGCAGAAGTACAAGCTCGGGCCGGTCTTCACGCCGCCGACGCTTCGCGGAACCATGCAGCGCCCCGGCATCATCGGCGGAGCGAACTGGGGCGGAGGCGCGTTCGATTCGAGATCGGGCCTGCTGTACCTCAAGACGACCAATTCCGCGAACATCATCCGCGTTGGCGCTCCTGATCGCTCTCCATCCAACCCGCGGGCAGCCGAGGTCGACGGCGAACTCGTGCGAGTGGGCGACACCATCGCGGAGTTCAAGACGGGGATCCCGCTCCTCAAACCGCCGTACGGACATGTCGTGGCCATCGACCTGAATCGTGGCGCCATTGCGTGGCGCGTGCCGTTCGGCGACATGCCGGAACTGCGGCGGCATCCCGCGCTCAAAGATGCGAAGCTCCCGGCGGCGCTCGGCGTAGCTGGCGCGCCTGGCGTGCTCGTGACCGCCGGCGGTCTCGTCTTCGCCGGCGGCGGCGACCTGGCGTTTCACGCGCTCGACGCGGCCAACGGCCAGGAGAAATGGCGCGTGGCGATCGATCGGCGCGCGAACGCCACACCGATGACGTATCGCGCGCGGAACGGACGTCAGTTCGTCGTCGTCGCGACCGGTGCCGGCGAATATGCCGAACTCATGGCATTCGCTGTGGATCGGCAATCAACATCAGGAGGGCACCCTTGATCGCGGCATTGGTCCTCGCATTTTCGGCGGTCGCGGCGGCAGTCTCGCCGCTGACCGGCGTGATTCATGATTCTTCGGGCGGCGCGGTGGCGGGAGCGCTCGTCATCGTCAAGGTCGACGGCGCGCCGGAGCGGCAGATCACCAGCGGACCCGATGGGCGGTTCACGATCGACGCGCCCGAGGGCGAGGCCCTGACGGTCGTCGTCCGAGCGGGCGGCTTCGCCGAAACGACGAAGCGGGTGACGGCGGCCGAGCGCGCAGCCGAGCTCGACGTCGTCGTGGCGCCGGCTGGGGTTCTCGAGACCGTCACCGTGACGCCGAGCCGGACCGAACAGCGCGTCGGTGATACACCGGCGAGTGTCAGCATCCTCAGCGCCGAGGACATCAGGTCGTCCCCCGCGGTGGTGTCCGACGACGTGCTGCGCCAGATTCCGACGTTCAGTCTGTTCCGGCGGAGCAACAGCCTCTCGACGCATCC
>AR_comb_assmDRAFT_10094077_pt1 | contig 11382 bp, 7 predicted proteins | sample ArasoioldDNA_FD_10543 | JGI IMG/M metagenome (IMG submission 10543) | reverse complement strand
CGGCCCCACGTTGGAGGCGATGTTCGTGTTTGGAACAGGGACGCCGTCCACGAGCCAGCTGGTCTGATGGCCGCCGCGGATGTGAAGCTGGTCGTGAGTGATGTAGGACCCAGGTACGTAATTTGTGATCATCGCCAGGCTGTTGGTGCGCGAAGCACCGGGCGTGCGGGCGAGTTCGATACGGTCGACAACTGTCGTGGGCGTTGCGGAGTCGGTGACGATGGGCTCCGGTGAAGCTGAGACATTGACTGTCTCTTTTGCCCCGGCGATGTTGATCGCGAAATGCAGCACGGGCTGAGATCCGGAGACGACCATCACTTCCTGCTGGGATTGATCAAAGCCCACAGCGGCGACAGTGACGGAATACTGTCCGAGCGGAACCGCGTTGAAAACGAAATTTCCACCCGCATCGGAGTTGACGGTCGCAGCCCAATCCGAAGTCTTCGCCTTGATCATCACCATGGCGTTTTGGACTGGACGGTGCTGCGGATCGTGGATCACACCTCTTACGGATCCCACGACTGCGGCATACGCCATCGCCGCAATGAACATTGTGAACAGCAGAATACGAACCCATCGCATGCGCGATCTCCCATCCGAGCGTGAAGCTCAGTGGCTCGACAAACATGGCTGCATGGAATACCGGGACGGCGGAGTTGAAGCTGGGCTGTCCCGTGCTCCCTTGTGATTAGGCGATGGAGGTTCGCGGAGGGGCGCGGGTGGAGTGCGAAGAGACGATCAATGTGCCGGGATTCACGGAGCGCGGATCGGGTTCGCTGCTGGAAATCTCGTGAACCAGCGCGTCGGTCTGCGATGGCGCCGGGTGCGCGTTGCCGGTCCGGGTGACGGCTTGACGTTGATTTCCGTTGCAACATCCCGGCGCGCTTGCTACCGGCTCTTCGCCGTTGCGCGCATCGTGGCAGCGGTGGACTGACTTCCGAACACAACAGGCATGCGAAGGCGCAGCGGTAGCCTGAAGCACGACCGGCAGAAATGTTCCGGCGAGCGCGAACAACAGCAGAAGTCTTGCAGTCAGGCGCTGCATGCTTTGGTTGAAGTCAGAACCCCAGTTGCGTCGAGGATACGGCAGAACTCCCAGCGGCTGCAAGGTCCGGCGGTATTAGTGACAGAACTTTTACTTACATCCGAACCCCACCCTGCGGCGCATAGGCCAGCCAGGTTGGGGATTCGCACTGCATTACCTTCCGACGATGTCACCTTTCAATGGCGAGATTGCGCCAAGTACTTCGCTCTTCTCCTTCTCCGGTACATGGAACTTATCGAGCGTCATGACAAGATCCTTCACCGATGCGTTCCAATCTTCCCCCGTGATCCCGAGTCCAGTGTGCGCAGTCTTCATGTCCTGCCCCGTGTAGGCACATGGACCGCCGGTCGCCACGCAGAGAAAGTCGATCACGTGCTGGCGGATGCGGGTTCCACCTTCCTTGTTGTGTCCGGTGAAGAACCGCTTCAGTTGAAATCAAACTGCGCTAACCACGAAGGACACGAAGGTTCACGAAGGAAAAACTTAGGCTTTGCCGTTAATCTTGGCCCACCACCAGCGCACGCCAACAAACAGGAATCGCCAGTCGTGGAAGAATTCCGGCGGCTTGCCTTCGAAGGCGTGTCCGATGAATTGCAGGATCCATCCAAAGACAAAAAGGATGAGGGCGAACCACCACAACCGATGGCGAAAGAATCCGGCTAGAAAGAATCCGAAGGATAGAAGAATCGTGGGAATGCCAAAAGTGTGGCAAACGCGGTTGACCGGGTGCTGGTGGCTTCGCGCGTACTTTGCGATCCACTGTTCGCTGCTCTCTCCGCCAAGCATGCCGCCGGGGATCATACTATAACTCCCCGCGCACTTTTCTCGGACTCTACCGCAAGCAATAACAGGCTGGACAAAGATGCCCCTTCCGAAAAGCTTTACGTCCAACAATTACAGGTCTGCGCTTGTTCTCGTTTTGTCTTCCTCTTCTCCCCCAAAAATCGAGGGAGAATGCGCGTAATTTTGTTGCGTCCGAGCGCCATGAGGTTGCGTCGCGGCGCATTTGGCTCGAGCCGCTGTCCAACCGGAGCGATGGTTGTGAGGCCCGCTTCCCGCGTGGTAGCATCCTAGGTTTTGGCAGGTGATCTCGGGCTGGCCTGTACCTGTCCTTATTACCTTCATCGGCCGTTCCTGCCCTCGCCTGCCTGAAGGAGCCCAACTTGAAAATCTACACTGGAGCAAACATCCGTAATGTAGCGATGGTCGGCCACGGACACGCGGGCAAGACGTCCCTGGTATCGGCCATGCTGTACACCTCGGGAGCCACCCAGCGCCTCGGCCGCGTGGATGACGGCTCGGCGACCACCGACTACGACGACGAGGAAGTCGCGCGCAAGATGTCGATTTCAACCGGCTGCGCGGTCGTCGAATGGGGCAACACCAAGATCAATATCCTCGACACACCCGGATTCAACATGTTCGTCCACGAAGCCAAAATGGCGTTGCCGGTCGTCGACGCCGCCATTGTCGTGGTCGATGGCGTAGCAGGAGTGGAAGTCGTCACACAACGGGTCTGGAATTATTGCGAAGAGTACCGGACGCCCCGGCTGATCGTCGTGAACCGAATGGACCGCGACCGCGCCGATGCGACCCGCGTGCTGGAATCCGTGGAAAAGGCTTTCGGCCGCAACGTAGTCCCGATCGAGCTGCCGATCGGTGCTGAGAAGAGTCTGTCGGGCGTGATCGATCTCGTCCGCATGAAGGCATACACCTACGAGATGGGCGGCAGTGGCAAGGGCAAAGAGACGGAGATCCCCGCCAATCTGAAAGAGCAAGCGCAGGAAGCGCACGAGCGCTTGGTGGAACTGGTCGCTGAGGGCGACGACAAGCTGATGGAGAAGTTCTTCGAAGCCGGTACGCTCGGCGAAGAGGACCTCGTTCCCGCTCTCCATAACGCCATCCGCGAAGACAAGATTTTCCCGGTGATTTTCAGTTCAGGCCTGGGCAACATCGGTGCCGATCGGGTGATGGACTTCATTATTGACTACACTCCTGCGCCTTCGGAGCACGAGTGGGTTCAAGGTGAGGTTGCAGCCGGAGGAAACGGTGACGCACCGAAGCGACACGAGACCGACGAAGAGCCCGTATCGCTCTATGTCTACAAGACTGTCTCCGATGCTTTCGCCGGCCGAATCTCTTATTTCAAAGTCTTCTCTGGCGTTCTGAAAAACGACGCGACCCTGCAGAACTACAGCAAGAGCACACAGGAAAAGTTTGCCCACATCTCAGTCATGGAAGGTAAGACGGCCGTCCCGGTCAACGAACTGCATGCCGGAGACATCGGCGCGGTCGCGAAGCTGAAAGACACTCTTACGGGCGACACGCTCGGCGACAAAGCGGCGCCCATTCAGTATCCGCGCGTCAAGCTGCCCGAGCCGGCCATCACGTTCGCCATTGAGCCGAAATCCCGCGCCGACGAAGACAAACTCGGTCCCGGCCTGCACAAGCTTATGGAAGAGGACCCCATGCTGCGGTTCTTCCGTGATCCTCAGACCAAAGAATTCCTGATCGCAGGCACCGGGCAGCAGCACATCGAAGTCACGGTTGCCAAACTTAAGAAGCGCTACAACACGCAGGTGAATTTGAAAGCGCCGAAGGTTCCGTATCGCGAAACGATTCGCGGCAAGGCCGACGTGCAGGGACGCCACAAGAAGCAGACCGGCGGCCACGGACAGTATGGAGATTGCAAGATCAAGATGGAGCCGCTGCCGAGAGGAGGCGAGTTCGAATTCGTCAACGACATCTTCGGCGGCGCGATTCCGAAGAACTTCATCCCGGCGGTAGAAAAAGGAATTAAAGATGCCGCTGGTCGCGGCTATCTTGCGGGATTTCCCGTCGTCGATTTCAAGGTCGTGCTATACGACGGTTCGTATCACGACGTCGACTCGAACGACCTTTCCTTCCAGATGGCTGGCCGCATCGCTTTCAAGAAGGCCATGGAGGTGGCGAAGCCCACGCTGCTCGAGCCTGTGATGAACGTCGAGATCACGGTTCCCGACGATTTCGCGGGATCAATCATGGGCGATCTCAACAGCCGCCGCGGGCGCATTCAGGGCATGGACAACAAGGCCGGCAATACCATCGTGAAGGCTGAAGTCCCCATGTCTGAGATGTTGACCTACGGCGTCGAGCTGACTTCCATGACGCAGGGCCGCGGCAGTTTCAATATGGAAATGCACCACTACGACGTCGTGCCGGGCCAGTTGCAGGAAAAGATCATCGAGAAAGCCAAGGCGGAGCGCGGTGAGGTGAAGGAAGAGGAAGAGTAGGACCAAGTTGCGAGTACCGAGTACCGAGAGAGGGCGGCCTGCGTGGCCGCCTTTCTTTTCATCGAGGACCCATTGGACGCAGAGAAGAAGCGACGATTTTGGCATCCACCGATTTGGAAGTGGGTTCTCGCGCTGCTTCTGACCGCCGTTTCGGCTGCTCTGTTCTTCTGGCCTGTGCGTCCGCCGAAAGTCGAGCTCCTTGCATTTTCCAATACACCTCCTGCCTGGGACGGTTCTCAGCCATGGCTCATCATTTCTCCGGTTGCCGGCTCGGCGCCGCTGAAGTTCAAGAGCGAGATCGCGATGGTCAAGCCCACTCTGCGGCATGAATCGCCGGTGAACGAATTCGTTGTCAATCTGCGCAACGGAAATTTCAAGCTATTGCAGACCGATCTCTTCGTGCCCGACACGATCCCTTTGTGCCTGACGCGAACGTACTTTGCGTGGAATCGTCTCAGCCACGCCTTCGGGGTGGGTACGAACCATCCTTACGACATTTGCCCGACCGGTACCCGATTCCCCTACACCTACATGAATCTCAACCTGGAGGACGGTTACCAGGTGTACATGCCTCGCGTCTCGAAGGGCACAGGATACGCGGATGCCGTTTTTCGTCACAGCCGGTCGGCGTCGGAGTTCTTTGGCGCCCAAGTGGTGTGGAATGGAAATGGCTGGACTATGACGTTCCTCGACGGACGCAAGATCTATTTTCCAGAGGCCTACTACTCGAAAAACTTCGCGCAAGGCGCTCCGACGGAAATGATCGACGGAGAAGGCCGTCACATTCAGCTCAAAAGGAGCGCTACGCGCAATCTGGAGAAACTGATATCGCCCAGCGGACACATGATCGAATTCAAGTACGACGCGGCCGATCGGATCGTAGAAGCGCGAGACGACGCGGGTCATGTTCGCAAGTACGCATACGATTCGACCGGGCATCTCGATAACGTGAGCGATGAATCGCACATCCTTTACCGATTCGAGTACCGGCGGCTGATGGGCGGAGCCGACAACGATCCTTATCTGCTGAGCGCTGTTCTCGACGGCGACTGGAATGTCCTGGTAAGAAGTAAGTTCGTCAACGGGAGAGTGTCTGAGGAGCAACTTGGGGATGGCGAAATCTATCGCTTTGAATATCAATTCAAAGGTTCAGAATTGATCCAAACCGCGGTAATCCTGCCATCTGGGATCAAGAAGGCGTTTTCCTTTGAGAACGGGATTCTGATCGGCCAACTATAGCAACTGTAGTCAGGCCAGCGGGCGAGCCGGTCGGTTATAGTGTTCTGAAGATCCGACTGAATCAGCGAGGGATTCCATGAAGTCACTCCTTCTAATTGGTTGTGCCGTCGCCGTCAGCTTCCTTTCTTCGCAGCGCTCTGCGGCCCAAACGCAATCCTTTCCTACCTCTGCCGGGCCGGTGAAGATCACGCCGCTCAACCACGCCAGCACACTCATCGAAGCCGGAGGCAAGACGATCTATCTCGATCCCGCCAAGCCGGCGAAGCTTGCCGCTCTTCCCAAAGCTGACCTGATCCTGATCACCGACATTCACGGCGATCACATGGATCCCGACTCGATCAAAGAGGTAAGCAAGGACGGTACAGAAGTTGTTTCTTCCGCCGCCGTGGCCCAGACGGTGACCACAGCGAAGCCCATTGCGAACGGCGAATCCAAGACCTGGGGCAGCTTCACGATCGAAGCGATCCCCGCATATAACATCAAGCGCGGTCCGGCTCCGGGCAAGCTCTTCCACGACAAAGGACGCGGCAACGGCTATGTGCTCGCCTACGGCGGCAAGCGTTTCTATTTCTCCGGCGATACCGAAGGCGTCCCGGAAATGCGCGCGCTGAAAAACATCGACGTCGCATTCATCTGTATGAACCTGCCTTATACCATGCCTCCAGACGAGGCCGCCGACGCAGTCAAGGCGTTCCATCCGAAGATCGTGATTCCCTATCACTACCGTGGATCCGACCTGACCGTCTTTCAGAAAGCGCTCGAAGGCACGGGCATCGAAGTTCGTCTGTTGGAGTGGTACCCGAAATAGGATTCACCTCGATTGCCGCGCACTACCGCGATACGCAAAGATCAGGCTTGAGTGTGCAAATTCTTTCGCGTTGACCCCTTAACTACTAGGCGCTATAGTTTTGCCCCACTGCCCGGTCTCCCCTTGCGAGAGCAACTGTGCTCTCAGATCGGAAAGATTTTGCATTGAAAATCAAATCGCGGAGGAGTCCTTTGCCCAGACTCATGGCGGTAGACAGTCCCTTCGTCTCTCGATGCTGCGCGCTTTTTGTGGTCCTGTCATTTCTGTTGATGGCCAGTGCGGCATTGGCCCAGGTCCCACTCACCGAGATCAGTCACGACGATTTCACCAACACCACCAGCATGCATGAGACAGAGGTGGAGCCTGCAAGTTACGCGTTCGGTCCAACGATTGTCACGGTTTTCCAAGTGGGACGCTTCACCGATGGTGGAGCCTCCGATATCGGATTCGCGACATCGAGCGACCATGGGACCACGTGGACGCATGGTCGCCTGCCGGGCATCACCAAGCTCGAAGGCACCGGAACGTACGATCGCGCCAGCGACACAGCCGTGACCTACAACACGAAGTTCAAAGTGTGGCTGGCGGAATCGCTGGCCTTGTTGGAGTCGGGCGGCGCTCACGGGCAAGCAGTTCTGGTCAGCAGTTCCAAAGATGGCATCACATGGAACAACCCCGTCCTCGTATCGGATGCCGGGCGGAACGGCTTTTATGACAAGCCGTGGATTGGCTGTGACAACACCTCGACCAGCCCGTTCTATGGGAACTGCTACATGGCGTGGGACGACTTTAGTCTCGGCGATCAGTTGGAGATGAGCACCTCCACCGACGGTGGAGCAACCTGGAGCGCCAAGAAGACAACGTCGGGCAACAACTTTGGAACCGGCGGGATTCCGCTCGTGCAGCCGAACGGCACCGTAATTGTTCCGGCGGGCGATCAGTTCCTCTCGAGCATCATCGCGTTCAGATCCACGGATGGGGGTAATACCTGGAGCTCGCCAAAGACGGTTTCGACGATCAGTGAGCACGGTGTCGCCGGCAGCATGCGAGCGCCGGCTCTTCCTGCGGCGGCAATGGATGCTGGCGGAAAAGTGTTTGTCGTGTGGGCCGATTGCCGCTTCCGTACCCGCTGTGCCTCGAACGACATCGTGATGAGCACTTCTACGGACGGTGTAACCTGGTCGGCCGTGACACGGGTTCCCATCGATCTGGCGACAAGCACTGTCGATCATTTCACCCCCGGTTTCTCCATCCTCGGTGCCGGAGCGAACGCACATCTCGCGCTGAGCTACGACTTCTTCAACGTGTCGAACTGCGGCAGCAATTGCAAGCTCAACACCGGCTACACAACCTCTCCGAATGGCGGGGCGACCTGGACCAAAGCGAAAGTCTTGACCTTCGGTATGAACACGAGTTGGCTGCCCGGGACAACTTCTGGTCAGATGGCTGGTGACTATCAGACCACCGCATTCTCGGCGCAGAAGGTGCATGGAGTGTTTCCGAAGGCGAAGGCTCCAACCGGGTCGACGTTCGACGAGGCAATGAATACGAATGCGACCGGACTGGCCCCAGCTGCCGAAGAAGAAGCCGTACTCAGCTCGGCGAACGACAGGCCAGTGAAGAATCCTCACTCGGACGTTCCCAAACGGACCAAGCCTTACCACGACGATTTGGGCCGCGACTAATTCAAGTACCCCTGCCAACGAACGGGCCGCTCGAAATGGGCGGCCCGATTCTTTTGCGGCAGAGTTTGTGCGCGAGTCTGATCTCCGAGGCTCTCAGCGAATCTCGGCGGAACCTCAGCGTCCTCTGCGGTCAGGCTTCTTCGTTGCTACCCAGGCGGGAAGAAAAAACGAAAACGACTCTGGCGAGAGATTCCGTCAAGCTGTTACTATCGCGTCCAGTGGCAGCCGCGAGAGACAATCCAAACCCGAATACCGATCGCGAGCGCCTGGTCTCAGGGGCAGCGGTAGGAGACGATTCCTCGTTTGAACTGAAACTTCGTCCTCAGCGTCTCGCTGAATTCATTGGGCAGAAGAAGGTCAAAGAGAACCTCGCCGTTGCGATCGAGGCCGCGCGCAGCCGTGGCGAAGCCATGGATCACGTTCTTCTCTACGGTCCTCCGGGCCTCGGCAAGACGACGCTGGCCAACATCATCGCCAACGAACTCGCCGTTCACTTCCAGCCCACGGCCGCGCCCCTACTGCAGATCAAGGGCGACCTCACTGCGATCATCACCAACCTGCAGGATAAGCAGGTATTGTTCATCGATGAAATCCACCGCTTGCAGCCCGTTCTGGAAGAGCTTTTGTATTCCGCGCTGGAAGACTACAAGCTCGACATCATCATCGGACAGGGCCCTTCGGCGCGCACGCACACGCTGGAAGTGAAGCCTTTCACGTTTGTCGGCGCCACAACCCGCGCGGGCCTGATCTCGGCTCCACTGCGGGCCCGCTTCGGCATTGTCCTGCGCCTGGAGTTCTACACTCCCGCAGATTTGCAGGTGATTGTCGAGCGCTCTTCGGAGATTCTCGGAGTCGCCATTGATGACGCCGGCGCCAAAGAGATAGCCAGCCGCGCCCGCGGAACTCCGCGAATCGCCAACCGCCTGTTGCGTCGCGTCCGCGACTATGCCCAAGTCCGCGGTGCTGGCAAAATCGACGAACCAACGGCCAAGGCCGCGCTCGAGATGCTCGAAGTCGATCACTATGGCTTCGACGAGGTAGACCGACGCCTGCTCCTTACCATCATCGAGAAGTACCAGGGTGGCCCCGTCGGCGTGAATACACTCGCCGCGGTTCTGGCTGAAGAACCCGACGCCATCGAAGAAATCTACGAACCTTTCCTCATGCAGATCGGCTTCCTGAACCGCACCCCCCGCGGTCGCGTAGCCACACAACTGGCGTACGAGCATTTCGGAATTTCTCCGACCCGCCGGCAGGCTTCGTTGTTCTGAGTCAACGTTGACGCGCGGTGTTCGTCCAACCGGACAAACACTCTTTTGTTGTTCTGTCAGGGCGATCGTTGGTGTATCTTGCTGCATTCCACTTGATATCCGGTCCGTGGAAGTAGTGAGGGTGCGTGCGTCCGAATCTGGGTCCCGGCTTTACGCGCAGGCTTCCAAAACTCCGGCAGGTCTTGCTCGCGATATCCCTCATTGCGGTATGTCGCGCCCAGTCCACCACGCCCCAGAGCGGTACACCAACAACGGTCCCGCCCACCGTCGACCCACACGTACAGCCTGCTCCCAGGGCGGAGATCGCCCCTCCCTCACTTACCATTCCCCGTCTGCTGCGCGCGCCCTCTCTCGACGATTTCCTCTCCATGGAGCCGCAGGGCGACGCCGCGCTGCAAATGGTCAAGGTCTCCGGATTCACGCAGCGCAATCCGCATGATGGTGAGCCGGTCACCGAGCCCACGGATGCTTACCTCGGCTACGACCAGAAAAATCTCTACGTCGTTTTCGTCTGCTTCGACGACCCGAAGAAGGTCCGCGCCCGCATGTCGCGCCGGGAAGATATCTATGACGACGACCAGGTCGAAGTCATCCTCGACACTTTTCACGACCGGCGCCGCGCCTACGCCTTCCAGACAACGCCGCTCGGCGTGCAATGGGATGCTATCTGGACCGAAGCCTCCCGCGAGGAACAGACCCAGGGACACTTCGACACTTCCTTCGACACGGTCTGGAACTCGCGTGGCAAGGAAACCAGCCGCGGCTTCGTCGTCTGGATGGAAATCCCCTTCAAGAGCCTGCGTTTCCCGGCGAACCGCACGCAGCAGTGGGGCATCATTCTCTATCGCGGCATCAATCGCAAGACGGAAGACTCATTCTGGCCGCACGTCACCTTCCGCGTAGAAGGCCGTCTCGGGCAGGCCGCAACGCTCAACGGCCTTGAAGGAATCTCGCCCGGCCACAGCATCGAGCTGCTGCCCTACGGAGTGATGCGCAGTTTCCGCGCGCTCGACACGCGCGATTTCCAGAATCCCTATTTCCAGAAAGCCGACGTGCAGGGCGCCTTCGGCATGGATACGAAGTTCGTCCTGCAGGATCACTTCACAATCGACGCCACGGTGCATCCCGACTTCAGCCAGGTCGAGTCCGACGATCCGCAGATCACGGTGAATCAGCGCTATGCGGTCTACTTCCCCGAGAAGCGCCCATTCTTCCTCGAGAACGAAGACTTCTTCCGCACGCCGATGAATCTGTTCTTCACGCGCAACATCGGCGAGCCCACCGCCGGAATTCGGCTCACAGGTAAAGACGGCCCTTACTCCGTCGGCATCATGAGTTCCGACGATCGCAGCCCCGGCCTCGCCGTCCCTGACTACTTTCCGCTCTCGGGTATTCACTCTTACTTCAATGTGGGCCGCGTCAGCCGCGATTTTGGGAAGCAGTCGAGCGTCGGCCTTCTTTACACCGACTGGGAGTGTCCTACCACCGGTGAATTCAACCGCGTCGGCGGCGTCGACACACGCCTGAAATTCAGCGCCAACTGGACGCTCGACGGACAGGCCGTGACCAGTTCCAGCGACATCTTCGGGAACTTCTTCAGCCCGGTCTATTCCTCCAATAACTGCGAGGCCAATGCGTATCCCTTCAGTTCCGGCAATCAAGGCAACGGCAATCACTACGCCGGCCCTGCCGAGCGCCTTCAACTGCACCATGACGGCTATCACCTAACTTACGACGGCCAGTACAACGACATCAGCACGGGATTTGTCTCCATCCCAGGTTTCATCAATCGCGCGGACATTCGCGAAACGAAACAGGAGATCGACTATCGCTTCCGCCCCAAGAAAGGATGGATCGTCGACTGGGGCCCGTCGCTGATCGCGCGCCTGGATTACGATCACACCGGCCTGCGCCTCGACACCGACTACAGCCCGTACTTAGTGATACTCGGGCGAGGGCAAACGCTGATCGCGATCCATCCGTACGAAGATCTGCACGAGCGCCTGCGTCCGCAGGACTTCTGCTTCTACGGCTACGGCTCGTGTCCAAACCAGGTCGACAT
>AR_comb_assmDRAFT_10382413_pt1 | contig 11383 bp, 12 predicted proteins | sample ArasoioldDNA_FD_10543 | JGI IMG/M metagenome (IMG submission 10543) | reverse complement strand
GGTATCAAGCCCATCATCGGTCTGGTGCCTCTGGCCTGTGGCTGCGCCGAGCAGCGCCTTACGGTTGCGACGATGACCAGCCCAGGGTATCCCACGCCGATGGACTGGTGCGGTTATCATCCGCTTGTGGAACACTATGCCCTGCCACTGCATCCCGCTAATGCGTTCCGCTTTGCCCCCACTGATATTGTCCCAGGCACCGACCTCATCATGATGAACTACCCGCACAATCCTTCGGGCCAAGTCGCGACCAGAGACTGGTTGCGCCAGCTCTGTGAGGTGTGTAGTGCACGCAACATCCGCCTGTTCAATGATGCCGCGTATTATGTGCTCAGTTATGGCCCTGAAAGCGCTACACTCTCTGAAATTGCCCCCGATTACCCAGACCTCTCCTGGGCCGAGGCCTTTACGGCAGCCAAACTCATTGGCAACGGCACCGGCTGGCATATCGGTGCCATGGTGGGTTCGCCTGACTTTATCGGCGACCTCAAAGTGGTGAAGGGGAAAACCGATACGGGTTTTGTAGCGCCGATGGCCGCAGGCGTTGTGGCCACGTTTGAACACGATCAGGCCGGCATCGCGCGGTACCGCGACATGTACCGCTCTCGGCTCAGCCTGTTTAGCGGGCTATTAACGCGTCACGGGATGCGACTGGCCCTGGAGCCAGCTGCAGGCTTCTATACCCTGTGGCTGATACCCACCCGTGCCTTCGGCAGACGGGTCGAAAGCGCCGCGCACTTCAATTTCATGATGATCGAAGCAACGGGCGTGGTCGGTGTGCACTTCCCTGGCTACATGCGCTATGCCGTTTGTGCGGATGTTGCAGCCATGGCCACAGAGATCGAAGCGGCATTCGAGCAGGCAAAGGTCTCTTATTGAACTTCAGCCTCGGGCGTGTGCTCCGCTTTACGGCACTCTATCTTGCTGTCGACGTGTGTGCCGTTCTCACCCCTGCCAGTGGGCCTAGAGGGTACGGATGGTTGGGGCAGCGGTGCTGTGTCTTGAGAAGGTAGCGCAGGGGGCGCAGCCTGAGCTGATTGGCGTTTAGCCTTCCCCATCCACAGGGCCGGGACAATCCCGGCAGCCGACATCCATCCAATGAGAATAAAGGTATCGTGGTAGCTGTGCAGGGCCGCTTCGGCGCTGAGCAGTTGTTGGAGCATGGCTGCGGCTTTGATCTGGGCCATGTCGGCGAAATCGCCTAGGTGCCTGAAGGTCATAAAAAAGTTCTGCAGCAATTCTTCGGCTCCAAGAGGCATGGCGCTCTGATCTTGGACGAGGAGGAGCATACGCTCGGCCAGACGGTTCTGCAAGATTGCTGTGGTCAGGGCAATGCTGACAGCACTGGCGATGCCACGATTCAAACTGAGCAAACCAGAGCCCATACGGAGTTCGGATGCTCGCAGGGGAGCCAGGGAGCCTGTGGTCAGCGGGGTAATGGTGAAGGAGCGCGTGAAGCCACGCACGGTAAACCAGAAGGCAATCGCCTCAAAGCTCGTCACGCTGGTGATCGTGGCGTGCTGGAACATGCACAGGGTAGATGTCGCGAGACCGAAAATGATCAGGACCTTCGGAGCGATGAAATCAGAGAGGCGCCCGGTCACAACACTGAGAATGCCAATCACTACTGCGGAGGGCATGAGGATCCAGGCTGACTGCAGGGGTGTATAGAGCAGATGGATTTGCAAAAACAGGGTCACCACAAAACTCGACGACATAAAGGTAATAGTATTGAGGAACACCACCAGCGAGGCCATGGCAAAAGCAAAATTTTTGTACAGCCGTAACTCGACGAAAGGTTCGGTATGGCGGAGTTCCGTCACGACAAAACCGACCCCGGCCACTGTGGCGATAGCCAGCAGCGTGACAATGTACTGAGAATTCCAGCCTTCATCTCGCCCCTGTGTGATCGCCAGCAGGAACGTCACCAGAAACATGGCCATGGAGAGCAAGCCCAGCACGTCGAGGCTGCGCTGCTCACGTCGTTGGGGATAGGGGAGTACCAGGTAAGCCAGGATGAAGCCAAGAATGCCGACTGGCACGTTGATGTAGAAGACCGTGCGCCAGCTCGCATGCTCCAGTAAATAGCCACCAATGACGGGGCCCACCATAGGGCCAAAGGAAAACCCCAGGGAGTTGACGCCCATGGCTAGCCCACGTTTTTCTTCAGGGAACGTCTCAAACATGATCGACTGTGTCAGGGGGAAGAGTGGCCCTGATCCAATGGCTTGCACGACGCGAAAGGCAATGAGCGAATAGACATCCCACGCCATACCGCAGAGGATGGACCCACCGACGAAGGTCCCAAGGGACAGCAAATAGAGCCGCCGGTTGCCCAGGCGCGACCCGAGCCATCCAACGCTGGGCATCATGACGGCCTGCATGATCATGGAACTGGTCTGCACCCACTGCATGTCGTCCAGATCGGCCCGCAGGCTCAGCATAATGTGCGGAAAGGCAAGCTGCACCACCGTGACACTCAACCCCGCCGTGGTAAAACCCAGCATGAGCGCTGCGGTGATCCACCAGTGATACAAGGGGCTATCGGCTCCCAGGGGCTTACGGTGTGCGGGTGAGACGGCGGTGTGCGGGTGAGGGGGCATAGGTGCAAGACCTCACGCGTCGTCTATTCTAGAGGGAGTAGCAGCCACGGATATTGCACACTATCATATCACATTTAGACTAGAGCTCTCGCATGTATGGCACATGCTAGTGCAGAATGGCACCCCGTCCATGGGGGCTGGGGTGAGGATCGCCGCTGTAGCATGACCTATGTAGCCCTATCCTCGTATTCCAGTCTCAAACGTGGTATAAATCACAGTCGCGAGATACCAAATGGTGGTATGCAGGACGCCTTTTTGTCGGAGAGGACACTATGCATCCGTGTCGATTGATCGTCTATATCTGTGCGCTGGTTGTCTTGGGTCTGATAGTTCCTGGAGTGCCAGGCACGGCGAGCGCACAGGCATCAGACGCAGACCAAGTCGGCTTCTTTTGGGCGTTTGAGGCGCTTGTGGCGGAAGGGAATGTCACGAAACAAGTGCCGATTAAAGAAGACATCAAGCTCAAAACGGGTGACCAGCTCAAGATGTTTGTCGAACTCCGCAAACCATGCTTTGTGTACGTGATCCATCATGGTGCACGCGGCGAAATCCAGAGGCTTTTTCCGTATGACATACAGCAGTTTACCACCGACTATCAGACGTCAAAAATCTACGAGATTCCACCCAATGATGGATGGTTCAGGATCAACGAGCAAGCAGGGCTCGAAACCTTTTATTTAGTAGCCGCCGCGCAACGCTTGACGGACTTGGAGCAACTGCTCGCTACCTACGCCGCTGCCCAACCAGCCGAGCAACCACAGGCGGCCGCGCACATCCTGGCAGAACTCCGCAACCTGCTCAAGCAACATCGTTCGTCTGTGAAACCCGGACGCCCAGTGCCTATCGCCGGGAATATGCGCAAGAGTATCGAGGGTATAGAGATTACCGCACCACAGTTTTACATAGAGACCTTCACCATTGAGCATAGTTAACATTCGTCCTCTGCCTATCACCCTGTTGCTGGCTGGTAGTGCGTGGCTCGCTGCCTATCTCTGCTTCTGGCTCTTGCCCACGGTGTTTGAGACATGGAATGCGCAAACAGTGGACCAGTTGTTTGTCTTGCGTGACAGCTCAGAGCGTCTACGCCCACCCTATGATGATACGGTTGTACACGTTGATCTCGACAACAACACCATCCAAGGGATGCAAACGTTCTATCTGGAGCGCACGCATTTTGCCCAGGCAGTACGTACGCTTGCGGCCATGGGTGTGGCCGCGCAGGCCTATGATTTTATTTTTGCTGCGCCCTTGAAGAACGTTGAGGAAGATCAGGCGTTCATTGATGCCACGCAGAAGGCTGGCAATGTCTATTTCGGTCTGGCCCTGACTTTGGGAAACACAGGGCGGACGCCGCGTCAACAGCCATCGCGGGCAGAAGACAAACGCTATGTTGAGCAAACAGCCTGGTCGCTGGCCGTACAGGGAGATCTCGGTGCCTTGTACGTCGGCACGGACCCGGTGAGCACCTTTTATGACCTAGCCATAGCAGCGCGGGGGCTGGGCTATCTCAGTTCCACTGCTGACCGCGATGGCATACTACGCCGTGTACCGCTCGTGGTACGCTACAATGGGGCGTTCTATCCGAACCTGGCTTTCCGCGTCATTTGTGATTATTTGCATGTCCCACCCGCGAACATCCTCGTCACGCCAGGGCGTCAGATCATCTTACGTGGCGCCCAGCGTCCTGGCACTGGCTCACCTCATGATATCGTCATTCCCATTGATCGCCATGGCAATATGATTATTAACTACATGGGAGCATGGGAACGCTTTAAACACTATTCGTTAGAACGCATTTTGTCGGCTGCAAAAAAACGTATTGAACGGGAGATCTTGCAGGAGGAGCTAGCTGGCAAGATCGTGATGATAGCGGACGTCTCAACGGGGACCTCAGATGTCGGCGCTGTCCCGCTCGATGCCAGTTTTCCTTTGGGCGGTCTGCACACAAACGTCATGCATACCATCTTAACAGAAAATTTTCTGCGCGAACTGTCTATGCCGGAGATGCTCTGCATTGAGGCCGTTTTACTGAGTGCCATACTGGTGCTGGCATTGCGATATAGCTCGCTGACTTTTGCGTTTGGGACGCTCGGGCTTGCGGTCGGCTATGTGAGCATTGGTGTCCTTGGATTTCTCTACGGTCATGTGATTGCCAACTTCGTGCGCCCCCTGCTCATGCTCATCTTCGCAACTGTGAACACGGTACTATATCGCTACGTGACAGAAGAAAAAGCTCGCCTCGAAGGGTTGCGCCAGCGGGATTTTATTCGGGACACGTTCGGTCGCTATCTCAGTCAGGATGTGGTGGAAGAACTCCTCGGCTCGCCAAAGGGTTTACAGATGGGTGGGGAGTTGCGAGAGGTCACGCTGCTGGTGTCAGACTTGCGTGGCTTCACGTCCCTGGCGGCGCGGCTGTCGCCGCCTGAGGTTATTGCCATTCTCAATCGCTATTTCGAGCGCATGATTGAGATCATTGCCCGCCATCGCGGCACGGTGGACGAACTGCAGGGCGATGGTATACTGACGTTTTTTGGCGCTCCCTTCGCCACGCCGGACGATCCTGAACGCGCCGTGGCATGTGCCTTGGCGATGCAACTGGCGCTATTGGAATTCAATGCCGAGCAGCGCCAACTCCAGCTCCCTGAACTCGCCATGGGCATTGGTATTAACACCGGCGAACTCATTGTCGGCAACATTGGCTCGATCAAACGTTCCAAATACGGCGCTGTGGGGAGCGCGATCAACACCGCGTATCGTATCGAGTCCCATACCGTTGGCGGCCAGATCCTCATTAGCCCCAGTACGTATGCACGGGTACAAGCGCTGGTGCAAATACGTAGTACCATGCAGGCACAGTTCAAAGGTCTCGATCAGCCGGTGACGCTCTACGACATCAGTGGCATCAGGGGGGCATATGAGCTGACACTGCCAGAAAAACCTGCGGAAACCCTCGTGACCCTAGCAGCGCCGCTGCCCATGGCCTGTTTTCTCATTGACGGCAAAATGGTCTCGGAGACAGCCATACCTGGCGCCCTGCTCTGTCTGGCCGGTGCGCACAACGCCGAAGCCACGATTGAGGGGCAGGTCGCAGCCTATACCAATGTCAGGCTCACCCTGGAGCCACCGGGGCATGCACCACTCACGGACGTCTATGCCAAGGTGGTCGCTAGTGAGCCCCTGCACACCAAGGTAGCGCGTGTGCGTTTGGAATTCACCGCTCTTCCCGAAGACGCGAAGGCATTCCTCACCCAAGCTGGGCAAACACCGTCCGCCACCTGAAAGCGCGTGAGTATTTAAGGCGGGGGCTGTGGGTCGGGATGTTTGTGGCAGTACTGCGTCGTATAGCAGATCGCTTCGGGTGTTCCTAGACTCCCTGGCACAAAGAAAAACATCGGGTCTAACGCGGCAACAGCAATCACCGCCATGATGGCCTGTGTAAAGCTCGGCGCTCGCTCACCTAGCAGCGGGGCTAGGAGAATATAGGTCTGGCTCCCATCAAAGGCCAGGAAGTGCAAGAGCAACTACCGTCCAAACTGCCACTAAGCATTTGGCACCGGATCGAGTGTCACGTACAACTCTGGCTCCTCCAGACCGAGGCTCTGGCAACTCCAGCCCAGACTGCGGTACAGGCGGCCGAACATGCCTGGCGTCATTCGCACGCTGGAGGCAATATTTTCCAGATAGAACACTTGCTCCAGGCTGTATTCCATGATCTTGGCAATGCACTTGTCGAGCCCGGGCACTGCCTTGAGCGCCTCGGTGGCAGCTATGTCATGCGGATGCTGAAAATCCCTGGGCGCCAGATTTAGAAAGGTCCGCAGCTGGCGCTTCCGCGTTTCACTCATGCGGTCATCTCCTCGGCACGGTCATTGGCTGTCCGTCAGCGGCGCCCCACCCCAGCGTTCATGCATGGCAAAGGCCGGGACGGCTTTACGTTTGAGCCTGGTGAGCTGGGTGCTGGGTTTGCCCAGCGGCATCACGGCGCACACAGCCACGTGGGCTGGCAGGCCCAGGAGTTCTTGGATCTTAGGTTCCTCGGCCACGGCCAATGTGGTCAGAGTCCCGCCATACCCTTCGTGCCGCGCAGCCAGCAAAATGTTCCACGCAAAGGGATAGATTGAGGCGCCACTGATAACGCCAACCCGATCCAGATACTGGTCCGTGGAGGCCACTACCTGGAGATCAACGCAGATCACGAGTACGACTGCGGCGTGTAATACCGTCTCGGTTAATCGGGCCGGCGCTGGCGTCCGCGCAATTGTCCCCTCATTCACTTGCGTAGGATTGACGCTATTCCACGGACTCTCGTCGGCTTGCTGCTGGGCGACATAGCGCTTGGCAGCCGGTGCCGTCAAGGCCGCCAGGGCTTCTCGTATGGTACGGTCACGGACTATGATCACATACCACCCCTGGCGATTGCCGCCACTCGGTGCAAAGCGGGCATTCTCCAGGATCCTGAAGAGTGTGGTGTCTGGCAAAGGGGCGTCTGTGAATTCCCGCGCTGCAAAGGTCGTGCGCATGACGTCGTACAGTTCCATGAACCATCCTCTCTGGCCAATAGACAACTCCTGTAGGGCTCGCCTGAGAGCATGGCAACCCGGCGGAGACTTGTCAACGGGAACGGTTTGCTGTTCCTGTGTCTGGTAGGCAGCGGGCCGTAGCGGTGGTACTGGTCTTTGGTGGCGTGGACCTCGCCTCCATTGGTGGAGCAGGTACCGGTGTGAAAACAAGTCATATAGTTATCTTGACAACTCCCGAGGCAGGGCTAAGCGTATGGCCACCATAGTGATGTCGGACTGGCGGGGCTTTACCGCTCTCGCTGCGTGCCTCGAACCCCAGGAGATCATGACCTCAATCGCTCTCTGGATGCTATGCAAGATGTCATTCTCGCCTACCGAGGTCCAATTACAGAGTCGCTCATCTCCCTGCTCCAGGTGCTCGACGTGCGCTATACTATCCTGGAAGGGGAATTTGCCGGTAGCCCCTGTATGGCGGGCATACATGTGAAGCGTAACAATTACTTTGGCATCTACGACGTCGTACGCTTCGATACATTCTAGTTGGATAATTAAAATACGCGTACGCAAACGGCTGCGCATCACGGGACGTGTACAAGGAGTTGCTTTTCGTGCCTCGGCGAGCACGGCAGCGCGGGCCCTGGGTCTCGCTGGCTGGGTAGCCAATCGCGCTGACGGCAGTGTCGAAGCGGTGGCCGAGGGGGGTGAGGCGGGGGTTGCAGCATTCATCCGCTGGTGCCATTATGGGCCACCGGCAGCACGTGTCGATCACGTCGAAGTAACCGATGAGCCGGTACACAGCGCCTTGCCAGAACCATTTACGATTCGTTAACTGGGGAAAGGCAAAGGAGTCAACATACGACGATGCAGTTCTACTATGACATCCACGACGGTACTGGTCCCTACATGTTGATGGTCCATGGCTTCCTATCGAGTCGCGCGCAATGGAGGCCAAACCTGGCGGTGCTGGCCGGTATGGTACGGCCGGTAGTACTGGAATTGTGGGGTCATGCCCGCTCTCCTGCGCCCGAAGAGCTGGCCCTCTATCATCCTGATGCGTATATCGCCGCCTTTGACCAACTCCGTACACAGCTTGGCGTCGAACGCTGGTGCCTCTGTGGACAGTCCTTCGGTGCTGCTCTGACCCTGCGCTATGCCCTCACCTACCCTGATCGTGTTATCGCCCAGGTCTTTACGAATTCGAGTGCGGCATTAGCAGATGCTGAGTGGATTCAGGCGCGTCGCGCGAGCGGCATGCAACAGGCCGAGGAAATCGACCGGGACGGTCGCGCCGCCCTCGAACGCATTCGTGTGCACCCCATCCATGCCAGACGGCTTCCCCTTGACGTCCATACTGCGTTGCTAGCGGATGCACAGCTCCATACACCCCGTGGCATTGCCAATACCCTGCGCTACACAACGCCTAATGTCCCCGTGCGTGAACGAGTCAAAGACCTGCAGGTGCCGACGCTCCTGGTCTGTGGCGAGCGTGAAACGCGCTTCATGCCGAACCGAGCCTTCGCCGAGCGCACGATCCCGGGACTTCGGGTAGTGGGGGCCAACGCTGGGCATGCTGTCAACATCGAGGCTGCCGAGACATTCAACACCGCAGTAGCTGACTTTCTGAGGCACCATCTCTAGGGACTGTAGGAGGTAGAGCTGACGGCAAAGCCTGGAGCGCAGACATTCATGAGGAGGGTAATCGATGCGATGGACCTGGGACACCACGTGTATGGCCTTCGTGATGTTGGGGCTGCTCCTCACTACGGGCCCTACGGTGGCCGGCAGCGTGGATTGGCCTGCACTCTTTGCGGGTGATGTGGTCGTCGAGGCGCTAAAACGTCCGGATGGGATCCCTGGCTTGCGGGCCTCGTTTACGGTTGCAGCAGCGCGAGAGCGCGTCTGGGCTGTACTCCTCGATTATGCGAACTTTCCAAAGATCTTTCCGGATATCCACAATCTGCGCGTGCTCACACACGATCAGCAGGGCGCCCAGGTAGAATACTGGGTGAATGCCGTGATATCAAAATATCATTATGTGCTGTACCGCCATTATGATGAACCGGGCCGGCGGCTGACGTGGACGCGGGTCGCCGGGGATCTGAAGCGTATGGAGGGGAGTTGGGAGATTCGCGACACGCCTCGATCTGATGTCCAAATGCTGGTCTACGAGTCATACATAGATATAGATACTGTGGTCCCTAAAGCCCTGTTGCGCATGGAGGCGATGCGCAAAACCCGTGAGATGGGTGAGCGCCTCCGAAACTGGATTGAGAGGCGCCCCCTGTCAGAGTGAGGATAACCCCAACCGCGCGTAGTTGTGCTAGTAGCAGTGCCAGCTATACCACTAGGTCCCTGTTGGCACACCAGGAGACGAGGTCGCCGTAGTTGTGCCATTCCCGATGAGGAGGGTGTGGTTGTCAATATCGAAATCACAGGGATCTAACCTGATCGCGTCGTTCACTTGTGGTCCAGCCCCAATGGCATAGGTACTGTTCAGGACCGTCAGTGTGCACGCATTACCAAAGGTATTGGTCCCAGAGGCTGTCCCACCTGCGGACGAGAGCGTAAAATTTGCCGAGATGTTGAAGAATCCCAGGGTCGTTGTTATATTCGTCAGCCCTGGATTAAACACCGCTCCACTGGAAAATGTAAAGGATTGATTATTCAAATCATCTGCTATAGCCTGCTCGACATTCTCAGAACACCCGAGGAGACTCATGGCCCCTGCAAGCGCGATGAGCGCTACGAAGCCACGCATGGTCCTGCTGGCACGTTGCACCTTCTTTCCTCCTTTCTTGTTCATGCAGAGCTGTTCTCTCGCCTCTTGTTCGGCTGACGATAGCATGGATTCCTATGTGGGGAAAGCCAGGGGTTACACGCTTGACACCGCTGTATCCTTTCCGTAGCATGCCGGCCTACCCGGGCTCCTCGTGCAGAGATTGCAACATGTTGTCAAAGGAGTCGCAACACTAATCCTAAGTATCTGGACAGAAATTTTTGCATGTTCGTTTCCCCCTTTACACAAGGGGGGTAATGGGGGATTTGCCCGGCCGCCATGCCCCGAAATCCCCCCTACCCCCCTTTGCCAAAGGGGGGTAAAACTTGTATCCGGGCACTTAGGTTTATCGGAGGAGACAGTCATGGGACAGACCACAGAACGCCTCCGCGATCCTGCACTGGCCGCCTTGAACGGTGTGCCTTTTAACTTAACAGCGTGGATTGCCCGTGCTATGTCTGGCGACATGGGCTCAGTAGGGAATAAAGAAGTCTTTCGGCATTCCGACTTCATTTTCATGATTGTCAAAGGACCGAATAGACGCAATGATTTCCATATCGATCCTTACGACGAAATTTTCTACCAGCTCAAGGGCACGATCTATGTGAAGCATCGCGATGTCACAGGCCAGACCCAAGTTTCCGAGGTGAAAGAGGGCGAAGTAATGATTATCAATGCCTTCACACCTCATCTCCCCATACGTCCCCCGGAGACACTCGGCTTGGTCATCGAGCGTCCCCGGGTGGCGGGAGAGCAGGACGGCATCGTCTGGTACTGTGACGCCTGCGGCAAGGTGTTGCATCAATTAGCGCTGGATTGTCAGGACATCGAGACGCAATTGAAGCACGCGCTCGACGCCTTTAATGCTGACCTGGCGCTGCGGACGTGCACAAATTGTGGTAGCGTGCTCCCCGATCCGGCTCAGCAACCTGCATGGCAACAGATGACACCAGCCAAGACGTGAGACGCATGAGCCAGTCCCATTGCCATCTGCTCAGACGAAGTGGCCTGAGGCTGACGAAGCCATCACGGCGAGAGTGTAAACGGCTCTGAATACAACGGCGGCAAGGTGCCACGTGGGGCAATAACAAAACGGAGGGTACCTGAGAGAGGTACCTGGGGATACCATGTTGCCTGCCACACGCCTGCCCCTGCGAGCGGTGCTTCCCGAAGGTAGCGTATCTCGAACTGGAGGCCTTGATCATCCACCGACAGAAGGTCGACGAAGAGTGGCACCCAGCCGCCGTCACGGCTCTGTGTTTCCAGGTGGACCAACGGGGCATCCAACGAGATCGTTCCAGGACTCAGATCCTGCCAGACAAAACTCGCGATGGGAGGCGTGGTACTACGATCCAGTGTGACCCGTTGCGCCACGCGTTCCCCTTGCATAGAAAGTACTTCAGGAAAAGCCTGCACTTTCATGCCCGGTTTAACCCTACAACGCCATCTAGATTTGACCCAACAGCAGCCACGCGATACGCTCT
>AR_comb_assmDRAFT_10050363_pt1 | contig 11383 bp, 6 predicted proteins | sample ArasoioldDNA_FD_10543 | JGI IMG/M metagenome (IMG submission 10543) | reverse complement strand
ATCGCGATCCTTTACGGCGCGGGAGTGGCGAGGGCGGTCGAAGCACCCGCCAAGCCAGCCGATGGGAGTCGCTTGAGCGACAAAGAATTAAAAGCTTTCGCCAAAGCCTATGTGGACTACCAGAAAATTCGTCGGAACTACGCCCCCGCGCTCGAGCAGGCGAAAGATCCGGCGCAAAAGAAACAAATCGAGCAGGAGGCGAACGCTAAGATCAAGCGCTCTCTCGACGCGCAAGGATTGTCGGTGGCGCGCTACAACCAGATCTTCGCCCAGGTCAATAGCGATCCGCCGCTGCGCAAGAGAGTGCTCCAGCAAGTGGAAGAGGAGCGAAGAAGATCCTGAATTAGCTGAAGCTTTCGGCCAAATTCCGACGCCCAAGATTCTCGGCCTCGTCACTGAAAAACAATCATGCGGATCGCTGCCATCGGAGACATCCACTGCAATATCACATCGCACGATCTGGTCCGGTCGCTATTTGCGCAGATCGCATCCCGCGCCGATATCCTTCTTCTCTGCGGCGATCTAGTGGATTACGGCCTGCCGGAAGAAGCAGTTGTACTGGCCAAAGAAATTTCCGGCCTAAAAATTCCGACGCTGGCGGTGCTCGGCAATCACGAATACGAGTCGGGCAAGGAAGATGAAGTGAAAAGAATCTTGACCGCTGCCGGCGCGACGGTACTCGATGGCGATGCCCGCGAAATTATGGGCGTTGGCTTCGCCGGGGTGAAAGGGTTCGGCGGCGGCTTCGGCGCTTGCGCGCTGGGACCCTGGGGCGAGGAAATGACAAAACAATTTGTCCATGAAGCGATTGCAGAATCGCTCAAGCTCGAATGCGCTCTCGCACGACTCCGCGCCGATAAGCGCATCGTGCTCCTGCACTACGCGCCGATTCAGGCAACGGTGGTCGGTGAGCCGGCGGAGATTTTTCCGTTCCTAGGCTCGAGCAGACTCGAAGAGCCGCTCGATCGCTATTCGGTCACGGCAGTATTTCATGGGCATGCTCATCGGGGCTCTCCCGAGGGGCGCACAAAGGCCGACGTGCCGGTCTACAACGTCGCCATGAAACTCCTGCAAAATACTTTTCCGGACCAGCCCGGCTTCAGGGTCCTCGAGCTCCCCGACTCCTAAAGCGTCTCATGGATAAACAAGACTTCGCTTCAAGCTCATCTGCAGTCGACCAACGTGCCTTTTACAGGAATGTGCTGAAGGCGATGAACCATTCGCAAATGCGCTATCTCGTCGGCGGCGGCTACGCTCTTGACCATTACACCGGCATCGCGCGCGACTCCAAGGATCTGGACCTGGTGCTTGAACGGGCAAATGCGCTGGCAGTTCTGCAGCTATTCAGCGCTCTGGGATATCGCACTGAATTGTGTTTCCCTCATTGGCTGGGGAAAATCTTCGGCGACAATCACGTCGTCGATATCATTTTCAGCTCGGGCAATGGGCTCTGCAAAGTCGACAACGATTGGTTTGTACATTCCGTGCCAGGAGAGATTCTCGGAATTGCGGTGAAGTTGTGCCCAGCCGAAGAGTTGATCTGGACCAAGGGCTTCATCATGGAGCGAGAGCGCTATGACGGTGCGGACATTGCACACCTGGTGCGGGCGCATGGCACGAAATTAGACTGGGCTAGGTTGCTTCGACGTTTTGGTCCCCATTGGCAGGTGTTGCTCAGCCACTTAATTCTTTTCAGTTTCATTTATCCCTGTGAACGAGCTCTGGTCCCCGGCTGGGTACTGAACGATCTCTTGCAGCGGATCCAACGCCAAATCCCAGACCATGCGGTATGGGATCGGGTGTGTCGAGGCACATTGCTGTCGAGATCTCAGTACCGCGTTGACGTCGAAAGATGGGGTTACGAAGATGCCCGGCATCAGCCGATTGGCTCGATGACCTCAGAAGAGACGATGAAGTGGACGGAGGCGGGAGAGGAGCGATCCGATCACAAGAAAAAACCTGCGATGTAATGTCACCCCACTCACTTGCAAGGATAGCTTTTACTTTTGACCGAGTAAGTGAAAATCGTCTCTTCTGTCGGCGAAATCCCTTCAAAAGACGCTTCGTTTTGCGCGAGTGAAGTAGTATTCCAGTGGTTTGGCGCTAGTTTAGTTGGTATAGATTCTGCTCGGTGACTGACCTGGGCGGGTCATAGCGAAGCAATCAGCCGACCCGTGATGCAGAGTTTCGCGGTCAAGGCGCTCTGGCTCCAGGTTAAACAGCAGCGACGCGTCCCGCGAGAGTTCTTTGTCGATCGAGTCCTAGCGATGAACGACGAAAAATCTGCGCCTTCGAACCAAAATCGATCCAGCGAAACCTCGCAGAAAGCTGCCGATGCGATGCGTCAATCGGTGCTCGTCGTCGACGATGAAGAAAACTTTCTTACGCTTCTAAAGTGGTTTTTGAGCCAACGCGGCTACGATGTATCAACGGCCGTGAGTGCCGATGATGCGCTCGAGATGGTTCAGCAACAAAATTTTGATATCGCTTTGTTGGATATTAAATTGGGCAGCAGCAATGGTTTGACTTTGTTGGAGGAGGTGACCGCGCGCTCGCCCCGACTGAAAGTCATCATGATGACGGCGTATCCCACAGTCAGTTCGCTTAAGCAAGCATTCTCAAGGGGAGCGATGCGCTACTTGACCAAACCCGTCGATCTGCAAGAATTGACCGAAGCCTTGCGGTTGCTCTAATCGCTTTCGAAAGACCGAGTTCACGAGTGGTCTTCAAACCGCAGAAGTCGCGAAAACCGCAGCCGCCGCCCTCTATCCGCAGTCGAATCAGCGGCGGCGATTGAACCGAATGCTCCGGTCGCCCATTCAGTTTTTCCGCTGGTTCGGTGAACCAACGGCGCTCAATGCTTATCTGGTTCGATTGATCTTTGTCGGCCTCGTGCCGATCTTGGTTTTTTCCGTTTTCATGATGGTGCTGTTCGCGCGGCAGGAGCAGGCAAATCGCCAGAGAGGCCTGGAAGACACAGCTCGAGCTTTGGCGCTCGCCATCGATCGCGAGATGGACTCATCGATTACCAATCTGCGGGCATTGGCGACCTCGGAATCTCTCGATGTAGGCGCCGTCAATGTGTTTCGCAGCGTCGCCGCCCGTATCTTGCAAACGCAGCGAAGCTGGAAAAGCATCTCACTCTTCGATCCCCGGGGTCAGCGGCTCGCTCACATGGCAAAGCCGCTGGTCGAACCACCCCAGAGGATCAGCCGGGAAAGCCTCAACGCCGTTTTGCGGACACGAGGTCCTGTGATCAGCGATTTTCCACAGTCCGATTCGCCGGAGGCTGGCGTCAATATTCATCTGCCGGTCGTGCGCGAACAAACGATTATTTACATTCTGACCGCGGCGGTCGAGCCACAGGTATTCTCAGATATTCTACTGCAGCAAAAATTGCCGCCCTCTTGGGTCGGGACGGTTTTCGACAGCCATTACATCGCCATTGCCAACACGCGCGACACGGCCAAATACATCGGCAAGCCCGTAGGACCCTTGCTCCAGCAAGCCCGGACAACGCCGAGCGAACAATTTCTCAGCGGCATCAGCAGCGATCAGACCCGCGCCTACGCGGCGATCAGTCGCTCGCACGTATCGAACTGGTTCGTTGCACTCACGGTGCCGAGCGCGGAAGTGAACGCGATTTTATACCGCTCACTGGCAACGCTCGGAGCCGGTGGTTTATTGCTGATGCTCATCGGTCTCGGCGCAGCGTTTGTTATTGCGCGGCGCGTGGCCTATTCGATAGGCGAGCTCGCTGGCGCCGCGCATCGCCTGGGACACGGCGAACCGGCAGCGGTTAGGGGCAAGTTGCCGGTCGCGGAATTGGACTCACTCGCTGTCGAGATGACCCGCGCGGGCGAGCTCCTGGCCGAGCGTGAAAGGGAACGTGATCGGGTCGAGATTGCCCTCCGGCAACACGAACAGTTTTTGCGCCGACAAGCGGATCTCTTGAATCTCGCAAACGAGGCGATCCTGGCCTGGGAGCTGTTGGGGCCGATTACCTACTGGAATCATGGCGCGGAGCAGCTCTACGGCTATTCGCAAAACGAAGCGCTCGGGCGTTTGAGCCACGAGCTATTACAAACCGAGTTTCCCGATGGACGCGCGCAATTCGAGGCCGAGTTGGTCGAACGTGGGGAGTGGACCGGTGAATCGAAGCAGGTGACGAAGCACGACCGGCGCATCGAGGTTGAGAGCCGATTCAAATTGATCGAGGACCGCGCTGGCAGCCAATTGGTACTGGAATGCAACCGCGACATCAGTCATCGCAAGCAATCTGCACGGCGGCTTGCGACGGAGCACGCGGTCACGTTGGTCCTTGCCGAATCGGAAACAGCTCAGTCCGCCTGGCGCAAGGTGCTCGAGGTGATTGCCGACGGTCTCGATTGGGAGTACGCGATGGTATGGCTGATCAACAAGCAAATCGCGACCCTCGAGCGCGCCGAGATTTGGCAGCATCCTTCGTTAATTCTTGCAGGAGACATGAGTCAGTCGCAGCTCGCGCGCGGCGTAGGGATTCCCGGACGGGTCTGGGCCAGCGAACAGCCGATCTGGGTATCGGACCTAAGTAAAGAAGCCGAGGTGTTGCACCGCGGCATTCCCGGAGACGGCGCGCTACACGGCGCATTTGCGTTCCCGATTAAGATCCGCGGCGAAGTTCTCGGGGCCGTCGTGTTTCTTAGCACGTCTGTCCGGGAGCCGGATGATGATCTCGTAAAGATGGCACAGGTGCTTGGCCGTGAGATCGGACAGTTTGTCGAGCGCATGCGTGCCGAAGCTGGTTTGCGCCAGAGCGAAGAACATTTGCGCAATCAAGCGCAAGAGCTCGAGCAGCAACTTCTGGCTTCGGGGCGTTTGGTCGCAGTGGGCGAGCTCACCGCCTCCATGGCGCATGAGTTTAACAATCCATTGGGAATCGTCCTCGGGTTTGCGCAAGGCTTACTTGCCAATATGGACCCATCAGATCCCAATTATCACCACGTGCGAATCATCTCCGACGAGGCCAAGCGTTGCGAAAAGCTGGTGCAGGAGTTGCTGGAATTCGGCCGTCCGAAAAGCGCCGATTTCGCATGGACGGACGTCCAGGAGATGATCCAGAAAACCTTAGACCTAGTCCAGCCGCGCGCGGGCAAAAGCCAGATAGAGGCGTATGCCAAGTTCGATGGAGAACTGCCGCAAATTCACGCCGATCCCCAGCAACTGCAGCAGGTTTTGTTGAATCTGACGTTGAATGCAGTCGATGCGATGCCGAAGGGAGGAACCCTCACCGTCGCCGCTCGACAGGATTCGCCGGATGGCCTGACGATCACGGTTGCGGACACAGGCATCGGCATCGAACCGGATGTACTGCCGAGAATTTTCCAACCGTTTTTCACATCGAAAAAGAGACGCGGCTTGGGTCTCGGTCTGCCGATTTGTGATCGCATCGTCAAAGCTCACGGCGGCACGATTCAAGTCGAGAGCGTATCCGGCAAAGGGACAACGTTTACGCTGCGCTTGCCCATCAATGGATCCGCTGAGACAAGCGCGCGCGAAGAAGCCATGATGTAAAACCCACGGTCTTCACAGAACCGCATCGGCAAAAATTTACCTTTAAGTTTTACGCGCGATAATCCGTTCTGCCTTGGCCGTCACGGGTTGGTTCTCCGAAGATCCGCATTGCTATTGGTTGCGGTCCGGGGATGCGCGATTTTACCGCGACGATAGGGGGGAATATCGTGCAGTCCTGCTGATTTGATGAATTCTATAAAATCACACCGACTCGTATTCCAGAACGGCGTCGGTCACGTTATGGTAAGGACATGAGCCAGGAAAGCACAGAACAAAATCATAGACGACGATCCAATTCGCCGACGAACAGAGCGGCAGCGCCGGGAACGGTGAGCTTACTGGGCGATCAGGATTTTTATCTGTTCAATGCCGGCAGGCATACTCGATTGTACGAAAAACTAGGCGCGCACCCGATGAGATCAGAAGGACGAGACGGGACTTATTTTGCGGTTTGGGCGCCCAATGCCGAGGCAGTTTCCGTCGCCGGTACGTTTAATGATTGGAGTAAAGAGAGTCATCCACTTCATCCGAACGGAAGTTCTGGAATCTGGGAAGGTTTTTTTCCCGGCATCGGGCAGGGGACGCTCTATAAGTACTTTATTCATTCCCGGTTGATGGGTTACCGGGTGGAGAAAGCTGATCCATTTGCGACCTTCAACGAGATTCCGCCCAAGAAAGCGTCGATTGTGTGGAACCTCGATTACACTTGGAACGACAGCGAATGGATGAAGGAGCGGAAATCACGCAACACCTTGGATAAACCGATGTCGATCTACGAGGTGCATCTGGGGTCGTGGCGGCGCGTTCCCGAGGAAGGCAATCGGTCGCTTTCGTACCGTGAGTTGGCGCTGGCGTTAAGCGAATACGTGCGCGAGATGGGTTTTACGCATGTAGAATTTCTGCCGTTGATGGACCATCCATTTTTCGGCTCTTGGGGTTATCAGATCACCGGTTACTTTGCGCCGTCGGGAAATTACGGCACGCCGCAGGATTTGATGTTTTTGATCGAAACACTTCATCAAAACGGTATTGGCGTTATTCTCGACTGGGTACCGTCCCATTTTCCCGCGGACGAGCACGGGTTGGCCTATTTCGACGGCACGCATCTATTCGAGCACGCCGATCCGCGTCAGGGTTATCACCCGGAATGGAACAGTTATATTTTCAACTACGGTCGTCACGAAGTGCGAAGTTTCCTGGCCAGCAACGCGCTTTTTTGGCTCGATAAATATCATGCGGACGGTCTGCGCGTCGATGCAGTCGCATCGATGCTCTATCTCGATTACGCGCGCCAAAGCGGCGAGTGGGTTCCCAATCGGTACGGCGGCAGGGAAAATATCGAAGCGATCGAGTTTCTCAAGGAACTGAACGGCTCGATCTATGGAAGCTATCCTGACGTGCAAACCATCGCTGAAGAGTCTACGGCCTGGCCAATGGTGTCACGGCCGGTATACGCGGGCGGACTGGGATTCGGCCTGAAGTGGGACATGGGATGGATGCATGATACGCTGGAGTACTTTTCCCAAAACCCGATCCACCGAAAATATCACCACGACAAACTGACCTTCCGGATGATCTACGCGTTTCACGAAAATTTTATTCTGCCGCTTTCACATGACGAGGTGGTCTACGGCAAAGGCTCGCTGATCGGGAAAATGCCCGGGGATGACTGGCAGCGGTTCGCCAATTTAAGATCGCTGTTCGGCTACATGTACGCTCAGCCCGGAAAAAAACTGTTGTTCATGGGCGATGAAATCGCTCAATGGTCCGAATGGCAACACGATCAGAGTCTCGACTGGCTCGCGCTGATGGCTCCGCAACATGCCGGGATGCGTCGCTGGGTGCAGGATCTCAACTGGTTTTATCGAAAGGAGCCCGCGCTCCACGAGCTCGATTGCGAGCCCTCGGGATTTGAATGGATCGATTGCCGGGATGCGGAATCGAGCATCGTGATCTTGTTGCGGAAAAGCCGAGGCCAAGATCGATTCGTGCTGGTAGCCTGTAATTTTACGCCGGTGCCGCGCCTCAACTACCGGATCGGCGCGCCTGTCGGCGGCATGTGGAAAGAATCGCTCAACAGCGATGCGCAGGATTACGGCGGTAGCGGCATGGGTAATATGGGCGAGGTGGAAGCCGCGCCGGTTCCGTGCCATGGACGGCGTTTTTCGTTGCCTCTGATCTTGCCGCCGCTCTCTACGGTTTTCTTGACCGGTAGCGGCAGCGCTTAGCCAGGGACATCGATGCGTGCTGCAGATTGAATGCGGCACGCGATGAATATTGACGAAACGATGCAGAGCTTTTCTGTCACGCAGGAAAGTCCTTGATTGAAGAGAAACTAACCAGAGTCGGAGCGGAATACTTAGGTCAGAATCGCTGTCGCTTTCGCGTCTGGGCGCCTGAGCTCGCATCGCTCGAACTGCGCCTGCTAAATGGTAATCGGCGCATCCGCATGGAACAGACCGGCCGCGGCTATCATGAAGCGTCCATTTCGGATGTCGAACCGGGCGAGCGTTACTTTATTCGCTTGCCCAACGACAAAGAACGTCCGGATCTCGCGTCGCGCTCACAACCGGAAGGCGTGCATGGGCCTTCCCAGGTCGTAGCGCAGGATTTTCTCTGGAATGACCACGGCTGGCGCGGTTTAGCGCTCGAAGATTACATCATCTACGAGCTCCACGTTGGTCTCTTTACGACGGACGGAACATTCGAGGCGATTATTTCCGAGATCGATTACCTCGTCCAACTCGGCATTACCGCGCTGGAGCTCATGCCCGTGGGGCAATTTCCCGGTCGGCGAAACTGGGGCTATGACGGGGTATTTCCGTTTGCGGCGCAAAACTCTTACGGCGGCGCTGACGGTTTAAAGAAACTCGTCGATGCTTGCCATCGACGCGGGCTCGCGATCATCTTGGATGTCGTTTACAACCACCTCGGCCCCGAAGGAAACTACTTTAGCGACTTCGGTCCTTATTTCACCGATCGTTATCAGACGCCGTGGGGCCGCGCGATCAACTTCGATGGACCGGACAGTGACGAGGTGCGCAACTTTTTCATTCAGAATGCACTCCAGTGGATCGCCGAGTTTCATATCGACGCGCTCCGACTCGATGCTGTACACGCGATTCTCGATCATTCGCCGATTACGTTTATCGAACAGCTGGTCGAGGCGGTGAGGCGGGAAGCGATACGGTTAGACCGGCAAATCTATCTGATCGCCGAAAGCGCCGATAACAATGCGCGTCTGGTAGGTGAGCGCGAGCGCGGTGGATATGGCCTCGATGCGCAATGGAACGACGATTTTCATCACTCCTTGCGCACGCTGCTGACGGGTGATCTTCAGGGCTATTACGGGGATTACGGCGACTTCCGTCAACTGGCGAAAGCCTATGGGGAAGGATTCGTTTATTCCGGTGAGTATTCCCAATTTCGCCGGCGTAGCCACGGCAGCAGCTCACGGAGCGTCCCGTCATGGAGATTTGTCATCTTCTCACAAAATCACGATCAGATCGGCAATCGCGCCGTTGGCGACCGGTTGAGTGGCAATGTCACGTTCGAAGATCTGAAGCTCGCGGCCGGGTTGACCCTGCTTTCGCCGTTTGTTCCATTGATCTTCATGGGTGAAGAATACGCTGAACACGCGCCGTTTCCCTATTTCATCGAGCATTCCGATCCTGGGTTGATCGAGGCGGTGCGGCGCGGCCGCAGGAGCGAGTTCGAAGGCTTTGAATGGCAAGGGGAAATTCCCGATCCGCAGGCGGAAGCAACATTTTTGAGCGCAAAGCTGCGCCCAGAGCTCCGTGCCGAAGATGAGCACCACGTCTTGCTCGAGTTTTACCGCACGCTGATCGACCTTAGAAAAAAAATTCCGGCAGTGCGGCGCCTCGACAAGGAAAAGATGAAAGTCATTGCGCATGAGAACGAAAAAGTTTTGCTGATTAAGCGCTGGGACGGCCCGGACCGAATTCTGCTCCTTGCCAACCTTAACATGACACCGCAGACCCTGCGGACGGAGCGGGTGGGCTCCAGTTGGCGCAAGCTCCTCGATTCCGCCGAGGAAAGATGGCGCGGCCCGGGCACGTTGCTGGACGATAAGCTCGAAGGCCGAGAGCATGAGCAAATCAAGCTGGTGCCGCGGTCGTTCGGATTATTTCACTGCCAAGGACGTAACTATGAAGCTGTGGCCAGGTAAGCCCTACCCGTTGGGTGCGACGTGGGATGGCGCAGGAGTTAATTTTTCGCTGTTTTCCGAAAACGCGACCAAAGTTGAACTTTGCTTGTTCGATCGCAATGACGACCGGCGGGAAGTCCGCATCCCCATGAGAGAACAAACCCATCAGGTTTGGCACGTCTACCTGCCGGAAGTGCGCGCGGGGCAGTTTTACGGCTATCGGGTGCACGGTCCTTACGAGCCGCAACAGGGTCATCGTTTCAATCCGTCAAAGCTCCTCCTCGATCCGTATGCGAAAGCCATTACTCGCACAATCCCCTGGAGCGAAGCTTTGTTCGGCTACCGGATCGGCGACCCCGAAGCGGATCTTTCCTCTGACGATCGCGACAGCGCTCCCAACATGCCGAAATGTGTTGTCGTGGATCCCGCGTTCAGCTGGGGCAATGACGTGCCGCCAGCGATCCCCTGGCACAAGACGATTATTTACGAGCTCCATGTGAAGGGTTTCACGATGCGGCATCCAGCCGTGCCCCCGGAGTTGCGCGGCACGTATGCGGCGCTGCCCGTTCCGGAGGTGATCGATTACCTCAAGGCGCTTGGCATCACCGCAGTCGAGTTGATGCCGGTGCATCAATTTATCGCCGACAAACATCTGGAAGACCGCGGCCTGACGAATTATTGGGGCTACAACTCGATCGGCTTTTTTGCGCCCGACGCGCGCTATGCCAGTACCGGCGTTGCCGGCGAGCAGGTGGACGAGTTCAAGAGCATGGTGCGCGCGCTACACCGGGAAGGGATCGAGGTGATCCTCGACGTGGTTTACAACCATACGGGCGAGGGAAACCACCTGGGACCAACCCTGTGCTTCCGCGGCGTCGATAACGCTTCATATTATCGGCTCGTCACCGAGGACCGACGCTACTACATGGATTACACCGGCTGCGGCAATACTCTCGACATGACGCATCCGCGCGTGCTGCAGCTGATCACCGACAGCCTGCGGTACTGGGTGAGAGAAATGCACGTCGATGGATTTCGTTTTGATCTGGCGTCGACCCTGGCGCGGGAGCTGCACGACGTCGACCGTTTGGGCGCGTTTTTCGACATCATCCAGCAGGATCCAGTAATTTCTCAAGTCAAGCTGATCGCGGAACCATGGGATCTTGGTCCGGGGGGTTATCAAGTCGGCAACTTTCCGTCTCTATGGGCCGAATGGAACGCCGCCTATCGCGACAGCGTGCGGCGCTTCTGGAAAGGCGACAGTGGACAAGTCGGCGGCCTCGGATATCGCCTCACCGGATCGAGCGATCTTTACGGCCACAGCGGTCGGCTGCCCTATGCGAGCATCAACTTCGTCACCGCGCACGACGGTTTTACGTTGCACGATCTGGTCAGTTACAACGAAAAACACAACGACGCCAATGGCGAAGACAACCGGGATGGCCACAACGAAAACCTGAGCTGGAATTGCGGCGCCGAAGGGGAAACCGACAATTCCGAAGTCCTCACGTTGCGCGAGCGGCAAAAAAGAAATTTTCTCGCGACGCTCTTTTTGTCCCAAGGCGTGCCCATGCTATTGTCCGGCGACGAACTCGGCCGCACACAAAAGGGCAACAACAATGCTTATTGCCAGGATAATGAAATTTCCTGGGTGGATTGGAA
>AR_comb_assmDRAFT_10283503_pt1 | contig 11385 bp, 11 predicted proteins | sample ArasoioldDNA_FD_10543 | JGI IMG/M metagenome (IMG submission 10543) | reverse complement strand
CGCTCGGTGATGCCCCATCCGTGCATGGGCTCGAGCTGCAGCGCCTTGAGCACGAGCATGTCGAGCGTGCCCTGGAGCATCTCGCCCCGCTCGCCGCGGGCCTCGCGATCGTCGGCCACCATCGTCTCCTCTCGACGGTCGAGAGTACGATGCGGCGCTTACTCTCGATTGTCAAGAGTAAGGTGGCGGCCATCGCGGGCATGGCGGCGCCACGGCGCGTCACCGATCTCGCTCCTGCTTCCTTAATGCCTGCGCCCGCGTGGAGTCGCATGTCGCGGAACGTGCTTTGCAATCCAGGGTCCACGACATTGGGATGCCGACGATTCGTCGGTTGGGAGGGATTGTGGGACTGGTGACCGAGCACCTGGAGACGGCACCCGCGCCGACGGAGCGCCTAACGCTTCTCTGGCATCCGCCGCGATCGGTCCTCTCGTGGCTCGCGACGGTCGACCACAAGACCCTCGGCAAGCGATACATCATCACGGCCTTCGTCTTCTTCGCCCTCGGCGGCGTCGAAGCGGCGGTGATGCGCGCCCAGCTCGCGAGACCGGAGGCGCAGCTCCTCTCGCCCGAGACCTACAATCAGCTGTTCACGATGCACGGCGTGACGATGATGTTCCTGTTCGTCCAGCCGGTGCTGTCGGGGTTCAGCTTCTACCTCACGCCGCTCATGATCGGCGCGCGCGAGCTCGCGTTCCCTCGGCTCAACAGCTTCAGCTACTTCGTCTTCCTGCTTGCGGGACTCTTCATCTACTCGAGCTTTCTGATCGGCGCGGCGCCTAACGCCGGCTGGTTCAACTACACGCCGCTCTCGAGCTCGCTCTTCAACTCCGGCCCGAACATCGACTTCTACGCACTCGGGCTCCTCTTCCTGGGGATCTCGACCACCGCGGGCGCGATCAACTCGATCGTCACGATCCTCAAGCTGCGCGCGCCAGGCATGTCGATCGACCGGATGCCGCTGCTCCTCTGGAGCTCGCTCACGATGTCCGTCTCTGTCGTGTTCGCGATGCCGGCACTGTCCGCCGCGCTCATCTTCCTGGAGCTCGAGCGGCACTGGCGCTTTGTGTTCTTCGAGACGCAGTTCGGCGGCAGCCCGCTCCTCTGGCAGCAGCTCTTCTGGGTGTTCGGTCACCCGTGGGTCTACATCGGGTTCCTGCCGGCGACCGGCATGCTCTCGATGGTGATCCCCACCTTCTCACGGCGCTCGATCGTCGGTCACACGTTCATCGCCCTCGCGACGATGAGCACGGGACTCGTGGGATTCGGCGTGTGGGTCCACCACATGTTCGCGACCGGACTCCCCCAACTCTCCATGAGCTTCTTCGGCGCGGCGAGCATCACCGTCGCCATCCCCAGCGCCGTGCAGATCTTCGCGTGGCTCGCGACCATGTATTACGGCCGCGTCGTGTTCAGCACGGCGATGCTCTTCGCCGTCGGATTCATCGCGCAGTTCGTCATCGGCGGAATCAGCGGTGTCATGACCGCCGCCGTCCCGTTCGATTGGCAGGTCACCGACACGTACTTCATCGTGGCGCACATCCACTACGTGCTCGCCGGTGGCACGCTCTTCGGCATCTTCGCCGGGATCTACTACTGGTACCCGAAGATGTTCGGCCGCCTGCTCGACGAGCGGATCGGGAAGCTGAGCTTCTGGCTCATGTTCGTCGGGTTCAACGTGGCGTTCTTCCCGATGCACATAAGCGGCATGCTCGGAATGACGCGCCGCGTGTACACCTATGCGTCGAGCCCCGGGCTGAATGCCACCAACCTCATGTCGACGATCGGCGCCTACGTGCTCGCCGTCGGGATCGTGGTGACGCTCTGGAATGTCGTGCGAAGCCGTACTGCCGGCGCGGTGGCAGGGCCCAACCCGTGGAACGCCGGAACGCTCGAGTGGCTGGCCGAGTCGCCGCCCGAGGACTACAACTTCGCGAACATGCCCGTGGTGAGCGGGCGCGATCCGCTATGGACCAACGCGGTCGTGCGAGGGCCAGCCTACGACCGGGAACGCCTGACGCCTCGCACGTCGACACTCGACGCCGATCTCGAGACCGCCGTCGAGCTTCCCCACGACAACTACTGGGCGGTCGCAACCTCCGTCACTCTTCTGGTCGCCTTCGGCGCGCTGCTCGTGCGTTGGTATTGGGTATTCGGCCTCGCACTCGCCGCCACTTTGTTCGGTAGTGCGCGCTGGATGTGGCCGCGCCAGGCCACCGTCGCGGACACGGAACTATGACGGCAGCCGAGCTTCGATCCGATCATCTGCTGCCGCCTGCATGGAGGCCGAGCCAGGAAGTCGGCTGGTGGGCGATGGCGCTCGTCTGCATGAGCGAAGCGGCCCTCTTCGCCTACTTCATCGTCTCCTACTTCTACCTCGGCGTCGCAAATCCGGCCTGGCCGCCGGCCGGCATTGAGAACCCCAAGCTCGGGATTCCGCTGATCATGACGGCAGTGCTGCTCTCGAGCAGCGTCGTGCTGATTCTGGCCGAGAAGCAGCGCGAGCGTGGGAAGCCTGCCGGGTATCGAGTCGGCGTAGCGCTCACTGTCGTGCTCGGATTCACGTTCCTGGCACTGCAGACGACCGAGTACCGCGAGAAGCTCCGCAGCATGGGGCCGACTGAGCACGCCTACGCGTCGCTCTTCTACACGATCACCGGATTCCACGGCGCGCACGTGGCGTTTGGGCTGCTTCTCCTGCTGTACACGTTGCTGCGCGATGTATCGGGCCGCATCGACCCCGGGCGGCCGATCGCCGCGAAGGTATCGTCGCTCTACTGGCATTTCGTCGACGCCGTGTGGCTCGCGATCCTGGTGTCACTCTATCTCTCGCCTCGGCTCGCCTAACGACCCGCCTATGACGACCCTCAGCCAACATGAGCGGCTTCCTGTCGGATCGGGCCGATTGTGGGCCGGCGTCGTCCTGGCGCCGGTAGCCTGGAGCGTCGCCGAGCTCCTCGGCTACGTCCTCGTCGCGCGTGCGTGCGAGACGCGCAGCACAATGGCACACGCAGGAGTGACGCAGGACATCGTCGCCATCGGACTCGGGATCATCGCGGTGGTCGGGCTCGCGATCGCCGTGGGCAACTGGCGCCGCGTTCGCGATTCGTCGATGACGAGCCGCGAGCCCGCGTGGGGACGGGCGCAATTCATGGCGATGGGTGGCATGGTGGCGAGCGCGCTCTTCGTGTTAGGCATCCTGCTGTTCGCGCTGCCACCGCTCTTGGTGAACGCGTGTGATCAGGTGCGATGACCAGGCCTCGCGTCTTCTCCTTCGATAGCGCGGCGTGGCGGGCCGGTACCGCGGTGCTCCTCGCGACGGCGATCGCAGGCGCGAGCGCGTGTGGAGCGGTCGAGGGCAGCGTGATACCCGGGGCGAGCGTGGAACGCGGACACCAGTCGCTCGCAGGCTTTGGCTGCGGATCGTGTCACGAGATCCGCGGCGTCACGGGCGCCCACGGGAAAGTCGGGCCGCCGCTCGACGGGGTTGCGAGTCGAAGCATCATCGCCGGCGAGCTCCCGAACACGCCGGCGAACATGGTCCGCTGGATTCGCGATCCGGTGGCCGTCGAGCCTAACACGGCGATGCCGAATCTGCAGGTGAGCGAGGCGACCGCGCGCGACATGGTCGCGTACCTGTACACGCTACGCTGATGACGCGACTCACGGGAGGAGCTCGAGCGACCATGATCTTGATGCACAGGATGACGCTGGTGGTTGCGGCGGCCGCGGCCGTCGGAGCCTCGGCCGCGTGCAGCGCGAAGAAACCCGAACAACGGGACACGACGCGTGCGGCGCTCCCACCCAAGCCGAGTGTGTCGCAGGTAGCGTCGTCCGTCGGAGACGTCCGAACGGATTCCGTGGCGTCGCTGCCGGCGGGCTCCGTGGGCGCGCAGGGCAGCGGCGAGTGGTGGATGCCGGGCCGCGACTTCGCCGCGAGCCGCTACAGCACCCTCGACGAGATCAACACCTCGAACGCGAAGAACCTGAAAGTCGCGTCGGCGTTCTCGACGGGCGTGCTGCACGGGCACGAAGGACAACCGCTCGTCGTTGGCAACACGATGTACGTCGTCACGCCGTACCCCAACATGCTCTACGCCATCGACCTCACGAAGCCTGGTGGCGTGCTCCGATGGTCGTACACGCCGGCCACCGACCAGCGAGCGGTCGGAATCGCGTGCTGTGACATCATCAACCGCGGCGCCGTGTACGCCGACGGTAAGGTCATCTACAACACGCTCGACGCGCAGACCGTCGCCGTAAACGCCACGACCGGCAAGGAAGAGTGGAAGGTTCGCATTGGTGACGTGAACATCGGCGAGACGATCACCATGGCGCCGCTGGTGGTGAAGGGCAAAGTCATCGTCGGCAACAGCGGCGCCGAGCTCGGCGTCCGCGGCTACGTGGTGGCGCTCGACCTAACGAGCGGAAGACAGCTCTGGAAAGCGTACAGCACAGGCCCTGACGCCGACGTGCTCATCGGTCCCGACTTCAAGCCGTTCTACGCCAAGGACCGCGGCCCCGACCTCGGCGTGAAGACGTGGACGAAAGACCAGTGGAAGCTCGGTGGCGGCACGGTGTGGGGATGGGTGTCGTACGATCCGGAGACGAATTCGCTCTTCTATGCGACCGCGAATCCCGGCGTGTGGAATCCGGACTTGAGGCCAGGCGACAACAAGTGGTCGATCACGCTGTTCTCGCGTGATCCGGACACCGGACACGCGAAGTGGGCATACCAGTTCGTGAAGCACGACGCATGGGACTACGACGAGATCATGGAGAACGTGCTCGTCGACATGCCGGTGAACGGGCAGCCGAGGAAGCTGCTGATCCACCCGGGGCGCACGGGGTTCGTCTACACCTTCGACCGCACGACGGGCGAGCTGCTCAACGCTGAGAAGTATCAGCCCACGAACTGGGCGCTGCGGGTGGACACGAAAACGGGTGAGACGATCGAGGACCCGGCGAAACGCACGCACGAAGGCGTCGTCACGCGGGACATCTGCCCGTCCTCCACTGGCGCGAAGGACCAGCAGCCGTCGGCGTTCTCGCCGCGCAGCGGGCTCCTCTACATCCCGGCGCATAACGTCTGCATGGACTACGAGGGTGTCGAAGCGAACTACATCGCTGGTACACCGTATCTGGGCGCCAGCGTGAAGATGTTCCCAGGGCCGGGCAACTACCGCGGCGAGCTCGTGGCATGGGATCCGGTACGCGCGCGCACCGTGTGCAGCGTGAAGGAAGACCTGCCGCTCTGGAGCGGCGTCCTCGCGACGGCGGGAGATGTCGTCTTCTACGGGACGATGGATGGCTGGTTCAAGGCCATCGATGCGCACACCTGTGCCGAGCTGTGGAAGTTCAAGACAGGTTCGGGGATCGTTGGCAACCCGATCGCCTACAAGGGGCCTGACGGGAAAGAGTACATCGCCGTGTACTCGGGGATAGGCGGGTGGATGGGCGCGGTCGCGTTTCCCGATGTTTCTACCGACGACCCGTATACAGCGTTAGGCGTAGCCGGCGCGGTCCCGGACATCAAGCTGAAGTCGGGCATGGGAGGCACGCTCTATGTCTTCGCCCTCTGACATGCCCGCTGTCATTCCGAGCCGTCAGGCGAGGAATCCTCATCGTCCCGATCGGAGGCCTCGGTTCCAGGTCCCGCCCCGTACCGAAATGCTCGTGCTGCTGCTGCCGGCCATGCTCCTCGCGCTGGCGGCGTCGCAGGGACGCGGAGACGCGTACGGGCACGTGGCCACCGCCGGCGCGCGGACGGTGAGCGAGCTGCGTGTCTGCGCTGATCCGAATAACCTGCCGTTCTCCAACGACAAGGAGCAGGGCTTCGAGAATCGGATCGCATCGCTCATCGCGAGCGACCTTGGCGTGCCGGTCCGGTACACGTGGTGGCCGCAGCGGCGCGGGTTCGTGCGGAACACGCTCAAGGCTGGCGTGTGCGACGTGGTGATGGAGGTGCCGAGCGGGTACGAGCTGACGGGCCACACTGCACCGTACTACCGCTCGACCTACGTGTTCGTCACGCGCGCGGATCGGCACCTCGCGATTCGGTCGTTCGACGATCCCGCACTGCGCCACCTTCGCATTGGCATTCATATGATGGGCGACGACTACGCGAATTCGCCTGCAGCGGCTGCATTGGCGCAGCGTGGATTGGGCGGGCAGGTCGTCCCGTACATGATCTACGGCGACTACTCCCAGCCCGATCCGCCCGCGCGACTCATTCGCGCCGTGGCGACGGACTCGGTGGACATCGCCGTCGCATGGGGCCCGCTGGCCGGGTACTTCGCGAAGCGCTCACCAGCGCGGCTAGTGCTCACGCCAGTCTCCCGGCCAACCCAGGGCTTCGCGTACAGCATGTCACTCGGCGTTAGGCGGGGTGACAGCACGTGGCGTGCGATGCTCGACGCGGAGCTTGCCAGGCGGCGCGGCGATATCCGCCGGATTCTCGAGGAATACGGAGTCCCGCTCGTGCCGCCAGGCGAACGGTGAGCCGGGTGGAGGAGTCGCTCATGAATCGTGCAGCTCGAGTGAATGTGCTCGTCGCCGTGGCGCTGGCCGCGCTCGCGGCGTGCAAGGCCTCGGACGCCAGGCAACTGGCGGCCGCGGGAGCAACGTCGAACAGTCCGTTTCTCATCGGGCCGCAGCCTGGCGCCGCCCGGGCGATCGCGCGGCCGGTCAACCCATACGCCGGGAACACCACGGTGCTCGCGGAAGGCCGACGTCTCTTCAACTGGTACAACTGCTCGGGATGCCACGGAGACCACGCCGGCGGCGGCATGGGGCCGAGTCTCCGCGACTCGGTGTGGTATTACGGCGGTGATGAGGCGTCGATCTTCGCGTCGATCACCGAAGGGCGACAGCACGGGATGCCCGCCTGGGGCGTCAAGGTACCGCAGGATCAGCGGTGGAAGATCGTGACCTACATCAAGTCGCTCCGGACGGCCGACGAGCCGGACGCGCCGCGGTGAGCCCGATGGATGAGTGACATGAGCATTTTCTCGAACGCGACCGAGGCGGTTGCACGGGTGACGCGCCTAACGTGGCTGCTGATCGTGCTGGCGACGGTGGTATACGCGGCGGTCATCGCGATCATGGTCGTGGCCGTGCGGCGGAACCGGCAACGCGATGTCGGCCGGATCGACCTCTCCGACCCTGGCAACCGATGGGTGATCGTCGGCGGCCTCATCATGCCCGCCATCGTGCTCAGCGCCGTGCTGGTCGTCGCGCTCGGTGCCATGGGGCGCGACCGCAACCTGCGTCCGTCGCTCACGATCGACGTCACGGGTCATCAATGGTGGTGGGAGACGCGGTACGAATTCGCGGACCTTCCGGACCGGTTCGTCACCGCCAACGAGATCCACGTACCGATCGGTGTGCCGGTTCAGCTCATGGTGACGACGAAGGACGTCATCCACAGCTTCTGGGTTCCGCAGCTGCAGGGAAAGATCGATCTCATCCCTGGCGACACGAATCAGCTTCGCCTCGTCGTCAAACGCGCGGGCACGTACCGCGGCGCTTGCGCCGAGTTCTGCGGCATGGAGCACGCGAAGATGGGCATCGTCGTGGTCGCCGAGGACTCATTGACGTTCAAGCAGTGGGCGAGACAGCAGATCGCGGATGCCTCGACGCCAACCGACAGCCTCGCAGCGGAAGGGAAGCAGCTTTTCGAGTCCGGGCCGTGCGCATTGTGCCACACGGTGCGCGGCACGTCGGCGGGCGCGACGCTGGGGCCGGACCTGACGCACGTCGCCAGCCGATCCACGATTGCCGCCGGGACGCTCCAGAACACGCTCGGAAACCTGGAGGCGTGGATCGCGAACGCGCAGTCGATCAAGCCCGGAGCGCAGATGCCGACGCTCACCGTGTTCTCGGGCCATCAGTTGCGCGCGATCGCGACGTATGTGGCGAGCCTGAAGTGAGAACTTCCCGTCTCCCGCTTCCCGGCAGTTAAGCTGTGGCCTCCGAATCCGTCGCGCGACTCTTGCGCGAGGTGCTCGATGAGCTCCTCGACATGTCAGCGCCGCGCTCCGCGCCACGGCCGACGTGACGATCGCCCGTCATCGCCTCGATGTTGATCACGCGCTCGGCGAGATCCGTCAGGAGGTGGTCAGTCTCGCCTTCCTCATCGAGCGTCTGCTGAAGCAGCTTCGCGTCGTCGTCGAGTCCGAGCATGCGTGCGTAGGTGCGCGCGCAACCATACCCGGCCATCTCGTAGTGCTCGACCCGCTGCGCCGCGGCGATCAGCGCTGCGTCGAGCACGTCAGCGTCGGCGCGTTCCTTCATCAGCTCCTCGCCTTCCTCGAGCAGCCCTTCCATTCCCTTGCATTTGTGACCGCTGAGCTTCTGGCCCGCTCGCTGGCCGAGCTGATCGAGGCGACGAAGCTGTTCTTTCGTCTGGCTCAAATGATGTTCGAACGCCTGACGCAGCTCGGTGTGCGATGTCTTCTTGATCATCTTCGGAAGCGCTTCGATGATCTGTTCCTCGGCGCTGTGAAGATCCTTGAGCTGCTCCAGATACAGCTCCTGCAAAGACTCGAGTGCCATGAGATGTCTCTCCGCGTAATGATGAAGGCATGGAGTGCAATACCTTCGCCATCGGCGCGTCCCGGGTCGACGACTTAAGGCCGTATTTGCTACTAATTCGGCACGATGCGAACGCGTCAGCGCCGACCGCAGATGTTCGGTCCTGTGAATGATCCGGTCTCTTCCGACCGGATCATTCGGCCTGCTCCAGGCCGCTCCGGCGACTCACCCGAGCCAATCTCACGCGGCAGGTTTGGAGGGAACGAGCTTCGGCCCGGCGTCGAGCCGGCGTGGCGAATTCTCCGACGGCACCGGCGGTGACCAATTCGAATCCGCACGGTGCGCGTGCGTCACGAACACGACCTCGGTGCCGTCCTCCTCGCCGCGGTAAACCACACGTGTGCCCTTCGACAGCGCGACGACCTCGCCCGCTCGCACGATCTGCTCACCCCCGTCGAACCGCACACGCAGCAGCCCTCTCGTGACGATCAACGTTTCCTCGTGCGCCACGATCCACTCGTGCTGCGCGCCCCTGGTGTATCGGCCGAAACGCACTCGCATCGCCGAAGTCGTGGCCAGGTCGAGCACATCGCCAACCAGTACATCGTGATCTCCGGCCAGAAACCACGCTCTCGTATCATCGATCGTGAGATGATGAACGGACATCTCCCCTCGAGACAATTGAGTGGATACCAGCGTCAGTTGATCGGCCACGTTCCTCCGGTCGCCTTGTAAACCGCCACCAGCGACGTCGCCGCCGACGTATGTGCCAGCGCAAGCTGATTCTCCGCATCGAGCAGCGTGCGCTGCGCATCGAGCACCTGCAGAAAATCCGTGAGCCCCGCGTCGAACCGCTGCTGCGCGAGCTCCCACGCACGCGTGCTCGCCCGCACCGCCTCGCCTAACAACGCCAGCCTCGCGTGCGCGCGGTCGTACGCGACGAGCGCGGTCTCTGTCTCTTCTACAGCCCGCAACACCGTAGCGTTGTACTGTGCCTTCGCCTCGTCTTCATGCGCATGGGCGACGTCCACACGCGCCTTCACGCGACCCATGTCGAGCAGCGGGAATGTGATGACCGGACCAGCGACGACCCGCGAGGTTCCTCGGCGGCTGAGTGAATCGAAGCTCGTGGCCGCATAGCCCGCGCTCGCGGCGAGCGTGATCTTCGGCAGGTACTCGGCCTGCGCCGCGCTCACGAACAGACTCTGCGCTGCCACCTGTCGCTCCGCACCGAGTACGTCGGGCCGACGCCGCACGAGCTCCTGCGGCGAGCCGATCCGCACGGTATCCGGAAGCGTCGGCAGTTGTCCGGCACCGAGCCAGTTCGCCGGCAACGTGTTAGGCGCACGACCAACGAGTGTGGCGATCCGATTTCGGTCCGCCGCGATCTGCGCTTCGATGGTCGGGATGGCCGCCAGCGTCAGCTGCAACACTGACTTCGCCCGCTCCGTGTCGAACGCCGTGCCACGCCCGGCCGCGAGTCGGTCCTCGGTGAGCGACACCGTGTGGCGCTGATTCTCCGCATTGCGTCGCGCGACCGCGAGCTGCTGTTCCGCCCCGCGCAGCTCGAAGTACGTCCGCGCCACCTCGGCCGCGAGCGTCACCTGTACGTCCTTGAGGCCGTGCTCCGCCGACGCCGCCTGCGCGCCGTACGCGTTGACCGTGCGGTTCACACGCCTGAACACATCGATCTCCCATGACGCGTCGAAGCCGACATCGTACAGGTTCTGCTGGGGAAGTTGAGTCGTTAGGCCCGGCACCTGCGCCATCGACGACCGCTGCCGGGTGGCGCTGCCTATGGCCGTCACGGTGGGCCCGAGGTCGTACGACGACACACGCCGAGTCGCACGTGCGCTCGTCACGCGAGCCTCGGCCGCATCGACATCGACGCTCGTGCGCAGCGCTTCCTCGATGAGACGGGCGAGCGTCGTGTCGCCGAGCTCGCGCCAGAACGGTTCGGCCGACACGGCCACGCTGTACTGCGCGGACTCCACGCCGGGCTGCGACGAAATTGCCCGCGAGGACGCCGCGCGCTGCGTTACCCCGGTAGGCGACGCAGTCACGACCGAATCCCGTGAAGGTGCAGCCGATCCGTGCGCGAGTGCGCTGTACGACGGCGCGACGTGCACGGTCGGAGGTTGATAGGCCGGTGCACCGCACGCGGCGGTGAATGCCGCGAGTGCAAGCGGCAGGAGACTACGCATGAGAACCTCCCTCCCCACTGACCGCGCGCAGGCGCTCGTGAAAACGAAGCGGCCGTACGTCGTCGCCCGATGGGGCTTGCGCGTGCGGCGCCCGCTTCGTGACGAGGCCGCGAATGAGAACGTAGAAGACCGGCGTGAACAACAACCCGAAGAACGTCACGCCGAGCATGCCGGAGAACACCGCGATTCCCATCACGCGACGCATTTCGGCGCCGGCGCCGTGCGCGATCACGAGCGGCACCACGCCCGCGATGAACGCGAACGACGTCATGAGAATGGGGCGGAGTCGAATGCGCGCCGCCTCGAGCGCGGCGCTCAGGCGATCGCGGCCCTGATGCTCGAGGTCGCGCGCGAACTCCACGATGAGGATCGCGTTCTTACATGCGAGCCCCACGAGCACGAGGAGCCCGATCTGTGTGAACACGTTGTTGTCACCACGAGTGATCCACACGCCCGCGATCGCCGACAGCAGCGTCATCGGAACGATGAGGATGATCACGAGCGGCAGCGACCAGCTCTCGTACTGTGCGGCGAGCACCAGGAACACGAGCAGCACGCACAGCGGGAACACGAAGATGGCCGTGTTGCCGGCGAGCTTCTGCTGGAAGGTCAGCTCCGTCCAGTCCGCGCTGATGCCGTTAGGCAG
>AR_comb_assmDRAFT_10180563_pt1 | contig 11385 bp, 9 predicted proteins | sample ArasoioldDNA_FD_10543 | JGI IMG/M metagenome (IMG submission 10543) | reverse complement strand
ATCACAAACCACAACTTCAGTGCACGGAATCGGCGACCCAGCGGGATCTGCCAGTCGCGATAATCGATCACCGCTCCTGATTCTGTGGCTCGGTTTCGCAAGTACTCAGGAAGGACGCTCAACGTTTGGATCAATGCTTTTCGATCCGCAACATAGAACACATCGCAGTCGAAATTCGTGAACATCCACTTGTGCGGATTGAAGCAATAACTGTCCGCGAGTTCCACACCTCGGTGGAGGAAACGAAACTCCTCGCAGAGCGCGGCCGAGCCTGACATCGCCGCATCCACGTGGAGCCAGATTCCGTGTTCCCGGCAGATGCGCCCGATCTCGGGAACCGGGTCGATCCCATTCGAGGACGTTGTTCCGACCGTCGCGCAGACGAAGCACGGGATCAGGCCCGCGGCCTTATCCTGCGCGATCTGCTCCGCAAGAGCATGGGGTCGCATCGCAAAGTGTTCATCTACCGCGATCCCACGTAAATTCTCAGCGCCAGTTCCCGCGATCTTCGCCGCTTTCTCTACGGACGAATGTGTTTGCGTTGAGCAGTAGGCGACAAGCTTGCCGTCGCAACCTCTGGCATTACTGCGATAGTTGGTGGCCCGCTCACGGCCGGCAAGCAGCGCACAAAGCGAGGCGCTCGACGCGGTGTCGTGAATCACTCCACCGCCAGTGGTCGTGGACAGAAATTTCTCCGGCAATCCGAGCATCGGCACCAGCCAGTCGAGAACGTGCGTTTCCAATTCCGTACATGCCGGGCTCGTCGCCCATAACATCCCCTGTACCCCGAGCCCGGACGACAACAGATCTCCAAGAATTGCCGGTCCGGACGCGTTGCAGGGAAAGTAGGCAAAAAAATTCGGCGATTGCCAGTGGGTCACTCCGGGCAAGATGAGCTTATCGATGTCGGCCAGGATGTCAGCGAACGGCTCGCCCTCCTGCGGCGCATGCGCGGGAAGCGACGCGCGGATTTGGCCCGGGTTCGCTTGTGAGAGCACGGGATACGATTCGATTTTTGTGTAGTAGTTTGCAAGCCAATCGACAACCGCATGACCTTGCCGGCGAAACTCGTCGACAGTCATATGAAAACTCTGATCTTTCGGCACAAGGTCCTCCGCGATAGAGCTACCTGGTTGAGCAGAAGTGATGCGTACTTTTCGACGTCAAGCTACGATTCATTAACTGAGTTGTGAGAAGTACATGCGAGTCGTGTAATCGATGCTGACCCGGCCGTTGGCCTGGGTTGCCTCGAACAACCGGCGCAATTCGCCCAGCATGGGTGCGTAACTGGAATGTCCCGCCAACGGCACATAAGAAGAAGAGAGCAACCGCCGTTCCAGGGACGGGTAATCCATGTACTGATGCATCGCGAACTCACGAAGATGATACGGGCGTGGCGTGAAGAATGCTTCGATAACGTCGGTAGTGTGCTCGTGCCGAACCTTCTCGTAGTCCGTAGCATAAGTGAGCAAAAGGTTCTCGTAACTGCGTAGGAAGTCTGTGGAGTTGGTGACTCGCTGGTTCCAGATCAACACGACCCAACCGCCCGGTTTCAGCACGCGTGTAAATTCACGACGAGTCGCCTGCAGATCAAACCAATGCGCCGCTTGTGCGGCGGTGACGAAGTCGACAGAGTGATCCGGCAGCGTGGTTGCTTCGGCACTCCCATCGATCGCCTCGAACTTCGGATACGAACCTAGCAGACGAACGGCCGCTTCACGCATCTCACGATTGGGTTCAACTCCAAAAACATGATTTCCGTTTTCGAGCAGCAGTCGAGTGAAAATTCCTGTTCCGCACGCGACATCCGCGATCTCAGACTCGGCGGTCAGGCCGCAATCCTGGCGAAGGGTTTCCAACACCTCCGGCGGGTAGCTGGGGCGGGAGAGAATGTAGTTTTCGACGCGGTCCGAAAAGCGTCGAGTGGGGTCGAGGGTAGCCATACTTTCAGTCTAATGGAACGGCGCGGCGTCTTGCTCCGGCGCAGGACGCTCGGAAGTGAAGCCCGCCCGCCGGAGTCATGAACGCAAATTGTTACACTAAACGCACCGATGCGATTCGTGATCAAGGTAGGGACCAGTTTGATTGCGCCCCATGGGCGCATCGACACTGTGCGCATGCGCGCGCTAGTGGACCAGCTAGATTTGGACCGGCATGAATATCTGATCGTCAGCTCCGGAGCGATTGCCTCGGGCATGGCAAACCTGGCGCTGAAGGAGCGTCCCACCAGCGTCCCCATCATGCAGGCATGTGCGGCCGTCGGGCAGAGTCAACTCATGCACACCTACGAGCAGCTTTTCTTTGGCAAGAAAATTGTGGCGCAACTGCTGCTATCGAGTGACGACTTCACATCTCCCTTGCGCTACCAAAATCTGCAGAATGCACTCCATCAGTTGCTCAGACTCGGCGTGGTGCCGATCGTGAACGAAAATGACAGCGTATCAGTTCGCGAGCTCGTGGGTGCATTCGGGGACAACGATGAATTGAGCGCTCTACTGGCGACCGCCGTGAAAGCCGACTGGCTGCTTCTGCTCACAGATGTGGATGGTTTTTACGAGCGCATCGGACGCCAACAGCGGCTGCTTCGTACCGTGCGAAAACTAACGCCGGACATGGAAGCACTGTGCAACGGCAAAGGCAAATTGGGGACAGGCGGAATGCGTACCAAGCTTCGCGCAGCGAAAGTTGCCAGCGAAGCTGGGGTCCAAGTGGCGATAGTGAACGGACGCCACCCGCAGGCGATCCGATTTGCCATCGAACGCAAAATCGGAACATATTTCCCGGCGGATTAAACGAGCAATCGCTGTCGCTGAAAATCCACGCCTCAGCAGGATTTGGGAGCAAGAATCGCAATGACCGCAGGAGCGACGACACTGGAAAAGTTGCAACGCGCGCGCCAGGGCGCGTCGCGTGTCGCCGCGCTTTCTACCGATCAGAAAAATCGTCTTCTGATGGATCTCGCAACGGCGCTTGAGCTGCAAAACGATAGCATCGTTGCCGCTAATCAATGCGATCTTCGTGCGAGCGGAGTAGAAAGTGCGATGCGAGATCGACTGCTGCTCACGCGCGAGCGGATCGCAAGCATCGCGCAAAGTGTCCGCGCAATCGCTGCCTTAGCTGACCCCATAGGCGACATCCTCCAGGAATGGACTCGACCCAACGGCTTGATCATCCGCAAAGTGCGTGTTCCCTTGGGAGTCGTCGGGATCATTTACGAATCGCGGCCCAATGTCACCATCGACACGCTGAGTCTGGCCCTCAAGAGCGGAAACGCGATCGTGCTTCGCGGCGGAAAGGAAGCCGCGTACACCAATCAGCGCCTGGTGGAGATCGCACAGAGCATACCCGGCATGCCCGAGGGAGTTGTTCAGTTGCTTGATTCCTCAACCCGCGATTCAGTGCAGGAACTAACCAAAGCTCGAGGACTGGTCGACGTCATTATTCCGCGGGGTGGTGCCGGATTAATTCAGTACGTTGTGGAGAACTCAACCGTTCCAGTCATCGAAACCGGGGCAGGGAACTGCCACATCTTTGTCGATGACTCCGCGGACTTCGCGATGGCGGACCGCATTGTGCTCAACGCTAAAACATCGCGGCCGTCTGTCTGTAATGCGGCGGAGAAGTTGCTCGTGCACCGCGCCATTGCGCGCGAGTACATTCCGCGCATCGCAAAGCAGCTGCTCGAGCGCGGCGTGGAAGTGCGAGGGGATGCCGAGACGATTGAGTTCGCCCAGTCACTCGCAGTGGTGGCTGCGAGTGCTGCCGACTGGGGCGAGGAGTATCTCCGGCTCTGCATTGCAGTGCACGTAGTTGCCGATGTCGAAGATGCCATCGCTCACATCAACCAGTATTCAACGCGGAACACCGAGGCGATCGTTACTCACAATGAAGAGCGCGCGGGAAAATTCCTTCGTGCGGTCGATTCCGCAACCGTCCTCTGGAATGCGTCCACCCGCTTCTCCGATGGCGGCGAGTTCGGATTCGGCGCTGAGATGGGCATCAGCACACAGAAGCTTCACTGCCGCGGCCCCTTTGCTCTCGCCGAGTTGACCTCGACCAAATTTGAAGTGACCGGGGCCGGACAGGTTCGTTGACCCGCCAGCGCTCCCTGCTCAGAGTACAATCGTATTGCTTTGCAGTTTTAGCGTGAGGATGGCGTGAGAGGGGTTGCGTCAGCACATCTGTCTACCGGTATCAGCGATATGGCGCCGGATTTCGATTTGCCTGTCCTGATCGGCGGCGTCAAAAAGCGATTTCATCTGCGCGAGGAATTGAAGCAGCGCAATGTCGTGCTTGCCTTCTATCCGTGTAACTGGCAGGAGTCGAGCGCTCGGCAACTGTCCGAATATCAGGCGCAGCGCGAACAATTTAATGCACGGCGTTCGGCAATCATTGGCGTATCGGTCGACTCCATCATGAACACCACCTCGTGGGAGCGGGTGATTGGGCCATTCGACTTCCCTATCTGCAGCGACTTTTGGCCGCACGGAGCGGTGAGCCAAGCGTATGGCGTGTTTCGCGAGCAGGAGCCATGTAAAGGCGCAAGCGAGCGCGCGATTGTGGTGGTGAGCCAGTCTGGCCGGATCGCATACCGCAAGGTCTTCGAACTGGAAGAGCCTGTGCCGCTCGAGACGACGTTAGCGGCCTTGCGCGACGTCTGAAGTTCGCCCGTGTAATTTGCATCGTTCGTTTTTCCAATCCAGGAGCCGCATGAAATTCGCCCCGGGTGTCTTCCTCTGTGCCCTGTTGTTCGTTTCGAATCCGCACCGCTCGAATCCCAAAATCGACAGCGAGAAGGCCCCAGCCTCCATCTTTGGTTTTCGTGACGCGTCCGCTCAGACTGCCGTCGAGTCCCGTTTCCTCGCTGTGCCCGACGCCAAACTGGCCGAAGCCCATCTGCGGGAGCTGACGAAAGCCCCTCACATGGCCGGCACTGCGGAAGACAAAGCCACCGCCGACTACGTGGCCTCCAAATTCCGCGAAGCGGGTCTCGACACAGAAATCGTGGAGTACAAAGTCTGGTTTAACTACCCGCAGGAGATTCGAGTCGACCTCGTCGCTCCTCCCGGCGTCACCATGCATGGCCCGACTCGCGAGCAGGTGGAGGGAGATTCGTACCAGGCGGATCCTCGCGTTGTGATGGGCTTTAACGGCATGTCGCCCTCCGGCGACGCTGAGGCCGACGTCATCTATGCGAACTACGGTTCGCCCGAGGATTTCGACAAGCTCGCGGAGATGAAAGTCGACGTTCGCGGCAAAATCATTCTCGTTCGCTACGGGCAGAATTTTCGCGGAGTAAAAGCGTTTGTCGCGCAAGAACACGGTGCCGCCGGCGTTCTCATTTATTCGGATCCCGCCGACGACGGGTGGAAACGCGGCGATAAGTATCCACAAGGACCGTGGCGACCGGATCGCGGCGTGCAGCGCGGGTCCGTGGGCTACATGTTCCAGTATGCCGGCGATCCGACCACGCCCGGAGTGGCCTCTACAACAAACCTTCCGGACTCCAAACGCGTTCCTCCGGACAAAGCTGCGCAGCTTCCGAAAATCCCGGTCACTCCGCTTTCATACGCGGACGCGTGGCCCATACTTGAGCATCTTCAGGGACCCGAGTCTCCGCGCGACTGGCAGGGCGCGCTTCCATTCACGTACCACCTCGGACCGGGTCCTGCGAAAGTAAAGATGCACCTCAAGCAGGACTACCAGTACCGCACGATCTGGGACGTGATCGGTCGCCTTCGAGGGAGTGCGTTCCCTGACGAATGGGTAGTGGCGGGTAATCATCGTGATGCCTGGGTCTATGGCGCGGTGGATCCGAACAGTGGGACGGCCGCGATGCTCGAGGCAGTGCATGGCGTCGGCGAACTGCTGAAGTCCGATTGGAAGCCAAAGCGCACACTGATCTTCGCGAGTTGGGACGCAGAGGAAGAGGGACTCATCGGTTCGACCGAGTGGGGGGAGCAAAATGCTGATGCCCTGCGAAATGCCGCCGCGTATTTGAATATGGATGTCGCAGTTGCCGGCCCGAAATTTGGAGCGTCTTCTGTTCCGAGCCTGAAGCAATTTCTCCGCGATGTCACCAAAGCTGTGCCCAGCCCCAAGGGAGGCACCGTCTACGACGCGTGGAAGAAGGCCAGCGGAGAAACGGTGAATACGCAAGAAACATCCTCCAGCACGTACCGTCCACCGGCGGCGCAAGCCAGACAGGATGTGCCGGTGGGCGACCTCGGCAGCGGTTCAGACTACACCGTCTTTTTGCAGCATCTCGGAGTCCCGTCGACTGATATCGGGTCCACAGGTCCTTACGGCGTCTATCACTCGGTCTTCGACAATTTTCAGTGGTTTAAGAAATTCGGCGATCCCACATTTGCGTACGAACAAGAAATGGCGTGCGTCTACGGCCTGGCAGCGATCCGCTTGGCAGATGCGGACATCCTGCCCTACGACTACGAGGAGTATGGGAAGGAAATCGGAGTCTACATTGAGACCGCTCGGAAAAAGGCCGAGATGAAATTTGGACCGAATGGTCCGAATTTCGCGGCGGCAGCAGACACTGCGAAAGGCTTCCAGGAAGCCGGGGCCCGCGCCCTAAAAACGGAGCACGCAGCACCCGCCAATGCGGCCAAGTTGAACCAGGCCAGTCGCGGGGCCGAGCGGGGACTGCTTCTTCCCGAAGGCCTACCCAATCGCCCGTGGTACCACCATGCCATCTACGCTCCCGGACAGTACACGGGGTATGCGGCAGTCGTTATACCGGGCGTCAATGAGGCGATCGACCGCGGCGACGCCGCCACCACCCAGCAACAACTGCAAGCTTTGACGGACGCCCTTAAGCGGGCGACGGCCGTGCTTGAAACCGGTTACTAACGGCCTTAGAAGAAAATTTCGCTTTCTTCCGTGCGATTTGTTCCGTCTCTCGCCGGGTTGGAGTAGACTGGTTTCCCGCAGGCTTGTGGCCTGAGGCGAGAAAAGTCAGGCCCAAAGCCCCAAAGCGGCCCATTTTCGTCTCCCCCGCCTCGATCAAGGACTGCGTCGAGGTCGCATGCCGCTTGCTCGCATTGTCACCGACGTCCCTGAAGAAGCCATGGAACTTGCCCTGCAGTTGCAGGCGCGGGGATTCCAGGTCGAAACGCTTTCTTCCCACGCCACGCCAAGCCAAGCCGCCGATCTTGAAGTTCGGCTGGACGAATGTGCCGTGGACGACGTCTTGCAATATGCCACCGAGATGGGCGCCGGTGATGTAGCCTGCGTCTTTGTTGCGCCCGGAGCACTTGAGGAGGGCGGTCGCTCCGCGGTGAAGACCATCAACCTTTTGGCGTCGCAACCGGATCGGGTCACGACTGAAGTAGCAGTAGTGGAAGAGTCCCACGGGCAAATTGAGCAATTTCCCGCAAGGGTGATTGCCGCTGAGAGTTTAGATCCGGCCATTGTCGAGGCCGCAGCACAACCGGCGTCATTCGATCACCACGTTGCACCTTCGGGCGGATTGCTTGAATTGCAGTTTAGTGAGGTTGGCGCTGCACAGCAGGCCGAGATCGTGCTGCTGCCGCTACCGGTTGAGATGGCACCCCTAGCCGCTGCGCCGCTCCCGCCTGTGATCTCCGACCAGGCGATCCATACTGCCTCCGACGCCGATGCCCGCGTCGTTGAGATTTCGAGTCCGCACCTGGCCGCCGATCAACTGACCGTCGAGCCTCACGCGGATGCGAACCCAGGCGTGAGCACTGCGAATTTATCAACGCAGGTCATGGCACGTCGACGAGAACGACTAGCGACAGTTACAACGCTCCGTTCGCGTGCGGAATCCGATCGAGCTTTCTGGCGAGTCGCGATTGCCGCGGCAGCCCTGGCCGTGTTTGTGGTTGCTGCAGGCAGTTTGTGGCATCGCGTCCGCCCCATGCCGGAATATCTCGCAACGCCTACTTCTCAACAAGCCATCCCGTTCCGAAAGACACCAGCCCCCGCTCACGCATCGGCGGCGAAAGAGCCTGCAGGGAAGGGCCAGGCTCAAGCTTCTCCAAATGCGCCAATCATTCAGAGCTCTTCGAATAACAACACCGGATCGAAGGCGCCTGCTCCGTCATCCTCGGTGGAACATTTGGCTTCCGCGCCGCCACCCGCTTCGGCCTCTCTGGGGATTCGGTCTAACGAGATACCGCCGTCTCCTAAAAAGCCTTCCGCGAAACGCAAAACTTCGAGGGAAACGGAGCTTATTGCGGAGGACACCGTTGTTTTCTACAACAAAAAACCCGGTGCGCCGTCGGCCAAAACCGCGTCGCAACCGGGTGTGAGGCAATACTCCGACGCCCGATAGGCGGGCACTCTGAATTCATTTAGTCTCGCCCGCCAAGGCACGGTCCACAGAGAACGCACCCCCACCCTTCACCATCAATAGAACAGCGATGGCCAGTGCGAGCAAATGGTATTCAAAACCCTCGCCTTTCTGTTGCCCGGTCCAGTTCATGAAAAAGCCATTGCTGAGGTGAACCATGAGCACAGCAACGATCATATTCATGCTGATGCCGAAGGCGGCAACGCGGGTCAAGGCTCCAACAATCAAACCCAGCCCGCCCAAGAACTCTGCCGCGATCGCCAGGTTGGCGAAGATCCAGGGAATGTGCATCATCTGCGTGAAATATTGCATGGTGCCGGAATATCCATAGCCGCTGAACCATCCGAAAAGCTTCTGTGCGCCATGCGCGAAATAGACGATTCCGAACACGAGACGTACGAGCGCAAGAACCGCGTCGTTGGGAGTGGAAAGCAACTTACGCATACGAAACTCCTCCTGCAAGATGAATTTTTCGAATTCTTAACTAGTCAACTAATTGTTCAAAAAAACTAGCCCAGCGCTGCCCGCACCTGGTTCAGCAAGTCAATCATTTGCCGCATTTGTTGGTTCGTCAGCGCGTTCATGCATCGGACGCCCGCCTCGCTTAGCGGACGATCGAGTTGCGCCAGCAACTTCAGCCCAGCTTCGGTGATGTAGCACAACACCTGTCGCCGATCTTTCGGACACCGTTTCCGCCGAACCAGTTGCTTGGCCTCAAGCTTATCGAGCAACCGCGTAATGCCGGGCGTGCGCTCCACCATGCGGTCGGCAATATCCAGGGTCGGCAAGCCTTCAGCACCAGCTCCTCGCAGGATTCGCAGCACGTTGTACTGTTGCGCCGAGATTCCTTCCGGCTCGATGATCCTGGCGAAGTCGCGCTGCACGGCATCGGTCGTCCGGTACAGGGTCAGGATCGCCTCTTCCGCCGGCGAGCCAAATGGGCGCGTCTGCCGGATCTCTTCGCGCACCGTCTTGGGCTTCTGGGTCATGCCGTCGAAAGAATAGATGACATGTCAACTATTAAGGATGCACGGAAATCATGGACTCTCGAGCAGCTCGTCGAACCTATTGCATCGCAAAGGGTTGCGCGAACTCGCACATTTGACGCTGGTTGCCTGGCTCCGTATGATGGCCGGACTTGCGCTAGCAATTCAGCGCGAACGAGTCGATGACTCCAGCACATACAATCCAAAAGCTGCTGCTTCCCCTGCCGACGGCTGCGACCGCAACTTTCCTGGCGCTCTTCCCAATCGTCAATCCGTTTGGCGGGATCCCGTTATTCTTTTCGCTGACAGCAGGGATGTCGAAAGAAGAGCGGAATCACACCGCAATGAAGGTGTCCCTCTGGGTGTTCCTCATCCTGGTGACCTTCATGTTTTTCGGACGCTTCGTTCTGAGTGTCTTCGGAATCTCAATGCCGGTTCTGAAAATTGCCGGGGGGTTGATTGTCGCGAATACCGCCTGGGGGATGGTCACGGCTTCCAGTCGACTTACCACCGCGGAAAGCGACGACGCGAGCACCAAGGAAGACATCTCGCTAACCCCGATGGCTATGCCGCTGCTCTCCGGACCCGGATCAATCGGCGTGGTCATGGCCCTCGCCGCGAATGTCGAGAATTTCCTCTCCTATGTCGGCTTGATGATCGGGATCTTCGCGCTCTCGCTGAGCGTTTATCTGTTTCTTCGATTGGGTGGGCCGCTGGTAGGAAGACTGGGGCCCAATGCGGTGGGTGCTATCACGCGCATCTTCGGGTTCCTCATCCTGGCGATCGCGGTGCAGCTGGTCGCGGATGGCGTCATGGATTTGAACGCATAGGCACGTCGCCTACTTGATGGTGACCAGTTTCTCCACCAGTTCCGAATAATCCTTCTTGTCGAGCCCGTGCACCTGCTTGTTGTACTGATCCACCTTCGACGAATAATTCATCGAGCAGAACTTCGGGCCGCACATCGAGCAAAAAGCCGCCTCTTTGTAGGACTCGTCGGGCAGCGTCTCATCGTGCATCGAGCGCGCTGTCTCCGGATCGAGTGAGAGCTCAAACTGCTTTTCCCAGTCGAACTTGTAGCGCGCATAGCTCAGCGCGTCGTCGCGGTCGCGCGCTCCGGGCCGATGCCGGGCAACATCCGCCGCGTGCGCCGCGATCTTGTACGCAATGATGCCGTCTTTCACATCCTTTTCATTCGGCAGTCCAAGGTGTTCTTTCGGCGTTACATAGCAGAGCATCGAGGCGCCATACCAACCGATCATCGCGGCGCCAATTGCCGACGTGATGTGGTCATATCCCGGCGCAATATCGGTCACCAGCGGGCCCAGCGTGTAGAACGGAGCCTCGTAACACAGCTCGTTTTCTTTCTCGACCTGTTCTTTGATTTTGTCGATGGGAATATGTCCCGGCCCCTCGATCATGACTTGTACGTCATGCTTCCACGCAATTTGCGTCAATTCTCCAAGCGTCTTCAGTTCCGCAAATTGTGCCTCATCGCTCGCATCCGCGAGGCAGCCCGGGCGCAGTCCGTCCCCAAGCGAGAAGCTCACGTCATATTTCTTGAAGATCTTGCAGATGTCGTCAAAGCATTCGTAAAGGAAGTTCTGCTTGTGGTGGTGCGCCATCCACTGCGCAAGAATTGCCCCTCCGCGACTCACGATTCCGGTGATTCGCTTCGAAACCATCGGCAAGTACTGGATCAGCACGCCGGCGTGGATCGTCATATAATCCACGCCCTGAGCCGCCTGCTCTTCAATCACTTCAAGCATGACGCTCGCAGTCAGGTCCTCGACCCTCTTCACACGCGAGATGGCTTCGTAAATCGGAACTGTACCGATCGGCACCGGTGAGTGGCGCAGAATTGCTTCGCGGATCTCATGGATATCGCCACCCGTAGAAAGGTCCATGACCGTGTCCGCACCATAATGCACCGAGGTGTGAAGTTTTTTCAGCTCTTCCTGGATATTCGACGTGACCGCCGAGTTTCCGATGTTGGCATTGATCTTGCAAAGCGACGCCACGCCGATCGCCATCGGTTCGAGCTCCGGGTGGTTGATATTGGCGGGG
>AR_comb_assmDRAFT_10041862_pt1 | contig 11385 bp, 11 predicted proteins | sample ArasoioldDNA_FD_10543 | JGI IMG/M metagenome (IMG submission 10543) | reverse complement strand
GGAGAAAAAACCTGTGCCGGCCGCCCCGGCAGCATGGGCCACGAATATCAGGACGCACTCATGTATGCCAAATGGGGTGTGGACTATCTCAAATACGACTGGTGCCACACCGGCAAACGCAATGCCGAAGAGGCCTACGCCACCATGCGCGACGCCCTCAAAGCAGCCGGCCGCCCTGTCGTTTTCAGCATGTGCGAATGGGGCACGGCCAAGCCGTGGCTCTGGGCCGCCGGTACGGGCAACCTTTGGCGCACTACCGGCGACATCAGCGACCACTGGGAAGGCAAAAAGAAGTGGCCCGATGGCGGCTGCTGCTCACTCGGCATGCTGGACATTCTCGATCTTCAGGTCGGCCTTGAAATCTTCTCTGGCCCTGGCCACTGGAACGATCCGGACATGCTCGAAGTCGGCAATGGTGGCATGACCACCAGTGAATACCGCGCCCACTTCAGTCTGTGGTGCTTACTCGATGCGCCGCTCATCGCTGGCAACGATCTGCGCAGCATGGCTCCGGAAATCAAGGACATCCTCACGAACAAGGAAGTCATCGCCATCAATCAGGATGAATTAGGTCGCCAGGCCAGCCGCGTCTGGAAGGAAGGTACGCTCGAAATCTGGGCCAAGCACATGAAAGACGGCAGCCGCTCCGTCCTGCTCCTGAATCGCGGCGCCAGCGAAGTCGAAATCACCGCGCCCTGGACCGCCCTAGGCTATCCCGACCACCTCTCCGCCTCCGTCCGCGACCTCTGGGCCCACAAAGATCTTGGCAAATTCACAGCAAAATTCTCCGCCAAGGTTCCCTCCCACGACGTCGTGGTCCTCACCATCAAACCCTAGCCTGCTGTTTGGTAGTGCCGGGTCTTTAAACCCGTTCTTTTCGTGGTGCCGGCGTCGGGTGCCCCAGGTCGGTTTAGCAACCTGGGTCTGGGGTTTCTTCTTTCAATTCCAATCCCAGCCTGAGACTCCTGCAGACTGATGACTCAGGAAGTCGCAAAGGCGGTAAAGGCACTCTGTTCTCTTAAAGATGTCTCCGGAACGTTTTTTGACGTGCAACCCCGAACGCTCACAGCAGGATGCGCCACTCACCGGCTGGCTGGCGGCACAATCCCGTTCATCCTCAAGTACTCGATCATCTGCCCGTAGTGATCATAGGCGTGGGCGACACCGAAAGTAGCCAGCCGCAGCCGGGTCGACTTGCTGTTCCCCGGGTTCTGCAACATGTTCTCCGCCGTCAGCGTAGCCACGGCCTTGTGACCGATCGCAAAAGAGTCCTTCAGGAACTTGATAATGTCGGTTTTGCTCCTCAAATCCGCGGGACCGTTTCCGTCCTTTATATTTTCTGGCACCTTATCTCCCGTAATCGGTGACCAAATGAAATAATTAGACGCAGCGATATGCTTCACTTGCCCGGCAAAGGTGCGCACACCCACATATTCGCCGCCTGGAAGGTTCAAACTCTCCGGAGAGAAATTGAACTTATCTTCCGGCATGGCTTCCGCAGCGTCTATCACTTGCTTTTCGATGGCGCTGATCTCCCGGTCCACGACAGAAGCTACGGTTGGCGGGGGCTGCTGCGCCCCCTGCGCTTGTTGTACCTGAAGCGTGCTCGCGGCGGTCGCGCCCTGTAAGCCCTGTTCCCAGGCGACTACAGCGAAAATGAGCGCTACCGATAACAAGAAACTTCGCGTTCGTTTCATTCGAGTCTCCTCCCAACTTCGTCCCCGCCCGCTTAGACGGTGCAAACGCCAACTCGCTTCATCTGGGTGAAGGCGCAGGTTCTTAACGCCGAGTAAACATGGTTGCGCTAACGACCAGGGCCCGCAAGGAAGGCTCACCAGCTGGAAAGCAGGAGCTTCCTCCACTACCACGGCTCTCCCACTCTCCTGACGCTCAAGCCCTAGGTTCTTTGTTTACCGACTTATAGACACTTTCCGCGTTTTGACCGAATCAGCCGAAATCGCCGGACTCCAACTCCTTTACTTGCCACACGTACAACAAGAAAAGGGCGGGGTTCCAGCTGTGGAAAAATACCCCTGCGTAGGAAAGTCGTCGCCAAACCACCCAACCGGAATTACTATCTTACGCGTCTGCCGCGTCATCCCACACAGCGAATCCTCGCAATGGATTCACACAAACCGGAGGCAATAATGAGCACCAGGCCAGTTCCAATTAAGGATGCGAGCGAACCCACGATTAAGCCAGTCGAGCGGGAGGTCGCCCCGAAGGTCATTGACATGAAGTTCGAGATTGTTGTGATCCCTGTTTCGGATGTGGACCGCGCGAAGGAGTTCTACGCCAAGCTTGGTTGGCGGCTCGACGCCGACTATGCTCACGAAAACGACTTCAGAGTGCTCCAGTTCACGCCGCCGGGTTCCGGCTGCTCGGTCATTTTCGGCAAGAACGTCACCGCGGCGGCACCCGGCTCCTCGCAGGGTTTGTACCTGATCGTTTCCGATCTCGAGGCCGCTCGAGCCGAGCTGCAGCGTCGCGGCGTCGAGGTCAGCGAAATATTCCACAACGAAGGCGCGTACACCGGCACGGACGAGGCCTACCTGTTTGGGCGGGTACGCGTCAACGGTCCGGATCCCGAGCATCGCAGCTACCGCTCGTTCGCTTCGTTCCGCGATCCGGACGGCAACGGCTGGCTGTTCCAGGAGCTCACGACGCGCTTGCCCGGTCGCATCGATTCCGACGTAACGACCTTCGCCTCGGCCAGCGATCTGGCGAATGCGATGCGGCGCGCAGAGGCCGCCCATGGCAAGCACGAAGAGCGCACCGGCGGCCAACGCGACGAAAACTGGCCCGATTGGTACGCCGCGTACATGGTCGCGGAGCAATCCGGCGCGAAGTTACCAGAGTAAGGCTGCCTCAATAAGAGCCCGACGGGCAGCGGGATAACCCCAGCCTGCGGTAGGTAGGCCGCTAGAAAGGCCCGCTGCTGCAGAAGGAGTTTATTTTTTTGCGGCGCGGTAAAGGATGACCCGGACTTTTTCCAGTGTGATGAGCCCGCCCTCCACCATTTCATCCAGCCGCGGCAGGATCTGCTCAATTCGTTCCGTGGACTCCACCACTTCCACCACCATGGGCAGATCCTGCGAAAGCCGCAAAATCTTGTCCGTGTGGTACACGCTCGACGAACCAAAGCCGCCCACGCCCCGCAGCACCGTGGTGCCGGAAAATTTCTCTTTCCGCAGCAATTCCACGATCGCTTCGTGCAGCGGCTTGCCGTGCCACTTGTCCGATTCGCCGATGTGGATTCGCATCAGCGTTCGCTCACCTTCAAATCTTTCATGCGTGCTCTGCGTCATGGAAGGCTCCTTAGAAGCGACTCGCCAGTCGAATGCCGGCGAGGGAAAGCAGAAGACCGGCCATCACGCTGGCGGAAACATAAGTAGTCGCGCGCAGCCACTCTCCGTCCTCCAGCATTTTGGCTGCCTCCCAGCCAAAACTGGAAAAGGTGGTGTAGCCTCCGAAAAATCCGACCGCGATCGCGATACGCAAGTCGGAAGAAACGAGCACGCGATTCAGCGTGAGTTGCCCGATGAAGCCGAGCAGCAGGCAGCCGGTCAGATTGATGAGCAGCGTGCCATAGGGAAACCCGCTCCCCATGCGGATCTGCACCACTCCCTGCAGGCCGTACCTGCACAGCGTGCCAGTGGCCCCGAACAACGCAATGAGAAAAAGTTTCACTCCATCACCTCGTCACAATTTCCCGGGTCGCGGGCGCCGCGAACAAAAAAACTCCTGGCGCCTTGCGGCCACCAGGAGTCATCAGCCGGTTTCCAATCTGTTGCGAGATCGGTTTCGGCGGTTATGGCGAACTCCATCGCCTGCAAAATTTCCCGTTCAGTGTATCGCTGGAAGAGCGAACGGGCAATGGAGTCGCATGGATCCGTGCGCCAGCGGAAACCGAGCGTCGTTAAAAGTGGAAACGATAGCGGAGCTGCCCTGTGAATTGGCGCGGATAGTTCCAGTGTGTGCCGCCGAATGTATTGGAGTTGTCGAGCAGGTAGCGCGAATCGTTGAGGTTCTGCGCGGTGAAGCCGACGGAGAAGCGTTCGCCGAAGGATTTCGCGAGCGACAGCGAAAATTCGGTATGGTCGGGCAAATGTTCCGGCCCTTCGCTATCGAGGAATCCGGAACCGTAGGAAATATTTGCGGAAGCCGAAATGTGATAAGGAAGGGAAGAGTGGAAACCAGCGCTGAGCGTATTGCGCTGGTCATGGTCGAGATAGCAGAAGCCGCCATCTGCGCAAAGCTGGCCGGGGTCGGAGAGCAATCCGCCGGTGACCACGCCCGCGCCTTCGACCATCTGGTTGGAGTAGGTCAGATACACGTCAAAACGCTTCGCTATGCGCGGTGAACGCACTGTCGATTCCCATCCGTGAATGCGCGCACGCTCGATCGTCAGCGGGAAGAAAATGTTGGAGTTGCCGAGCACGTCGTGGTCAAAAAAGTTTAACGCGTGCGTCTGGAAGTGTGAGAAATCAAACGTCCAGCCGCGAATTGGAATTGTCAGGCCGAACTCGCGCTGCTCGTCAGTTTCGCCGCGCAGAGGAAGAAACTCGAAGCCCTGGTTCACCGCGAATTCCAACAGCGGGCCGGAAACAGTAGTCAACGGAGGCGCTTGATAGTAGCGGCCGTAAAAAGCACGGAACACCCAGTTGAGTTTGGGTACGTGCAGCACCGCGCCGATGCGCGGATCGGTTTTGTCTTCCACCACGCTGCCCGAAAAGTGCGTGTAGCGAAGTCCGCCGTTCAGCGTAAGCCAATTCGCAGCGCGGAACTGGTCTTCGGCGAAGAGCGAAAGCTGCCCGCCGTGCGGCAAATCTCTTTCCGATGCGACCTCGCCGGATCCTCCGGTCGCGACGACGCGGAACAACGAATCGTCCTGTTGCGCGAAACCGTATGCACCGAAGCGTGCATTGTGCCGGCCGCGAGTCACGCCCAGCGAAAGCTGCGCGCCCTCATAGCGCGAGCCATTGTGATCGGTGGGAATTGGCGGCTGATCAGGAAGCAGACTCGGAATCGGTGAACTGCCGTCATACGCAGCGCGGTTCCAGTGAATGAACGGCGCGACGTTCAGCAGCACGCCGGGCTGGAAGGTGTGCACCCAGGTGAAATTCAGAAATGCGTCGCGCTCGCGCTCGACATCACGAATCAACGCGTCGTGTTGCTCCGAAGTGTTGGGAATCTGAAAGAAGTCCGAGCGGGCCGACGCGGCGAGCCGCAACTGATCGTTGGATGTTGCGTTGAAGATGAGCGAAGTAAATCCGCTGACACCATTGGTGGTGTCGTGGAGCGCATCGGGCTGTGGCGGCATCAACCCGAAATCGGAGCGATTGCCGCTGATGCTGGCGTAGTAGGCGAAGCGATCGGTGTGATCGCCAATGCTGATCTGGCTGTCGGTGGAGTGGTAGCTGCCGTAGGTGGCGAGCAGTTCGATTTCGCGGTCGCGCTCAAAACCGGAGCGCGGGATCACGTTGAAGGTACCGTAGATGCGGTCGCCGTAGTCGGCCGAGTAGCCACCGCGCTGAATTTCGACTACGTCCATGTCTTTAGGATCAAATTGCGCACCCACGTTGGCGGCAATGTTGGTGTTGGGCACAGGAATGCCGTCGACGAGCCAGGATACCTGATGGCCGCCGCGCACATGCAGCTGGTCGTGAACCATGTACGCACCGGGAGTGTAGTCGGTAATGAGATTCAGGCTGTTCGCGCGCGTAGCCCCGGGCGTATCGGAAATGGACTGGCGGCTGAGCGTGACCGCACTGGAAGAAGAAGTGGTGTCGAGCGTTTGCGCGGATTCGCTGACTTCGACGCGCTCGGAAACGCCGGCAACCTCCAGGGGAAAGTGGCGTAGCGGCGCAGAGTCCGCGACGACCGCGAGATCGGCGGCATATTCGCGAAAACCGTCGTGAGAAATGCGAACGGTGTAGTTGCCGGCGGGAACAGCATCCATCTGAAACTCGCCGTTGCCGTCCGTGACGGCTTGGCGCTTCCAGTCGGACTGCTTGGCTTGCAGAAGCAGATGCGCTCCGGCGATGGGCCGGTGCTGCATATCATGAACGATGCCGCGAACCGTGCCAAAAATTCCGGCGTTTGCCACGAATGCAGACAGCAGGAAACCAAAAAATAGAACCAAATGCGTGCGTAATCCCAAAGGGCGTGACATTGCGGATGATCGGCTCCCAAAGAGTGTGAGCTGCGCGCGGATCAGGCGAGCAGGCGGAGTTATTCAGAACAGGGGGTGGCAATTCAGATGAGGAAAAAGCGCGATTTGGGAGGAGGCGAGAGAGGAGAAAAAGGTCCGATTTCTTCGTCGTCGCTCAGCACAGAAACAGCTTCGGAAAGAGGGGCGAAGGAAGGCGGCGCCACGTCGGGCAAGAGCACAAAGACTTGAGAGTGAACGGCGGATTGCTCCGTTGTGTGGCAGCAGGACATGGAACAGTCCTGCAATTTGGCCGCGCCGCCGTTCGCGCCGTGTTCGCACTGCATAGGCGCTTCCTCGGTCTTGGCGGAAGAGTGATGATGCGCTGCGATCGGACAGTGATCGCCGGTACAGCACAAGCCGCTGGCCAGTAGAGCCGCGCCAATTACCGGGGCCTGCAAGAAAAGGAGTGCCAACAGACAAAGGAGCGGCCGTGTCCGCCGGAGCACTGCATTCGCGAAATTGCCTTTGCGCGTCATATCGTCACGGGGTGAGTTACGTCAAAGAGTCAGTTTATATGATACGTCAAAACTCGCTGTGTGGATTAGTCGCCGGGGGCACGACCAGGCATGCCCCCCAGACCGGCTGCATGCGACTAAGTTGCCGTGACGAAATTAAAGCAGCTTGATCGAAGAAACTTGCAGGGTGTCACCTTTGACGTCGCCCGTCACATCGACGCGCAGGTGGTCCTTCTTGTCGGAAGCCTTGAGAGCTTCTGCAATTTTTGCGTTTCCAGGGGAATCGAATTTCAGATACTTGTGGTCTTTGGTGATGATACCGTAGCCGCTGGCCTGGCATTTGAGTGCGCACTCGCGGGTGTGCGAGTCGGGATCGGCGGCGGCTTTCTTGGAGCAATTGGTATCGATCACGGAAACGTCCGTGAAGGTTTCCGTAGCGGCCAAGGCCGGGAGTGCACACATGCCAAGTAAGACAGCAACTGAAACAAGTTTACGCATTCCATCCTCCATAGTGAGTTGAGATTACCGATTTACTGCGAACTGCGCGCTTGGGGAATCTTGTCGCCGCTGGGCCACCGGGACCTCATCACGAAGCGCGGAAAGTTGCGCCAGCGCAAAGGCTCCGATGGCTATTTCGACGTCGCGCATGGCCAAGTCGTAAAACATTCCGGTGGTCAGCAAGTTGACCGCAATGCCCAGCAGCCACAGCGCTACGATGTAGCCGCCAATTCTGGTCCGACGGCTCAAGACGACGATGCCGGCGAGGATTTCGATCGCGCCGACGACATGCATGAAGGTTGAGGCGCTGAGGGGAATGATCTTGGTAGCCAGAGGGCTGAGGTACATGGTCCAGTCGGCCAGTTTGTTGAAGTATTTGTCGATGCCCGCGATGATGGGTCCCAAGCCCAGACCGATCTTGAGCGCCCACCAGCTGATATTGAGACGACTGTCGAAGGTGTTCATGGAAAGGCCCCCTATTACAGAGGAGCGACGACGAAGCCATCGGTTACACACGAAAATGATGTAACCCTTTTGGTGGCGCTCGCTCTGTATAGAGAGAGGGTAATGATGGAAACGGCGGCCATGCTGGAGAAGGCCAGGGCCTGGACGGACGAGGAAGTCGTAGAGCGAGTGAAAGGCGGCGAGGCCGCCCTTTATGAAATCCTGATGCGGCGCTATAACCAGCGGCTGTATCGCGTGACGCTGGCAATTGTGCGCGATGGCGCCGAAGCGGAAGACGTGATGCAGGATGCCTATGTTCGAGCATACGCGCACTTGAATCAGTTTGTGGGACGCGCCCCTTTTTCAGCGTGGCTTACACGAATTGCAGTGAACGAGGCGCTGGCGCGTGTTCGCTTAAGGAGCCATCTCGAGCAGCTGGATGAGCGGGCGGATGGAGAGTTTAGTATGAAGACTGCCGGCAGTTCGCTTGATCCCGAACAGACCGCTTCGCATTCCGAAACGGCGGAATTGTTGGAGTCCGCGGTGCTGGACTTACCGGAGCAATACAGGGCGGTGGTCATGCTGCGCGATGTGGAAGAACTGAGCACAAGTGAAACGGCCGATGCGCTGGAAATGTCTGAAGAGAACGTAAAAGTGCGGCTGCACCGAGGTCACGCGATGATGCGCAGCTGGCTGCTGGCGCGCGTAGGATCGAGCGGAAAGAATGCATTTCCTTTCATGGGCCAGAGGTGCGATCGGGTCGTGCAGGGAGTGATGGCGCGCTTGGGAGCATGAGCAAATCGCTCGAACCAGCCACAGCACAGACCGCAATCCTCTCCTCGATACCCGCTGCAGTTTGCGATTCTTGACTTGAGGGAATGGGCGAAGCAGACTGCATGCATGGCCCACATCTACATGACCTTTGATTTTGGTACGGACGAAGAGAAAGCACAGCAGGCGCGGCACAAGCTGGATGGCTGGAAGCAGGCTTTCCGGCTGGACAAGAAGCTGCTCTACAAATTTGAGCGCGCTACGCCGGAAGGCGGCGGCGCAAGTGCCGAAACTGCTCCCGCCAAGAAGGAAGAGAAGCCGACGAAAGGCGCTAAAGCGGCGAAGAGCGCGGCCAAGGCGAAGCCGCATAAGGAAGAAGCGGAAGCTGCGGTTGCTAAGCCGGCCGGTCCTGTAAAGTTGCATCTGCGGCTGGCGTTTTCCGGCCACGAAAAGATGACCGAGGAGCGCTGGCTAAAGCGGATTCCGACCGAGGAGCCATTCAAAGAGGTGGCTCCGGAAACCGTGAAACCCTCCGATACGCATTTTGCGGAGATCGAAGGCAAGTTTGACGGGCTCGGGGGATGAGTACTGAGGCCAAATTGGACTGCTAGGCCCCAGGTCTTCCCTAGAGCCGGCGGGGTCGCTGCGAGGAAGCGCGAATTCAGATTGGCTATAATTTGAATTGAACCTGCTGAACGTTGTTGGCGAACGTCAGCTGATTCGAAGAAGCCGTTTTGACATTCACTAACTGGGGTCCGACCGAATGGCCGTACAAACGCGAGTGAAAGTTGCCAAGACCGAAGCTTCCAAAAATGAGAAATACAGTGGCCTTGGTCGCGACACGCTGATCCGGTTGTACCGCACGATGTATCTTTCCCGGAAGTTGGACGACCGGGAGATTCAACTCAAACGCCAGAACAAGATTTACTTCCAAATTTCCAGCGCTGGTCACGAAGCTGTGACCGCGGTTATGGGGCTACTTCTACGCCCCGGCGTGGATTGGGTGTATCCGTACTACCGCGACCGCGCTCTGTGTTTGATGTTGGGCGTGACGCCGCTGGAGATGCTGCTGCAGGCGGTCGGCGCGAAAGACGATCCAAGTTCCGGCGGGCGGCAGATGCCGTCGCACTTTGGCCACCCGAAGTTCAACATTCCAAGCAAATCATCGTGTACCGGAACGCAGTTCGTGCACGCGGTGGGAGCGGCGGAAGCGACGCTTTACTACGAGCAGCATCCGAAGGCGCTTGCGCAGGCAAAGAAGGCGCCGCTGGGCGAGCTGGCGAAGTACGGGGCGGATGAAATTGTGTATGTGTCGTCGGGTGATGGAGCAACGAGCGAAGGGGAATTTTGGGAATCGCTGAACGCGGCGTGCATCAAGAAGTTGCCGCTGCTGTACCTGGTGGAAGACAACGGCTACGCCATTTCTGTTCCGGTGGAAGTGCAGACCGCAGGCGCGAGCATCGCGAAACTGGTGAAGAGTTTTCCCGGACTCCATGTTGCCGAGGTGGATGGCACGGACCCCATGGAAAGCTATCTGGTTTGCCAGGAGGCGGTGAACTATTGCCGCGAGCGGCGCGGGCCGGCGCTAATTCATGCAAAGGTAACGCGGCCGTATTCGCACTCGCTCAGCGACGACGAAAAGCTGTATAAGTCGCCGGATGAACGAGAAGGAGAAGCGCACCGGGATCCGTTGTCAAAGTATGCGCTGTTTTTGGTGCGGGAAGGATTGCTGGACCAGAAGCAGATTGAAGCGATTGAGGCGCAGGTGGAGCACGAAGTGCGTCAGGCGGCGGACCAGGCGCTGGCCGCGGAGCCGCCTGCGGTCGAGTCCATTTACGACAACATGTATTCGCCGGATGTTGATCCAACGTCTGCGGCTTTTGCGGCCGAACCGCATTTGCATGGCGCGCAAAAGACGATGGTGGAGATGGTGGCGGCGACGCTGAACGACGAAATGTCGCGTGATGAGCGGATTACCGTGTTCGGAGAGGACGTTGCAGACGCGAGCCGTGAAGAGAATTTGAAGGAAGTGAAGGGCAAGGGTGGTGTTTTCAAGGCTACGGCGGGATTGCAACGAAAGTACGGTTCCATGCGCGTCTTCAATACTCCGTTAGCGGAGGCTTCGATTGTTGGCCGCGCGATAGGAATGGCGACGCGCGGGTTGAAGCCGGTGCCCGAGATTCAATTTTTCGACTACATCTGGCCGGCGATGATGCAGATTCGCGATGAATTGTGCACTCTGCGCTGGAGATCGAACGGCAGCTTTAAATGTCCCATGGTAATTCGTGTGGCCATCGGTGGATATTTGACCGGCGGAGCGATTTATCACAGCCAGAGCGGGGAATCGATTTTCACACACACGCCGGGAATGCGCGTGGTGATGCCGTCAACGGCGCTGGATGTGGCCGGGTTATTGCGTACAGCGATTCGCTGCGACGATCCGGTGATGTTTCTGGAGCACAAGCATCTCTACCGGCAGCCGTACAACCGGTCGGAATATCCTGGGCCGGACTTCACAATTCCGTTCGGCAAAGGGCGCGTGGTGAAGGAAGGAACGGACGTCAGCATCGTGACGTATGGTGCGTTCGTTCATCGCACAGAGGTTGCCGCGGCGCAGCTGCAGCGCGAAGGGATTTCGGCGGAGATTCTGGACCTTCGTTCGCTGTCGCCTTATGACTGGGAGGGGATTTGCGCGACGGTACGGAAGACCCATCGGGTGATCGTGGCCTACGAAGACATGCTGAGCTGGGGCTATGGCGCGGAGCTGGCTGCGCGGATTGCGGACGAATTGTTTGGCGAGCTGGATGGACCGGTGAAGCGGATTGCAGCTACGGATACGTTCTGTGCGTACCAGCCGAAGCTGGAGGATGCGATTTTGCCGCAGTCGGACGCGGTGGTGGCTACGGTAAAGCAGCTGCTGGAGTACTGACGGGCTCGGTGGCTGCTTACCCGGAGATCCTTCGGGCCACGGCTTACGATGACGAACCCTACCGAGGCCGCGGT
>AR_comb_assmDRAFT_10254559_pt1 | contig 11388 bp, 11 predicted proteins | sample ArasoioldDNA_FD_10543 | JGI IMG/M metagenome (IMG submission 10543) | reverse complement strand
CAGTTATTGGGAATGGTCACACCAAATTTCATAGGTTCCTCCCACGCATGGCCGCAAAACGTTCGCAAGCAATCGCCGCTCTCCTTGGCCGCAGCACATGGTACCACTTTCGCACAGCGGAAGCGAACACTGGCGGCAGCGCCGCGCTGTAGTGAAGTGTGATACCATCGGACTCTTACAACCCACTCAGAAAGAGGAGACCAGGCTATGGCTGCCATCACGACCATTGCACATGGACTGCGGTTCCCGGAGGGGCCTATCGCCATGCCAGACGGCTCAATCGTCCTTGTGGAGATCGAGCGCCAAACATTGAGCCGTGTGCGTCCAAACGGCGACGTGTCTGTAGTCGCGACGCTTGGTGGTGGCCCGAATGGCGCGGCGATTGGGCCTGACGGACGGTGCTATGTCTGCAACAATGGTGGGTTCGAGTGGCACCGACGTGGGGATACTGTGGTGCCGGGACTCCAGGGCAGCGACTACCAGAGAGGTAGCATTCAGGCGGTCGATCTTGCGACAGGCGCCGTTGAGACGCTATACACACACTCGGATCAAGGGCCGCTGCGCGGGCCGAACGATCTCGTGTTCGACGCGCACGGGGGGTTTTGGTTTGCGGATTTTGGCAAGACCCGGCAACGTGACATGGACCGGGGTTTTGTATGCTACGCCAGGGCAGATGGCAGTATCTGCCGCGAAGTCATTCGTGCGATGATTACACCAAACGGGGTAGGACTCTCACCGGACGGGACCCGCCTCTACGTGGCGGAGACCATTCCAGGGCGGGTGTGGTGGTGGGAGATCACTGCGCCCGGCCAGGTGCGGATCGCGCGGACAGGCACTGTCAACCGCGGCCATCTTCTCGCCGGAGTCCCCGGCTATCAAGAGTTTGACTCCCTGGCTGTCGACAGCGCCGGTTATGTGTGTGTCGCCACACTGCACAACGGTGGGATTACCGTGATTTCCCCAGATGGCAGGCGTGTCACGCACGTGTCCATGCCTGATCCTGTGACGACCAACATCTGCTTTGGCGGCCCAGGTCTGCGCACGGCCTATGTCACGCTGTCCCAAACGGGCCGCCTCGTTGCCATGCCCTGGCCACGTCCTGGGCTGGCGCTGCAGTATGCCGCTGCCCTTCCCTCTCCCGGAGGGAGAAGGTTAGGGTGAGGGGCTGGCAGTTTAACCGCACACCATGGGGTAGATATGCCGGCTGCGCGACATCTCCACCGGCACCTGCGTCTTCTTCCACGTCTGCCCACTGTCGTGGCTCTTATACACCTGGCCGCGCTGTGCACAGCAGTACACGCGTTCTGGCGCCGCATGGTCAATGGCGATCTGTGCCATACGGCTTGGCGGTGTGTCCCCGATATCGACGCGTTCCCAGGTCTCGCCTGTGTCACCGCTGCGGAACAATGCGCCGGTCTCCTGCGTCCCTGCCGGGGCGCCCCCACCCCCAGCGCCGGCTGCCAGGTAGATGATCTTCGGGTCGTTTGGGGCCACGAGGAGGCCGCGGCAGTAGGAGCCGCCGGGGAACATCTCGTCGATCTCGATGTGCTCCCAATGCTGACCACGGTCACGGCCCCGGAACATGGCGACCTGCGTGATGATGTAGACGGTGCCCGGGGCTGCCGAACTCACCTGCACACCGTGTAGGTCCAGCGTATTATTGCGCACATAGGGCCCATCGAGCAGTGACGTCCAGCTCTCACCACCATCCCGGCTGCCCAGCAGGCCACCCACTTCAATCGCGGCATACATGTCCGAGGGATTGGATGGATCAGCCGTGATGCCAATAACCCGCTTGCACACCGGATGCATATAGGTCGTGATGTGCGGGAAGATGACGTTATCTGTGTGCATCTTGTGCCAGTGGGCCCCACCGTCCTCAGAGCGGTAGATGGCACACGGCTCGTAGCCGGCATAGAGCACTTCCGGATTGTTGGGATGGCCGGCCAGCGACCAGACATCCCTCCCCTCGCGAGGCACTTCCAGCGCTTCCCAGTGTTCACCACGGTCGTCGCTGCGATAGACTCCGCACTGCGTACCGGCGTACAGCACCGCGGGGTTGTCCGGATGCATCAACAACGCCCGCACCTGCGGCGTGGGTGGCAGCCCTTGCGTCATACTCTGCCACTCTCCAGTACTTTCCGCGTAGCGGTACAGGCCACCCTCAGCCATATACTGGCCTTCACCCGCCAGGCCAACGTAGACATAAGTTTTATGATTGTTTGCAACCATCAGGCACCTCCCAGGCAACAAGGCAGAAGAAACGGCATGGAGCACCACGCATATTTTGGTATATTTCCCAGCGTATCTCAAAGCAAAAGCTTGGACGAGAGGGTCAGCACATGCTACAGAGCCGCTCTGGTCAAAGTGGAGTTGGCGTAAGGTCATGAAAATCCTCCTTATCCAACCCCCAGTGGAAGATTTTTATCAAACGTCACTGCGCACGCTACCCGTAGGCTTGCTCTACCTGGCTGCCTCCTTACGCTGCGCTGGCATCGACGTCGAGATTCTTGATTGCCAGGCTACCATGCACAGGCACGTCCTAGAGGTCCCTCCAGAATTTGCCTATCTCAAGCGCTATTACCAGCCCGGCAACTTGAGCCCTTTTAAATTGTTCAGTCAGTATCGGCATTATGGCCTGCCGTGGGAGGAGATTCGCGAGCGCATCCGGCAGGCGCACGCTGACGTGATTGGCATTTCGACGCTATTCACGCCGTTTTATCGCGAGGCATTGTACGTTGCGGCCCTGGCCAAGGCCGTGGACCCGACGCGTCCGGTGATCATGGGCGGTGCGCACGTGAATGCCTGCCCGGAACAGGTGCTGGCTGACCCGCATGTCGACTTCGTGGTGCTCGGCGAAGCCGAGCGTACGTTACCAGAGCTGGTGCTTGCTCTAGGAGACAATCGGCCTGCAGCCATCAGTAGCATCTGTGGGGTCGGCTATAAAACCAGGGGCAGGTTAGTCGTGCCAGAGCATGGCGATCTCATTGAGGACATCGACACATTGCCGCTCCCGGCGCGCGACTTGATCGATCCGGCACGCTACATGCTGGGCGGCAAACGCGTGACCATGCTGATCACCAGCCGGGGCTGTCCGTATCACTGTACGTTTTGCTCGATCTTTCTCACCGCTGGTCGCCAATTCCGCACCCGCTCTATCAGAGGCATCATCAATGAGATGCGACTGTGCCGAGAGTACTTTGGTATAGACATCTTTGACATTGAAGACGACAATTTTAGCTTCGACCAGAAGCGCGCCACAGCTATTCTGGGTGCCATCCGTGAGGAGTTTGGTGACCAGGGTATCGAACTCCTGGCCATGAACGGTATTTCTGCAGCCAATCTGAGCGAGAACCTGGTGCAGGAGATGCAGCGCACGGGTTTTCGGGCCCTGAATTTAGCTCTGGTAACCAGTGATAAACAGCGCCAGCGGGCCACCAAACGTCCTGGCTCTACGCCGCACTTTGATCGTGTGGTACAGAAAGGCGCGGCAGTCGGCCTCGAGATGGTCAACTATCTGATTCTCGGTCTGCCGGATTCCAGCCTTGAGGAAATGCTCACCTCCATCATCCATCTCATGGAACGGCCCGTGCTCATTGGCCCGAGCGTGTTTTACGCTACTCCTGGCACGGAGAGTTATCGTCAATGCCTGGAGCGCAGTTTGCTCACGTCCCTGGAACTGGCCTTCCAACGCTCCACCTGCTTTCCGGTCGAGACCTCACACTTTACGCGCCTTGATCTCGTGACCCTCTTCCGCCTGTGTCGCGTGCTTAATTTTGTCAAAGCCCGCCTCGATGCTCAGCCTGGTGGGGCAGGGGAATATGCCTGGGACGATCTGGCCGCTATCCCGCACCTGCTCCCCAGTCTCCCGCGTCCCGATACCCTGTATCACGTGCCTCGCAAACTTACTACCACGGAAATCGGCGACTGGCTGCTACGGGCGTTTCTCCAAGAAAGTCATATATTCGGGTTGCAATTCGTACGCCGCGATGCTGCCCAAGTGACGTATCGGGTGTACGAGGAAGCGTCATCTGCCTTCGTGATTGAGGCGTTTCGCAAGCAGGCCGCCGGGAGAGCAGTCTACGGTGTGAAACAACCACGTGCCCGGACACGACTGCCCTATCCTGTCATGATGTGAAGTCCTTTGAGTAGCGAAGGACGTGGAGACGTGCAATGTCCTACAGCGATTTTACTTTACAGACAGTCGTTAAAGAGTTGCAATTGGTGCTCAATGAACGCACCAATCTCTTTGCACAGATACCGGAGAGCACCATAAGTGATCATCTCGCGATCACTCTCAAGGAAAATGTTCCTTTAGCACTGGCTATTAATACAGAGAAAGCGCGTTCAGAACTCATTATTGCTGCTATCTTAGTTGAGCTGAGAAAAGTGCTCAACTATCACATCAGTTTGTTTTCAGGGGTAGAGTTGAATGTCGATTTACAACGAGGTTTGAACGGTGTATGCGATTTCATCATTACGCGCTCGCCTGAGCAGTTCTTCATTCGTGCTCCAGCCATTGTTATTGTTGAAGCGAAAAACGAAAATATCAAAGGGGGATTAGGACAATGTATCGCAGCTATGTTGGCGGCACGCTTGTTTAATGCCCAGGAAGACCAGCCTATTTCTACGGTGTATGGGGCTGTCACATCGGGCAGTGTCTGGAAATTTCTACAACTCGTCGGCAATACAGTCTACATCGATCTGGAAGATTACTATATTAACAATGCGGGAAAGATTCTGGGTATTCTCATACACATGGCGGAAGGAGCCTACGCTACCCTTCCAGCCTGAGCCCGCCGCTACCCGTCACACGCTTGTCTTCTCGACCTGTCAAGGTCCCACACAAGGAGTACGCGATGATCATCATCCTGATGGGCGTCTCCGGGTCCGGCAAAACCACCATCGGCGAACGGCTAGCACAGACGTTGGGCTGGCCTTTCTATGATGGAGACCAGTTTCACCCCCCGGCAAATATTGCCAAGATGCAGCAGGGCATGCCTTTGGCTGACGCGGACCGCTGGCCCTGGCTGCAGGCGCTGCGGACGCATATTGAGACCTGTATCTGCCAAGGCGTATCCGCCGTACTGGCGTGTTCAGCCCTGAAGCAGGCCTATCGTGAGTATCTCGTCATTGATGAAACTGAGGTCAAGCTGGTGTATTTAAAAGGAGATTATGACCTCATTCACGAGCGGCTAGCGCACCGTCGAGGTCACTTTATGCCGCCAGAATTGCTGGCGAGCCAATTCGCAGCGCTGGAGGAACCAGAGCAGGGGGTAGTCGTCGACATTGTTCATCCCCCTGAAACGATTGTTGCGTTGATTAGAGAACAGTTGAGAGTGTAAGCGATTGGCAAGAAGCACGGTAGAGACCTACAGCCTCAGGGAAACCTCGCCAGGAGATTTCCTATACACCAGTGCGGAGTAAGCCGACCTTACAGGGTGTGCACCCAGGGCCACCAATTCAACATTACGATAAAAATGACCCACTCCCAAAGACCGGTTTCTCCTGGATATTCATAGGGTGTACTCGACACAATGTCACAGAACAGCTATTCTGTGGAATGTGGAATCACTGAAAAAACTATCCCCTACCAAGACAACCGGTCGTCGGCATTTAGCGGCCATTGTGTAAACATCCCCCGCGGCGCACGTCAGGAGGCAAGAGCAACGCACGATTCACTTGCTCACGTAAGACGCACTGCGTCATCTGTTCAAGGTGATTCGCTCGCAGCGTGACAGGGCAGTCTTCCTCGCAGCGTATCGGCACGAGCTACGGGCGTCAGAGATTGGAGTGTTGCAGCGTGCCGATGTGGATGCAAAGATCCCTGTGAGGAGGTAAATGATATCCATTATCCTCATGGGCGCGGTCGTGCTCATGGGGCAAATCAATAGTATTATTTTCCACCATCACGGGTGGCAAGGCGAGTTCTCCTCTGGAGGACCTAGGTTTGAAAGTATAACTTCCTCATGATACTGCGATAGGTAAAGGTGTCAAGAGATAGAGGCGGCAGGGCGATTGTGTCATATATACTCGAGGAAGGCGACAGACCGCTGCACGTCTCTCGTTAAGGTTGGCTTCACTTCGCACCATCGTATAGGCGCAATCGTTGGCCTCTTTACAGGAGGCGAGGGAAGGGCTAAGGTAAAATCACAGCGCTAGAGCAAAGGATGACCTACTACACGCAGGAGGCTGTTATGCCCACAGAGCATCCGAATGTGGTCTTGAGTCGTCAGCATTTTGATCTCATGGCTGACCAGTACGATGAGCTGTTTGTCACACACATGCATGTCTATGACATCACCCACGAGATGATTCTCACCATGCTGCCGTTTCCCCGTGAGAGCGCGCTACGCGTCTTGGAATTGGGCACAGGGACAGGAAACTTGACGCAAAAACTGCTCGACCGCTTCCCGCAGAGCACGGTAGTAGGATACGACGTATCCGCTGAGATGCTCGCCCGCGCCCGCGCCAAACTGGCTTCCGCCGGAACCCGCATACAACTACAGCATGGCGACATCAGCCAGATAGCCTTTCCTGGCCTGTTTGATGCGGCCATTTCGGCCATTGCCGTGCACCATGTGCCGCCCTCTGCCAAACCTATCCTGTTTCATCGTCTCTATGCCGCCCTCCGTCCCGGCGGTGTGCTGGTCCTGGGCGACGCGTTTCAGCCTGCGACCTCGGCCCTGGGCGAGCGCTATCGGCAATTGACTGCGGAAGAGTTCGAGCGCCAGGGGATTATCGAGACGCCAGCCTATACCGAGTACCGCAGCCGCAACAGCCAGCCCTCCGGGGGCGCGAGCACGCACCTACAAAAATATCTCCAGTGGATGCAGCAAGCGGGGTTCAGCAATGTCGATTGCGTGTGGAAGTATTTCGCTCGGGCTGTCGTCTACGGCGAGCGCCCTGCAGAGGCATAAACCCTCTGAGGTAGCGCCTTGGCGGCCGTCTATCCAGCACTGTGCTACCGCCTTGACAAGCAAGGGTGACTATCCCAGAATCAGGTGGCCTGGTGGGGTGTACCCCACGCTGTGGCCGGCACGCGCGTATGGCCTAAGCTCACAGGCGCGCTCACTACTCAGATGATACAGGATGGAGCTGGCGTATGACTACGACGCAACGTGGCAACAAAGCGACGCTAGTTGTCGATGCTACCCAGGTCGAGGTGTTTTCAGGCGGTTCTGGACCGGCCGTGGTATTCCTCCACGGGGCCGGGGGCAATGCCGGATGGCAAGACTGGCATGAAGAACTGGCCAAGGACTACACAGTCTACGTACCCTCACAGCCGGGCTTCAACGGTACCGCACGCCCCGATTGGGTCTATACAATTACCGATGTCGCCCATTTTAACAAGGCGGTGGTGCAGCAGCTGGGACTCGAGCAGTACATCCTCATGGGTTCCTCTATGGGAGGCTGGGTCGCGGCGGAAATGGCGGCCATGTGCCACCATCATTTACGCGGTCTAGTCCTGATGGATGCGGCCGGCATCAAGCCAGTCCAGGGGGAGATTGCCGAAGTCTTTATGGTCTCCGCCCAGACCAGACTCAAGCAGCGATTTTACGACCCTGCGCAGGTGCCTAACTACGAACGCTACACCCGGCAGTTGACTCCAGAAGAGCAGGCGATCGAGCACGCCAACCGGGAGATGGCTTCGCGCCTGTGCTGGCGGCCCTATTTGCACAACCCCAGCTTACCCTATTACTTGCACAGGGTGCCTACCCCCACCCTGATTGTGTGGGGCAGACAGGACGCCATCGTCCCGTTCGAATGCGGGGAACTGTTCCAGCAAGCCTTGCCCAATGCTACTCTGAAAGTCATCGAGCACTGCGGCCATTCCCCAGCTATCGAGAAGCCGCAGGAGTTTTTGCACGTGGTGACTGAGTTCCTCTCCGGGCTCAGATGACTCCTGCACACCATGTGCAGAAGAGCAGTGGTGCCCCTTCCCCCCTTGCGGGGGAAGGTTGGGATGGGGGAGAACGAACCAGTGTTTCACCACGACTGGGAAGGGCGGGCGTTCGCCATACGCATCGCCACGAACTTGAGGACTGAGCCATGCCATATATCATGTATATAGCCGTGCAAGGGGATGATAAACTGGCGCGTTTTCGTATGGACCCTGACACGGGCAAGCTCACGTTGCAGGAGGAGATCCCTGTGGCCGGCGGGCCGGCCCCACTGGCGGTTGATCCGCAGCGGCGTTTTTTGTATGTGGGACGACGTGGGGCGTGCATCATCTCAAGTTTTCGCATCGAGCCGCAGACGGGACGCCTGACGCATATTGGTGAGGTAGCGTTGGCATCTGACCCGTGTTACATGTCCACGGATCGCGGCGGGCGCTTTGTGTTTTCGGCCTATTATGAGGCTGGCAGAGCGGCTGTGCATCCCATCCGTGCCGACGGTGTGGCCTGCGGTCCGCCCATCGAATGGCTCGCCACAGCGCGCGGAGCGCACTGCATGCAGGCTGACCCGTCCAACCGTTTTGTGTTCGTGCCACATATCGCTGGGAATGGTCCTAATGCCATTTATCAATTCCGGTTCGACGCCCGCATAGGCGGTCTGAGGCCAAACTCCCCCGCCCAGGTGAGCCCGGAACGCCCCGATGGCCCGCGCCATTTTTGTTTTCACCCCAGCAAGCCTATGGTCTACTTCTCGAATGAGCAGGGATGTAGCGTGACCGCGTATGCGTTTGACCCGGAGAAAGGTCTCCTGAGCGCTCAGCAAACTGTCTCAACCCTCCCTGAGGGGTACAGCGGTCGCAATAGCTGTTCGCAGATCCAGATTGCCCCTTCCGGCAAGTTTTTATATGCGCCGAACCGTGGACACAACAGTATTGCGGGCTTCGCTGTCGATGCCACCACAGGCCATCTGACCTCCCTGGGACAAACGCCCAGTGAAGCAGTGCCGCGGGCTTTTAGCCTCGATCCAACCGGCACGTTTCTCTACGCTGCAGGGCTGGAATCGGGTCACCTCGCAGCATATCGGATTGACCAGAATTCGGGTCTGCTGCAACCTCTGGAGGTCTATCCTGTGGGCACCAGACCGATGTGGGTGATGATCCTCCGGCTGGAGTAGGCGAGAAGGAGGCCCTATGGCAGCACCAATGCCCTCTATGCAGGGCAAAATCTGCCTGGTCACTGGCGCCACCTCAGGTATTGGTCTTGTGACGGCTCAGGCTTTAGCACAGCGGGGAGCCACGGTCGTGCTTGTCGGTCGCAACCCGGAGCGCACGGCCACCGCTGTGAGTCGCATCCAACAGGAAACGGGTAGTCCGCACGTCGAATGCCTCATGGCCGATCTGTCAGCGCAGGCCCAGGTGCGCCAACTGGCGGGAGAGTTTCAGCGGCGCTTTGCCCGTTTGGATGTCCTGCTGAACAATGCCGGTTCCTTTATCGCCAAGCGGAGTCTGAGCGTCGATGGTATTGAGATGACTCTGGCGCTGAATCACCTGGCGTATTTTCTCCTCACACATCTGCTCCTTGATACTCTCAAAGCTACCCCCGCTGCGCGCATTGTGAACGTCTCCTCAGATGCACACCGCAAGGCCCAGTTCGACTTTGCTGATCCGCAAGGGGTGCACCGCTATCGTGGCTGGCGTGCCTACTGTCAGTCAAAGCTCGCAAATCTCCTTTTTACCTATGAACTGGTACGGCGTCTCGCTGGCACAGGCATTACGGCCAATGCTGTGCACCCCGGCTTTGTGGCTACCGGCTTTGGCCATAATAATCGTGGCCTGATTGCCCTGGGCGTCTGGCTTGTCCAGTTCACAGCCCTCAGCCCGGAGCAGGGCGCTGAGACCCTCATTTATCTGGCGACCTCTTCTGAGGTGGCAGACGTCACCGGCACGTATTTCGTGAAGAAGCGTTCAGTAAAGTCTTCCGTGGCGTCGTATGATCAAGCTGCGGCCCAGCGTCTCTGGCGGCTCAGTGCAGAGCTGACAGGTCTGTCGTAGTGCGTGGCGGGCGGAGCGCGTATGTCCGAAGTATGCCTCTGTGTCCACGCTGCGTGTGTGATATACGTGCCAGAGCCTGGTATAGGCATTGGCTCAACTGTGGCCACGGCGCCAGGAGGTGTCTGGGTAGCGCCAGTGCACTGGCGGATCGTTATCAGTGCCTTTCGCACTGGTGCTGCATCTGCAAGGTTGGGTAAGATGGAGGGACGCCGCACGCATGTGCCTGCTACCCTTCGTATGCACAATGAGGAGCACACGTATGTCGCAGCCACGCAAGACACTGACGCAACATGCCGCAGAGATAGAGCAGTGGATAGCGCAGGGATGGCTGACCGGGCAAGAAACGTTTATTGCACTCCAGGACATGGCGACCATGACAGAGCTTATCTACCAGGAAGCCGCAGGATCTGCTGATGTCCAGGCGGAGATCTTCGGCATCAAAGGACGCTTTCAGGAGGTGTTAGCACCCCTGATGCTGCGTGGCTCACACCTCACTATTCTTGAGGCCCTCCATCCCATTCTGGAACAACATCCCGGCATGTGGCCAGGGATGGCACTATATTGGCTGAGACGCCAATCTGCCTAAGATGCCAACAGCGTCGGCGGTGTAGGCGTTACAGTACAAGTGCCTCTGCGGGAAGCTCCATTGTAGTACTACAGTTGTAGATAGGTCCATGGCAGACTTGCACGATCACCGTGCGAGGAGACCGTGATACCCAAGGCGGATAGTGCGAGCGAGGCCGCCGTGGCTCACGCCCGGCCGTGGGCCAACGGGCTGGACGCCGGGGCGCCTCGGCTGGGGCGCAGGCGCCGCGCGCCGTCCGCCAGGGGTGCAGGGGGCACCCAAGCTGGGGCACAGGTGCAGCAGGCTACTGCAGCGCCTCCCAGATGCGCTCCTGGCTGGAGAAACGGGCGAGCAGTGACGTGCTCGCCGTCTTGGCACCGTACCAGGTCGGGTGCGCAGGGGCGTGGCGCTGGGGGGCGGCCATTGCCGGGCGTCTACTGCCAGTGGCTTGGCCGCTGGTGCGTGCCGGGACGCAGGCCTCCGCCCAGGAGCGCACTGGAGGTATCCAAGCTACCTCTGGAAGGACGTTGTAGCACGGCCTCAACTGATCTGGCAGGACTTTCTAGGCCGAGGTGAAGAGAGCGTAATGGCATACCTAGAGTCGCTTGCGTCGCAGAAGGACGAAAGAACCGCCGAGCCACCTCAGAATTCGGTTCAGTAGACACTTTGCACTAGTCCTGTGGTGCACCCAAAGCCCACGCAGACCGCTGCAGGTCTTGTGTAACACATATTTGGCGAGTCCATTGCATCCCTAATATTCCTGATTATCAGGTCTTCGGGTAGTCCTGGAGAAGAGTAACGTGGAAACACTGGCGTCATGGCCAATCCTCGTCACGATTTCCTAGACATATATGGCGGGTTAAGCCGACCTTAT
>AR_comb_assmDRAFT_10759578_pt1 | contig 11391 bp, 14 predicted proteins | sample ArasoioldDNA_FD_10543 | JGI IMG/M metagenome (IMG submission 10543) | reverse complement strand
GGTACAATTCAATGAGACACTCTCACTTTTACTTTCCATGAATTTTTTATACTTAATCATTATCGGTAGAATTATTTTTTCCCTTGTATCACTGAACCATTCAACAGAATCTAACTTTACATTTTTTCTTTTTTTGTTTTCTATCCTTTGTCGTTTCAGTTTTTTCTCTAGGTTATGAATCAGTGGACCTAGTTCATCTTCTAAACCTTTCAATTCTAAGGAATATTAGATTATCTAATATTATAGTATTTCAACACAAGCAAAATGCATTTAAAATATTATATTTCGACTCTTTTTCTTCCATCATCGGTTAGGTAAATATTTGTCCTTCCTAGTTTTTTTATATAACCCTCAGAAGTCAATTCGTCAACCAGATTATCCATTAGTACATCTATAATTCCGATTTCTTTTCCAATCTCCTCTCTATCAATATTTTCTATCCCATTATTTACCGTCTTTTCATAGAGTTTCCGAAGAAACTTATCTCCTATTCTTTCTTCAGACATAATAGAATATTGACTTAATGATGCTTATACCTTTAGAGTTTACCAAGATAAAATCTATTAAATTAAATGGTGTGCCTGCTGTTCTAAAGCCCATCAGTTCTAATTATAGTTTTAAACCTTATATCAAACAAAATAATATTTGGTGTAATGGGAAAATTTCATACGGGCCAATCCGCACCTTCTACAGGCACGTACCATTTTGCTGGACATATGGAAAATAGCGCATGTCAACCCACAGAAAACGAAAAAAGAATACCAATAACTGCTGGAGAAACTTTTCCACCTTGCAGACACTGCAAAACTGGTGCATTTTGGGAAATCAGACTATAAACGTCAAGACAAATCATGTGTGTTGAATTTGTTTCTATCGGCTAGAATCATACCATGCTCTCCTCCCCCATTTAGTGATTTAGATATTAAATTGAATAATTCATGATAATAAATTATGGGTCGAACTATTCCTTCGTATAGACCTGCATCAGAAAGAGAAAGAAGACAGTGGAAAATATTTAGACAAGAATTGGATAAAAGCGAAAGAAAGATGTTTGATGAAATGATGTCTTATTCGCGCCTGTATAATGCTGCTGGAGTGATTGCTTGCAAGCCTGTCTTAATACAACCAATACTAATTTCTATAATATTTGAACATTATAAGCAACTAGAGTTATTAAGAAAATCCATTGGAGACGAAGAGTAAATTTTTTCTTGAATCAGTTTGTACAATACCTAAAAAAGGGATGATTTAAACCGGGTCGCTTGAACTTCCCTGATTCTTATCTCTCTTGACCGCAGTCGGTTCATGTTTTGCTATGTCCTCTGGATTCATTGGATCCTTTCCGCCCACTTCATTATCTCTATTTTCCCTCTCATCATCTGACCCAGATATGTATCAGAATCTGTAACTTTCTTCGCGGCCTGTTTAACCTTATCTTTCACTTCTTCGACTGTATCTTCTACGGTATCTTTCACTTCTTCGACTGTATCTCCAATGATAAATAAGATATAATAAATTATTTAACACTTCGACATCCGATTTAAGGAATGGTTAGAATGTAATCCAGTTCGTGGAGGCTTGGGTCTGTAAGATTTTTTGGATCTTCCAAATCTAACGTTTGCCATTTTGATTTTATTCTAAGCAAAATTTCCGTTCTTGTCTTTCAAGGCCTCTTCTTTAATTTGGTTGAGACTTTTCCTCGAATCTATGGAATTCTTGTGGTAGTTCTAGTAGTGAGGTTAGATCAAGTTTGTAATGACCCAGGAATTTTTCTAGACAGAACTTATATAATTCTCTCGTAGATTCAGAATGCAGTGTGTTTATGAAATTAAAGTATGCTTTGCTTTGTTCATCCAACACTTGCATACTCTTTTGCTTGGAACTGCATTTTTAGAACTAATATTTTTGATTAAATCATATTTACGGATGAGTTAACTAGAATTAAAGCCGAACCTTTTATAGAATTTTTTAGACATATTAGATGACCAGTTGCTTCAGACAAAATATGTTAAACTAATTCTATTATCCCTATTACCTATATTTACCATTATTTTTATGGAACATTCTCATGCTAAATTAGAAAATTATGAAATTGCAATTGTATATCCCGCTAACAACAGTTACGTTCAGGCTGGTAATCTGACTATGACGGGAACAGCATCATATAATTCTAGTCAACACTGTGATGTTTACGCTTTATGGAATGATAAGTCATCCATTCCACATGCAGCGAAGGCGACAAACGGCGATAATTATTCCATGTGGAATTTCAATTATGATTCTTCATTTCATGAAATAACCGAAGGTCCAAACAAACTCACGGCGATGTTGTCCTGTCTAAATTCACCAGATGAAAACATGACGTCTCAATATTCAATAAATGTTCATGGCGTTACAAAGTCGAAAACATATTCTCCTGCCATAAGCTCAGGTTTACCCGATGCAGATCCAAACATGAAATCAAATGAACAAGAAAAGAATGGCGATGTATTCTCAACTAATAATTTCGATTTTGCTATTCCAACAATCAATGAAAATAATTCAAAGTTTCAAGTTACCAATTCAGACGAATTCAGAGGAGTTTACAGAGCAGATAACAATAGAACATTTAATCCCAATGACACTCTAATGAACGGTGGCGTACCACCCTCGATCCTTGAAATAGAATCAAATCAAAATTCTCTTGGACTTTTGTCAAGATCCAACGATACTGGATTATCTGCAGACGCAGGGAAAGATCAAACAGTCTATGAGGATTCACCTGTCACACTTAATGGCAGTTTGAGTCTGAGTAATGATAGTGTTATCTTGTCTTACTCGTGGAAACAAATTCCCAATCCCAATATTACGATAGGTAGTGCAAATACTATGATATGGTCATTTATCTCTCCTACTGTTTCGACCGACACTACGTTTACATTTGAACTTACTGTCACTGATAGTAAGGGAAAAATTTCTACAGATGATGTAGATATTATTGTTAGAGATAGAGGCAATATTATAAACGAGCAAAACAAGACCAATCAGATTGCGGATAATGGACAAAATATTAGTAATAATAATGATCATAAACAGAGAAAGATTGTAATTCAAACTTTGATTGATAAAAATCATGTTGCCAAAGGAGAGGAACAACAGATAAGGATAGATCTTTTTGACGCCGACTCAGATGATAAGATAAAAAATGCAACAATAAGTGGACAAATTTTAGATTCATCAAAAAAGATTATAAAGAAATTTACAATGAAAAATGACACAGGAAACTTGACTTTAGATATACCAGAAAATGCAAAAGTAGGAATTTTTGTAGTGAAAGTTAATGGCAGCGCACCCGGTTACATCACCTCAAATATGGAGACAAACTTTAAGGTTGAAAAGTAAGAAAGATAGATTCTAAAAAAAATAATACTTGAGGGATAAACATCATTTTCAAAGCATACATAATAAAATAGATATATGATACTTTAATATATTCAGATACTGTGTAGGTGAAATACTCCCCATAGTAACAGTATTTATAGTAACGTAAATTGAAGTTTAACGGATTGGGCTATTGTCATGTTTGTAAGCGTACCCAATGCTTGCATTTATGAATTCTTGAAACTACGAATCTTATCTATGGCGTCGCCGCTCAGTTTTAGAGTATATGCAGAGGAGTCATCATCAGAATAGTGAGATAATTCGTCTAGAAACTTGGTCTTGTCTTTCCCTCTCTCATAAAGACCTCCTGACTCTTTAACACATAATGGGAATTTTTGCATTTTAAGACCATTTGAATTCAAATAATTTATGAAACGTCGATATCCTTCGACATCATACCAATCAATCTCTCTTTCTTCACAGTAGGCTATCCACACATCAATAGTATTTTGAAAGAATGCCCTATCTCTTAATTGTTCAAGCAACATGTTTTACACTTTCTTAATATGAATCAAATTAAATATATATTTAGGTTGATAATTGGCTTTAAAAAATTATAGGAGAATGCAACATGTATTCGACTGTAATGAAAGCGATAATCGTATGAATCGTAGTAATAGTCGGAATCTCCGGGTTACACAACAAATTGGAAAATTAGTTCACTGGTGGGTGTTGGTGGAGTTGACAATAGGACGACCCACCAGTGTTGATGGTGTTAAAAGATTAACCATAAATTTATTCATCTTGATATAAGAACGTGCCTTAACTAAGTTACACGTATTGTATGCCGGTTTGGAAAGATTTCCGTGATGGGCTAATAAATTCTTAGAATTTATCGCCAAGCCCTAGATCTCATCAGCCATGCATCTTTGATTTTTAGTTCTAATCCAAAATTTCTATTCTCCGTTCAATTTCCAAATCGATTTTGGCATGTCGTAAAATATGTCAAAGGTAGTATCCAGTTTCAACATCCAGCCTGTTTCCATTACGATCGTACGCCCCTATATTTTGAGCATCATACGGAAAACAAATTATTATTGAAACAAGACCGAAAAAATGATTCAAGTCTTCTAAGGATGGCTTGTTCGATCCGCTAGGATGTGAATGAATCGTTCCAATATATGATAAATCGAATGGAAGTTCATAGACAGGAAAACCCGAATAATATGGTCCATGAGTTGAAAAGGGTGGAATAATTAAGCCTGTTACATTGATAACATGTTTATCTTTCTTACCCTGCAAAATCAATATTCCCTCGTTGGGATGCCATGACTTTGCATAAGTAATGATACTGTCTGTAATGTGTTTTGTCAAAACGACTTTTCTTTTTACTTCAGCTAGTTCTTTTTTTCTTTTAAAAAACACAGTAATTAACACCATATTCCCAGTATTAAAATTAACTATTGGGCATACTTCTCGTATTTAGAGGGTCTATTGAAAAGGTGGAAAATAAAGGATCTTTCGCAAAAGAACATTGGACATGGAAATGAGATCATTTATCCCTAATGAAGATAGAAATACTATATATCAATAATCAAACGAATATCATCTATTTTTATCTAATACTGTGTTTTAACTCTGATAAAATATTGTATAGGTGATCCTTAATGCAGTAACATGTGTATAGTAATATTATAGCTGCGACAATACGTTTAGAAGAAATATTATTTGAATTCAATTTGTCGTAATACTAAATAACTATGAATTTCTGTTAGACCATGATGAAATCGCGGAGCACTAAAATGCAGCAATATCTATAAGTAGATTTTTATTCGAAATCACTTTGTATCCCTGATGTTAGAAACATATAATAAATAATTATTACATGTAAGCTTGGATGAAGTATATTAAAAAGCATTATTGCCGATTACCTTATGCCCAACGACATCAGAACATTCCTGGCATGCCAGAAAGCGACATATTCAGAACAAACGCTGCAAGCTTTGAAGATGCTAGAAAGAGTAATTATTTTCCTTGAGGATCTGACTCCAACTCTACTTTATAATTAGAATCTTACAGTTATTATATGGACACCATTTATCAAACCATGGATAATACTACAAAAGTTATTCTCGAGAGGCACAAAAAGAGGATTAGACAAATTGATAATCGTTAAAAATCTTGTCAAGAAGTATGGAGATTTCTATGCGTTAAATGGATTAAGTTTTGAGGTCAATGAAAATGAAATATTTGGACTGTTGGGTCCCAATGGTGCAGGCAAGACTACCCTCATACATATATTAGCGACACTGCTGAAACCAACAACAGGAGGGGCAGTAGTCAATGGATATGATGTGCTGCATAATGCCACTAAAGTGCGGAAAAGTATAGGAGTTGTCTTTCAAGCTCCAAGTAGTGATGATATCCTTACAGGATATGAAAATCTTAAGATTCACGCGCTACTCTACGGTATACCACGTGGGACTAGGGAGAAAAGAATTTCAGAGGTGTTAAAACTAGTGGGGTTGGAAGGTAGAAAAAACGACCAGGTAAAGAAATATTCTGGAGGCATGAGAAGAAGATTAGAAATAGCACGAGGACTCTTACATCACCCAAAAGTTCTTTTTTTAGATGAACCCACCCTCGGATTAGACCCTCAAAGTAGGGAAAGCATGTGGACATATATCAAAGAAATAGTAACAGAAGAAAAAGTAACAATCATTTTAACCACACATTACATGGAAGAGGCAGATTTGCTTTGTGATAGAATTGGTTTTATTAGCAATGGAAAAATAATAGCCCTGAACTCACCGACGAATTTAAAACAGGAAATGGGCGGGGATATTGTAAAAATAAACTTTATTGGTGATATTCCTTCCACCGAAACTTTTACACGTTTCGATTTTGTTCACAAAGTAGAACTTGAGAAAAACACTGCGATTGTCTACATGGATGAGGTAAATTCAAACATGCACAGCCTGATAAAAGACTTGAAAGGAGTTCGAACGATAGAATATAAGAAACCAACTTTAAATGACGTATTCTTGAGACTTTCTGGCGGTTCTTTATCCGGAGATAGTCCAGAAGGGGGATTTATGCAAAGATATGCTCAGTACAAGAAATCGTGAACTAAAAATAATATTGGGACAGCTATATGCTTTATGGCTTAGAGAATTTAAGGTATTCCTACGTGAAAGGAGTAGACTTGTCGCTTCCACTTTCACTCCTTTGTTATGGCTATTTGTTATTGGATCTGGTTTGGGATCAACGAACCTTCAAATAGGAACAGATTATCAAAAATTTATCTTCCCTGGTATCATCTGCATGTCCGTCATCTTTACTTCTGTTTTTTTTGGTTCGTACATAATCTGGGATAGGAAATTTGATTTTCTAAAAAGTGTAATGGTAGCGCCATCAAGTAGAACTACAGTATTCATTGGAAAAACTCTCGGCGGAATGACGACTTCGCTTCTTCAGGTGGCTATCATATTGGTAATTGGAGTTCCTTTAGGAATTAATTATGACGCACTTTCATTACTTCAAATAATATCAATTGCATTGATACTCTCATTTGGTTTGACATCATTGGGTCTAACTTTCGGGAGTTATATTGAGAGCCTAGAAGGATTTCAATTAATTGTTAGCTTTGTTGTATTTCCTTTATTCTTCCTCAGCGGTGCATTGTATCCAATAGATAACTTGCCTGCATGGCTTAGTTTCATAACTCTTATAGATCCAGCGACCTATTCCGTAGATGCTATTAGGAATAGTATCTTACATTTAGGAACGTACTCTTTTGAATTAGATCTGCAATTACTGCTACTGTTTACACTACTCATTACTCTAATTGGGATCTTTTCTTTTAAGAGAATGAAGGCCGTGTAATTGTAGAAATTACGATCGTTCATTTTTTTACATTTGTATTTTTTCAAAGCGAAAGGACTCTGCAAATCGGTTTAATAAAATCAAATTAAGACAAGTCGTATCGAGCTGCAATAGATTTAATATTGTTAAATTTCTTCATCCAGATCTTCAAATGCTCTTGCTTTTGAAATTTCATGCAGTCGCATTGTTAATGTTCTTTCAAATTCTTTTTTGCCTAGAATCCCTTTACTGTCCAAAATCTCTATCAATGTTTCTAACTTTATAACAAACTCGTCTTCTGATGACAGTTCTTTACCAGTAATTTTTCTCTTATCAGAACGTTTCTTATTCATCCCAATCGATAATATGATGACGTCATATTAGAATAATTTCGTATAATTTGTCCCTGACTCTTAGCTAGGCCTTAGCTAGGCCCATCTCATAGCTAGATTCAGCTCTTAGCTAGGCCCATTCGCCTTATCGTGGAGCCAAAAACTTTGATTGGTGAATGGAGGCTTACCAGATTAATTTTATCCATACTCTACGTAATACTTGTATCTTTTTTCGACTTCTTTATTTTTGCCGGATAAAACAAAAGTGGTATGGTTTTGTACACCTTTTTTGATAAAATTTAAGATATCATTGGAATTTGGGTCGCTTTGAAATCCAGATGACAGAGCAGACTCAAACAAGTTCATAAATTCTGCTACTTTCGTTCTGTATTCATCAAGTGTTGGTCTCTTGTCACCAGTTACTTTAAACCAGGTTGTTGCACTTGGAGACGCGAATGTACGTACAAGCTCTTCAAGTACTCTTTCCATTTCAAAAAAATCCATACTAAATATCCCCTTTGTACTATTTGACTAACCAGCCGTATAAGATTATAGAGTCATATAAAAACAAAATCAAATGATTATTCTCTGATAAGAATAAATTTGTGCGAAGGCTAGGGTACTCTGTATTTTGAACTATACGAAGGAAGAATTATCATCGCACAGTTTGCTTTGGATTTATTTTCTCGTCTCCATAGGCGTGGCCCTTCAAGTGGGCGCCGCAAATTGGGATATTATTTGGCATGGCGTTGTAAATGTAGAATCTTTCTTTACTCCACCACATACAGTATTGTACTCTGGTGTTGGTTTATCTTTAGTATCCACTTTTGCAGGGATAATATTTTCAATAAAACATGGTAATCACTCAACTGGATCAATTTTTTCGATCCACCACAGAATTCCTACTCCATTAAAGCTAATTATCTTGGGATCTCTGGTTGAAGTATTCTCAGGTCAATTTGATAATTGGTGGCACTCTAATTTTGGATTTGACGGCCTCCTTAGTCCGCCACATTTAATGCTGATTAGTGGAATGTTGCTTTCGATAATTGGTGCACTGATAGGCACACATTTGTCTGACTCTAAAACCAAATTCAGGTTAGCTTCTGAATTGATCACATTTGGAATTCTTTGGATGGTCCTAGTCAATTTTGTTTTCATGTTCACGCTTCCCTTTTCTGAAGGTCAATACTTTGATTTTAATCCCTCTCCTACAATAGCGTTGGTCCTGGGATCAACCTTGCCTGCTGTATTCACGGCCATTATTTTCTATTCAGTGCAGGGCATTTCCTTTCCTTTTCGAATGACTGTTGTAGCCGCAACCTTAATGACGTTACAGTCATCTTCTACAATTATTTCCAATGTTTACTTTACAGGTCTATTTCCTCTTTATCTTCTAAACATACTAGTTCCCTTGTTATTAGACATCATTGCAACTTATACCAAAAATAATAACAAAGTACTCGCCGTTCGCCCATCTAAAGACTTCTTACGTATAGTCTTTTCAATTGCCATTTCTTTTTCCTTCATCACTTTGTATTTCCCATGGTCGGTGAATATGTTCAAAGCCTACTTTGGAATTGATCTAATTACATTTGAAAGCGTAACGATTTTTGATCAGCTTTTCTGGAAATTCATTATACCAATTTTGATGCCGGTATCATTTGTCTCGGCTTACGCGGGAATATTGATTTGGAAGAAGTTTTATAGATGGCGCAGGCTTACCAACGTCTTTAAACTCGTTGTTAGATAATTTGGCACCTTTCTCAACATTCAACCCATTCCACATTAAATTGTCTGTCTTGTCTCACATATCCACAACATACTTATCAATCTGATCGTAAAAAGCAAAAATATATTTTCGTAGGAAAGACCAGAGAAATATCTAACAATAACGGAGTTAAATTCCTAAAAGATTAGGAGAAAGCGTCGATAATTAGAATGTCTAAAATTGTAGTATTTCATAAAGATCAAAAAAATAATACGTTAAAGTGCAATGCGTAGATAAAAATGAGTTTCTAAATAGTTAACCTTAATAATCTTGTTTCATCAATTACTATATTAAAGCATGGAAAATAGAGATTTTCTTACCCAAAGCATAATGTGGATTGTCATTTCGATAGGCATAAGCATAACAGTAGCAATGTTTATTCCATTTCCATATTCTTGGATTGTTATTATAGGAATATTTCTTTCGTGGAATTACTGGCGATTTAGAAAGATGAATAAAATGGGCTCAGGAGTGGGAATGTTTGGCTCTCTGTCATCTCCTTTTTCGGGTAACTCGGTAAATTACTACTGTATGAGCTGTGGCACAAAGCATAGAGAAGCTGCATGTCCGCGTTGCGGCTCTAAGATGAAGAGAGTCGGCTAATTACAAATTTTTTGTTATCCAGATTATGTCCATATCGTGAATCAGGTATCTTGTAGATAGATTTTGTAACTGAAAACTAGTTAAAGAAATTCGCTTATTCTGCACTGCTGTAAAGAAACGGGGCATCCTTGTTTCATTCTAGAGATTTGTGCAATTAGATTCTCAAAACCAAATTCAATATTCCTATTCAAAATCTCATATTTGAGGTTGCTCATCACTTTATCGGTATAGCGTTCATCTGCAGTTAGATTATTTTCATGTAGAATGGGTTCCTGAAAACCAAATATTTGCTTGTACTCTTTAATCGCCCATGATAAATCAATTAGTTCTAAAACTTCTCTAATTCTAGACCAAATATCATATCTCAGGCGAAGGACCGATCCAGATATATTTCCTAGGCCTGATTGCTGACATTTGTTGACAATATTCCTAATTTGTTTCTCGCCATCGGTAATGAATGGAATTATGGGATCAATATTGACACAACACTTAATCCCAAACTTAACAAACTTATTTATCGTCTCAAAAATTCTTGAGGCTGGAGGTGTTCCTGGTTCTATGATGCGTCTTAATTTTTCATCTACAGTTGTTATAGACCAAACTATGAAACAATCATCAGAGTATTTACTAAACAGGTCGAGGTCTCTTTCGATCAATGATGATTTTGTGAAAATGTAAAATGGAATATGGTACTGTTGCAATACCTGGATACATTTCCTTGTGATACCAAACCTCGCCTCTGCAGATTGATAGGCGTCTGTTGCTGACGATATCATGACAGGTAACATTGAAGTATTTTTCCATCTGTTCAATTCAGATTCCAGAATTTCAGCGGCATTTATTTTACCATAAATCTTGTCATAAAAATTTGGCGACCATTTGTACGTTGCGTAGCAATATCCGCACCTGTGCTGACATCCTTGATACGGGTTTATTGTTAACCCTAGATGTGACCCAACCTTGAAATGATGAATTATTGATTTTGAATATTTTCTTTCAATTGTAGGTGCCTTGTTAGAATACCACAACAGTACTTTCAGTGAAGTAGAGTAAATTAGTATTGAATTACCTGTGGACGAGGGAGAGGGGTATATAGGAGTTTAAGACTCATCCAATCTTCTAATTAGTGGATTTTCAGATTTATTTACTATTGATTGAATGAAATTAAAAACAGGTTTTACATCAGAGAGATGACCGCTTATTTCAAATCTTATGCCGCCCTGTATTCGAATTTTAGAAGTTTTGAAGAATATCCCTTCTTCATTGTATTCTATACCATAAATGCTCTCGAGTCTTTCACTTATTACATCTGGCGATTTAAAAAAACGTCCTCTTTCTGAATATAGTAGTATTCTTAGATTTGTGACGATGATATGGTATTTCTTTTCTGTACATTTGAGCTTCGTCTTACTTCTGAACATTATGTTCTCTTGAGGGAGTAATATTTCTTTAAGTGCCAAG
>AR_comb_assmDRAFT_10016965_pt1 | contig 11391 bp, 8 predicted proteins | sample ArasoioldDNA_FD_10543 | JGI IMG/M metagenome (IMG submission 10543) | reverse complement strand
CTGCTGACGACGGTGGGCCTGCCCTCGGGACACGCTTTAAAGCCGCCGATCTCGTTGGGGGGATCTCCGCCCCCTCTGCGGCCCGTCGAACGCCAGCATAGCACCACCATCGTGCGGAGCAATATTGCCGACGATGTGTTGATGGCTCCTCGCTCTATTCCGAGGACAGTAAGGAACATCAATGAGACGGAGCCACCCCCGCAGGTTAGCTACAACACTGATCCCGGAGTTGACGGAGCGACCGGTGGTGCGAGGGATGGCATCTGGAAAGCGCTCAATGACTCGTTGAATCGCCCCGTGCCCACGCCGGTAGCGCCGCCTCCGACGATCAAGCGTGAGTTTCGCACGTCGAGCATCTTGCAGGGCAGTCTGATTCGGAGAGTGGAACCGAAATATCCGCCGTTCGCGATCAGCGCGCGCATTCAGGGACCGGTGGTGCTGGCGGCAGTAATTAGTAAGGCGGGAACGATCGATAATTTGAGGCTAGTCTCGGGGCATCCGATGCTGGCGGGCGCGGCCATTGACGCTGTGAGCCAGTGGCGTTACCGGCCTTACATTCTGAACGGCGACGTCATCGAGGTCGAGACGCAGATCACGGTGAACTTTGTGCTGGGTGGACGGTAGCGATTCTGTTGTCATCCTGCTGCAGCCTTTGGCGGCGAAGAACCTGTGCAAGACCACAGCAACGATGCTGTCGGGGCATTGCATAGGTCCTTCGCGGCAAGGAGCGCCGGTCAGGATGACAAGCCGTTTTTGGGGAGGCGATAGCGGGAGTAGCCCCAGCGTAACCTCGGCGCGGGTGGCGCTGCCGCTATAATCGCGAGAGTGGCAACCACTGCAGAAATCCTGAGCCGCGTGGCGACGCGTCCGACATGGGCTGACGTTTCGCTGTCAACTCTGAGGCAAAACTTCCGAACAGTGCAGAAGCACGTGGGCGCGGCGGTGACCGTGTGTGCGGTCGTCAAGGCCGATGCCTATGGGCATGGCGCGGTGGAGTGCTCGAAGGCCCTCGAGGCCGAAGGCGCAAGATGGCTGGGAGTAACCTCGCTGGATGAGGCGATTCCGCTGCGGGACGCTGAAGTGCGGGCAAACATTCTGCTGATGACCGGATTCTGGCGCGGGGAAGAGGCCGAGATCGTTCGGCTGCGCCTCACGCCGACGGTATGGGAGCCGTGGCAGATCGAGTCGCTGGACAAGGCGGCGGCAGGACTTGGAGTGACGCAGCATCCCGTGCATCTGAAGGTCGATACCGGGATGGGTCGTTTGGGCGTTGGGGTCGATCAACTTCCTGTCGTGCTCAATGTGTTGCGTTCGGCGAAGCATCTCATGTTAGAGGGCTTTTCAACGCACCTCGCGTCGTCGGAAATCATGGATGCGCCATCGGTGGGTGAGCAGGAACGCAGTTTCGAAACGGCGCGACGCATGGTGCGCGAAGCTGGTCTCGAACCTAAGTTCGTGCACGTCGCCAACACAGGCGCGGTGATCTCGCGGCGCGAAACTTGGAACACCATGGTGCGTCCGGGAGTTGCGCTATACGGGTACTACTTGCCGTTTCAGCGGGCGGGCCGCGAGGTGAGCGGCGGTACCCTGCGGTTGCCGGTGAAGCCGATTCTCACGTGGAAGACGCGGATTCTGTCACTACGGAACTTCGGAGCGAGTCAGGCTCTGGGATATAACGGAACCTATGTCACCAGGGCGCCGGCGCACGTGGCAGTGCTTCCGGTGGGATACGCCGATGGATTCAACCGGCAACTCTCGAATCGAGGGCGCGTGATCTTGCGTGAGCACTATGCGCCGATTCTGGGCAGCATTTCGATGGATTTGACTCTGGTCGATGTGACCGGCATTCCCGGCGTGTCGGTCGGCGATGAGGTCATTTTGCTGGGAAACTGTGATGGGCTGAGTGTTGATGCGCTGGAACACGCCCGGCTGGCGAACAGTTCGCCGTACGAAATCCTCTGCAACATTTCGAAGCGCGTGCCGCGACGGTATGTGAGCTAACGCCTACGTTCTCCGCTCTCTGGCTTCCATGTATTTTCGCAGGACGGCGTTGATCGTCGTCTGGTATCCGCGTCCCTGTTTCCGGAAGAATTTCAGCACATCAGGGTCCAGGCGGAGTGTGATCTGCTGTTTGGTCTCGTTTTCCGCTCGCCACTCAGCGGCCAAATGCCAAGTGCTAGCTGCCAATTGCTGCCGTTGGCTGCGCTTCAGCCGGAAGAAGCGCCTCACGCTTGCTAGACTAAACAGTTCCTTATGCCCTCGCGCTATGCACAGTGGATGTATGACTGGGAGCACCGGCTAACGTCGGTGGACAACAATCGAGTGGTGCGTCCGCTGGACTGGGGAGCGGAGTGGGCGCGGGACTGGCCGTGCCGCAATGGGCGTCCCCCCGGGCAGCCGGTCCAGAATCCCGAAAAATTCTTTCTGGAATATAGCCGTCGCATCGTCGCTGCGAGCGATGAATTTTATTCGTACGCGAAGCCGCGCGACTTCCGCCTTGAGCAGCGCGAGGTGCAAGTTTTCTCGACGCGAGAAGTGCCTGATCTGAAACTTGAAGCCAAAGTAAAGGGAACATGTGGGGAATTCCTGAGATTCACTTCTCCAGTGAGCACGCCGTATCCCGAAAACAATCTGGCGAACGCACGTTGGTTTCCGGCGCGCGGACGGCGAGCGGTGGTGCTGCTGCCGCACTGGAACTCGGACGCGATCGCGTACGTCGGCCTCTGCCGCGTACTCAACTTGCTGGGCATTGCCGTTCTGCGGCTAAGCATGCCGTATCACGACATCCGCATGCCTGCCGAAATCAGGCGTGCGGACTATGCCGTTTCAGCCAATATCGGCCGCACGCTCGACGCCACGCGGCAAGGCGTCATCGATATTCGTTGCTGCCTCGACTGGCTCGAACAGCAAGGCTACCCGAATCTCGGCATTGTGGGCACGAGCCTGGGGTCGTGCTACGCGTTCATTGCGGCGGCGCATGATCCACGGATTCGGGTGGCGGCTTTTAATCATGCGTCTACATATTTCGCAGACGTTGTCTGGCATGGGCAGTCGACGCGGCACATTCGGCAAGGGATTGAAGAGCAGATTGATCTCGAGGAACTGCGCAAGGTCTGGCTGGCGATCAGTCCCATGTCGTATTTCGAGCAGTTCACGCGCTGGCCGAAGAAGTCGCTGATCGTTTACGCGGCATATGATCTGACGTTTCTGCCAGAATTCTCGCGGCAAGTAGTGGAGGAGTTTGCGCGGCATGGACTGGATTACAAGGTGGCTGTGCTGCCGTGCGGGCACTACACGACCGGCGAGACGCCTTACAAGTACATGGATGGGTGGCAGTTGGTCTCGTTCTTGCGGACGGCATTTTGAAAGGCATTCACCACAAAGGACACTAAGGAACACGAAGGAAACAGTACTGATTTTGCTTCGTGCGAGTTGGTTTCCACCCGGGTTTAGAATGGCTGCTGGAGTTCCGGACCGACCTCTAGGAAAACGATATGAAAACTTCGAAGATGTACCGTCCGCTGTACGAAGCTGATCCGCAGATTGCCGCGGCCATCGATAACGAAACGCGGCGCCAGCACGAAGGGCTTGAGCTGATTGCTTCGGAGAACTTTGTCAGTGAAGCCGTCCTCGAGGCCGCCGGATCGGTGTTCACGAACAAATATGCCGAAGGATATCCGGGAAAGCGCTATTACGGCGGCTGCGAGTTCACTGACGTTGTCGAGAACTTAGCGCGCGACCGGGCGAAGCAACTTTTCGGCGCTGAGCACGCCAACGTGCAGCCGCATGCGGGGTCGCAGGCCAACATGGAAGCGTACGCCGCCGTGCTGCAAGCGGGCGATACGATACTCGGGCTGAACTTGGCGCATGGCGGGCATCTCACGCACGGGCATCATCTCAATTTTTCCGGCAAGACCTACAAGATCATTCCTTATGGTGTGACCAAAGAGAGTGAGACGATCGACTACGATGAGCTGGAGAAGCTCGCCGAGAAAGAACGCCCGAAGCTGATCATCGGCGGCGGCAGCGCGTATCCGCGAATCATCGATTTTGTCCGGATGCGGCAGATCGCGGACAAAGTCGGCGCGCTCTACCTGGTCGACATGGCGCATTTCGCCGGGCTGGTCGCGGGAGGCGCGCATCCGTCGCCCGTACCGCATGCGCACATCGTCACTTCGACGACCCACAAGACATTGCGCGGGCCGCGGTCAGGGATGATCTTGTCCAAAGCCGAATTCGCTCAGGCTATCGACAAAGTTGTATTCCCCGGCATGCAGGGCGGGCCGCTGGTACACATCATCGCAGCCAAGGCAGTGTGCTTCCAGGAAGCGATGCAGCCTGAGTTCCGCGATTACGCGCGGCAGATCGTGGCCAACGCGAAAGTGCTGGCGCAGACTCTGGCGGATGAAGGCTTCCGCATTATTTCGGGCGGAACCGATACTCACCTTATGCTGGTCGATGTCTTTTCGAAGGGCATGCTTGGAAGCGAGGCGGAGAAGGCACTGGGCGAGGCGGGGATCACCGTGAACAAGAATGCGATTCCGTTTGATACGAATCCGCCGCTGAAGCCGAGCGGAATCCGCATTGGCACTCCGGCCCTGACCACGCGGGGTATGAAGGAACCTGAGATGCGGCAGATTGGGCACTGGATCGCCGAGGCGCTGCTGCACCGTACCGATGCATCTGTGCTGGGCAAAGTGCGCCAGCAGGTGCTCGATCTGTGCGAGGCATTCCCGCTCTATGCGGAACGGCGCGCCAAGGCGCAGGCAGAAGTGAGGGCGTAGTTATCGCGCTCGGAGGGAACACGTTCAGATGAAAGCCGCGGCCAGCGTGTCGACCTACATCGGCGATGTTCCTGCGGCACAGCGAGCAGCAATCAAGAAATTGCGGGTCCTCTGTAAACAAAACCTCAAAGGGTACGAGGAATGTATCGAATACGGCGTCCCAAGCTACAAGCGGAAAGGCGTTCTCGAAGTCTCATTTGCAAGCCGCAAAAGATACGTTGCCCTGTACGTGCTAAAGAAAGATGTTTTGAACGAGTTTCGAGCTAAGGTTTCCGCCTCAAGCATCGGGAGGGCGTGCATTCGTTTCGGCAATCCCGACAACATCAATTTCGAGGTAGTCGGGCAGTTGCTTCGCAGGAACGCAGACTCCAAGTCGAGTCCATGCGAGGATTGAGTTGCAGCCTTTTCCAAGCTAGCCGAACCACTTTCTCTGTGTTTAAATTCCATCGGTGAAGATCGCCATCGATATTCGGCGGATGACGGAGTTCGGTGTTGGCACATACATCCGCAATATTGTTCGGACGCTTTGTCGGCTCGATCAGGAGAACGAGTATTTTCTGATCGGGCCTCCCGCAAAGGTTCAGGAAATCGGGACGCTGCCGCCCAACTTCCACAACGTTTCGGCCACGGCGCCGGAGCATACGTTTCAGGGATATCGCGAATTCCGCACGGCCTTGAGGCGGCTGAATTGCGACTTGGTCCACATCCCCAACCTGTTTTCGGTTCCACGCCTTATGCCCTGCCCATACGTGATAACGGTGCACGACATGCTGGAGCACATGTCGCGGGCACAGCAGCAGACGGGCTTCTGGGGAACATGGCACCTGCAGATGATCAGGCAGGTGCTGCGCGGGGCGTCGCGGATTTTTGCGGTGTCGAAGTTCACACGCACTGAGATCGAGAAGTTGTTCGAGATTCCGTCGAGCCGGATCGAGGTAGTGTATAACGCCATCGACGAGCGTTTTCTGCACGGGCATGCCAGCGCGGCCGATCGCGAATTGATCGAGCAGCGGTATCAGGTGAACTATCCATTCCTGTTGTATGCCGGGCGAGTGAGTCCGCATAAGAACGTGGTGCGCATGATCGAGGCATTCTCGGCTCTAAAGACAGAACTGGAAAGGGATAAGGCTTATCCCGACCTGAAACTCATCATCATTGGGGACGATCTGTCGGGCAATCCGGACCTGCGCCGGACCGTAGTGCGAAGCGGGGTGCAGAACGACGTACGGTTTTTGGGCTTCATTCCGATCGAGGTGCTGCGGATTTTTTACGACTCGGCCAAGATTTTTGTATTTCCTTCACTCTATGAGGGATTCGGTCTGCCGCCACTGGAGGCCATGGCGCACGGAACGCCGGTGGTGACTTCGAACGCGACTTCGCTGCCGGAGGTGGTGGGGAATGCGGCGGTGCTGGTGAACCCTGAGAATGTATTTGAGATCATGCGGGCGCTGCATCGCGTCCTGATGGATCAGGCGCTGCGGGAGCGCATGAAGGAGCGCGGGTATAAGCAGGTCACGCGGTTCTCCTGGGAGAGTTCGGTGCGGCGCGTGTTGGATGGGTACCGCCAGGTTGCGTCCGACGGCAACCCTCAGACTAGTTCCCAGGCGGCGGACTAAGGGCGGAACTCATCAGGCGCAAGCTGGGAGATAGTGCCCCAGTACGGCCCTCGAGGACTGTCGACCGCGGGATTTTCTACTTCTCGTCAATCCCCACTTCTCGCAAAGGCGAGAAGCAGGGCACCCCATTCATTTTGCGTAGGAGACAGCGCCGTTGGCGCTACTTTACCAGCGGCTGGCCGGGGGACATGACCGAGAGTTTGTGCAGCTTCGCTGTGATGCGGCTGCGGTCGGCATCGGTTTTGGCGGCGGCAAGACGCTTGCGCAATTGAACAATCTTTTCTTTGCGGGTACGGCGCCGGCGAATCTCGGGCCGGCGGCTGGGTGCGGACATGCGGTGCTCCTGAATTGAATTTTGTAGTAGTTAACTGAATCTATGCGGCTCGTCTAGACACGTCTTTCATTCAATCTGATGGCGACCTAACTGTCAATCTCGGCTTCCCCCTTTTCCGACAACTCCCATACAAGCAGCGGCATCACACCTCCGCATTTTGTGAGCGGTTTTGTCTGAACCATCGGTGCCTGCTTTCTTGGGGAGAGCAAATTGCCGCTCAAATTTTTATCGGTGCTCCCCTATGCGCATTTCCGCTTTTTTCGGCCCGTTCTGCTCGATGGTCCTTCTGGTCGCTACGGGGGGGGTTGCACAGCTTGCCCTTCAGGCGCCGTCAGTGTCGTATGAGGGGCAGAAGGTCAGCGCGGTTTCATTAATCGCGAATCCGCATCGCGATTTACAGCCGCTGATCCCGCTGGTCCAGCAAAAGGCGGGCGAGCCTTATTCCCAGCAGAAGATTGACGCCTCCCGACAAGCTCTTCAGGATACGGGTCAATTCCAGAAAGTTCAGGTCAGCATTGTTCCGGAGGTGTCCGGGCTGCGCGTTAATTTCCTTTTGGAGCCTGCCTACTATTTGGGAGTGGTCACATTTCCCGGCGCGGAGAAAGTATTTTCGTACACTCGGCTGCTGCAGGCGGCGAACTTGTCGGATGAGGATCCCTACGACCCTTCGCGGATTCCAGTGGCCGAAGGTGCGCTGACAGATTTCCTGCATCGCAACGGATATTTTCAGTCATCTGTTCAGGCCGAGCCGGCAATCGATGACGACCATCAACTGGTGAGCGTCAGGTTCCTGATCGTGCCGGGGAAACAAGCTCGCATTTCATCCGTGGAGATCGAAGGACCGAGCGCCCCGGAAAGCGCGCGCCTGCTGCATACCGTGCATTCCCTGCGAGCGCGGCTCTCAGGCGGGTTATTGAAAGCGGGAAAACCGTACACAACGGAGCGCGTCAAGTCGGCGACCACCCTGTTGAAGAGAACGCTGACGAAGCAACATCGTTTGGCCAGCAGCATCAAGGAGAATCCTCCGAAGTACAACGCTAGTACAAATCGCGTGGATGTTTCTTTCGACGTGCAAGTGGGACCGGTGGTCACGATACGGACAGAGGGAGCGCGTCTCAGCCTGGTTCCGTGGCTTTCAGGGCGGCAGATGAAGAAGTTGATTCCCATCTATTCCGAGGGAACCATCGACCGCGAGCTGGTGCAAGAGGGCCAGCGGAATCTTACAGAGTTCTTCCAGAAGAAAGGCTTCCCTGACGTGACGGTGACGACGGACTTCCAGAAGAAGCCGGATGAGATCCTGCTGGTATACAAGATCGATCGCGGATCGAAGCACAAAGTCGCGCGAATTCTTTTCCACGGAAACTACGCGATTCCGGAAAAAGATCTGCTGGCGCAGGTCGCGGTCAAAAAGTCGCACATCTGGACGCACGGCAGTCTGAGCCAAAAGCTGCTGAAGCAGAGCGCGTCCAACATTGAGGCTCTGTACCGTGACCGGGGGTATGAGGAAATCAAGGTCAAACCGCACACGATCGACCGTGAGCAGAAGATCGACGTCGACTTCGATATCGAAGAAGGCACGCAGACGTTGGTCCAAGACGTGCAGGTCTCGGGAAACCAGAACGTAGCCTACGCGCAACTCACCGCGCCCGCCGGATTCGAACTGCAATCCGGCGTGCCCTTCTCGCCGAGAAAGCTGGCCGACGACCGGAACCGAATTTCCGCAACCTACTTGAATCGCGGGTACCTGAATGCAGAGGTCAAGGCCACGGTGACCAAGACCCCGGACCCGCACCGCGTGAACGTGGCCTATGCAATCAACGAGCACCAGATAGTACGTATCGACCAGGCGATATACCTAGGGCAGGAGAGTACACGGTTGTCACTCATCAGCAAGACGGCGCAGATCGCCGTGGAGTCGCCGATGCGGCGAGGACAATTGCTCGAAGCCGAAAGCCGCCTGTATGACTTGGGCATTTTTGACTGGTCGAGCGTTGGGCCACGCAAGCCGATTACCGATCAGACGGATGAGGCGACTTTGGTGAAGGTGCACGAAGCCAAGCGGAACGAAATCACCTACGGATTCGGCTTCGAGATCTCACGTCGCGGCGGCAATACTCCGACTGGCTCGGTGGCGCTGCCAGGCGGTGGGGGAGCGATCGGACTGAACGGATATCAGGTGGCTCCCAGCGAATCGACGTTCGCCAGCCCGCGAGGGACTCTGCAATTCACGCGGCACAACATGCGTGGTCTGGGGGAAACGGCGAGTGCGTCGATATTGGCGTCGCGCCTGGATTATCGACTGCTTACCACGTACATGCAACCGCGCTTTGTCGGTTCGCAATGGAGTTCGTTAGGCAGCTTCTCGCTGGAGCGAAACAGCGAGAATCCGCTGTTTACGGCGGCGCTGGGCGACCTGTCGTTCCAAGTTGAGAGACTGATCAGCCGCAAGCACAACACACGGGTGCAGTTTCGCTATGACCTCAACAAGACTGTTTTGTCGAACATCCTGGTGCCGGATCTTGTGCTGCCGCAGGATCGCAACGTGCGACTCTCGACTTTTTCGGGCACGCTCATTCATGACACGCGCGACAAGCCGCTCGACGCACATAAAGGAATCTTCGGCACCATCGATCTGGGAATTACACCGACGGCGCTCGGTTCCAGCGCGGATTTTGCAAAACTGTTTGGCCAGGTTGCCCACTATCAACCGTTCCACGCGATTGTTTTTGCGAACAGCATTCGAGTGGGGCTGGCATCGCCGTTTGCGAATAGTTTTGTGCCGACCAGCCAGTTGTTTTTTTCTGGCGGTGGGACTTCTTTGCGTGGCTTCCCAATTAACCAAGCTGGTCCGCAACGGCTGGTTCCCTTCTGCAATGTGCTGCAAGGAGAGTCCGGGTGCGTCAACATCACTGTGCCGGTGGGAGGAAAGCAGTTATTTATTTTTAATTCCGAGGTGCGATTTCCGCTGGGAATCATGAAAGCGCTGGGCGGGGTCGTGTTCTATGACGGCGGAAACGTGTACCGTGCGATCAATTTGCATGACTTCGTCCGTAACTACACCAACACGGTGGGCTTCGGATTACGGTATTCGACACCGATTGGACCGGTGCGGTTTGATATTGGCCGTAACTTGAATCCGGTGCCGGGTATTAATCCTCTGCAGTACTACATCACGATTGGGCAGGCATTCTAGGATGCATATGAGTTGGAAACGTAGAATTGGTTGGGCTGTCCTTGGAGTAGCGATCCTTGTACTCGTAGTCTTGATCGGCGGCTACTTCTACCTGAAGAGTTCGTCCTTTGAGACATACGCGCTGCGCAAGATTGCGGAGCAGGCGGACTCAGCGACTGGCGGCCAAACTACAGTCGGACGGCTGGATTTCAGTCTCGGAGCTCTCACTGCGAATCTCTACGACATTACTCTTCGCGGCACGGAAAGCGCCGACCAGCCTCCGCTGTTGCATGCAGACAAACTCACAGTCCGGATCAAGATCGTCTCGGCGCTGCGTCGTCAGGTATCGCTGCGCGAACTTCTGATCGAGCATCCGGTTGTGCATGTGCAGGTGAATCGGCAAGGGACGAGCAATCTGCCGACCTCGCCGCCGAGCAACAGCAGCAGCCATACAAGCGTGTTCGATCTCGCCGTGGGCCACGCACAGCTGAGCAATGGCGAAGTCAACTACAACGACCGAAAGACGCCGCTGTATGCGGACTTGTACGATCTTTCGACCGATATTCGCTTTACCAATCTGCCGAAGCAATACGACGGCTCGCTGTTCTATAGGAATGGCCACTTCCGTTATGGCGATCGCCTTTCGCTTACCCATGACATTGATTTGCGGTTCAGTGCGACACCAGAGAAGTTGAATGTTCATTCCGCACGGTTGAGAGTCGGAGCGTCAGACGTCTCGCTGCAAGCGCAGCTGACGGACTATTCCAATCCAATTGCGGACGGGAATTATCAGATTCGAATCCACACGCAAGATTTCGCACATCTGTCGCCGAGTGTCCGCCCGGAAGGCGACGTGGCACTTACCGGTAAGTTGCGCTATCAGACCGTGGCGGGCCAACCCATGCTGCGCAACATTTCTGTAGATGGGCGGATGGCCAGCGAGGTGTTGGCGGCGGCCGCTTCGGGACGACGGTTCCAATTGAGAAAGGTGGAAGGTCAGTACCGCCTTGCAGGCGGAAATTTGAAGATCAGCAACCTGAGCGTGGAATCGCTGGGCGGACGCGTTGTAGCGAATGCCGACATGAACCACCTGGACGCCGCTCCGGAATCCAGACTGCATGCTTCCTTGCAGAATATTTCGCTGCGAGCGTTGCAGCAGTTGTCAGGGACACAGACTTCTGGTGCCGCTCTATCCGGAATCCTCGGTGGAACGGCGGACGCATCGTGGAAGGGCGGAATGGACAAGCTGAATGTCCGCTCAGACCTGATAGTACAGGCTCGCGCCGAGAGCAAGGCGAATCCATCGGCCGCGGAAGTCCCGGTGAATGGTGCAATCCATCTAGCTTACGACGGTTCCCGCCAAACGATTGAATTGCACGACACTGCTCTGCGGATGCCCTCGGCCAACCTGACGGCGCACGGTACGATCAGCGACCATTCGAGTCTGCAGGTGCAGGTCGTGGCCGATGATCTGCATCAACTCGC
>AR_comb_assmDRAFT_10004839_pt1 | contig 11391 bp, 4 predicted proteins | sample ArasoioldDNA_FD_10543 | JGI IMG/M metagenome (IMG submission 10543) | reverse complement strand
GAGCTGTTTCCCCGCTCCTTCGCCGGCACGCCGGGCGCCCACGGCTCGTTGCACGACTTGATGGAACATGTGCCCTACGTCGCGGAAATGGGTTTCGATGTCCTCTATCTCCCGCCTATTCATCCCATCGGTTACGCATTTCGCAAAGGGAAAAATAATACGCTTGCGGCCAGCGCGGACGATGTCGGGAGCCCCTGGGCCATCGGTGCCAAAGAAGGCGGCCACAAGGCCATTCACCCGCAGTTGGGATCGCTGGCGGATTTCCAGCGCCTCGTCGCTGAAGCAAAAAAATTTGACATGGAGATCGCCCTGGACATCGCCTTCCAGTGTACGCCGGATCATCCCTATGTGACGGAACATCCGGAGTGGTTCCGCAAACGCCGGGACGGATCGATCCAATACGCGGAAAATCCCCCGAAAAAGTATCAGGATATCTATCCGCTGGACTTCGAGTCCGAAAACTGGGAAGGGCTTTGGAATGAGCTGAAGAGCGTCATCCTTTTCTGGTGCGAGCAGGGTGTGCGGATTTTCCGCGCCGACAACCCTCATACCAAAGCGTTTCCTTTTTGGGAGTGGATCATTGGTGCGGTGAAAAACGCTTATCCGGATGCGCTTTTCCTGGCGGAGGCCTTCACTCGAACCAAGGTGATGTATCGCCTAGCCAAGCTGGGCTTTAGCCAGTCCTACACCTATTTTACCTGGCGCAACACGAAGCCGGAACTGATCCAGTATTTCACCGAGCTCACCCAGACGGAGGTCAGTGATTTTTTCCGCGCCAACCTGTGGCCGAATACTCCGGATATCTTGACCGAGTATCTCCAGTTTGGCGGACGGCCGGCCTTCATGACCAGGCTGGTGCTGGCCGCGATGCTGGGCGCCAACTACGGTATTTACGGCCCGGCCTTTGAGCTTTGTGAAAACGTGGCGCGTGAACCCGGCAGCGAAGAATATCTCAATTCTGAAAAATATGAGATCAAGCGACGGGATCTGCAACAATCGGGTAGCCTTAAAGAGTTTATTGCCCGCGTGAACCGAATCCGGCGCGAAAACCGCGCTCTCCAGAGCGATCGCAACCTGCATTTCTATCCGGTCGATAATCCCGAGATTCTCTGCTTCGGCAAAAGCACAGATGACCAGAGCAACGTCATCGTGGTTGCGGTTAATCTGGACCCGCATCACACCCAGTCCGGATGGGTAGAGTTGCCGGCGGAAGAGCTCGGCCTGGATCCACAACAAACCTTTCAGATGCATGAACTCTTAACCGACGCCCGCTATCTCTGGCAAGGCACGCGGAACTACGTTCAGTTGGACCCCAACAGCGTACCGGCGCAGATCTTTCATGTGCGCCCGCGGGTCCGGCGCGAGCAAGATTTCGATTACTTCATGTGAGCTAACCCTATGGCAGCGAATAGAAGAGTGAAAAGCAGTGAGTCCCTCCTCTTGGAAGACAACCCCCAGTGGTACAAGGACGCGGTGCTCTACGAAGTTCATGTGCGCGCCTTCTGCGACGGCAACGGCGACGGCATCGGCGACTTCCAGGGGCTTACCGAAAAACTCGATTATCTCCAGGACCTCGGCGTCACGGTGCTCTGGCTGCTGCCCTTCTATCCGTCGCCGTTGAAAGACGATGGCTACGATATAGCCGATTACCACAGCATCCATCCGGACTATGGTACGCTCCATGACTTCAAGCAATTTCTTCACGAGGCCCACGAGCGCGGCATCCGGGTCATCACCGAGTTAGTGATCAATCATACTTCGGATCAACACCCCTGGTTTCAGCGGGCGCGGGCCGCCAAATCCGGCAGCAGCGCGCGCAATTTCTACGTCTGGAATGACAACCAGGAGAAATATCAAGAGGCGCGAATCATCTTCAAAGACTTCGAGCTTTCGAACTGGTCGTGGGACCCCATCGCTAAGGCCTACTTTTGGCATCGTTTCTATTCGCACCAACCCGACTTGAACTTCGACAACCCGGAGGTGTGGAAAGCGCTCAAAGCGGTGTTGGATTTCTGGTTGGACATGGGTGTCGATGGCATGCGTCTGGATGCGGTGCCGTATCTGTACGAGCGCGAGGGGACCAACTGCGAGAATCTCGCCGAGACCCACAATTTTTTGAAGCAGCTCAGGCAGCACATCGACAAAAAATACCAGAACCGCATGCTGCTGGCGGAAGCGAACCAATGGCCGGAGGACGCCGTCACTTATTTCGGGTCCGGTGACGAGTGCCATATGGCTTTTCATTTTCCGGTCATGCCGCGCCTTTTTATGTCAGTCCATATGGAGGACCGGTTTCCGATTATCGACATACTCGATCAAACTCCGGCCATTCCCGAAGCCTGCCAGTGGGCGCTGTTCCTGCGCAATCACGATGAATTGACCCTGGAGATGGTCACCGATGAGGACCGCGATTACATGTATAAGTTTTATGCTACTGACCCGCGCGCACGGATCAACCTGGGTATCCGGCGGCGGCTCGCTCCGCTATTAGGCAATAACCGGCGGAAGGTGGAGTTGCTCAACAGTCTGCTCTTTTCGCTGCCGGGAACGCCGGTGATCTATTACGGCGACGAACTCGGCATGGGCGATAATATCTATCTCGGTGACCGCAACGGCGTGCGCACCCCCATGCAGTGGAGCGCCGACCGCAACGCGGGTTTTTCGCGGGCCAACCCACAGCGGCTCTATCTCCCGGTCATTATCGATCCGGAACACCATTACGAGACTGTCAACGTAGAAGCGCAGCAGCAAAATCCTAGCTCCCTCCTCTGGTGGATGAAGCGGCTGGTCCTGCTGCGCAAAAACTATCAATCCTTTGGCCGGGGAAGCCTCGAGTTCCTCTATCCGGAAAACCATAAAGTGCTGGTCTTCACTCGTCGTTTCAAGGACGAGATTATCTTGGTCGTCGCCAACCTTTCTCGCTTCGTCAACTACGTCGAACTCGACCTCGCCGCCTATAAAGGGATGGTCCCGGTGGAGCTGATTGGCCATACGCGATTCCCCGCGATCGGCGAACTGCCCTACTTCCTGACTCTCGGTCCCCATTCTTTCTATTGGTTCAAGCTCGAGCAAGCGCGTATCTCCGAGGCCCGTGCCGCCGCGGAGGGATTCGAGCCCGCGCGTCTGGAGGTCGCCGACTCCTGGGAAAATATTCTTTATGGCAGGGCCCGCACCACCCTCGAGCGAATCTTTCCGGCCTATCTTCTCACCTGCCGCTGGTTCGGCGGCAAGGGGCAGCCCATCCGCTCCGTGAGAAATATTGATATCGTTCCGTTTACTTTTGATTCGGCGACAGTTCTTTTCACCACCTGGGAAGTCCAATATACCGGCGGCATCCCAGAAACCTATCTGCTCCCTTTAGCATTTGCTGCGGGAGATCGCGCGTTCGAATTGCGCCAGGCCAACCCGCAATCCATCGTCGCACAGTTGAAAGTCAAAGATAAAGAACTCGAGGCAGAGGGCGTGCTTTACGACGCGCTCTATGATCCGGCCTTCTGCAAGGCCTTACTTGCGAGCATCGGCCGCGGCCGGCGTTTTAAGGGCGACAACGCTGAAATACACGCGCAGCCATCCAAGATGTTTCGCGCGGTGGCGGGCGACACAGAGTCTTCCCTGGAGCCTTCCATGTTGAGAGGAGAGCAAAGCAACACCTCCATTGTTTACGGCGACCGGCTCATCTTGAAGTTCTTTCGTCGTGTCGGCGAAGGCCTCAACCCCGATGTGGAGGTCGGCCGATTCGTCACGGAAAAAACTTCCTTTGCCAACGTGCCGCCTCTGGCGGGTTCTCTCGAAATGCGTAAGGAACAGATCCAGCCTGCCACACTCGGAATTCTCCAGGGACTGGTCGTAAACCAAGGAGATGCCTGGCGCTATACCCTGGACAGCCTCGGCCGTTATTTCGAAGAAGTCTTGAGTCACCACCCCGCGTCCGACGCGAGCGTGATCCCCGAACAACCGTTGGTGTTGCTGGCGGCTCAGGACACTTCCCCTTTGGCGCAGGATCTGATGGGCTCCTATTTGTCATCGGCGTTGCTGCTGGGTCAACGTACCGGCGAGCTCCACAGGGCTCTGGCCTCGGATGTAAAAGATCCCGCATTTGCTCCGGAGCCGTTCACGGCCTTGTACCGTCGCTCGCTTTATCAGAGCTTCCGCACCCTCGCCGACCAGTCGCTTTCCTTGCTGGAGAAACGTTTGCCGGGATTGGCGGAAGACATTCGGCCGGATGCCGCAAAAATTCTTCAGCTTGAAGGTGCGATTTTCGATCGTTTTAGACAGGTCGTTGACAAGAAAATGACCGGCATGCGGATCCGTTGTCATGGCGACTTTCACCTAGGCCAGGTGCTTTTCACCGGCAAAGACTTTGTCATTATCGATTTCGAAGGGGAGCCTGCCAGACCGATCACTGAGCGGAGGTTAAAGCGGTCGCCTCTACGCGACGTTGCCAGCATGCTCCGCTCCTTTAACTATGCAGCGCTTACAAAGCTAAGAAACAACAGCGTACGGCCCGAGGATGCCGTTCAGCTAAGACCCTGGGCGCGATTCTGGGACCTTTGGGTATCGGTGACCTTCCTCAAGGGTTACCTGGAAGCAACTGCGAACGCTTCCTTCGCGCCCAAATCCGCAGACGAATTTAATCTCATGCTGAACATTCATATGCTTGAGAAAGCCATTTATGAACTAGGTTACGAGCTGAACAACCGTCCCGGCTGGGTTGATATACCGATTGCCGGAATCTTACGAATGGTCAAGCCGGAAGAATCCAACCGAATCAAATGACTGCCAGCAACCTGCTGCACAACGTCGCCCGTCTCTTTAACATTCAAATCAATCTGTACGATGGCCTCGGGCGGTTGATGGAGCCACCTCTCGAGGCCATTCTGCGCGTGCTCAAAATATTGGGCGCGCCAGTAGAGCGCATGGATGATCTTGCGGGCGCGCTGCGCGAGCGCCGGCAGTTTCTGATGCAGCGCGCCATTGATCCGGTAATCGTCGCTTGGGATGGCGCTCCCTTACGGGCCAAGCTTCGACTGCCGAGTTCACTTGCGGCCGCGGAACCTCGGTATCGAATCGATCTGGAAAGCGGTGAATTCTGTGAAGGTAAATGCCAGACCGACGTCGGGACAAAGCCAATCGAGCGCTGCATCGAAGGGTTGCGATATGTGACGCAACGGATCGTCTTTCCGGAAAAACTCCCAATCGGCTACCATCGCCTGCATTTACAAGTTGGCGCGCTTACGTTCGACTCTTATGTTTTATCATCTCCATTACAAGCCTACGGAGCGGCAACTGTCAATCCTCGACTCTGGGGTCTTTTCTGCCCCGTATACGCCCTCGCCTCTCAGAAAAACTGGGGCAGCGGTAATTTTTCCGACCTGGAGACATTGATCGATTTTACCGGCCAAATGGGCGGAGATTTCGTAGGCACTTTGCCTTTGCTTTCGACATTTCTTGATGAGCCTTTCAATCCGAGCCCCTACGCACCCGTGAGCCGTCTTTTTTGGAACGAATTCTATCTCGATGTCACGCGCATACCGGAACTCCAACGTAGTCCGATGGCCCGTTCAATGATCCAGTCCACCGGCTTCCAAACTGATCTCGAGCGCTTGGGCGCCGCGCCTTTGATTGAATACCGGCCGTTAATGGTGCTGAAGCGCAGGGTTCTCGAGAAGCTGCTTCACACCCTGATGAACCGGGCTTCCAAGCGCAGAACAGCCTTCCACCATTTCGTTGAGAATCATCTGCAAGCTCAGGATTACGCCGCGTTTCGCGCCAAAGTCGAGCGCGAACGTGTGCCATGGGAGTTTTGGCCGTCGGCTCATCGCGATGGAAGATTGACAACGGGCGATTACGACGAGAAAAACAAACAGTATCATCTCTACGTGCAATGGCAGGCCAAAGAGCAGATGCAGGAGCTTGCAGAAAAGACGAAAACGGGCGGACCCGCGCTCTACCTCGACTTTCCACTGGGCGTAAACCGGGACGGCTACGATGTCTGGCGCGAGCGCCAGGTGTTTGCTTTGGAGGCAAGCGGTGGCGCGCCGCCGGACAATTTTTTTACCAAAGGCCAGAACTGGGGCTTCCCGCCGCTACAGCCCGAAGGGCTCCGACAGCAAGGCTATCGTTACTATATCGCCTGTTTACGCCATCATCTCCAGTATGCGGGAATGCTGCGCATCGATCATGTTATGGGACTCCACCGTAAATTTTGGATCCCCCGTGGCTTTGGGCCCAGCGAAGCCGTTTACGTGCACTATCCGGCGCATGAATTCTATGCGATCTTGAGTTTGGAATCGCACCGGCATCAGGCTCAAATCGTCGGTGAGAATCTCGGCACAGTGCCGCCCTACGTAAACCAAGAGCTGGCCAAACATCGGATCCACGGCATGCACGTCAGCCAATTCTGTGTAACAGCCGATTCGCAGAACGCGCTTCAAGAGCCCGCTCATGACGACGTGGCCAGCCTGAACACTCATGATACGCCGACTTTCGCCGGCTTTTGGCAGGGAAAAGACATTGAAGATCGGCTTGCGTTGGGACTGCTATCTTCACCGGAGGCGCAAATCGCGCAACAACAGCGCGCATCCATCCGTGAAGCGCTCAGCACTTATCTGAGATCACGCGGCTGGTTAGCAGGAGAATCATCGGAGCCTCTGGCGATCCTGCGCGCTTGGCTCTCTCAGTTGGCCAGCGGGAAAGCCTATCTGGTATTGCTCAATCTGGAAGATCTCTGGCTGGAGCCGCTACCACAAAATGTTCCCGGCACCTGGGAAGAACGTCCTAACTGGAAACGCAAAGCGCGGTTTTCATTAGATGAGATTTGCAAAATGGATTCCGTTACGGACATTCTCAAAGCCATCAACGAAATCCGCAGGCGCATCCCCTCATCTTAACGATTGCAACGCAACGACGGCGCAATGTAAGATCGGGCGACCGCTCTTTCAGCAAGTGATGCGCCGCGATCAAATAGCACTGCCACAAGCTCCCTGTCGTCATGGTCTTGTATTTGCACCCGACACACGTCAACGTTTAGCTGTCCGGAAAATTGCGACAACCGTTCAGCCGCCGAGTCTGTTCAATGCTCCAGTTCTAAAGCTTTACTTGCTTGAGAACATTGAACTCTAAACCTCGAACAATACAAGCCTTGAAAGCGCAACCAGGAGGTCGTTGATGAAAGTATGGCCTGGCAATCCCTACCCGCTGGGAGCCACTTGGGACGGATCCGGTGTGAACTTCACCTTGTTTTCAGAAAATGCTACGGGCGTAGAGCTTTGCCTGTTCGACGGCGAAAACCCAAACCGCGAGGTGAAGCGAATCCGGATGACCGAACACACCAATCAAGTATGGCATATTTATCTACCCGAAGCGCGGCCGGGGCAGCTTTATGGCTACCGTGTGCATGGACCTTACAGTCCTTCCGAAGGTCATCGGTTCAACCCAGCCAAGCTCCTTTTGGATCCCTATGCCAAATCGATTGCCGGACCCATACGTTGGAGCGATGCGCTTTTCGGCTATACCATCGGACACCCCGACGCTGACTTATCACTAGATGAACGGGATAGTGCGGAGGGGCTGCCGAAGTGCGTGGTTGTTGATCCCGCCTTCAGTTGGGGACAAGACGCTCCCCTTCGGATTCCCTGGCACAAGACGTTGATCTACGAAATGCACGTGAGGGGATTCACGGCGCAGCACCCTAAAGTACCCAAAGAACTAAGAGGCACTTATGCTGGTCTGACCCATCCGGCGGTGGTCGATTATATTAAATCCCTGGGAATTACGGCCGTCGAACTGATGCCGGTTCATCAATTTGTCGCCGACAAGTCCCTGGTGGATCGTGGCCTGACCAATTACTGGGGATACAACTCCATCGGTTTTTTTTCGCCGGAGTCCCGCTATGCATCGACAGGAGTGCTAGGGGAGCAAGTGGCGGAGTTTAAAACCATGGTGAAGACTTTTCATCGTGAAGGTATCGAAGTCGTCATCGATGTCGTTTACAACCACACCGGCGAGGGAAACCAGCTGGGACCCACTCTGTGTTTTCGAGGGATCGACAATGCCGCCTATTATCGTCTGGTGGACGATCGTCGTTACTACATGGACTACACCGGTTGCGGCAACACACTGAACATGACGCATCCGCGTACCCTCCAGCTAATCATGGATAGCTTGCGCTACTGGGTGCTGGATATGCACGTGGATGGATTTCGCTTTGATCTGGCGTCCACCCTGGCGCGCGAGCTTCATTCAGTGGATCGCTTGGGCGCGTTCTTCGACATTATTCATCAAGATCCGGTGCTGTCCCAGGTGAAGCTTATCGCGGAGCCCTGGGATCTAGGCGAGGGTGGCTATCAAGTCGGCAATTTTCCAGTCCTCTGGGCCGAATGGAACGCGGAATACCGTGACACGGTGCGGCGCTTCTGGAAGGGAGAGGGCGGGCTGGTCGGCGGGCTGGCAATGCGTCTCACCGGCAGCGGCGATCTCTACGATAGAGGGGGACGCCGCCCCTACGCGAGTATAAACTTTGTGACCGCTCATGACGGGTTCACTTTAACCGATGTCGTCAGCTACAACGAAAAACATAACGAGGCCAATGGAGAAGAAAACCGTGATGGTCACAATGAGAATCTGAGCTGGAATTGCGGCGCGGAAGGCCCCACCGACAACAGAGAAATAATCGCTCTTCGGGCCCGCCAGCAGAAAAATTTCCTGGCAACCTTGATTCTCTCTCAAGGGGTCCCGATGCTATTGGCGGGTGATGAAATTGGCCGCACGCAACGGGGTAACAATAATGCTTATTGCCAGGACAATGAAATCTCCTGGATGGACTGGAAGCTCGATCGCTCGAAACGGGAGCTGTTAGAATTTACTCAATTGCTAATCCGACTGTTTCATCAACATCCGGTTCTCCGGCGCCGGGTATTTTTTCAAGGGCGCAGGATCCGCGGCTCGGAAGTCAAAGACCTGGCCTGGTTCAAACCGGATGGGAAAGAAATGACGGATGATGACTGGAACAACGGATTCGCCCGTTGCCTCGGATTGCGCCTTGCCGGCGACGCCATCGAAGAAGTCGATGCCCGCGGCAACCGAATTTTGGATGACACTCTGCTGATCCTGCTGAATGCACACCATGAGCCGGTTAACTTTGTTCTACCGGCGCATCGGCGCAAGGTACGTTGGCAGGCCGTCTTCGACACCCAAGAAGAAACAATTAAACGGCGACAGCGGCTCGTCCGAGGCGGCACCGATTATCCGCTGGAAGCCCGCTCACTGGTGCTGCTAAGGCTACCTCACCCTGAGGCCAGCGAAGCGAAAGATCTGGAAACCAATTCCGTCTAACGGCCGTTATCGCGCTCCTGTGGGTATTGTACGCTGCCGGTGGCTTTGAAATTTTCGATCTTAATTTCGTGTTTCCGTAGTAGCTCATAGAAATCCGTCCGGCACTTGCCCGCCAGCTTTGCAGCCTCGCTCGCTTTCCCGCCACAAAGCTCCAAGAGCCTTACGAGATAATCCTTTTCGAATTGATAGCGTGCGTCCTTGTATGATTTGACCGGTCCGTTAAGAGCGATATTCATTTGCGGGCCGTTTTCTTGTTGGGGCAATGTCTGAGCAGAAGAATTCCTAGTCTGGAGGACAAACTCATCGGTAACCATGTCCAGCGGCGTCATTGCCACCGCGTATTCTAAGCTGTTTTCCAGTTCCCGCACGTTTCCCGGCCAATCGTGAAGCATGAGCTTCTGCATCGCTTGGGGCGTAATACCCTTCACCTCTTTTTTCATCTGCTGCGAGATTATTTTTAAGAAATGATTGGCCAGATGCGGGATATCTTCTTTGCGCTCGCGCAGCGTCGGCAGGTGAATCGGAATGACATGGAGCCGGTAAAATAAATCCTCACGGAAATTGCCTTCTTTGACCTCTCCCTGAAGGTCCTTATTGGTTGCGGTAATGATTCTAACGTCGACTTGAACCGGCTTCTCGCTCCCAACGGGATAAAATTCACGCTCCTGCAACACGCGCAAAAGTTTGGCTTGAAGCGAAAGGGGCATATCGCCGATTTCATCCAAGAAAATCGTTCCTTCATGAGCCTGGCTGAGCAATCCTTTCGTGCTCCGGTTTGCTCCAGTGAAAGCCCCTTTTTCGTGGCCGAAGAGCTCGCTTTCGAGCAGGGTCGCAGGTAGCGCCGCACAATTGATCGCGACAAAGGGTTTGTTCTTACGCTTGCTTGCGAGATGAATTGCTTTTGCGACTATTTCCTTGCCGGTACCGCTCTCACCGTGCAGAAACACGGTGGATTCGGTCCCCGCGATCCGAGATACTACATCCAATACTTTTCGCATCCTTTCGCTTTTCGCGATGATATTCGTGAAATCGTATCTTTCTTCGACCAGCTCCTTCAGTCTCTGGATTTCCGAGTTCAGCCTGCGGTTCTCCAGGGCCCTTTCGATCTGCAGTAATAGTTCCGGCGTGTTGAATGGTTTTGTTAGGTAGCTGTAGGCTCCTTTCTTCATTGCCTCCACAGCGCTTTCGACGCTGGCATGGCCGGTCAATATGATGACCGGCATCTCCGGGTTGACCGCGTGTAATTCGGTCATTAGAGAAATCCCGTTCCGGCCGGCGAGCTTAAGGTCGACAATACAGAGGTCAAATGCGTCGTCTGTGGCCGCTTTTAGGGCATCTTCCTCTTTGAGCGCTGTGGCGACCTCATAGTTCGCGCCCTTCAACTTCATAGCGACCAGTTCTATAAGATTGCTGTCGTCATCAACGACTAGCAGTTTCCCCGCCGACGGGTTCTGTCCGTTTTCTTTACTCATTGTTTTCTCTCTTGCCGGCCGTCTAACTTGGTGGCCGCGTGTCAGGAGACAATCTACTTCACCCACATTCCCCTTATGTGCTTGAAATAACCTCTAGCGAAATTGGCTGCTTCTTTCAATATTCCCTAGTTTTAGCCACCCTCGCGGTTCCGGGTCGACTAGATGTGGACCGGCTGTCGGAAATATCCTACCTATTTGTAGCGTAATTACTTACACAAACACAGTCATTCATGAAAAGACAACGGCATGGCTCATTACTGAAAAGTTAGCTGCTAAATAGACATTGAGCAGGTCTTCCTTAAAAACTCGCTATCTCCAATCCTTGACAAAACGATAATTGCCTCATCGCGGAGGGTTCGCCGAACGAGGCAACTCAGTACTACAGCAAGAATCATGCACACAGTAAAGGAGTAATGAATTAGAGGCCAGCAGTACACTTTTCAATTCACACGAACTTGCAGTGCAGTTCGCCTGAATTTGACCGCCGACCAATATTCATCGCCAGCAATTCCATCAAGATTTTTTCTCGTCGCGATTTGATTCCAACGCTTGATCTACGCAACAGAACATTGATCCGATACTCTAG
>AR_comb_assmDRAFT_10441675_pt1 | contig 11396 bp, 21 predicted proteins | sample ArasoioldDNA_FD_10543 | JGI IMG/M metagenome (IMG submission 10543) | reverse complement strand
CGGGTTTTACAGGCCGTACCTTGACTGTTTCCTACCGATCTGAGACTTACACGCGACTGATTGAACTTGGTAGGCCTGACCTCGCTAAACACCATTTGATTCAGATTGCCCGCAATGGCCGGACGGTTTACGCCTCGAAACAAAGTGCTTTAAGAGACGCACGACGACGATATCAAGGATGAGATGCCCGAGCGGCAGAAAGGTTGAGACAATGGACAACGAGCCGAATCCTAACAAGTTCTACAAGTGGACAGTGGAAATAGAAGTTAGCGAGGTTTGGGTTGCTGATGGCTTTGAAGTAACCGCCGAGCGGCTTCAGGAAATGTTGCAAGAGGCTATCGGCTTCTCGCACGAGAATGAAACTCGCGTTCGCGTAGTTAAAGCGCCGACCGTCAACGCAATCCGTAAGGCGCAAGGGTACGAGGCTGCATAACATCAAGAAAGAGAATCACCATGAGCAATTCAGAAATTGTTGAAGCGGTAAAAGCAAAGTTTGATGAGTTAACGCGAAGCATTCCGTTAAGTGACTACGCTGAGGTTTGCGCCGAGCTGTCTGATGACTTCAGCGTTCGATCCGAAGCCGCAGAAGCAGACTTGGAAAGCGGCCAAGAGTAAGCCGACTGACCGCATCCCTTACGGCGTCCGCGTGAGACGAGGATTTAGAGACTGAAACCCTGAGAGGATAAGGTTGAGTGACGCGGAGCAGTAGCCACTCACGCTGCTGGATTTAATTCAGACCAGTCAGACTGTGCGGCCACGGGCCAGTAAAGTCAGACCCTTCCAGGTACATGCGCCGTGTTATAATAGCCAAAGTCGCCAACGGGTTCTGTCCGCTGACGACTCATTCCAAAACCTATGATGGAGGTTTCAGATGGCTATTCCAAATCCTAGCACTAAACATGGACATTGCAAGCAGAAGGCAAGCCCAGAATATAACGCATGGGCGCACATGAAAGACCGCTGCTTGAATCCTCAGAATCATGCCTATAATTCTTACGGAGGTCGCGGTATTCAAGTTTGCGACCGTTGGCGCGATTCATTTCGAGGACTTTTTAGCCGATGTAGGACCTCGGCCTAGCTCAGATCATTCACTTGATCGCTATCCCGATCCAAATGGAAATTACGAGCCGAGTAATATTCGGCGGGCTACAAGAGTGGAGCAAGGCCGCAACAGAAGTAACAATCTGCGCGCCACGCTAAATGGTCACAATCGGACGGTGGTTGAATGGGTCGAAGAACGGCAGCTTGACTATAACAACGTGCGTTCACGCATCGCGCGAGGCATGACACCAGAAGAGGCGCTAACCAAGCCGTTTCGATCACGTAAACGCAGAGAACGAAACTAGCCCGTAACGCCGCCAATCTCTTCGCAGAGTTCGATTAGTTCAGTAACCTTGGCGGGCACTTGATCCTTGTGCGAGTTTGCTTCATCTTCAAACCAATGAAGAATCGCACTGAGACGATTAGCATCCGCTTCAGTGAGCGAGTCGCCCATAAACATAGCGAGATTGCGGGCGGCGGCAGAAGCGGACGAGACTTTTTCTTTTAGGTTAGGCGAAAGGGATGAATCAGCGAGCGCGATCCCCACTTCCGAATCGCAAATAATTATGTACGTTGCTTTGGACATGTCGGGGGAATTCTCCTTAGTTTTGTTTGCGTTTGTCGATTAGGTCGAGTTGCTGCTGGCTTAACATGCCCTTGATTTCTTTCAAGTTGCCATTCATAACTTCGCGCCACGCTTGCATCTCGTGCTGATTGTCGGTGTCCTCTTTTTGTTTAGCCATTAAGGCTTCCTTAGTGAGTTTGAGTTCGGTCTTAATCTCGATCATGGCGTCGTGGTCGGTTGACCGTGCCCACCACGACTGCCCCATGAAAGCTAAGAACGCGCCAAGTATGCAAACAGCAACCCACTTGGGCATCGTTACCGAGTCAATTTGTTTGTTGACTGTCACGTGCTCCCAATTAGTCGGTGAAAGTGCCGCGACAAATTTAGATAGCACTCCTTGCGGCGTTTTCGGCAATGTAGTTCCGCTCCCGTCCCTAACGTGAGGGACAGCGCGAATCTGGGATGCTGGTGCTGACATGTGTTCAACTTACACCTCTAGCGAGAGATGGAGTATTACAGTCACGTTGTATTTTCAGTTTAGGCCGGAGGCGGATTCAGGTCTGCGTCTGCCGCGTCGATTGCGCTCTTGAGCGTATCAAGGTCGGCTGATTCGATTGCTTGCCCAGCGTCCACCTGTGCCTTGAGCGCGTCCACCTTTGCTTTCACGTCCGCTACGAATTTTGCGAAATCATCTTTTACGTCCTGAAGTGTTGCCATTTTACTTATGCTCCTTCTGTTTGGTTAATTGCCTCATCTGCTTTGTCAATCAAATCCTTGAGTTGATCGAGGTCAGCAGACTCCTTGTTTTGTGCGGCGATGACTAACGTGCGGCGATCATAAGATCGCTGCCACCCTTCGATGCCCTTGTTTACGGCACCCAGAAACCCGCGCAGCAGAAAATCAAGATTGCTGCCGTGCTCAACTTCGTGAAAGATTCTCATGCTTGACCCTCAATCTCGCCGCACGACAAGAGATTACACTATAATCATCTGCCTTGTCGCTCTTTATTCTGCAAGCTAAGCACTCCTCATCTAATGGCGAAATAAATTCCCGCGAAGGCTTGCGTTCTAAGCATTTCCAGCAGAGTTTCCAATCAAGGTCGTCCATTTTAATGAAGTCCGCCTCTGCCTACGATAAACGCAAGGATCGCGAGTGTTAACCCCAAAACGGCAATCAGGTATTTACTATTGTCCCGCTGCTCAATTTTAGTTTCTTGCGTTCCAACTGTCCGACCTTCGCCGCGATCTAAGCGTGATTTGAGATCGTTGATCTTGTCGTTCATGCTGCTAGCCGTTGAACCAATGAGCGTTCCTATTTGGTCGATTTGTTTTGTAAAAGCACTCTCACTTTTGGCAATGGCCGCTGCGTTGCTCACGTTTGTTGCGACCGCTGATTCCTTCTGCGCTTGAAGTGCGGCGGCGATAGCGGTCTTGTCAGCTATCGAAAGCTGTTCAGTTCGCTTATCACGTTCTGTGAATTGAACCTCGATACTACGGAACTTCTCATCGTCAACTACTCTGTGCTGCGCAAACTTTTCATCAACCGACTTGATCATTCCTTCAAACTTCTCGTTGACTCGTTTCTCCGCGTCGGTTAGGGCATTGCGCTGTTCGGTCTGAACCTTATCAATCGAAACAACGATACTCTTCTCGGCCTTGTCTAGTCCGGTCTGAATGTTCTGGGCAGCAGCAACCAAGGCTTCCTTGCTTCCAGTTTCAAAAGTATTGATTCGTTCGGTAAGCGCCCTCAACTTAGCTTCAAAGATTTCAGAAAGCGCGGCAATCTCCCGCTCAAGCTGGCGAGTTGTAAGTGTGGTTGGATCGGGGCGGGGCACTATGTCGCCGTGATCAACAACGTCATCGCGGGGAATTTGGTGCTTGTCTCTGTCTTCGTCGCTTTGTCTCATTCACGATTCACCTTCTGTCTGAGGACGTAAAGGTTTGCCACAATAAGAACATGCGTATTGCTCGGATGAATTTTCCTCACCGCAATGCGAACACGTTACTGCCACCGCCTAACCACCTTCCCAAACAGTCCCAGCGGCACAACCACAAACACAAACAACAATAGACCGAAGATTAGTTCGATGCGTCCCACGATCTTATCCGTGGCGCTGACATCAAGCCTGTCGCCCGCAGCAAGTTTCACAGTGTAGACGCTTCGCTTCAATCTTTCGGTACGCCGTTCTTGCACTTCTCTGGATAATAACCACAGCCCCAGACCGGCTTAGCAGCGTACTCCGCCAGCACTGAGTTCTCTTGGCTCGCGATAATCGACGGCGCAGGCGGAAAATGATTCAACAGAATATGGAGGCCGATGTCTACGAGTGCCAGCCCTCTGCTTTGACCATGCTGGGCAACGAAGGCATCGAACCGTGGCACAAAGGCTCTCAACAGACCAGGTACGATGTCCTTCTTTCCGTTGCGCACAGCATCGCAGATTACGTGTCCGTCTCTGCTCAACTCCGCGAAGATAGGATCGTTTGGAAACTGAGTTGACGCTAACTGAAATCCTGTCATTACGTCATCACAGAGCATAGCCTTGTTGCAGCTAAAACCAAGTGTTGCGTAAGCCAGGACTGCGACTAAAGCAATCGATGTGAGTCTTTTCATAGATTCTCCTTAGCAAATCGAATGTAATCCACCCTGCGCGAACTGAATCAAAAGGATCAGTAACAGAATCAGCGCGATCACTAATACGATCCACTGAGCGTAAGCGTTGATTGGCGCGGGTAGTTTGCTCAGAATGAGCCACAGAATCAAAAGAAAGACGACGACAATCAGCGCCCAAATTAGAAGGGTTGGCAAACACGACAAGCCTAACCCTGCAAGTAATAGAATCATTTCTCTTCCTCCTGCTTTTTTGGTTCAGTATCGAGGGGTTCGATGTAGACGGTTTGATGTAGATCAGTCTCGTCTCTAGTCGAGACTTTATGAGTGCGCCGATTGATCGGAATTACGATTGTCTCGTCGTCAGGGTCGATTACTTTCACCGCGCCTCCATCTCGGCACAATCCGCGCAAACCCAGCGTGTCCACCTCCGTGAACCTGATTCATTGCGAAAGCGCATAACTCCGCGCCGATGAAGGCGGAATAAACAGTGAAGCCAGATACCAATCTTATAGCCAATGGGTTGAGTTCGCACGGGCGGATTGTACGCCGCATTTAGTAGGGATGTCTATGAAATTCAATGAGGTTGCTGGAGAAACACGAAACCCGCTAGGTGCTGCTTAGGAACCTAACGGGCCGTGCTGATTGTTGAGATCAGGTTGAACGAGCTTGCTCACTTAGAAGCCTATCAAAAAAAGTGTTGCGTTACAACTTAAATCGGCGTATCTTGGGCATGTTGAGACTAGGTTGAAAATTGAAGTCCTTCCGATTCCTTTCAACCCGTACTAAATCAACTTTTGTCGGATGCTTTACCTATGACGCTTTTGAGTAATAGCGTAGAACCCTATCGGTTGGCTGCTTGGCTGATAGGAAAACGTGCCGCAGGGCGCAACGGAAGTTGCGGGGCAGACTGTCTGAAACTTCGGTAATTCCGATCCCTAGTAACGTCCCCTGACCATAGTAGGGCCGCAAGGATAAGACAAAGCAGCGCGCGAAAACTGAGACACCTCAGCGGGCTCACACCTTAAATCCGACAAGACGCAATCGCGGTTAAATCTTTGCGCCGTTTAGTAGACGCCGTGAAGTTGGGCAAACCACGTACTTACGTTGCCTAGCGTCTCACACCTAAAAGCGAGAGGATGGTTGAGTGATGGCAATAGACAAGATTCCGAAGGTTGGACGGTTCCTTTTCACGGAAAGTATGTTACGAGATGGCTTCTTCCGACGCACGGGAACAATCACTAAAATATCGGGTAAGCGCATTTACTACGACGAGCACAAGGACAGCACAATTAACACTGAGCGGTTTATTCATCGTAAGACGCTTGCCGCCGTCTGTGACACGTCGGAAGAAATTGAGGCGTTGCGATCATTCAACAGCCGCGCCTTAGCGGAAGTGGGCGCACTGAAAGCACGTCACAAAGAGGAAGCCGCAAGATTTTTTGACAATGAAGTGTCTGATTTGCCGAAATGACGCCGACTACGGCGACGTATGTAAGAGTTGCTATCGCGGTCTTGAGGCGTTCAAGCGAAACACAAAGTATCTTGGGCGAGCGATAAGTTATCTGAAAAAGAAAGCGAAGCTGATAACGAAACACGACCGCCGCGCGAGGCGAAAAAGAGCGGTAGAATTACGCAAGTTGATCGCGGAACAAAAAGCAGACCGTAGATCGTGAAGTGGCATGACAGATGATCACCCAGAGCTATCGTAAGTGGCTTCAAATCCGCAATCAGGGCACTTTACGTGCTGGTCGTGCATTCGCGGTGAGTCCCATTTCCAATTTGGATGCTGACAGCCCAAGAGATAGAAATGCACGTCGTAACCATAGCCGTCGCCATCTTTGCTGATCCACGTTCCAGCCTTTGGCGGATCATCCGATTTCTTCATATAGCGTTCGGCTACCGCGACAGCTTCACGATGAAAAAAGTAGTAATGCCACGAATACCACCATTGACGGTCATTAGGATCGGCATCGGGCAGCGGCGCGGAGCCACCGTAGTTCAATCCTTCCAATCCCCAAGGCCCACAATGGAAGTAACGAATAAAATCATTCTGAGAGATTTCAGTTAGCGGCGATGCCGCTCGATTCGGGCCGTTCTCCCATTTGATGCCGAAAATATCAGGCTTGCTCCACTGGATTCTCATATTCTCCTCCACCACCTCAACAACCTGCGCCAAAGAGGAACAGGCGTGTCTTGAAGGGCATAGCTGGCAACCTTCTTCTCGTAATTCAACACGATCTCATTTGGTATAAGGCGTCCTAGATGTCGCATGGTTACTCCTCTCAGCCTTGAGTATTGAAGTTGCGCGACCCGGCTTCGTCATGAAACCAGCCTGAGCGTATCGCCCTTCCTAGGTGACGACCGCCTAACCCGCTACGGCAAACCGCAGGGACGGAGCCGCGCAAAACTTTTCAAATATCAGGACAGTTGCGCAGCGGACAGGACTCGAACCTGCAATCGAGCACCTCATCGCGTTTAGTGCTCACGGGCATTCCGCGCGTCTGCCATTTCCGCCACTCGCCGCGCAACATCTGGTAGGCCGAAGCTGTCCTGTTCGGTAGCGGAAAGCCTCGACCTGAAAGTTCAACCTTCGAATTGAAATACTTCCTGACTCATTCGCTTCGCTGCTATCTCGCAATACTTTTCTGACTTTTCTATGCCGATTGCCGTTCTGCCGAGATCCTTAGCGGCTCGAAGAGTTGTGCCTGAGCCCATGAACGGATCAAGGATCGTTTGCGCTTTCGTTCTGTTAATAAGCCACTTTGCCCACTGAAGAGGCTTCGGGCAAGGATGACCATTCGGCGGTACTGGTTGAGCATAAAAGTAATCGTGCATCTGAAGCCCCTGAATCTTTCCGTAAACTAGCAGAGGCTCCCAATCATTGAATCCGATATACGCTGCGTGTCCGGGCGATCCTTTGTACCAACAAATCAACCAATCGGGCGGGATTGTTTTATAAATCCACTCGAGCTGATTTATCTGACATGACGGCAAAATGCCCATGTCGGCATTCGCTTTCACCCATCCCACAAGAAGCAGCATCAGAGTGCGCCAACCTTCCAAGTTGTCATCGTGCGAATCATATTGAAAATCCACGCCATAAGGCGGGTCAGTCAGCACTAAATCAACCTTCGGCAAAGACAGCAGAATCTCACGACAGTCTCCGTGGTAAATCGTTACTGCTTCGTCTTGGTAATAAGGGGTCATTCCCACACGCTTGCGCGTCAGCTTCGACCAGAAGTTTAATTCACAATCGTGCGCACTTCTTGAAGTCGCTGATTATAGGCCGTAGCAGCCTGATCGCGGTCAAGATACATTTGAGTCAGCCGTTCGATTGTGTACGGCGTAAATTCGTCGTCCGGATTTCCTCTGTAGTGAAGAATCCCGTTAATCACTTTTTCTTCGTAGTACATCTGATTCCCCTTTCGCAGCCTGCTCCTTAACGTAATCGTCGTAAGCACAATCAGCACACAAAGCAGTCGCTCCTCGGTGGCAATGCGTCAATGCGCAGTCCTTGTCCTCTTCGCAGCGCGGACAATAATGAGAATGAAATCCGTTAACCATCTCACCCCTCTCAACTTCGATAAATTCCAAATCGAGTAGCGATGCTCAGGCGTGTCGTCGGCATCGCATCCGGCCTGTCGGACATGTTCCCGTTCAGGCTTCGCATAATGGCCGTTATCCCGAATGCCCTCGTTAAGCATCGCTAGTTGTCACGCCCCAATTCAGCGACTCTAAACCGCCTTACTCATTCGGAATGCAGGCGGTCGATTGTCTTGATAGCTGGCTGAAAACGATCCAGCTCAACGGCCTTGGTGAATCTCGATTTCAAAGAACTAGCGCCTCTCAGCTTCGACCAGAAGTTAAAGAACTAATCCTTAGTCGCATAATCTGGATGTTTCGTCGTCATGTGCTGATGTAGATTGCTGAATGAACGATTGCAGCACGGGCAGACACCTTTCGAGACTCGGTTCTTGAGTTTGGTAATTTGCCCCTTCTTGGCAATCAACTGTTTCTCGGCAACCAGCCGTTGCCCCTTTTGCCATTCAATTTCCCGTTGACTGCTTGCCTTCACGCGCTCAAGCTCCGCCCTGAGTTTGTCCACTTCTGACTTTATGAATGCCTGACTATGACCGTTCGGGCAATAGAATGAATCGCCAGTTTCACGAAGGCGGCGCAAGAAGTCCATCGGCATTCCAAACACCATCGCGCACTTGTAGCACTCAATCGTGTCGATCCAAACGCTGAAATTTAGTAGCTTTGCTGTTTTCGCCATCACCACTCCTTCACGCTGAAAATCTAACGCTTCTTTTTAGGCCGACTACCGTTTTCGCCATTACCCGACTTCGCCCGATTGCGTTTTAAGCCAGCAACGGCCTGTGGCGTAAAGAATGCCTGCCGCCCAACGATAATCTCGGCCTCGATGTCGCCCCGTTTGTACATTTTGACGAATCCTGGCCGTGTCACGCCGAGTATCGCCGCTGCCTGCTCGGGATTTAGTAAGGTTTTGCTCACGGAAACAGACCTTAACAGAAAAGTTTCAGAGATGCAACTTATTTCCTTGACTCTGAGTTTCTTTTATGAAACAATGCCCTTGCTCGTTTAGGGCAGATAAACGCAATGGCAACTTGCTTCATGCAAACAAACCCTTCCGCCGGATTCATTGGCGACCATGCAGCCAAGTGCGCCAACGTAGTCGCGCATCTTGATGGCGAAATAACCGTCAACGGTCACTCAACCCATCACGTTCAATACGGAATTGCAAAAGAACATCAGAACGGCGCGGGTTGTATGTTGGTGTGCGGGAAGTGTGCTGCGAAATATGAGAAGCGAAATGATTGCGTCATAACGGAGGCAAAATGAAAAGTGGTCAGACGTTACATCTTGTGATTGCAATCGATTACGCGGAACGGCTACCGGACCTGAGCGAGTTATTTACCGTCGAAGGCAAACCGTCAACAGATGCCGAAGTTCGCGCAGAGCTTCAAGAACTAAAGGCCGCTGGCTTTGAGTTCATTCCCGCCTGTGATGATTACGACGAAAAAGGCAGATGTCGCGGCCATCGATTCGAGGCGAAATTGAAACAACTAGCATGGATTGACGTGAGTTCCTGTGATGAGCGAATGCACCCTGAGACTGTGTGGAGGCAAAAATGAGAACCCGCAAATTTCATCGGTTTATTTTCGCTGACGAGGCGTTGTTAGCTCGTGCCGCTTTGGAGTTGAAGCACTGGCACATGCCGGATAGCTCGTGGTGGCTAGGAAGCGAGGATCGTTCGTTAATCACTCGCAGTAGCGATGTGCTTGATGTCATCACGGAAACATTCGGCTTCGCAGACCCAAACACGCACAGCAATCAAAACTACACTTACGACAGAATCGAGCGCGAAAGCAAAAGCAATGAACAACCTACTGCCTGAAACTGATCTAGTTGCAATCTCAGAACGTGAAGTAATTGAGGCGGCGCGGATTTGGGTAAAAGAGTGTAATTCGTTTTTCGCAACACATCCTTACTTGACCGTGCTACCTAAACTTGAAAACTTACTTGCTGCTGTTTCACTGCTTGAATCTCGTGAACAAATACGTAAACAGTTGGAGGCGAAGAATGAAGGTAAATGAAGACAAAAACCCCCTAGCCAGTCTTGAAAGTTCCCCGCGTCCCGCGCCGGAAAGCAGTCTCATTGCCCGACTGATTTCTGAGCAGTTAACGGGCACAACCGAACATGCCGACGCGGTGGATAAGCTGATTCGCGAGAATGGCGATGTAACTTGTATCTATTGCGCAGAACTGACGCTCCACGGGCTGACACTGAACGAACAGGGATTCTGGGAGTCAACCGCAAAGCAGATAATGGCCGATCACATGATGGCATGTCCGAAGCGGCCAGAGAAGAAACTACTTGAGAAGATTGAGGAACTTGAAAACCGCGAACACAACGCCCAAGCCATCTTAGACGCTATTAGAACCAAACTGAGGGACTGGGCAGGTGACGATAACGCCAATTCTGCTGAGGTACTACTAGTTTCGATTATAAACTTGGCAGCCGGAAAAGATGAGAACGGAAACGATATTGAGTGATTGGAGGGAACGATGAAATTACCTGTTCGATACGTTCCAAATGAAGATAACTACCTATTGCGGACAGACGAGCTAACTGAAGAGGGCGTTGCGGGGTCGATCATTGACGCTGAAGACAATTACATTGCGCGAATCTGGTTTGATTGGGCCGACGACGTAGAAGCCGGACATGAAACGGGGAAACGAATTGCAGCGGCCTTAAACTCAGAGCTGAAATGATCGCAGCAACAAATATAGTCAGTCTGCATGTTGCGACACAACGCTCCTTTTCCTGCGGCTCAGGGAGTTGATTTTCAGTAGAGACAAATTCACTTATCCCTCGTGATCCCCTCTTGAGAGTTCTTTGAAACTGTTTTAACGAGAAAGTAAGATCGCTATTTCAGATCGAAGACCGCTTGCTTAGTATTTGCCCTTCTCCGCGAAGGTCACGTTTGGACACACGCGCTAAGTGCTCGGTCGTTAGCCGAGGAAACATCAACCAGTTTCAGCGTTGGTGCGATTAGTTTTCGCAATGCAGTCCGTCAGCCCCTTACTGACATTTCCGGTCACTCTCCGTCGCAGATGCGATTGACTCGATGATTTTGTGTTTCGGTATTCACGAGTCTTGAGAAACCTGAGCCTCGTGGCTCTCTTTCCCGTTGACGGTTTGTGCTATGGGTTTGTGGAATTAGAAAAGCAAGAATCCCATAAACTACAAGCGAAATGAGTATGCGCCTAAACTAATTGAGAATGCAACAACTTTTTGCTATTGTTCTTTCTGCCGCGCCGTGGTTCACCCAGCCTACTCCGGTAGACTACAAGCAAACGGTGCTAAGAAAGCCGAGGGGCCTGAACCACCCCTCGGTATTTCTTTGCGCAGCTACTCCGGCAACCTCTCAAAATAAATCAAAATTAACTTGACAGATACGTGACCGCTACTGTATTGTGCATTCGTAACCGCTTATGAAAAAGAAACGCAAAGACCCGAACGCCGTAGCCCTTGGCAGGAAGGGTGGGCTTAAGGGCGGCCCGGCTAGGGCAAAATCAATGACCGCAAAGGAACGCAGCGATTCGGCGCGAAAGGCAGTAAACGCAAGATGGGCGAAGCACAAGGCAAACAG
>AR_comb_assmDRAFT_10372427_pt1 | contig 11396 bp, 10 predicted proteins | sample ArasoioldDNA_FD_10543 | JGI IMG/M metagenome (IMG submission 10543) | reverse complement strand
CAGCCCACAAACCGGTAACCAACACCTACTACGGTTTCGATGCAGTCGCCGCATTTATCAAGCTTCTGTCGAAGACGCCGAATGTGGACATCAAGGGTGCGAGCATCACCATAGTAGCTATAACCCCAAACACTATCCAATAATTGTTGGCGAGTCACAACGCGATCTGCACTACGCGCCAGTACTGACAGAAGGGTGAATTCTTTGTTGGTGAGTTTCACTTTCATTCCGTCACACACAACGCGGATGTCGTCGAAATCGATGATCAAATGGTCGTCTTCATAAGTCTTGCCCATTGTTTCATCAGCTCGTCGCATCACGGCCCTCACTCGCGCTAACAGCTCGCGCACAGAAAAGGGCTTGGTGATGTAATCGTCGGCACCGAGGTCCAGGCCGGCGACCCTATCTGACTCCGCGGCTTTTGCCGTCAACATTATTACTGGTGTCCGTCGAGTTGCCGGTTCGCGACGCAAACGGCGACAGAGTTCGATGCCGCTCATTCCTGGCAACATCAGATCGAGAATAATCAGGCGTGGTGGTTCGCGTTCGTTTAAGGCTGCAGACAAGCCCGCTTCCCCGGTTGCCGCAATGGTGGCCACGAGGCCCTCGCGCTCAAAATTATATTTGAGACTTTCAGCGATGTCGGCATCATCTTCGATGATCAAGATTGGGCGTGTCATTCTAATTACTGTGTTTGATAAAGGTCGCTTCTGCCATATAGACCGTTAACTCGCAAATGTCCGTCACATAGTCACCAATTCGTTCCAGGTGCTTTGCGACAAACAACAAGCGAGCGTCACGGGTTGCAGTAGCCGGCTCGGTTACCATCAGCTCGATCAGCCGGTGAAATATATGGTTGTAGAGATCGTTTATCGCAGTGTCGCTTTTAATGATTTCGCGAGCCGTTTGGGCGTCATTCGAAGTGAAAGCATCTAGCGCCGCCCGTAACATTGCTAATGCGTGGTCCGCCATCTTACCCAGGTCGAACACGAGTTTAAGCTCAGGTTCATTGTTGAGATCGATGGAGGCACGCGCGATGTTGCACGCGTGGTCGGCTATGCGTTCAAGCACGGGCGCCATTTTCGCCACTGAAATTACAAACCGCAGATCTCGTGCAGCCGGTTGGCGTAGCGCGATGATGTCAATGCACTGGCGATCTATCTCCACCTCGAGGTGGTCCACCCGATCGTCATGGTCGAGGACTTCTCGAGCAACTTCGGAATCGCGTTCGCTCAATGCGTACATTGCTCGTTCGAGCGCCAACTCTGCTTCGCCACCAAGTAACAATACGCGGTCTCGAAGGGAACTTAGTTCATCGTCCAGATGACGGTGTAAATCCATAGAGTCTTATTACCAGTGGAAAGTTCTAACCTTAAGTTTCAGCCAAATCTTCCGGTGATGTAGTCTTCGGTCAATTTTTCGTTCGGAGCGGTAAACATCTTCTCAGTCGCGTTCACCTCGATTAGTTTACCTAATAAAAAGAACGCCGTGATATCCGAGACCCGCGCTGCCTGCTGCATGTTATGCGTAACAATCACTATTGTGTATTGTTTTTTTAGGTCAAAGATTAATTCCTCAATTTTTGACGTGGCGATCGGATCGAGCGCCGAAGCAGGTTCGTCCATCAACAGGATTTGCGGACGGATTGCCAGAGCACGAGCGATGCAAAGCCGCTGTTGTTGACCACCGGACAAACTTAACGCCGACATCTTCAAGCGATCCTTGACCTCATTCCACAGCGCCGCATCTTGTAGCGCTTGCTCCACTCGTCCAGCTAACTCACTTTTGCTACTCGTCACTCGGTTGATGCGCAAGCCGTAGGCCACATTCTCAAAGATTGATTTCGGAAAGGGATTCGACTTCTGGAAAACCATTCCGACCTTACGCCTTAGAGCAACAACGTCAGTGCCGGCGGCATAAATGTCGTGGTCGTCAATTGTGACCTTACCTGAAACTCGTGTTGCCGGTATCACATCGTTCATCCGGTTCAAGGTCCGCAGAAATGTCGATTTCCCGCATCCAGAAGGCCCGATGAAGGCCATCACGACACGTTCTGGAATGTCTAACACAATGTTATGAAGCGCTTGTGTTCGACCATAAAAGAAATCGAGATCGCGAACCGATATTTTTGGTTGAGTCGATGGAGTTTCAGAAGGCGCGGAAGGTGGCTCCCGCCGCTCGGGAACATCAACTCTTGGGGCCATGGTTTGCACCGCCATATTTGTTTGAGACACCTAAAACTTTCTGCGTGTGAGTACTCTCACGACAATATTTATCCCAAGAATCAACGTCATTAGAACCAGGGTCGCGGCCCAGGCCAGTGCGTGCCATTCGTCATAAGGCGACAGCGCATAGTTGTATATTTGGACCGTTAACGATGCAATTGGCTCATTCAAAGACGTTGGAAAGAACCGGCTTCCAAAAGCTGTGAATAGAAGAGGAGCGGTTTCTCCTGAGACTCGCGCGATTGCCAGCATCGCACCAGTTGCTATTCCAGAGGCGGCGGCAGGTAAGACTACTCCAAGTGTTACTCTCCATTGTGGCGCACCGAGTGCTAACGCGCCTTCACGCAGGCTATGCGGGACCAACTTCAACATCTCTTCGGTAGTACGGCCGACAATCGGGACCATGATCAGACCCAGCGCGACTCCACCTGCAATTGCCGAAAAGTGTTTCATCGGCAGAACCAAAATTGCGTAGATAAAAACACCAGTAACAATCGAAGGTATTCCCGTCAAAGTGTCGACGATAAAGCGAACAATCGAAGCCAGTCGACTCTTACCAACTTCCGATAAGTACACACCGACAGCAATACCAATCGGCAAACCAAAGGCGGAGGAAATCGCGAGCAACACCAGAGAACCAATGATGGCATTCCCAATTCCTCCGCCTTCACCAACGGGGCGAGGACGGTCGACCAAAAATTGAAAGTTAAGGGAGCCAATGCCCTTGAGCGCGATGTAAGCAAGAATTATGAATAGCGCACCGACGGCGAGTAGCGTACACAACGCAGTTAAGCTCGTCATCAGAGCACTGCTGATGCGTCGAGTTCTATCACCTCGTGCAGCAACAAAGTTCATGCAGTTCTAGTTAACCCACCTGACTTACGAGTAACATTCCAAACCAGGATGCGGGCCAATCCATTAACTATAAAAGTAACCAGAAAGAGGATAAGACCGAGTTCAACCAGAGCACTGAGATATAAATTGTCCGTGGCCTCTGTGAATTCGTTCGCTATGGCCGATGCAATTGTGTAGGACGGAGCGAAAAGCGAGAGGCTGATCTCAGGGCGATTGCCAATAACCATTGTGACCGCCATCGTTTCGCCTAAGGCCCTGCCGAGTCCAAGTATCACTGCTCCTGCGATCCCTGGCGCACCGTTGACCAGGACAACTCGAATCATCTCCCACTTCGTAGCACCGAGTGCGAGTGCGGCCTCGCGTTGCGATCCGGGAACTGCCGTAAGCACATCACGGACGACTGCTGAAATGATCGGCGTGACCATAATTGCAAGAATGATCCCACCCGTTAGCAGTCCAATTCCTGTAATTTGACCCTGGAAAAAAGGAGTCCAGCCGAACAATGTCGCAAGCCTGGGCTCAATGTGCACGCGAAGAAATGGTGCGAGCACGAATATCCCCCAAACGCCATAAACAACGGATGGAATCGCCGCCAACAACTCCACTACAAAGCCGACCGGTTTTGCGAGGTAGTGTGGCGCTTGTTCGACGAGAAAAATTGCAATACCCAATGAAAAAGGAACACTAATCAACAAGGCAATCAGAGAAGACATTACCGTGCCGTAAATGAACGGCAGTGCGCCGAACTCACCCCGTATCGGATTCCACTGCCGGCCTGTTAAAAACCCCCAACCGAACTGCCGAATCGAGAGCATGGAATCCGCACCGAGTATTAGGACCATGCCGATCACTATAGCCACCACAAAGAAAGCGATGGCCGTCATTGAGACGCGAAAGACTGCGTCTCCGGGGTTACCCGTCGGTGAAAGTATTCGTCGCCAGTCGCCTGGCCCAACCGTAAACTTATTGGTTGCTGCGCTCATTGCTCGGTGATTTCGTGAAGAAAGCTTATCGTAGGGGCTTGCCTCCTGAGTTAATTGAATTGATCTTTCCCTCTGCTCGCTTAACGATGTCGGCGGGTAGCGGTGCGTACAGCAAATCTTTAGCGTAGCTCTCGCCGTCATGAATTCCCCACCACACGTAGTCGACTAGAGCCTTACCTTTGGCTGCGTCCTTTTGCTCCTTGTAGATCAGGAGGTAGGTGTAACTTGAGATTGGATAGACCTGAGCTCCTTGAGCGTTGGTTATAGAGACCCGCAAATCATCGGGAGTATTGCCAGCGGATGCTGCGGCTGCGGCAGTAACTGCATCGATTGAAGGCTCGATGAAATTACCGTTAGCATTCTTTACTTTGGCCACGGGTAATTTGTTCTGGGTTGCGTATGCGAGTTCCACGTAACCGATGGTGTTGGGTGTGTTCTTGACCTGCCCGGTAACACCCTCGTTTCCTTTCCCACCGATTCCGATGGGCCAACTCGGCGATGTACCGGTTCCCACCTTCTCTTTCCATTCCGAACTTACTTTTGAAAGATAGTCGGTAAAGACCGCCGAAGTGCCGCTACCATCTGAACGATGGACCACTGTAATTTCCGTAGTCGGTAGATTAGTTCCCTTGTTATCCGCAGTGATCCTGGGGTCATTCCATTTGGTAATTTTGCCGAGAAAAATGTCAGCAATGACGTCGGGTGAAAAGTTCAAAGGTTGGCCCAGAGCCGGCAGGTTGTATGTAATAACAACTGCTCCAAGAACAGTGGGTATGTGAAGTATCGCGCCCGGTGCACCCTTAAGATCATCATCTTTCATCGGAGTATCCGATGCACCGAAGTCAACGGTTTGAGCCTGTATTTGTTTTATTCCGCCTCCGGAACCAATGGATTGATAGTCAATCTTGACGTTCGGATGAAGCTTTCCATATTCACTTAGCCACTTCTGGTAGAGAGGATTTGGGAAGGTAGCACCGGCACCTTGTAAGCTTACCGACGGCGAACCGGACGAGGAACCACCGTTGTTGCAAGCTACGAACGCTACCACAAATGTTAGCAGGCAAATTAGAACGATTGATTGAAGACTTCTCTTCGGAAGCGGCATTTGAGCATCTCCTGAACCAACGGCTTAAATTTGGATTTACGTCAGGTTTAATCTAGGAACCGGGTGTTACATCGGACTGAACTTCACCTGAATTCTTGGTTAACTGTGGAGCGCAACCACCAACCTGTACCCAACGTTCACCATCGTCTCGATCTGCATGCCGAAACCGCCTAACTTGGTCCTGAGTCGATAGATATAGACGTGGAGGCTTTCTGAATTCAGAGGCTTGCCGCCGCCCCAAACTGAGGACCACAGTTCCTCAGCGGGAACTATCCTGTCTGGGGTTCGAGCCAGCCGGGAGAAAATTAAGAACTCGGTACGCGGGAGCTTTATCGGAGTGCCGCCACAGGAGACGTAGTAGTTCTTGTGCTCGACTCGAAGAAAGCCGTCGTCGTAGACGTCCTCAGTAAGTAGACTCAGCTTGTTTTGTTCTGTTGCGTGCATTTCTTGTAGAGACATAATTTCACCAAGCTTGAAAGGGAAACATCTGGGATCAAAGTCAGGTTCGCGTTATGGGCGCGAACCTGACCTTGGTCTTGTTTAGAAGGTGAACCTGAGTGCAAACTGGATTTGACGATTAGTGCCAAGCCCAACCGTACGTTCTACTGTTTGTCGAAGTAGACCAAACTGTGTCCCAGCCTGTGATTGGGTGAAACCATTACCTGGCTGAAGACTTCCATTGGACACCACACCGGCACTAGTTATTGTCGGCAAGGCATTGTTTAGGGTCGTAGATGGAACTGCGAAGTTTGCATGGTTAAAGATATTGAATACTTCTGTACGGAACTCGATATTTGACGATTCCGTAAGCTTGAAGCGCTTATTGAGAACCAAGTCAAACTGCTGAAAATTTGGACCACGCAATGCGTTGCGTGGCAAATCGCCGAAGCTACCAGGACGCGGTATCGAGAAGGCTGCCGGATTTATGATGTTGCGATCATTGTCCAGGTAAAAACTGGTACCAGGTACGATATTGGGTCGCCGTATATTTCGCGAGGCACCTCCGCCCGGCGTATTAACGACACCAACAAATCCTATGGGAAGCGGACTGGCTGCATTGATCGTGCCGGGCAACTGAGCCACAAAACCATTTGGAACAGTTGTCGCGACTCCGTTTATGGTCACAGGACAGGTCGCGGCACCGCATTGCATTACCACGTCGGGCCTTACGATTCCGACTTCGATCGGCAGACCGCTTCGTGCGTTTACGATGCCTCCGACTTCCCAGTCGCCAAGCAAAGCATTCCCGATTGTGCCGAGATCATGGTCCGTCCCTTTTCCGAACGGCAGGCTGTAAAGGGCGCTGAAATTAAACGAGTGGCGCACGTCAAAGTTGTTATATCCCCGGTCTGCCTCGAAGTTGTCCGGAATCGCCACTGTGCGAGCTTCGTTAGATCCGGCTGTGTTTCCGAAACTACGAGAGAAGGTGTATTGCGAATTGAGCGTCAAGCCAGTAGAGATTCGTCTCGCCAGGGTGAGCTGAAGAGCGTTATAGCTGTCGTCTCCACCGCTGGTCTTGTAGTCAACTTCAGCGTAAGGGTTCTGCACACTATTCCCGGAGATGATGGCAAACTCTCGGACTGTTCTGACTGCTGTAATCCGACCAGCCGGGTCAGCCAGATTCACAACTCCTATTCCGGAAGGAAGCGCCGCCACATTGCTCGCAACCGTGGTCTGCCCTGGTAGAATCTTATTGGCAATACTTCGCAAGAAGAGATTTCTACCCTGGCTACCAACATACGCTGCGGTTAAGACTGTTCCTGAAAATAACTCCTGTTGCAGCGAGAAGGTGTACTGATAGACCTTCTCCGGAATCTCATAGCCGTTTGAATAAGCTCGTGGCTGATACGAACGAGTGTTGACGTTCGCGGGGTTATTGAAGAACGCAAACGCTGCATTTGAATCAAGCGGGAATGAAAGCGGTAGTGCGGGGTTAACCGGGTTGCTCGTAAACGTCGAGCTCACTCGATCGCTTTCAATTGGCTGAATTTGATCTTCTGTTTGACCAGGGCCGTAGAAGATCCCGAAGCCTCCGCGAAGGACCGTATGCCCACCGCCGAAGAACCCATCACCCGATGGATTCGGTGACCACGTCATTGAGATTCGTGGTCCAAAATTCGTCTTAGATGACTGAAAGGCTTTTTCAGTGGGTGGCCGGAGCGTCCCGTTAGTAATATCGAAGAGTACCTGCAGATGTCGGTCTTCGCGCAAAGGAGTGTAGTACTCATAACGCAGACCATAATTCAGAGTCAGGTTTGGCTTAATCTTCCACTCATCCTCAGCGTATCCGATGTAGTATTCCTGTTTCGCAAATCGTTGTCCGGTGGCGCCATTGTTAAAAGGACTCGGAGCGCTGACATCGCCGAGAAACTGGATCGACTGAGCCGTGTTTGTCAGAAAATTAGGCAAGCTCGAGAAGGTGTAAGTGGTTCCACCTAAACGATCCGTATAGACGCGGACGAACCTGAGCTCTCCGCCAAACTTGATGTTGTGATTTCCCCTGGTCCAATTAATGCTATCAACAAACGAGAGAGTATACGGAGTGTAAGGCTGGCCACGCCCATTGGTAGCGCTATTGGCTCTGACCAATCCGCCCGGGCTCGCAACGCCAGCAGAAGTGCCCTGACCTGGAAGAGCAAAACTGGCCGTATTCCCCGAAACGCTTATAGATGAAGAGGAGAGATCGAAACCACCAATTGTCGGCGCCTGTCCGTTAATGCGAGTGTAGGCGGAGTTGTAGCCGAACTTGAATTCATTTAGCAATGTTGGCGACAGCAACGACTGTAGCGCGACGATTCCATTCTGAGGCACGGCCTTAATTAATACCCGCCGTCCAGTGACACCCTCCGGCTGATCATTTGATCCCTGGTCACGGAAAAATCGAAAGTAAGCAGAGTGCTTATCGTTGAGCTTGTAGTCGATTCGCAGAGCTGTCGAGTTCTCATTGACGGAAGAGTTGGCCTGCAATTGAGCGATGTCGAATATATTTGTTCCAGAGCCGGTGGAAATTATCGCCGCGTCTGGCGAACGAAACGCTGGGAGTAAAGAAACGCTAACAGGGTTACAATTAATGGTACCCGTGCCAATGGGCGCCGCGCAGAGTCGACTTGCAGATCCCGGAACGGCTTCAACTGAATTAATGCCGGCACGCAATCGATAGCCTTCGTAGCTGAAAAAGAAGAACGCCTTGTTCGCGACAATTGGCCCACCTATCGAACCGCCAAACTGATTAAGTCGGAGGGGCGCCTTCTGTCCAATGATGTTGTCAAAGAAGTTCGGAGCATCCAAAGCGTCGTTACGCAGATACTCAAAGAGCGAGCCATGGAAGGCATTACTGCCCGACTTCGTCACAACACTGACTTGCCCGCCAGTACCAGTTCCAAACTCTGCAGGGAAGTTATTGGATTCAACCCGGAACTCCTGGACGTTTTCCAGACTGGACTGCAATCTGAACGGCGTGGGCACCTCACCATTGAGATTACCGGGCGATGCGTCAATGATCGCAGAACCTTCTATTCCGTCGTATCGAATCACGTTCTGCTGTACAGCGCGACCACTAAAGCGGATATCACCGAAGGTTCCAGAACCGCTGTTGACGGATCCAGGCGCTTGCAAATAGAGCTGCGAGAGCTGTCTGCCGTTTAGCGGCAATGCTTCGACCTCACGCGGATTGACGTTAACCCCCATCGCGGCCGACCCTGTATCAATCGCAGTTTCGCCGGTAGCGACGACGTCTACCTTTGCTTCGACTCCGGTGGCTTGCAACGTAAGACCCAGGTTCAATTCCTGGCCCACCAGTACACGGACGCCCGTCAAACGCACAGTCAGGTTCTGCGCCGTCGCTGTTACTGAATAAGTTGAGGGCTTCAGGGGTGAGAGGATGTAGTAACCAGACTCGTTGGTGGTACTGGTTCTCTCTTCTCCCGTCCGTTCATTCTTCGCGACGACAATCGCGCCAGGCACTACTGCGCCTTGCGCGTCAACAACGGTTCCCGTAATTCGGCCTTGATCCGTCTGTGCTTTAAGTGATGGTGAATAGACCCAGCCTACTGCGATCACGATGAGAATCAGTGAAATGCGCCTGATCCGGGGGTTAACGAAATACATAAAATTTCTCCTGTGCTTTGTGAGTCAGTATGATCGAGCCCTGCTGGTCCATCCAGAAGGGGTCGAAAACCTCTGCGAAATTAAAACCATCTGAATGATTGATTGGCGTGGAGAAACATATCGGGTGCTGGTTAAAGGGCTGTGAATTGCGCCTTAAATATTTGTTAAGCAGTTGTCCGGCGGGTTTTTGCAGGAGGAAGGGCCACCCCAACCATAATTAACATGGAATTAACATCAACGTAACACTCAAAACTTAGGATGTGGACTCTTCAAAAACAGCCTCGGCAAAATCTTTTGGCAATTCTTCTCGTCTATGGCTATCTCTAATGAACTCAGCAGCGAAATCGCTGCCGCAATCCTGGTGAACAGAAACTCTCCCCAAGAATTGCGTCGCTTAAAGGACGTCGTTCTCGAAGTCCATTCCACGTTACAACAAATGTCGGCGGAAGCCCGTGCTCGTAGAAATGATGAGCGGATCGTTCGCTCGGTCGCAAAACTCTCCAGACCGTCAGCCTCCAAGAACTGAACAACGTTGCTTTGGTATTACTGCAAGAAAAGGCGAGTGTTGATCCACAGCTGCAAGCCGTTTGTCAGGAACTAGCTGACAACGCAATACGAGCGCAGCAGTTATTTGAGGGAATTCATTCACACCAGTTGACCTTGCGACCGGATCCCGATTCATGGTCCATAGCGGAATGCGTGGTCCATCTAAACCTCTATTCACGGGCGTTTGTCCCAATTATTGAAGATGCCTGCAAACAAGGCGCGCTACGAGCCAGCTCACCATTCAAGATGGACTTACTGGGCCGTATTATTAAGTTTTCGTTGGAGCCGCCGGTAAAACTGAAATCAGTAACGGCACATCGCTTTGAACCACTTGTGACTGAGCCCCTGGAAGAGATACTTCCGACATTTCTCGAGCTTCAGAATCAGCTAATTAGCACGGTTTACCACGCAGATGCGCTCGATCTAAATGCGATCAAAGTCAGATCGCCTGTTTCGACCCGCGTTAGTTACAACCTCTTTTCGTGTTTCGAGATTATTAGCGCACATCAGCGGCGCCACATATGGCAGGCAGAGATCGTCCGCGAACAACTGCTGACCCGGCTCTTATAAACAGCAATAGACCGCACCATTTACCGGTCTTGGTTGCGGTGCGTAATCGGCGTAATGTGGCTGATCTTGTCGGTGTAGCTACCGCACTAAGGCGCGCTGGTTGTCGAGATTAAGGCCACCCACTGTAAATGCATCCCAAACCAACCAATATCGCTTAGCTTCGCGGTAACCTGCAATCCGAATCTCAAAAGGAAGGCGTACATATCGAATTGCAAAATTTCTATCCGACTGTGAAGAGACCGGGGAGAAGAAATACTCTGAACGGGACGGTAGTCCAATCTCCGAACGCATCGCGTTGATGTGGTCCTCGCATTTTCCTATCTCTCCGGGTTTTCTAGCGTCCTCAGAATCGGAGACAATGTGGTCCAACTCATGCAAGATGCCCCAGCCGACGTCAAATGCGGCCTTGGCTTCCGGGTCACCCGTAAGCTGCTGAAAATCCTTGAAGTCAACTAGTACAACGTAAGCCGGTAACGACGGTTTATTAGTTCCCTTAACTCTCGCAGGAACAACTCGGCAGAACGCAACATCTGAGCGGCCGCTCGCATCCTCAAGGACGATTATTGCCGGCCCGGTTACTGCACTCATCAGTAGCTCGCGAGCACGTTTTGATCCATCGGTAACCCGACCATCAAGTTCAAGTGATCCATTTTCACTGAACCTCAAGTTAGAGAAGCCACTGATCGTTCTCAGCTTCTCGATGAGTTCAGCCTTGTGAGATACGGAAACGGTGTCCTTGATCAGGACCCGACTATTTTGTGCTTGCGCGTGAGAATCAATTAGCAGGCAGGACAAGCTGACGAGTAACACACTCGCGGCACGAGAGCTAAGAGGACGAAGAGTCCTTGAACTGGGTTGCATGTCAAATTCCTCCCAGATACTGGACCGGCGTAGTCGATGGGGCAGCGTCGGTTCGAAGACTTACAGGCGCTATCGGAGGAGCGCCAAGTGACGCCATGTTACCAAAATGTTAACAGACTGGACATCAAAAAGTTTTATTTACGG
>AR_comb_assmDRAFT_10240180_pt1 | contig 11398 bp, 5 predicted proteins | sample ArasoioldDNA_FD_10543 | JGI IMG/M metagenome (IMG submission 10543) | reverse complement strand
TAGGTGTCGGTACTACCAGCCCGGTAGCACGACTTCACGTAGCAGATAGTTCAGTTCTTTTCGGAGCATCGGGCGATGTGAACTTCATCTCACCTGGCAATCCACCCATGAGCGGACCGGGAAGGAGAATGATGTGGTATCCTGAAAAAGGAGCGTTCCGGGCTGGATATGTTGATGGCAACCAATGGGACAAGACCAATATCGGTTATTACTCTTTTGCATCAGGTTTAGGTAATGTGGCCAATGGAGGCATATCCACAGCAATGGGTGGCGGTACGATTGCAAGTGGTGCGTATTCCACTACCGGTGGTTACGTTACATTGGCATCGGGCTTTGGATCAACTGCATTTGGATTCAGAACAACTGCAAAAGCATATGGATCCATTTCATTAGGAAGTTATAACGATGATACAGACACTCCGGATCCTAGTAATCCTGATAATTTAGATCGCATATTCCAAATAGGTAATGGTGATATTAACACATTAGTAAAAAGCAATGCGCTCACTGTTTTGCGGAATGGGCGCGTAGGGATTGGTACTATGTCGCCAGGCACACTCTTGCATGTAAAAGGCAGTGCTGGAAACGTTGCGACGTTTGATGGCGCCAGTGGTATGTGGGTAACACTTGCCGAAGATGGAGTTAACAGGGGATATATTGGAAGTTATTCTGGCAATCCCGAGGACGTAGAGCTTGGATCCTATGGAGGAACAACAGGCTCGGTACATTTAACAACCCAAAATACACCGCGACTTACCGTGATCAACAACGGTAATGTTGGCGTTGGCACAACCACTCCAGCAACTCTTTTACATATTAAGCAAAGTTCTGCAGGCGGAAACGTGCCTGTTGGTCTGTTGTCTGTTGAAAGCAACAATAATACATATATCAGTTTACTTAGTCCTGATGCAAACGAATCGGCGATCTTTTTTGGAAAGAACAGCAATAATATCAGTGGAGCTATAGGCTACAATACCTCGAGTACACCGAATGGTTTTCAATTCAACACAAATGGTGCCGCGAGTCGAATGGTTATTAGCGGCGCAGGCAATGTTGGTATCGGTTTAGGTAATCCGGGTTTTCCGTTAAATTTTGCCGCTGCACTTGGCGATAAAATTTCGTTGTGGGGAAACAGTGGCAACCATTATGGGTTCGGTATCAATAGTGGTTTATTACAGGTATACACAGATGGTTCGGGATCAGATATTGGGTTCGGCTATGGCAGCAGCAGTTCATTCACAGAGAAATTTAGGATGAAAGGGAACGGTGGACTAGTAGTAAATGGAAATGCAGGAAATGCGGGCCAGCTGTTACGATCCGGTGGATCGGGACAACCTGTATCGTGGTCTAATCCGTTGAATGCTTTGTACAACAATGCCACTGAATATTCACAAACCGGAGGTGCTTTAACAGTGAACCCGGTAACCACCGTCTATCTGCCTGGTATGAGTGGTTTGTCATTAGTTATAAGTTCCAGGTCAAAAGTTATTGTCGATGCAAGTGCAGACGTAACGTCAAACACTTGTTTTGGCTGCGGCGGTAGCCATGCTATACTGGTAGTGCAGGTGTTTCTTACCGGCGGAGGGCCATTGAATACAGCGAGGGTACAAACTAATATCGATCCCGGAGAACAGCACACCTTTGTTACAGGTACTAAGATCATAACCCTCAATCCCGGAACTTATACCATCGATACTCCTATCAGAAATGATAATTTGAGTGGCCCGACTCTCACAGTTACCAGCGGAAAGTTGAGTGTTATCGTGATACAGGAATGATAACGATAGTTTAGTTAATACAATCCGTTGTACATTTTAAACGATAGCCTATAATTCTTTTATCTAAATTTAAGTATGCAAAAAAGATCATTCCATCTTATTGCATGCCTTATCGTTTGTGCAAACTGTATTGCACAACACTACCCCTTCGTTCATTACACTCCTAAAGATGGTCTCGTCAACAGCCGCGTCCGCAAGGCTTACCAGGACAGTAAAGGAAGAATGTATTTCATAACATTCGGTGGATTGAGTGTTTATGATGGAGCCCGTTTTAAAAATTACACCACGGAGAATGGACTGATCAGCGACATGGTGAATGATATGCTTGAAATTGGCAATGATTCGCTGCTTGTAGCTGTCAATAGTTGCGGTATGAATATTTTGGTAAACGGCCTGATGAAAAGATATGCGCTCGCCGGCGATACATGTCCCATCGTAAACCAGTTTCTGAAGGGCCCGGATGGTTTTATTTATCTCGGAGCTGACGAAGGATTATACAGGTTAAAAGAAAACAGGATTGAAAAACTTTCCGCCTTCTATCCTTCTACACAGGAGCCTGTTCGTTATTTAGCGACAATCGCAGCGTATAAGGATTATATTATTTTCAGCATAAACGACCTGAGAAGATTTACCGGTTTGTTTTTATTCAATAAAAAAGAAGGGAAGATCACCGATGCTTTGGAAAAACTTTTTGTACAAAATATAGTGACCGATTATCGTGGAGTGATATGGGCCAGCACGGCGAAGTCTATGCAGGTTCTCGATACCATCGCCCTTGCTTCAGGAAAACTTCAATTGATCAAACCTTATATATCGGATCGATATGAGCAACCGATGCCTCCCGGTAATATCCTTTTCAATCTTGAAAACGAACCTTTCATTGTTGCAAACAATAAAGTGATCCTGGGATTTACAAATGACGGCAGAACTATACCGATAGCGTCACCTGATTCTTCGGTGTCGAACCTGCAGAATATCTTTATCGACCGCGAAAATATACTATGGATATGCCAGGATGGAAATGGAGTATATAAGCTGCCTGGTACAAAACTTCAATCCAATATAGAATTATTACAGGGAAACAGATCGGGGGTCAAAGAAGCCGCCGTCTTCTCTCATAATTCTTTTTGTATTGCAATGAATGATGGTCAATGGATATTTTCAAATCCTTCGGGCATCCAACGTTTTAGGGTACCGGCTGGCTTTAAAGTCTTACCCTTGCAATTCACCACCACACATTTATATGCTATCGATGCCCATAACATTTACATTGCAACGCTTGATCAAAATACCAATGCGGTTTTACAATTCAAAAAAATACTCAATGTTCCGGATTCTTCCTCGTTTGCTCACAAGTCTGTTTTTGATCCTTACAAAAACATAATAACATCTGAAAAAAGGAACATTCTTGTTTTTCAGAAAGATAAGCTGATACATAGTTATCCTTTTTCATCTTCTGATCTGATAGAAGGAATGTACGTTGATAAACAAGAACAGTTATGGACAGTCAGCAGGGGCAGCGGACTAACGATCTTTTCAATTCACCCTGGAGATGCGTTGCATTACCTTCATAAGGAAAGTCAGTTTGTTGATGAGTTTGAGTCTGCGTCTCCGAGGTGTATGACCGTTGATAAGAACGAAATACTCTGGGTAGGCACGCGGTATCATGGTTTATATGCTTTTGAATATAAGAATAAACAATTGAGCAAGCTACATCATTTTCAAACCGGGAATGGGTTGACGGATAATTTTGTGACCTCACTTGCGTGTGATGCAGATAATAACATAATTATCGGAACACAAACGGGACTTGATCGCCTGGTAAAAATAAAAGAAGGTGACTATCGTGTAGAAAACATCACAAAGAGCAATAATGTCTTTTCATATATAAATTCGGTATGGACAGACCAGGTAAATAATGTTTATGCGCTTACCAGTATCGGTACTCTTTATAAAGTTGAACCTGTACAGTCAGTAAAGAATGTTGCCAATCCGCATCTCCTGATCGAAGAAATGAAAGTAAACGGAAACGTTGTTTCAGATGTAACTGTTCCGCTAAACCTGGAATATTATCAGCGAAACATCAGCTTCAGCATTGCTGCTCCCACTTTTATTGATGAAAGACAAGTTAAATACAGTTATTTACTTGAAGGCGGCGGCAGCAACACATGGAGTGATGTATCGTCGCTCGCTGATATTTCATTGCTGAATCTTTCACCGGGAAAATATATTTTCAGGGTAAAAGCTTTCTTCCTTTCCACTTCTTATCCGCCCGCTGAATTCTCTTATCCTTTCGAAATTGAACCACCGTGGTGGCAAACTGTCCTGTTCAGATTAATTACAGCAATTATGATCATGGGATTATTAATTGTTGGAGTACGGTACTATTACAGGAGAAAACTGATCATAGAGCGCCGGCATCTCGAAAAGCAACAGGCTATTGAAAAGGAAAGAACCCGTATAGCTGCCGACATGCATGATGATCTTGGGGCGGGACTTACTAAGATCAAATACATTACAGAAAACATAGTTGAAAAATCAGAAACAGGGGAAACGATCAGGCCCGAATTGGAAAAACTAAAGAACTTTTCTTCTGAACTGGTAGAAAGCATGGGCGAGATCATCTGGGCCACCAATGAAAAAAATAATTTGCTCAGCAACACATTGTATTATCTGCGTTCGTATGCAGTTAATTATTGCGAAGAAAACAGCATGGATTGCTTTTTTGAAATACGCGGGAATTTTACAGACAAAAATGTGAGTGGCAACATCCGTAGAAATATTTTTCTTTTACTCAAAGAGAGTCTTCATAATATCGTAAAACATGCCGGCGCAAAAACTGTAACAATAAAAGCAACCGTAAAAGAAAAACTGGAGCTCATTATAAAAGATGATGGCAAAGGTTTTTCGGATACTGGAGATACAGAAGGCAATGGACTGATCAATATGAAGAAAAGAGCAGAGGAATTAAAAGGTTTTGTCTTGTTTGAAAATGACAACGGAACTGCTGTTATTATTAACCTGCCATTTACCCCCTAACCAAAGGGCTATAGGTTGAAATGAACCAACAATCTTTTTTTACAAAATGAATCCTGTTACGATAAGCATAGTAGAAGACCTTGATGAAGTGAGAGAAGCTTTGCAAAGGATGATCAACCAATCAGCAACATTTGCTTTTGTGGAAGGATTTAGCAATGCGGAACAGGCTGAAATAAAGATCCCGGTACATCCACCGGATATTGTGATAATGGATATTAATCTTCCAGGCATAAGCGGTATTGAATGCATCAGCAGGATCAAAGAAAAATGCCCGGCAACACAATTTATGATGTTCACAATCTATGAAGACGATGAAAAAGTTTTTGAGGCGCTGAAAGCCGGGGCACATGGTTACCTGCTGAAGAAGACCTCCCGTGAAAAGTTATTGGAAGCATTGGAAGAATTACACAATGGTGGCAGCCCAATGAGCACTAACATTGCCCGCAAGGTAATTGAGACCTTTGAGAAAAGAAATCAGCCGACTGAAGGATTAAGTGGACTTACGCCGAAAGAAAGACTCGTATTGGATTTGCTTGCAAAAGGATTTCTTTACAAGGAAATCGCCAATCAACTGCATCTTACCCGTCACACGATCAAACAGCACATTCACCATATTTATGAGAAGCTACATGTACAAAATCGTACTGAAGCTATCAATAAAGCCTTTCCCCGATTTTAGTCGCTAACCTTTGGTCTATTGACCTGCGTTTCTCCAACGAATAAGTTTGAAAAAAAAATGCGACGAAAGAGTCGTTGATGCTACTACGTATTATAAGTCTACAGACCGCATCAGTTCAAAAGGTGGGTATCGGTGAAATGTAAAAAAAATGAAACAGTAAATCTTATTTAATCTCATAAAACTAAAACAACATGAAACAGTTCATATTATTAACTGCGGCAGTTTGCGCGGCAATTGCAGCCAATGCTAAGATATGGCGGGTAAATAATAACGCCGGCGTAACCGCTGATTTTACCGATATGCCCGCCTGTATTGCAAGCGCCAGCGTGTTAAACGACGACACCATCCACGTAGAGGCCAGCGCTGTTGGCTATACCAATTTTATTTTGAACAAGCGATTAGTAATTATTGGTACCGGCTATTTTTTAAGCGGTGCAAACAGTAACCCGGGGCTGCAGGCGAATCCAAATCCGGCTACCCTGGATTATTTCTTTGTAGATACACTGGCAAGTGGCAGCCAATTCATTGGCTTAAACCTTTCCAATGGCATCTACACCCCAACCTCAAATGCGCCGGGTGCTGATAACGTTACCATCACAAGGTGCAGGATGAGCAACCTGTACATAGGGTATTCAAATCCGGCAGCCGGTGCAGACTATATCGGATGGATAATTAATAAATGCTACATTGCTAATTTCACTGCCAGTGCCCGCCCGGTAAAAAACGCCGCTATCACTAATTCTATTATTACCGGGGTATCTGACCTGAGTAACGTCGGGAACCTGAATAACCTGGTGCGTAATAATGTTTTCAGGAGCACAGTCAACATTAATAATACTTATTTCAGTAATAATATTATCGCTGCTGGCTTTAATGCCATCAACAGCACTGTAAAAAATAATACCTGTATCAACACTGCACCCGCAGGCTTTGCCACATTTGTTGGCGTCAATGGCAATGTAGCCGGCCAATTGGATGTAAATATTTTTCAGGGGCTGACCGGTAACAGTACCGATGGCCAATGGCAATTGAAAGCAGGCAGCCAGGCAATAGGTACAGGAGAAACAGTGAACAGCATTACACCGGACCGTGGCGCTTTCGGTACAGCCGACCCTTATATCCTGAGTGGCATTCCTCCCGTTCCGACTATTTATAGCTTAACTGTCCCGGCATCGGTTCCGAGTAATGCCACCACTATGCCAATAACCATCAGTACTAAAAGCAATAATTAACCATTATACTTATAGCAATGTTCAGACGTATACAATATTATGTGATTGCAGCAGGTATCGGAATATGCTTTACCGGGTTAAGGCTTATGGCGCAGACACCGCCTGATTATCCACCGGCGCCGCCATCACCCGGCAACATCAATAACATTGAATATTTTTTTGACAGCAAACCGAATTTTGGCAGCGGCTCTGCGTTAACAGGTTTCACACCGGCAGTAAATATTAATTCTTTTAATGGTACGGTGAATTTGACGGGTTTGCAACCGGGTCTTCACCGCATTTATTTTCGTAGTCAAAATGCAGGAGGTATATGGAGCCATACCAACTATGCTTTCTTTGATAATTATAACCTGCCACTTTATCCATCAGCACCTCCTTCAGCCGGCAACATTATCGCGTTAGAATACTTTATTGACAGTAAACCGGAGTTTGGCAGTGGTACGCCAATACTCGTTTCTCCTTCTGTTGATATTGCCGGTCTGGCTGTCAATATTAATGTCACAGGCCTGGTACAGGGACCACATCGCATATATCTACGCAGTAAAGATATTAATGGCAAATGGTCCATTACAAACTTCAGTCTGTTTGATAACTCTTCCGCAACTCCTTATCCTTCCGCGCCATCAGCAGCGCCACCTATTGGCAACATGGAATATTTTATTGATACCGACCCGGGATTTGGTAATGCAACACCCATATCAGTACCCGGCAACACAGGCGATATAAATAGTTATTCTATAAACCTGGCATTATCCGGTTCATTAACCGCAGGCACTCACTATTTATATGTAAGAACAAAGCAAAATCCGTGGAGCATGTCCAATGTAGTTTCTTTCAGCGCCAACATCTCCCTGCCTGTAAGCTGGCTGTATGTAAAAGCAATGCTCAATAACAATAACGGCGTGATAAGCTGGGGCACCGCATCAGAGCAAAATACAAATCTCTTTGAAGTAGAGCACAGCATTGATGGAAGCAGCTTTGTTAGAATAGGTATTCAGCCTGCAGCGGGCAACAGCAGCACAGCGTTGTATTATTCTTTTACACATATTGCTTTGCCGCAGGGCATGAACTACTATCGGATAAAGCAAATCGATAATGACGGTAATTACAAATACTCGCCAGTAGTTTCATTGCTCAACCGCAACGGACTCCGCCAAACAATCATTGCGCCCAACCCCGTTGGCGATATGCTGCATATTATTGAACCCGTGCAAACAAAACTGCTGACAGCAGAAGTATATAACAGCGTCGGTGCATTACTAATGCAGGAAAACATAAATAGTAATGTGCAGGTTCACAGCCTGCAAGTGAGCAAGCTTCCCGCAGGATTGTACCGGTTGAGGTTACAATATGAACATGATGTGAAGACGATTTCATTCGTCAAACAATAAATAAAATATAAGATTGACACCTGTATTGGCCCAAAATGCAGGCGTTGGGACCGGGACTGCGAATTTGTGACATTGGGCCATGCCCGGCATTCTTTCTTTTGGCTAAATTTAAGTATGCAACGAACCCTGGTCATCTTTGCATACTTTTTCTTTTGTGCCTCTTCACTTGCACAACAATATCCATTTGTACATTATACTCCCAAAGATGGTTTAGTCAACAGTCGTGTGCGCAAAGCTTACCAGGACAGTAAGGGTCGCATGTATTTTATGACCTATGGCGGATTAAGTGTGTATGATGGTGCACGTTTCAAAAACTATACTACGCAAAATGGGTTACTGTCAGATCTCGTCAATGATGTGCTGGAAGTTGGCGAAGATTCATTACTCGTAGCGATCAACACCTGCGGATTAAATGTGCTGGTGCGCGGCGAAATGAAAAAATCAACCATCCATTCAAGTGAATGCCATGTTCTCAATCATCTTGTGAAGAATGCGAATGGAACTATTTATGCGACGGCCGATGATGGTTTATATAGAATTGACACAAACGGACTTAAAAAGCTGTCTACGTTTCCTGCAACAGACTATTTAGGAGATGTTGCTGCGTATAAAGATTTCCTCGTCTTTACTACCAATGACCTGAAACATCTTGCCGGTTTATTTTTATACAACACAGTAACAGATAAAATAGCGGATGTACTCCCGCACCTGACCATCTGGAATATAAAGAATGATCGTCGCGGCATTACCTGGATCAGCACTCCATCTACTGTACAAAGCCTGGATACACAGGCGCTGGCTGCCGGTAAACTTGTGCCAAGAGAACCCTACATTCCGCTTATTCATGATACGCCTTTACCTAGTGGAACAATAAATTTCAACAGCCGCAATGAACCTCTTATCATCAGAATTGAAGGGATCTTTCATTACAGCAGCAACAAACCGCCTCTTTATATCGCCCCGCCGGAACCATCAACCCTGATATTTATTGACCGCGAAGATGTGCTGTGGATGTGCCACGATGGAAATGGTGTGTACAAATTGTCGAATACAAAAGTCCATTCGACTGATATGTTTTCACGCCAAAACAATTCCGGGTTGAAAATGGTAAAACCATTTGGCCGCGACCTGGTATGGTTAGCAATGAAAGATGGTAAATGGATCCGGCAAACACCAACCGGCACTAAAATTTTTAATGTTACTCCGGCAACGGTCATCCCGGTACGAAGTACAGCGACGCATATGTATGCTTTTGATATTAACCAGCTATATATGGCGCCGGCACCAAAAGAAAATGAAACATCTATCCGGTTTACCCGGATTATGACTTTGCCGGATAGTGCTGCCTTTGGTTCTGAATCTGTCGTTGATCCATATGGAAACATCATACTTTTTGAAACCCGGAACATTTGTGTATTCCGGAATGGTGAGTTGCTTTGTTCCTACCCGTTTGTTTTTTATGACCTTATCCAGGGAATGTACCTCGACAAAAAAAATATGCTTTGGGTAATTAGCCGCGGCAAAGGCTTAACCGTTTTCTCTATTCATCCCGAAACACCGTTGAGTTACCTGCAACTGGAAATGCAATTCGAAGCGGAACTGGAAAAAGCATCACCAAGATGCATGACTGTTGATAACAATGAACAGTTGTGGATAGGAACAAGATATAACGGCCTTATGGCTTTTGAATTGAAAGATGGGAAACTGAAAAAAACACAACAGTTTCAAACGCAAAACGGGCTGACTGATAATTTCATTACCACGCTTGCCTGTGATAGCAACAATAATGTTATTGCAGGAACGCAGACCGGGTTGGACCGGCTGGTCAAGCTAAAAGATGATGGCTACCGCGTAGAGAACATCACCAAAAGCAATAACATTTTCGCTTACATAAATTATGTGTGGACCGAAAACAATGCTGCCTTTGCCTTTACGAATTCGGGGAATATATTACGGGTTGAACCTGTTCCATTAACCAAATCTCCGGTTGAACCGCAATTGTTAATCGAAGAAATGAAAGTCAATGGCAAGATTGTTTCAACTACTTCCCCGGTAAAACTGGAGTATTATCAACGCAATCTCAGCTTTAGCATGGCAGCTCCAACTTTTATTGATGAAAAACAGGTAAAGTACAGCTATCGCTTATCCGGTATTGGCCACAACCAATGGAGCGATACCAATTCTGTTGCCGATATTAACCTGGTAAACCTTTCACCCGGAGATTATACGCTGCATGTAAAAGCTTTTTTTCCGTCTACCGATTATTCACCCAGGGAGGCTGAATTTAGTTTCCAGATATTGCCGCCATGGTGGCAAACAGTTTTGTTTCGGTTGATTGCAGCTTGCGCCGCGATCGGTTTGCTGATCGTTATTGTTCGACTTTATTATCGGAGTAAGTTACGACGGCAAAGGATCATCCTGGAAAAGCAACAGGCTGTCGAAAGAGAAAGGACCCGCATTGCTACTGACATGCATGATGACTTAGGTGCGGGTTTATCACGCATCAAATTCCTGAGCGAAACGATCGGTTTAAAAAAACAACAGCAGTTACCGATCGAAGAGGATATCAGCAAGATCCGGGAATACTCGCATGAAATGATTGATAAAATGGGTGAGATCGTTTGGGCATTGAATGAAAAGAATGATTCGCTGAGCGACCTTCTCTCCTACACCCGTGTGTACGCGGTAGAGTATCTTTCACAAAACGGCATTGATTGTACAATAAAAGCACCGGAACTATTTCCTGCCGATTTCGTTTCGGGAGAATTCCGCAGAAATGTTTTCCTAACGGTAAAGGAAGCATTGCACAACATTGTAAAACATGCGCAGGCTTCATCGGTTACCTTCACCATTGCAACCGGGAAAGAACTGGTCATGGAAATAAAAGATGACGGCACCGGCTTTGATAAAAAGAATACCCGGCCATTCAGCAATGGTATTATGAATATGCAAAAGAGAATAAGGGAGATCGGCGGCCGTTTTGAGATCGGCGGAGGATACGGTACGACGATCAGGATCGAAGTGCCGTTAAATGTCTAACTTTTGGTAGTGACTCTGTTTGAAACCCATTTTTGCATGAAGATTAATTTGAACCACATAGACACATAGCACACATAGGCAGAAAAACATAGACTATGTGTACGACCTTTGTTTCTATTGTTTCTATGTGGTTCAAACTGTTTCAAACTGAGTCACTGCCTAACTTTTGTTCTATTGGTCACTATATAAACACCGGTTATTTTCGGTAAAGCATGAGCATCACCTTAGCCATAGTTGAGG
>AR_comb_assmDRAFT_10064417_pt1 | contig 11399 bp, 6 predicted proteins | sample ArasoioldDNA_FD_10543 | JGI IMG/M metagenome (IMG submission 10543) | reverse complement strand
CGGTTCCAGCCGTATTTGCCGAGCGCCGCGAGCAGCGGCTCCTCCAGCGGCAACTGGAGGTTGCGAAAATAGGTCGGATGCTTGGTCTCGGGATAGATACCAACGTCACGGCCGCGCGCCGCGCCGAGCTGCTGCGCGAGCGCGATGACCTCGTCGAAGGTAGGAACCTGAAACTGGCCATCGTACGCGTGCGACCGAGAGGCGAGGCGTTCTCGCGCCCGCAGCGTCTTGATTTCCGCGAGCGTGAAATCTTCCGAGAACCAGCCGGTCAGGGACTGGCCATCGATGGTCTTCGTCCGCTTCCGATCGGGAAAGCGATCGGCAACGTCGGTCGTCGCGCCAATCTCGTTCTCGTGACGCGCAATGAGCACACCATCTTTGGTCGAGACGAGGTCTGGCTCGATATAGTCGGCGCCCATCTCCACCGCAAGCCGGTAGGCCTCCAGCGTGTGCTCGGGCCGGTAGCCGCTGGCGCCCCGGTGCGCGATGACGATGGGCCGCGGCGGCTGGACCGCCACGGCCGTCGTCGTGGAAACCACAATCAGAGAGAGCGCCGCGCGCGCTACCACAACAGCTTGAACCCCAACTGAAGCTGGCGTGGATCGTAGGTCGACGTAATCGTTCCGAACGCGGCGGCACTGCGGTTGCCGTTCGGCGCGCGGAAGTTCGTCCGGTTCAGGAGATTGAACGCCTCGAACCGGAACTCGAACTCTGCCGAACCCACGAGAGCGAAGCGCTTGCTCGCCGACAGATCGAACTGCCAGAAGAGCGGGCCTCGAACCGAGTTCCGCTCGGCGTCGCCAAACGGCTGGCTCGGGTCGGTCGGCGCGACAACGCAGGTACGATTGAACCAGTTGTTGATGGTGCGCTCGGCGCCGGAAGCCATCGGATCGCACACGACGTTCGGACGGTAGTTATTGGCGCCGCGGAAGTCCTGCACGATGCCCGACACCACCGCCGTCGCGGCCGGCGTATAGGTGAAGGTCACGGGTTCTCCCGCATACACCGAGTTGATGCCGGCCAGCTGCCAGCCGCCGATAAACGCGTCGAGGAGCGGCGAGGCGTTCGAACCCCACCTGCGGCCGGTACCGAACGGCAGCGACCAGACGAAGCTCGTCGTGTTGTTGTACGGCTGGTGATAGTTCGAGTATCCGAAGTCCGCTTCGAGGTTCCGAAAATCCTGCGGCGCCGGGAAGTTGCCGTTGGAGTTCTCGAGCGACTGCGCCCCGTTGTCCTTCGTTTGAGACAAGGTCAACGAATTGAGGAACGATGTTCCGTTTCCAAGGCGCCACTCGAACTTCGCCTGCAATGCCTTGTAGCGCGACTTGCCACCGTTGAACGCGTAGGTGATATCAGCAAACGCGGAGTTCGGCCGGCGATCCTGCAACGGGATGGTTCCTGCGGTGTTGTTGGGGAGCGCCTGGTTATAGTTCGCAAAGAGGAGCAGGTCCTCAGCCCTGTTGGCAACATACGCCAGGTCGACGAGCATGTTGTGCCGGACTTCGTGTTGAACCGAAATGTACCAGCTCTGGACCGGGCTCGAGTGAAAGTCCGACGGCATGTACGTGATGTTGGCCGTCAGCGGGTTGAATTTCGACGGATCGGCAAGGCCGACCGGATAGCCCTGCTCTGCAGGTACGAATGACGGTGCGGTCGGCACGGTCTGGTTGACGACGGCGTTGACGACCTGCGGTCCGTTGATCGGCAGGATGTCGCCCCCACCGGCGCGGCTGAAGTGCACGTAGCTGACGCCGTATCCACCGCGGATAACTGTCGCTGGCGTCAGCGTGTATGCGAAGCCCAGGCGCGGCCCGAAATTGTTCCTGTCGGGATTGACGAGGGCACGGTCCGAAACCGACCCGTCACTCGCCAGGAGCATCGTGTTCGTCGCGGGATCGAAGTTCGACAGGATGTTGTTCTCTTCCCAGTACGGCGTCGAATACTCGTAGCGCAGTCCAAGATTCAGCGTTAACCGGCTGGACGCGCGCCAGTCATCCTGGAGATAGAGGAAGTGCATGTTGCGCCGCAGGTTTGCGACCAGCACGCTGCTGAGTGCGTACTGAGCGCGGAGGCCGAGCATGAAATCGGCAAGGTTGTAGAGATTGTTCGACGCAACCCCGGCTGGCCGGCTGAACTGGCCGTTGTAAGTGTCGCGGCCGTACAACGGATTCACGTCCTGCACTTCCGTATCGATCTTCTGGAACTCGTATCCGCTCTTGAACGAATGCTCCCCCATCGTCCAGGTGTAGTTCACTTTGGGGTTGTAGACTGTCGGGTACTGCCACTGCGGATTGGTGGCCTGGCGGCCCAGATCGGAATAGCCGGTAATGAGCTGCGTCGGCAGGCCGCCGGAGATCCGATCGTCGGTCGGCAGACCCGGCAGCCCAAACTGTTCGAGCGCGCTGTCGGTGCCGAGCGCCGGCGGGTTCTTGCCGGCCTGCGTCCACGAGTAGCCGAACCGCACCTCGAGCAGCGAGTTCGAATTGGGCACCCACGTGCTGCCGAGCACGAACTGCCGGTTCTTGGCGTAGATGTGTCCGTTGCCGGCGCCGCCGGATGGCAACGGTATATTCGGCTGATCGTCAGTCGTGAGATCGCGGAAGCCATACCGGCCAAAGATCGACAGCATCGGGCTGAGCTGAACATCGACCTTGCCGCCTGCCTTGTCCGAGTCCGCGGTGAACTCCTGCAGCGTGCTGTAATTGTTCGTGGTGCCCGACAGGTTCGTGTCGGGCAGCTGCGAGAGCACCGAACGCGCAAAGCTCGTCATCGGAATCGGTGTCCCTGCCGGATACACGACATTCGTCCGCGGGTCCCGCACATCGACGGCGAGCACGCCCTGACGCTGGACTGGCGTCGCAATCGTCGAAAAGCCGGTGACCTTGCGCGTCTGCCGCAGTCCCTCATAGTCGCCGAAGAAGAAGGCCTTGTTGCGCACGATCGGGCCGCCGATCACTCCACCGAACTGGTTGCGGTCGAGTTCGGGCTTTCCCGTCGTCGGCTTGAAGAATCCGGTCGCGTTCATGCTCGTGTTGCGGTTGAACTCCCATGCGGATCCGTGGAACGCGTTGGTGCCGCTGCGATAGTTGACGTTGATCGTCGCACCGGCCGCACGGCCGTACTCGGCGCTCAGGTTGTTGGTCACGACTTTGAACTCGCCGATGGCGTCCGGCGACGGCTGCATGACCTGATTCGAAAAGCCCTGATTGCTCGTGCCGTAGGCGTTGTTATCGACGCCGTCGATCAAGAAGTTGTTGAAGGGGCTGCGCAGCCCGTTGACGTTCAGCGCACCCTCACGCGGCGTGTTGCCCGTCGTGAGCGACGAGCCACCAATCTTGACGCCGGTCGTGAGCAGCGCCAGCGACGAGTACTCGCGAGAGATGAGCGGCAGCGCGCGCGTCTGATCGCCACTGATGACCTGTCCGCGCTGGCTCGAGTCCGTTTCGATGAGCGGCGACGAAGCCGTCACCTCGACCTTCTCCGTGACCTGGCCGACCGGCATCTGCAGGTCGACGCGCAGGCGGGCGCCAACTTGGACGATGACGTTCTCGACCATAGCCAGCGCAAACCCGCTCTTCTCGGCGGTGACCAGATAGCGGCCAGGTTTCACCGCCGGGAACTCGAAGCTCCCGGTGTCGCTCGACATCCGGATGACCGAGATGCCGGTTTCGACCCCGGTCAAGGTGACCTTGGCTTCATTGACGACGCCACCGGACGCGTCGCGGACGGTGCCAACGACGGTGGCGGAGTCGAACTGCGCCCACGAGGGCGAGGCAGACAGGATCACGAGCAACGCACACACACTAGCGAATCGCATGGATACACCTCGAGTACCGGAATCTCAAGTCCCGAGACACGCTATCGGGCACATGCTACACCCGGGTCAATCGCGTGCAACAACCGTGTGACGCGCAACTCGGCTACGCTCTGGGGAGCCTGAATTGGATCCTTCGAAGGAGAACTGCATGGCCGTTCGCCGCGCACTGAGTCTCGAACAGGAGATCGTGGAAGCTTTCGAACACAGCGGTCAGGTCACCGAGTATCTCGTGTCGGTCCTGCCGCGGGAACTCTGGCAGCGGGAGTCCCCAACCGGCCACGGCCGAACGATCGCGGCGATGGTCGCACACATTCACGGAGTACGAAGAACGTTTGCGAAGATGGGTGGCGCGTCGGTGCCTCCCTCGTTAGACCGCAACCGGGTGACAGTTGTTCAGGCGAGCCGGGCGCTCCGCCAGACGAACAGCGCACTCACGACGCTCTTCCGCGAGTCCCTGCGGCGCGGCGAGACGCGCGTCAAAGGCATGCCTCGCCGGTCGGTCAACATGATGGCGTACCTCATCGAGCACGACGCGCACCATCGCGGTCAGATCATGATCCGCGCGCGCGAGCTCGGCCATACCTTCGCCGGGGTCGATGTGATGCGCGTCTGGGGCTGGAAGCGCATCGCAGATTCTTGATTCGTACGCCGTGGCAATTTGTCGGCCTGACATTGACAGCCAGACGGACGCTGATTCACTCAACGGGACGCGGATTTCGCGGATTTACTTGGCAAACTCGACGCGGATTTCGCGATACACGCGGCTAACAGGACGCGGATTTCGCGATACACGGCTACCGAGACGCTGGATTTCACGGATTCGCTTGGCGACGCAACGAGGGATTTCGCGGAATTCACTGGCAACGCGACGCGATTTCGCTGAGTCGGCTGATCTGATCCCACGTCCAGGCGATCCGCGTTCATCCGCGTCCCCGTCAAGCGATCCGCGTCATCGGCGTCCCCGTCCAAGCGATCCGCGTTCATCCGCGTCCCCGTCAAGCGATCCGCGTCATCGGCGTCCCCATCCAAGCGATCCGCGTCATCCGCGTCCCCGTCCAAGCGAACCGCGTCATCCGCATCCCCGTCCAGGCGATCCGCGTCATCCGCGTCCCCGTCCAGGCGATCCGCGTTCATCCGCTTCCCCGTCAAGCGATCCACGCGATCCGCGTCCCGTCCGTGCCATCCGCGTCCCTCAAGCAGCCTCTTTGACGCGGGGCCTGCGCTGAGCGATCAGCGCTCCGTCACACCACTCATCACGCGGTTCATCACGCGACCGATCACCAATGCTGTCCGATCGTTTCACGCCCGCACACTTACAAACGAGATGGAGGATCGCTACGTCTAAGCAGCCGACCACACAACAACGTGCGCGCAGCCGATCGCGCGGCGTGGGAGGGGCGTCATGCTCTCGCTGCTTACAGTCGGACTCGTCAGCGTACTTGCGTCCGCGGATCCGGCCGCGCCAGTTCCAACGTCGGCCTCGACGGTCTCGCCCGCTCACTATCTGCTCTTGAATGCTCCCGACCGCCGCGTGCGCGCAGCCGACGCGCGCCTGCAAGCGCTGATGGCGGAGGGTCTCAATCACTCGCGCACGTTCGCCGCACTCGTCACCGCCGTCAATCGCACCGACGTCATCGTCTACGTCGAATCGGTGCACTCGTTGCCCAAGAACACGATGGGACGTTTGTCGATGATGCAGCGCACTGGCGACTTCCGCTACTTGCGCGTGCAGATCAAATCCGATCTGTCACGCCGCGAAGCGATCTCGCTCATCGGCCACGAGCTGCAGCACGCGCTCGAGATCGCCGGCGCCGCCGAGGTCCGCGACACGACCAGCCTCATTCGTCTCTACGAGCGCATCGGCCACGCCAGCACCGGCGACCACGCCTACGACACCGACGCCGCCCAGGCCACCGGCCGAGTCGTTCGACGGGAGTTGGCGGGATGAGAGACCGTCGACAGTCGACTGTCTTCAGTTCCCGTCGGCAGTCTGAGTCGGCAGTCTGAGTCTTCAGCGCCGGTCGTGAGTCACGACTCACAGCGCACGATCGAGTCTGACGATCAAGCCTGGCGAGACTTGCGACTGAGACTTGCGACTGAGACTCATGACTGAGATCGTCGACTGAGACGGTCGACCGTCGACTGTCGACTTCTGTTCGTTACACGCTATTTACACACGGGCGGTAGAACTACCTGTGCCGTGAACGCAATCCCGCCGCCCCTCGATTCCCCTACCCTCTTTATCAATCGCGAGCTCAGCTGGCTGGAGTTCAACGAGCGGGTGCTCGATCAGGCACGCGATCGCCGCCACCCGCTCCTCGAACGCGTCAAGTTTCTCGCCATTGTCGGCACCAACCTCGACGAGTTCTTCATGATTCGCGTCGCGGTGCTCCAGAAGCAGATGCGGACGAACCGCGAGCACGTGTCGGCGGATGGATTGACGACCGAGCAGCAGCTTGGGCTGGTGCGGACGCGGGCGCGTCAGATGCTCGACGAGCAGGCTCGCTGCTGGAACGATGGTCTGCGGCCGGAGCTGGCGCAGCACGGCATCCGGTTTCTCGAACCGTCCGAGTACTCGAAAGACGTCGCAGCGTTTGTCGCCGAGCACTTCCGGCGCGACATCGCCCCGGTGCTGACGCCGCTCGCCTTCGACCCGGGCCACCCGTTCCCGCACATTTCCAATCGCAGCAAGAACCTGGCGGTCGCCGTCAAGCACGACGGCCGGACGAAGTTCGCGCGGATCAAGCTGCCACCTGTTCTGCCGCGTTTCATCCAGCTGCCCGCCAAACTGTCGGGCGAGTGCTCGACCTTCGTATTTCTCGAGGACGTCGTCTGCGCCAACGTGGAGTCGCTGTTCCCAGGCACGTCGGTCAAGAGCGCGCATGTGTTCCGCGTCATTCGCGACACCGACATGGTGATTCAGGAGGACGAGGCCGACGATCTACTCGAAACCGTCGACCAAGGATTGCGACAGCTCCGTCACGGCGCGCCTTCACTGCTGCAGGTCGAAGAACGGATGCCTCGTCGCGTCCTCGACATCCTGATCGAGAACTTCGAGATTGATGACGAAGTGCTGGTGAGGACATCCAACCGCCTCGGCTTCGGCGACTGGATGGAGCTGGTGAGCTTGCATCGGCCCGAGCTGAAGGACCCGGGCTTCGCGCCACGGATCGTGTGGGGACGCGGTGAAATCGACGAGGTGTTCGAGCTGGTGCGTCACCGCGATTTCATGCTCCACCACCCGTTCGACTCGTTCGTATCCGTCGAAACCTTTCTCAAGGCGGCGGTGCGCGACCCGCATGTCGTGACGATCAAGCTGACGCTCTATCGCATCGGCCATGATTCGCCGCTCATCGATCTGCTCGAGGCCGCCGCCGAAGCCGGCAAACAAGTCGCCGTGCTGGTGGAGCTCAAGGCTCGCTTCGACGAGCGGAACAACATCACCTGGGCGACCCGGCTCGAAGCCGCCGGTGTGCATGTGGTCTACGGCCTCGTGAATCTGAAAACGCACTGCAAGCTGTGCCTCATCGTGCGCAAGGAACCCGACGGCATCCGCCGCTACGCGCACATCGGCACGGGCAACTACAACGAATCGACGTCGCGCGTTTACACCGATCTCGCGCTCGTGACCGCACGGCCGGCGATTGTCGCGGACGTGACCAACGTTTTCAACTACCTGACCGGCTATTCGGCGTTGACCGACTACCAGGAGCTTCTCGTCGCGCCTGTCAGCCTGCGCCGTCGCCTCACCGAACTCATCGAGCGTGAACGCTCGCACGCGACCGCAGGACGGCCCGCGCGCATCGTGATCAAGGTCAACAGCATCGCCGATACCGGCATCATCCAGGAACTCTATCGCGCATCGCAGGCTGGCGTGCGGATTGACCTGATCGTGCGCGGGATCTGCTGCCTTCGACCGGGGATTCCCGGCGTCAGCGACCACATCACGGTGCGATCGATCGTCGGGCGTTTTCTCGAGCACTCGCGCATCTACATATTCGAGAACGCCGCGAGCCCGCAGGCCTTCATCGGCAGCGCTGATCTCATGGAACGAAATCTCGATAGGCGCGTGGAGGTGCTGTGCCCGGTTCAGGATCAGTCTCTGTTGGACTACCTGCGAGAGACCGTGCTCGGCGCTTACCTGCGTGACACCGAACGTGCCGCGGTGCTCGACAGCAATGGGCAGTACGGGGGCACCGACGATGGCGACGCGGAGCGATTCAGCGCCCAGGCATTCCTGCTCGGACGCCACACGACCGATTACGCGTAAGTGGACAGGATTGCTGCCGTCAGGACAGCTTGCGCAGCATTCGCGGCGTCACGAACCAGCACAGCTCGCCTTTACCCTTGGGCGGGAAGATGGCGAAATCGATGCGGCAAATCGCTCCCTTCTTGAACGGGAGCGGTACCTTGGCGCCGATGAGAAACGCGGCGAGCTCGCCCATGTTCGGCTCGTGACCGACGAGCGCGATGCGGGCCTTGCGCATGTACTTGCCGAGGTCCTGGATGACCGCCGCCGGCGACCCAGCCGGCGTCAGCGAATCGATGATCGCAATTGGCGGCTTTCCCTTCATCGACTCGGAGAAGACGTCGGCGGTCTGTTTCGCGCGGACGAGAGGGCTCGAGAGCACCTGATCGAATTCCACGCCGAGCTCGACGAGGGCTTTCGCCTCTTTCTTGAGTCGCGCGATCCCGTCGCTCGTGAGCGGCCGCTTCGAATCGTCGGGATACTCTTCACCCCGCTCGGCGGCAACGCCGTGGCGGATCAAATACAGCTCGAGAGTGGCCATGCCTTACGCCACCTGCGGCGTCGAACGGCGAGGGCGGCCCGTTGTACGGCTGACGAGACGGTCTTTCAAAGTCATCTTGAGCGCGCGCGCACGCTGCGCTAGTTCCGGCACGACGCTGGTACGCGCCTGCTCGATCAGGTCGGTGAGCTTCGGGATCGCGGCGACATAGCCGGCGTGCAGATGCCGGCATTCGTCTTCAAGCGCGCGGCCGACAATCGCCAACCAGGCATCGGGAAGCGAACGTTCAGCCGCCTGAGCCTGCACCGCAGCCACGTGTGTTTGCAGCACCTGAAGATCATGAAGACGCCCGAGCGTATCCTGAACCCGCTTGAGCGTTCGGACGGGTGCGGAGGCGGACTTGACGCCGGTGTCGTGGGCGAGCTCCATCGCGTATCGCAGTTTCTTGGCCGCGATGCGCACCTGATGCAGCTGTTCGGGCGCATACATGCGGCCCGCTTGCGTCATGGCGGTCGTCAGAGCTTTCGACCGCTTGATCATGCGCGCGCCCAGAGCGTCCCGCCACGTCTCGGACTCCGTCTCGACCAGCACCTCTCCCATCGCGACCAGACGACGCTCGAGCTTGCCCTGGTTCACTTGCTCCAGGCGCTTGATCATGACTGTCCGACGCTCGTCGCGCTTGGTGACGACCAGGCCGCGGACCGCCTCCAGGGCGGGCCTGGGCAGCGTGTCCTTGGCGACGAGCTTATCGAGGATTTCAATTGTGACGTCGAGTTCGCGAATCGTCCCAAGCGCGCGAGTCAGACGCTTGATTTTGCCGAGTGCTTTCCGCTCCTTGATGCCTCTGATCCCCGATGCGAGAACTGGAATCGCCTCGCGCAGCCGCCGCGACGCCACCCTGGCCTGATGAACACCGTGAGAATTGCCACTAATGGCGTCTGGAATGTGCCGTTTGAGAGCCGCGGCCCGGCGCGCGAGCAACCGGCTCGCGACAGAGGTCTTTCTCCGGTTCATGGTAGGATGTCCGCTCGAGTTGGGAAAAAACGGCCAATAAAGCGGTAAAAACGGCCGGCTCCGCCCAGTATATAACGGCCGTGTAACGGCACAAGCCTGAAACGGCCGAGCCACAGACCTCCCGCATGCGCATCGCTGCCATCGACATCGGCACGAACTCGATCCACATGATCGTGGTCCAGGTGCGGCCGGATCTGTCGTTCGAGGTAATCGACCGCGAAAAGGACATGGTGCGGCTGGGCGCCGGCGGCCTCGACGGCCGCAGCCTGACGCCGACGGCCATCAGCGCGGCGTTGCAAACCTTGTCGAAGTTTCGCCGCATCGCGCAGTCGCACAAGGTGGACGAGATCGTCGCTTGCGCTACCAGCGCGACGCGCGAAGCCGAAAACGGGGGCGACTTCATCGCCGAGGTCGATCGGCAGACGGGCATTCGCATCCGAGTCATCTCCGGCACCGAGGAAGCGCGGCTCATCCATCTTGCCGCCGGCTACGGCGTGGACATTGGAGGCACGACCGCGGTCGTCGTCGACATCGGCGGCGGCAGCGTGGAAATCACGCTCGGCACGGCCACGAACCTGACGCTGGGCAAGAGCTTCAAGGTCGGCGTCATTCGCCTGACCGAGCGCTTCGTCAAGAGCGACCCGCTCTCTGGCGGCGACGAGCGCCGGCTCATCAAGCATCTGAACCGCGAGATGGGCTCGTACATCGATCAGATCGTGGGCCGCGGATTCACGCGCGTGATCGGCACCTCGGGCACGATTCTCAGCCTTGGACTCATGGCATCCACCGAGGCCGGCGGTGAGCCCCCCGAGGATCTTCGCAATCGGCGCGTCACCGCCAAGGCGCTGCACCGCCTGAGAAAGCATCTCATCGCGTCCGATCTCGAGGAACGGCTGGGGACGCCGGGCATGGACCCGCGACGCGCCGACCTCTCAGTTGCTGGCTCGGTCCTGTTCGATACGATCATCCGGCGCCTCGGCGCCGACTCCTTCACGTTGTGCGATCTGGCCTTGCGCGAAGGCATCGTTCTCGACTACATCCACCGGAACAGCGCTCGCATCCGAAAAGTCGAGCGTTATCCTGACGTCCGCCGCCGGAGCATCGTCGAGCTCGGTGAACGCTGCGGCTACTGGTCGGAGCACGCGCAGCAAGTAGCGCGGCTGTCAATGAACATCTTCGACCAGACGCGCAGCGTTCACGGCCTGACCGACAAAGAGCGCGAGTGGCTCGAATACGGCGCGCTGCTGCACGACGTCGGCGTGCACATCAGCTACGAGCGCCACCACCGGCACTCGTACTATTTGATCAAGAACGGCGACCTCCGTGGCTTCGATCCGCAAGAGATCGAGGTCATCGCGCTGATAGCGCGATATCACCGGCAAGCGACGCCGAAGAAATCACACGAGGGCTACGGCGAGCTCAAAGGGCCCCTGCGCAAGGCCGTGAAAATGCTCTCGGCCATGGTGCGGCTCGCCGAAGGTCTCGACCGTAGCCACGCGCAGGCACTGGCGGGCGTGGACCTCTACCCTCGCGGCGACGATTACCTCGCGCGCTTGCGTGCTACCGGCGACGCGGAGCTCGAACTGTGGGCCGCAAACCGCCACGTCGCCCCGCTCGAAGCGATGCTCGGGAAGCCGGTTCGCTTCGAAGTCGCCAACAACGATTTCAAGACTCAGCCGGCGGCGGCCGGCCCTCTCGTACAGAAGGCTCATGCTGAACAACCTGACGACGCGCCACGAGTACCCGGGAAAGCTGTTCGTGGTCGAAGGCATCGACGGGTCGGGAAAAACAACGCAGCTGGCGCTGCTGGCGAAGTGGCT
>AR_comb_assmDRAFT_10316829_pt1 | contig 11405 bp, 9 predicted proteins | sample ArasoioldDNA_FD_10543 | JGI IMG/M metagenome (IMG submission 10543) | reverse complement strand
TGGACCTTGGGCCTTCCTTGTGCCTTGTGCCTTGTCCCTTGTACCTTTCATGAGTTTCTCGGATTCTTCCATCCCTTTTCCAATCTTTCAATAGACCCACTCACTCTTTCCTTCCTTGTTTCTTCTCTTTTGGCGGTCACAATCCACTCTACATATTCTTTCTTATTAGTAAATGAAAGTGATTCAAGAAATTCATTAGCCTTTTTATTTTTCTTTAGTGCCTGTTGAAGATCTTCAGGTATCCGAACAATTTTCCTGGCAGCATCAATGTAATCGAAAATGGGTCTTTCCTTCGGTTTATTATCTTTCTTCTTGTCCTTTTCAGTTTTCAATCTAAAGGCAAAGGTTGACCAGGTCTCGTCGAAAGAAATCAAACTTATCCATTGCAGTTCGTCGTGCTTCATCAATTCATCCCAACCCTTGTCTCGCGTGAGGTCTGTCTGAATGCCGGAAGATCCTTTCGGATAATAAATCCAGCAAGTCACATCTTCTTTGAGCAGCTTCAATATTTTTCCAAGTTCTTTCTCCATTTGCTTCCTGTCTTTCACAAACCAGTGAATCTGTTGATAGTTCTTTGCTTCTGTTGAAATCTTTACACCGGCAGGTAATCCTTCCATCGCTGTCTTAAAATTTCCCGGCGCATTTACCGGCAATAGGGTGTAACCAGATTTGATCTTTAGTTTATCTGCAACGGTAGTCGGCATAAACAATAGTTTAGATCAAATTTAATATTTGGGCAGAGAAGAGATTTCTCGAATATTGCTCAATACAGATCCAACAAGCAATTGTACAATGGCCTTGGATAGCCCAATCTAAAATTGCAAATCTCTATTTTCAAATGGTCTTCGCGGTTTCTTGCCAAGTATCCTACATAGGACCGAGTTGAGTGTAGACGTGTCGTTATCAAATCCACCATGGGAGTCGGAGCGACAAACATCAGGTCCTATAGGTGCACCAGCTGGCGCGGCGCCTGCAATCACCAGGTTGCCATTCTTAAAGAGTTTTTCCATTTCTTTATCTACTTCCTGTTTCAATTTTGGATCAACAGTCCGGATAAATTTTTCCATTCCCAGTATGGGTTTCCCTCTTACTCTTTCGAAAGCATTGCTCACCAGGTAGAGTAAGGATTTTCCATACGGACCAACATCGTCATCCAATTCACCGGTATTGCTCAACACGTAAAGAGTTGGAATTGGACATTTGTTAGTCCTGATATGTGGAAGCATCTTTTCTTTAAAAAGCTCAATTGACATAGCGGGAGCCATAAACTGAATTGATTTCACCGGCACGCCAATTCTCATGAGCGTTTCAATGGCATATGCAGTAAAAATAGATCCTGCGCTATGGGCAACAATATGAATCTCCCACTTATCCTTATTGGCGGTACTAACCTGGTTGAACGCAGCCAGCGCATTCCTGGCAACAATGTCCATTGACCTTCCCGGCACAGAGGCGAGCCTGGCATTTTCCTTCATTTCGTCCCACAGCATGGTGCCCAATTTAGCTGACGATAATTCAAATGTTCTGTCCTTGATTTCAAGTGTTGCTTCTCTGAGATTTTCGAGCCAGCTAGCGGTAGCGCGATCATCAGTGGTGAACATATCAAAGAGATTACTTTTCATAGAGGACCAAAAATCTGTTTCCCACATAATATGTACGGGATATATTTCATTATCGAGGCAAACTTGTTTAAAGCCGATCACCCTTCTCGCCACTTCTTTTTCTGAATTAAGTCCACCATGGAGGTATAACATAATTCTTTTCTTCTGCCATTGATCAGCAGTTGTTCCAACGGTTTCAAACAAGCGAATTACATCCTTTTCAGTTGTCCAATAATTTCCTGAATCTGACAAGAAGCCATTGTTACCGATATTAATGACGTACGGCCTGATCTCATCAAGTGGAATGAGCTGTGAAGCCCTCTGTTTCCCTGCATCCGTGTCTGCAGATCCCTTCGACCATAAACTTGTGTCGATCGGAACCCCTAACTGTACCACCCAACAATCCGAAGCATGAAGTATCCAATCCTCATATGGAAGAATGGCGAAGCCCTGGTAGCCCCAGGTTTTCCCCCATGAATTTTGAATGATGAATCCGTCGCCAGTATAGCCCACAATCGCAATGGCATGACCGCCGTCTGCTCTACCTTTTCTTTCGATAATTGGGAGAGTGATTGTTTTCTTTTTTCCTGATCTCAGATAAGAGTAATTCAATTTTTTGCCCCCAGGATCATCCCATCCTGAGTGTACCATAAGAGTAGCGTACAAAACCCCTGATTCATTGAGAGCGGAATGCATATCCCTTATTTGCCGATGCATCACTCTGTAATATGCTCCCGCGGGAATTTTCATTCCTTCCTTTGATCGTTGTTCATCCAGGTTTGAAGGCCCAAACAAACTATCTGCCCATAACTTACGGCGAACTACTCCATGCGCATTCCACCCCTTCATTGTTCCCCTGGCAGATGATCCTTCATAATTTTCGCCGGGCCATTCATCGTATCTTCTGGCCATTTCATACAGCATCCGGGGACTCACGCATTCATCTTTAATCTTATTCAATGGGGTTCTGCCATTTATTACCATATGAAAATTAATGACAGCAGCCAGCGCAAAACCTGTACAAGCTCCTTCTTCGCCCTGATCCAATATCAATGGAACCAGGTCACAATTGATAATCTGGTCGGGTAGAGCGTTCAGATTCGGTCGATACACCCAGTCTCTTATGTCTATCTTATCTGGAAAAGCATCCAGTTTCTTTTTGGTTTTCTTTGCGGCAGTATCAGTGGTTGGTTTGCGTCTCGATAGAGCAGACGGCCTCGTGGTTTTTGGAGAAATTGTTTTGGGCATGTGAAATTGTTATGAATGAAGAAAGGATTTTGAAAAAAATTCCGTCGCATGTAGAAGAAGTCTTTTTATTATTCATCCACCAGGTACTTACTGAATACCCATCCCTCAAGATCATTTAATCCATTGACCATTTCCAGCACTTCGACAAAACTCCAGTTGCCTTGTCTTTTCAGTATTTGTACCCTGGTTTTCTCGGGAAGAGGATCAGTCAAAGTGGCGAATTGTGTTCCTGCTCCTTCGCGAATATTCACATCCGTTGTTGTTAGAAAAACAACCTGTTCATTCTCCTTCCGTCCCATTACTCTTGACCGGAAACTCGACATCGGAAAAGCCGGACCAGGATCACTCTTGCGGAGCGGAGCTATGTCTTCATGTCCAACCACATCTTTCAATTCATATGTCTTAACAATCAAGGCTGCCACTTCAATAGCGGTTTGCAATTGAATTTCAGTATAAGTCTGCCATCCTGATTCAATCGAATCATTTTTATGTCTTGCAATGATTACATCGGAATCAGCTACGCTTTTCTTATCAACCGGACAAATCCATGCAACACCAGTTTTCGCAAGTCTGCCACCATTTACGAGTTCAATACCTATTGAGAATTTATTCATGCCTATTAAACCATTCCATTGACTTGCACCTGCATGCCATGTGATAATGTTGAATGGAGCAAACTGTGTGATGGTTCCATCCCGATCAATCAACAAATGTGCGGAAGCTTGCGCCTGTTTACTTAGAAACCAACTTATGGACCCTTTTGCAAGTGTTGCCGCTGTGTAGTGCATTACAAGATACTGCGCAGTGAACTTTCCTCCTTTGTTGGGCGTAGCCTGAAAATCTACTGGCTTGTTCTTATTATCTATGAGAATGTGATCAGTGATTTTCATGTTGATTTTTTTGAATGAAAAAAAGACACGAATTGGTTTATCTATCTATTAGAGTGTCGTATCACAAATTGAATCCATAGCGCAGGTCCAGGTTGGATACGATCTGGTTTTTCCAATCGCCTGCAGCTCTATCCTTCACATTGTTCACGCCAGTACTTACAACAACCCAAAATTTTTGAGAGATGCGAATCTCACTTCCGAGATTAATAAGGACTTCGTTTTGATTGATACCATAGTTCAGGTATTGCCATTGGGTCTCGCCAAAAAATCTGAAATTGGAGTTACCTAACAGTAGCCGCGCACTACCGCTAAATCTAATTGGGTTTTGTTCCAGTGAATCGACCGCGCTGTTTGGTAATCTTAAATTTCCTCCAATCAACAATTGTCCTCTTCTTCCAATTTTTAGTGCACCGGTTGCCCATGCATTAAAGGAAGAAAATCTTGTATGACTGATGGCAGAATCGGGCGATTCACCCACCCAGGCTATGGCGGCATCGAACCTGCTGGCGTTCCAATTTTGATTTTTGTAGGTGAGAATTAATTTATCGAGCAACGTGCCTTCAACATCATTGAACGTGCTTGTCTTCAATTGTGAAAAATCGAAGTCGTCACCAAAAATATTCTTAGTGTCAAATACAAGCAATTTAAGTGTATTCGACAGGCTTGTGTCTCTTGGGTTGATGGACGAAAGCCATTCATGATATTCTTTGTGATGATTGTTGAGGTAATCTTCCTGCTGATCGGCCGGCACTCTTGGCTGTACAACCTGGGTTACCCAATACAATTCGTATCGAGTCTTTAACTCGTTTGCTTTTTGTGCGGTTACGGCAAATGCAGAGCTTCTATCGTAAGCAATCCTAACAATATCAGCTTTGTTTGAAAGTAAAGCAAACCTGTATCCAATGGAAAACTTAGACGCATACGCGGTGGAGTCTACCAAAGCTCCCAAACTGAATGATGAGCTGTATAGAAATCGTAATCCTGCTTTCTTATTGTAGTCCGAAAGTGTCCATTTTTTGGAGGCCATTTTCCACGGAGCGAATTCAAGTCCGAAATTTTTAGGTATTGCAGGCTTGCCGTTATTGACAAAAGGACTTAGCATTAATGCAAAATCCTTTACATCAGAAGGCCGGAGTAAATCTGATTTTTCGATTCCCAAACTTTTATATGCGGGCATATCGGGGATCACGAAATTCAACAGGAATCTATTTTCTAAAGTATCTGGCTGCGCGTATGCAACGTTGCATGAAATAGCGGCAATCAGAATAATTAGCCTTGGTTTCATAAAGAATTATTTGGTTTTATCCCTCAATAGAATAAAGAACTTTTCTTCTTTCAATCTCTTGGCTCCCACCTTGCCCTTCCTGGGCTCAGTGCAAAGTGGCTCTATGAAAGGAGGATCTCCATTGTTCAATTGGTTGATCAGCACATCTATGTTAGCCGCATCAGTTTGCCAGATGCCTACACTTACATCGTAACCAAAATCATCTTCCATCTTCACAATGTCCATTGCGATCCTCACTACACGCTCATGGTATTTTGACAAAGCATCGCCCGGATTAAAATCATTGAGGATTTGATAAGAGTCGTCTATACTCACTGTATTGTTGTTTGTTCGAATGGGATTCGAAAGAACAGCTGGATCATCCATTCCGGTTCCCAGCAAAACGTAGCTGTAGGGGATAAAGTAAAGTCCCTTCATAGTGACAATGACCCATAGTTTATTACCTGCTGGATCAAATGTGGCTTCTTTCATACGATTGTTTTTCTGCCTACTCTTTATCCGTTTTCGGCTTCCCGGTGTTTACTTGTTTTTTTAATGTCGCCTTTCAACAGATACGACTACTGGATGCTCGTTTTCATGGTGATGCGGATATAATACATAGATACCCTTTGCTAACCCCTCGTCATTTGTCGTGGGATTTGCATGAGAGATAACATTCTTGTCAATATGATAGTTGAGCAAAACGAGGTTACTAACCTGCGAATGGTGTATGGCATAAGGTCTAAATTGTGGAACGGTAGTAGCAATCAAAAGGTAGGAATGGATGCACTGCCGGAGTCAGCAATGAAAAGACAGCTGCTAATACCTAATCAGAATTGAAGTTTCTACAAAAATCAGAGTGATACAAGGGGAGTTTTCCCCTTTTGCAATACGGGTTACTTGTCTTGACTAATGGAGTACGTTTTAGAATCAGGGTTGGCCGCTGTATCCCTGCCAATTTTTCACCCCAGGCAGGGCGGCATAATGATTGATAACAAAATAAAGCATTAAACTTCAGAGATATGGGAAAAATTATCGGTATTGATTTAGGGACAACCAATAGTTGCGTTTCTGTAATGGAGGGAAACGAAGTGCAGGTGATTCCCAACGAGGAAGGTCGTAGGACTACGCCTTCTGTAGTGGCTTTCCTGCCAAACGGGGAACGCAAGGTGGGTGATCCTGCCAAACGTCAGGCTATTACCAACCCCACCAGAACCATTATAAGTGTGAAGCGTTTGATGGGCCGTAAGCACGACGAAGTGACGGAAGAACTTAGCCATCTCAGTTATAAGGTGGTGAAAGGTGACAATAATACGGTTCGCGTTGACATAGATGGTCGTTTATATACTCCGCAGGAGATTTCTGCCATGATTCTTCAAAAGATGAAGAAGATCGCCGAAGATTACCTGGGCCAAACAGTGAATGAAGCAGTTATTACTGTACCTGCTTATTTTAACGACTCTCAAAGACAGGCCACTAAAGAAGCCGGTGAAATTGCAGGCCTCAATGTTCGTAGAATAATCAACGAACCTACTGCGGCCGCGCTTGCTTATGGTCTCGATAAAAAGACACAAGACCACCACATCGCGGTATTCGACCTTGGAGGTGGAACCTTCGATATATCAATTCTAGAGTTAGGGGAAGGCGTGTTTGAAGTGAAGAGCACTAACGGTGACACACACCTTGGTGGTGATGACTTCGATAAAGTGATCATGGATTGGCTTGCTGAGGAATTCAAGAAAGATGAAAACATCGATCTCAGAAAGGATCCTATGGCATTGCAGCGTTTAAAAGAAGCTTCTGAAAAGGCGAAGATTGAATTGTCTTCTTCAAGCGAAACTGACATTAATCTTCCATATATCACGGCAGTTGATGGTGTTCCCAAGCACCTCGTTAAAAAATTGTCTCGTGCTAGATTTGAACAACTATCTGATTCACTCTTCAATCGTTGCCTGAAGCCATGTGAGCAGGCATTGAAAGATGCTGGACTCAGCGCAAACCAGATTGATGAAGTGATCCTGGTTGGTGGATCAACAAGGATACCTAAGGTTCAGGACCTGGTTGAAAAATTCTTTGGGAAGAAACCCAATAAGAGTGTGAACCCCGATGAAGCAGTAGCAGATGGCGCTGCCATCCAGGGTGCTGTATTGACTGGTGAAGTGAAAGATGTATTGTTGCTTGATGTAACACCGTTGAGTCTTGGTATTGAAACAATGGGTGGAGTAACTACACATTTGATTCCATCCAATACAACCATTCCAACAAAGAAGTCCGAGGTATTCTCAACAGCTTCCGATAATCAGCCAGGAGTGCAAATCCATGTATTGCAAGGTGAGCGTCCTATGGCTAAAGACAATAAGAGCTTAGGTGTATTCAATCTTGATGGTATTCCACCGGCTCCAAGAGGAATGCCACAAATTGAAGTGACATTTGATATTGATGCAAACGGAATCCTGCATGTATTGGCAAAGGATAAGGGAACCGGCAAAGAACAGAAGATCAGAATTGAGGCTGGCAGCGGATTGAGTAAGGAAGAAATTGAAAAGATGAAGAATGAAGCAAAAGCCAATGAAGCACAGGATAAAGTAGCGAGGGAAAAAGTGGAAAAGGTCAACCAGGCCGATAGTTTGGTTTTCCAAACAGAAAAACAATTGAAAGAGTATGGGGAGAAGATCCCGGCGGATAAGAAGGCTCCAATTGAGTCGGCTCTGAATAAATTGAGAGACGCGCACAAAGCCCAGGATGTAACTGCAATTGATTCTGCCATGGCCGAATTAAATAGCGCCTGGACAGCAGCGAGTGAAGAAATCTACAAAGCTACACAGCAAGGTCAGGGTGGCGCGCAACAACCGGGCGGTGAATCTCAACAAGGAGGCTCGCAGCAACCAGGCAGTGGCGGTGAAACTGTGACTGATGCGGAGTTTGAAGAAGTGAAGTAACTAGGAGGACTAGGATTACTAGGATGACTAGGATGACTAGGATAGAAGGAGGGAAGGATAAGAAGAGGATTAAATTTATATATTATAAAAAGCCAGTTGAGAGACTGGCTTTTTTTTATTGAGACATCCAGAATAATATCACATTTCAAAATTCCACGAACCCAGGGACAGTAACCAGCCACTAGTATCCAGGAACCCTGCACACAACGTTACATAATGTCCAGCGCCTTAGCGAAGAACGTCACCTGGAATGGAAGGATCAGCGTCAGGTATTCCCAATGCGCGAAAATACCGTAAGCCAGCAGGGCAGAAGATGCGAGAAATAATAACCACCAAATAGCCTTAGATTTTTTACGGGTTTGTTCCATGGACTTTAAAAAATTTTGCGGCAAATATAGTTCGATTAGTTGATTAGTTGAAATGTTGATTTGTTGAATGTCGGAAAGTCAGCATACTTGCAAAGCACCCATTCAAACCTCAACAATTCAACTAAAAACGCATTGTATTTTTAGTACACTTTGTAATATATTCGCTCCGCCTTGCCCACCGAAGCATTAACCTACATTGCAAAGGCGGGTTCAAAATGTTGCCCCCTTGATGAAGAAGATCCAGTTTTACCTTCGGTTTCATACTCAATTTGGACAATCGCTGCATGTTACTGGCAATATCAATGCCCTGGGTAATAACGATATCAGCAAAGCATTTCCATTAAAATACCTGAACGAAGAATGTTGGTGCGCAAAAATTGAAGTCCCTGCGTCAACAAATGATATTATCTATTCTTATTTTCTGCGCAATAGCGATGGAACTATTATTGAAGAATGCGACAATGACCGGGAGATCCAGGTTTCGAAATCATCATTCGATGAATTCCGAACTTTCGACACCTGGAGTTATTCCGGCGAGTTTCAAAATGCCTTTTATACAGCGCCTTTTCAACAGGTGTTACTAAAAGAACATAAGTCACCATCTAAATCAAAACCGGCCAAGCATTACACGCATGTATTCAAATCAAAAGCTCCATTACTGAAGAAGAATGAGGTACTATGCATACTGGGGAGTGCAACCTCATTGGGAGAATGGACGCCCGGTAAGCCAGTCCTAATGGAACCTGAGGGACATTGGTGGGTAGCGAAACTAGACTTGACAAAAGAACAATTTCCTATTGCCTATAAATACGGTGTTTACAATGTCAAGCACAAGGGATTTGTGCGTTATGAGGATGGGCAGAACAGATTGGTTCATGGTGATGCCTCCAGGCATAAGGTAACCATTCTTCACGATGGCTTTGCGCAACTTCCCAACAACACATGGAAAGGCGCCGGTGTTGCGATTCCTGTGTTTAGTTTAAAGAGTAAGGATTCTTTTGGGGTAGGAGAGTTCAATGATTTGAAACTATTGGTTGAGTGGGCTAAGAAAACGGGATTGAAATTAATACAGATTCTTCCCATCAATGATACCACTGCTACTCACAGTTGGAAAGATTCCTATCCATATGCCGCCATTTCCGCTTTTGCGTTACATCCCATTTATCTCAATCTGGAAAAAGTTGCAGGAAAAGATTTTGTTGACCTGGTGAAGCCTTTGAAGAAAAAACAAAAGCAATTGAATGAATTACCGGAATTGGATTACGGACAAGTGATCAGTTTCAAAACTTCGGTAATTAAGGAAATATTCCTGGCACAGAAAGAAAAGTTTCTCAAAGATGAAGGCTTTCAAACCTTTTTCAAAGAACATAAACACTGGTTAGTTCCCTATGCGGCCTTCTGTTATTTGCGGGATAGAAATAAGACTGCAGACTTTAACCAATGGAAGATCTATAGCAAATATGATAAGGCGGGCATTGAAAAATATGTATCACCGCGTGCGAAGCATTACAATGAAATAGCCTGCACTTATTTTACTCAATATCATTTGCATTTGCAATTGAAGGAAGCTGTTGAATATGCGCACAAGCATGGAGTGGTGCTGAAAGGAGATATACCCATCGGCATTTACCGATCCAGTTGCGACGCATGGATGGACCCTTCTCTTTACCATATGGAATTGCAGGCTGGTGCGCCGCCTGATGACTTTGCAGTCAAAGGTCAGAATTGGGGATTCCCTACCTACAATTGGCGGAAGATGGAAGAGGATGGATTTCGCTGGTGGCGAAAACGATTTGAACAGATGGGCGATTACTTTGACGCATTCAGAATAGATCATATACTGGGATTCTTTCGAATTTGGAGTATACCCATGCAGGAGGTGGAAGGTATTATGGGCCGCTTTGATCCTGCCATTCCAGTTCACTTCAATGAATTTAAGCAACAGGGTATCTGGTTCGACTATATGCGCTACACCAGGCCGTTTATAAATGAACCTGTACTCTGGGAATTGTTTGGTCCGAACAAAGAAAAGTTTAAGCCTTTTTTCCTGGATATAGCAATCGGTGCCTATAAACTGAAAGAAGAATTTGACACGCAACGAAAAGTTGAACAGTATTTTTCAACGAAAGAGGATACGGAGGATAACAGGAATATTAAACAAGGATTGTTTGACCTGATCTCGAATGTGATATTGTTTGATGATCCGCAATCAGTTGGTCAACAGTTTCACTTTCGGTTCGAAATTGAAAAAATTTCTTCGTTTCGTTACCTCGACGCTCACACGCAGGGACAATTAAAAGAACTCTACATAAATTATTTCTTCAGGAGACAGGATGACTTCTGGTATAAAGAAGCAATGAAGAAATTGCCGGCAATGAAGAAGGCAACCAATATGCTGGTATGTGGTGAAGACCTGGGAATGGTTCCGCATTGTGTTCCTGATGTCATGAAACAATTAGGTCTATTGAGTCTTGAAGTGCAACGAATGCCGAAAGATCCTGGCAAAGAATTCTTCCATCCTAAGGACGCGCCATACCTGTCGGTTGTTACTCCTTCTACTCATGATATGAGTACCATACGCGGATGGTGGGAAGAAGACCGTGAGCGCACGCAAAGATTCTTCGGGCAGGAGTTGGGATTGACCGGTGAGGCTCCGGAAAAATGTGGAGCAGCTATCAACCTGGCCATTGTTCAACAACACTTGCAATCTCCTGCCATGTGGAGCGTATTCCTTTTGCAGGATCTGCTGGGAATTAATGAAGAGTTGCGGCATCCAAATCCTCACGAGGAAAGGATTAACATTCCCGCCGATCCAAAACATTTTTGGAAATATAGAATGCATCTTTCGCTGGAAGATTTATTGAAGGCAAAAGAATTCAATGAAGAGTTACGCGAGCATATACATTCATCGGGTAGATCATGAGTAATGGAAAAAGTCAAATATTTTCCATGTTCTCCATTCGCTACTGATTACTCACCACTCACCACTCACTACTCACCATGATCATCCGCTACAAAAAATTTGAACTCCCATTCAGGTATCCATTTACTATTTCAAGAGGAACTAAAACGCATCAGCCAACTTTTGTTGTGGA
>AR_comb_assmDRAFT_10567038_pt1 | contig 11406 bp, 11 predicted proteins | sample ArasoioldDNA_FD_10543 | JGI IMG/M metagenome (IMG submission 10543) | reverse complement strand
GAGAGAGTTTTTTTCCTATACCGATTTTGATGGCGCAATCCTGACAAAATCAGATGCTGATGCAAAGGGAGGAGCTGCGATATCTATCTCTTATATTACATCTAAACCTATAGTATACCTTGGTATGGGACAAGGGTATGATGATTTAATTTTATTTGACAATGAAAAATTTATAGATGCAATTTTCAATAACGGTCCATTATCAAATTCTGGTGATATTCCTTTACCTAGTAATCCTGAAATAGAAAAAAATTCTAATTCATTTGATAACTCAAAAGTAAAAACAACAAAATCGATTTCAAGATCTAATGTGGTCAATGGGATTAATGATGATAAACATAATATAGATTCGATAACTGCTGATAATAATAAAAAAAATGAACAAAAAAATATTGTTGAATCAGCTGATATTATCCCGGAATTGGACTCGCAAATTGATATCGAAGAATTTGATAACTCCTATCATGATATAAACAGCAAGTCTACTACCCAAGAAGGTGATAATCCTTCCGATGACGACAATAAATTAGAGGTTGAAGATAAGATTAAAACAAATGTTGATAGCGATTCTGAACTTAGGGGGAAAAAAGGATTATTTGGATGGTTTAAGAGAAAAAAATAAGGTTTTTCTCTTTTCTCGATTTTGAAAACATTAAATTAAAGAATTTTTCCATTTTTCATATTGAAAAAAAATGTTTTAAGCATTTGTGACTTATCCTCTAAACAAATTTTAGATATACTTAATCTTGCTGAGATTCTAAAAAGCCCGGTAAATGTCGAAGAATCGAGAAAACAATTAAGGGGTAGAATTCTAGGTATGGTTTTTCAAAAACCCTCCACAAGGACAAGAATTAGCTTTGAAACTGCAATGTTGCAATTAGGCGGAAATGCAATTAATCTTTCGTTTAGTGATTTGCAGTTATCTCGGGGTGAATCTATAGAAGATACCGCAAGAACACTTTCGCTATACCTGGATTGTCTTATGGCAAGGGTAAACTCGCACAATGATCTCGAGAAATTGTCTCAATATTCCACCATTCCTGTAATAAACGGTTTGTCTGATTTGTTTCATCCTTGTCAAATATTGGCTGATTTGTTGACAATTTCTGAATATAAAAAGAAACTGGGTGGTATAACATTGGCATTCATAGGAGACGGTAATAATATATGCAATGATTTGTTACTGGGCTGTTCAAAATTGGGTATTAACATTAACATATCCACTCCCCCTGATTTTGAACCTATGGATTGGATAATTGATACAGCGAGAGTTGAAAGCAAAAAATATGATAGCTCTGTATTGATAACCAATGATCCTTTTGAAGCTGTTAAAGAAGCTGATGTAGTTACCACAGACACTTTTATATCAATTGGAAAGGAGAATGAACAAGAAAAAAGGAATGCTATATTTTTACCAAAATATCAAATTAATGATGAGATTGTTAAACACGCAAAACGTGATTATATTTTTATGCACTGCCTTCCAGCTAAACGAGGTAAAGAGGTAACATCTGAAATAATTGATGGATCTCATTCAGTTGTCTGGACCCAGGCTGAAAATAGATTACATGTACAAAAAGCTTTATTGATAAAACTGCTTAATCAGGAACTTGACGATTGATTTTCATGAACTTTTCTTTAAATACCTTAAAATACTTTTATTTTTCATAAAATTTATGACAAAGTTTTTAGTGGACACAGTAGAAAATCTTCCTTTAGGATCTTTGAGAAATATTACTGCTGGGGGGAAAGAAATATTGGTAGCAAATGTAAATGGGAACTATTACGGTATAAATAATGTTTGTAATCATGCTGGCGCCGAGTTACATGAAGGTGTTGTTCTTAATGATAAAGAATTGGTCTGTTCTTGGCATTCCGATAAATGGAATGTTAAAAACGGGGATCTAATTTGGTTTTCTCAGCTGTTAAAAAATCAAGAAACATATCAAATCGTAGTTGAAGATAACAATGTATATGTGGAAATTTAAATTCATCCGTATTTTTGATCGTTTTTTATCTTATTGTATATACCTATTAAAAATTCCAACATGAAATTAATTTTTATAGGTGTTTAAAAAAATACAATTATTGGATATTGGTGATTTTATTTCTACTCTTCCACCATCGGTAATATCCGGTGATGATATTGTTATTCCTGAAAATTTCTTTAGAAAAATATTTTCTTTTTCCGGTTTAAATCAAGATGATGTTTTTTATCATCTGGGTATAGGTAATAATTATTCGTCTCTTTTGATTGCAAAAAGAGAATTTGGTGTTAGAAAAGCTATTGGTATAGAAAACAATCCGGATGTAGTCAATTTTATTAAATCCAAAATTGATTTGACTAATGAAAATGTGGATATCATACAAGAGGATGTGATCAAATCCTCTCTGTCTGAAGCCACAGTTATTTTTTCCTGGTTTACTGATGAAAAAATTAACGAAAAGTTATCATATAAATTCAGATCCGAAGTCCAAGATGGGGCTAAAATCGTATCTATATGGTCTCCACCGGATTTGTTTATTCCTGATAAGGTAGATTTTCCGCTTATTTTATGTAAAAAGCCTTTTATTGTAGGGGCGGACGTCAAAGATCAATTAAAAAGTATATATGGAACCAATTGTATCGATTTTACCGCATCATGGCGTTTAGCTGAAAAATATATTCAATCTTTTGGAATAGTTGGAAGTCATCATGTTCGTTTCCTTAATATTTTACAGAGTGTAATTATCTGGTTTAACGCTAAGGATCTCGAATTAACTTGTGAAGATGACATTCCGCCACCTGTTAAAAGCTATGTCGAGATTTTAAAATATTTTTTTAATATTGATTTGTCGGGTTTCATAGTTAAATAGAATATTTTATTGGGAATACATCACATATTTAAGGTATATAAATACTTTGAATTTGATGTTATTTTTCTAATTTTTTTAAAATGAATTGAAAAAAATTATATAAAACTTTTCAAACAAAAATTTTTTTTTTGATTTATAGTCTATATCTTTAATAACAATCTACCCCAAAGATTATAACTATTGGTATTGTGAAGCAAATTTAGAAGATGGACTTGGCAATTAATGAGGGGCGTAAGAATTTATCAGTTCCTCTATTAGTTGAATCAGTTATTCTAAATCGCGAAGGCGAATTGTCTCAAACTGGTTCTCTTTCTGTAAAGACTGGAAAATTTACGGGTCGATCTCCTGATGATAAATTTATTGTAAAAGATGATATTACAGCTGATTCTGTCGATTGGGGAAAGGTTAACCATCCTATATCGGAAGAAAACTTTGAAAATATATTGAATAAAATGATAAAATTTATTAATGACACTAAAATTACTGACAAACTTTATGTTTTTGATGGATATGTAGGGGCAGATCCATCGAATCGTTTGTCTGTTAGAATTATAACAGATACGGCTTGGCACAGTTTATTTGCTAGTCAGATTTTTATAAAACCGTCAAAAGATGAACTGTTGAATTTTAATCCAGAGTTTACTCTTTTATCTATCAATAATTTCGCTGCATTACCGGAATTAGATGGAACAAAATCTGAGACTTTCATTATTATGAGTTTTAAAAAGAAATTGGTCCTTATGGGTTCGACTTCCTATGCAGGTGAAATAAAAAAGTCCATGTTTTCAATTATGAATTTTATTTTGCCTCGCAAAGGGGTATTTCCGATGCATTGTTCTGCCAATTTGGGCAGTGATGGCAGGTCTGCATTATTTTTTGGTCTTTCAGGAACCGGCAAAACTACTCTTTCTGCAGATGAAGGCCGTAAATTGGTTGGAGATGATGAGCATGGTTGGTCGGATACCGGTGTTTTTAATTTTGAAGGTGGATGCTATGCTAAATGCATTAATCTTGACAAGGATAAAGAGCCACAAATTTGGAATGCAATAAAATTTGGCTCTGTGATGGAAAATGTGGTAATCAGCCCATCAACTCGAGAACCTGATTTTTCTGATGGCAGTCTAACTGAGAACACCCGAGTTGTGTATCCCCTTGAATTTATTCCCCGTGCAGTTATACCTAGTATTTGTGGTCATCCTTCTGTTATTATTTTTTTAACTGCTGATGCTTTTGGTGTATTGCCACCAATCTCAAGGCTCTCAAAAGAAGGAGCTATGTATCATTTTATGTCTGGCTACACTAGTAAGTTGGCTGGAACCGAAAGGGGCATTACTGAACCCAAAGAAACTTTCTCACAATGTTTTGGTGCTCCTTTTATGCCTCTTAGGGCAACAGAATATGCTAAACTATTGGGTGATAAAATCACTAAACATGACACAAGAGTTTATCTTATTAATACTGGATGGTCTGGAGGGCCATATGGTATTGGAAAGCGCATAGATTTAAAGTATACACGTTTAATAGTCTCATCTGCTATAAATGGACATTTGGATAAAGTGCCTTATAACCACCATGACATTTTCAATCTTGATTATCCTGCTTCCTGTCCAGGTGTTCCTTCCGTAATTTTAAACCCAAGAAACACTTGGCACGATAAAGAGCAATATGATTTTTCAGCGAAAAGGTTGTCGAATTTGTTTACTAATAATTTTAAAAAATTTGAGCCAGTTCCAGAGGAAATAATTAAAGCAGGTCCGTATACATAATTTCTCTCATTATGAATTAGGAATTGTTAAAGACCTTTTTTCTTGAATTGGTGATGTAAAATATGATTTCTTTATGGACAAATAAATATTTATTAATAAGTAGCCCGGAGCAGACTCGAACTGCTGTCTCCAGGTTTCTTTTCTTATTATAAGATCCAGAGCCTGAAATCCCTAGCCCTACATGGAGTTTGACCGCTAGATTCGGCACCAATGTCACAGTTTTTGTTGGTTCGACCGGGCTTCACGAGCTACAATTTAACATAATACTTTCTAATATTTTATTTTATCTTTATTAAATGACTTTACATAAGAAATGAATAGTTATAATCATCTCTTATATTGTTATAGAATCGACAAAACAAAGTCAAAGGCTATCGCTTTTGTATTATGTCATACCTTCTGTTTGTCTCTCATATGAAATTACTCCTGCAAAAGCATTGAGTAGAATTCTTGAGAGGTGCCCTGTTTTCATATATAAATGGATTTAAGGATGCAAATCAAATGATGTTTTACAAAAGAGAGAATTTTGTGAATTTTTTATATATGTGCCTCAATTAAAGTTGACTTTGATCAGTTGCTTTTGGAGCCAAGCATACAGAGGCTCCAAGTTTGAACATTTCGAAATAAATGTGCTTATTGCGGAACGTTTATTCCATTTTGGGCATATGCGTATAAAATCGGACAGTGATCATCTTCACTGATGGGTATATGTGACCTTCAAACTGATGAATTATGAATGTCAATGATTCAAATGTCTTCTATATTTGAGAACAGAATATTCTAACGACTACTGTCATTCTGCATATCAGAGACAGATCTGGATGTTTGTAGACTGCTTTCCTTTTAGTAGGATGAAGAAATATGAATTGTACAAATCATTGATTAATTCATTGATCCTTCTGATAAAGAAAATTTTTTCTTAAATAACGGCAATCTGAAATTCGCGGTATCTAGTTATGCAATAACAGTTTTCTATTTTTTTGCATTTATCTCTCGTATTACAGTCCCATAATCTAAATTGACCTTTTTCCTCATGTATGGTATTAGCTTGTAATGAATAGAGTAGATATCCTTTTCCCGAATTAATATCCCTTTGACTAGTAATGAGACAAATCCGCCGGCAATCTTTGACGGCAAAATGTTTTTCTCTTTGCAGATTGTGTCCCTTTGTATGTGATATTCTTTCAATGTAAAATAGTTTTTATTGACATCAAGTACAAGTGGCCAAATGACATACTCCCAAACTAACCGACGGTTTTCTGTGGAGGAAGCATGTTTTCCTTTTTTCCTTTCTTTTGGCTTATAATTTTCTAATCTCATCTTTCTTTTATTTGATTTACTGTCTTTTTGATTGATATCATAGTCACCTTTAAACAACGGGTTTTATAATTCTACATGTAATGACTATTCCTGATGTTGCTATTGATGAAATTAACCTTATTTCTTCATCTCTTGACATGCTTTCAGAAAAATGGAATATCGACCCGATTGTTAGGGATTTACATTTGGGGAAAAGAACTGATTTACAAGATTATGCAATTAAAATAAATCAAGTTACTTTTCACATTCCATATATAATTGACCCTTCTCTTTTTCTTTTATGGAAATGTTTGTGGCCTGATTGTCATAATTGTTGTAATCGCCAGGGTCGTTTACCTTTAACTGTTGATGATATATCGAAAATTTCGAAAAACTTGGGTTTTAACAATAGATCAGAATTTCTAAAGAAAGAAACCTATGTGGCATCTTGGGAAAATACATCCGTAAATAATCCGGATAGTTCTAAACTTATATCTTCATTGACCATGATCAATTTAAAAAGAAAAAATGATGAGAATGAGGATGATAATGGAAAGCCCCTTTCTTGTAGATTTCTAAATGATCATGGCTCTTGTACTCTTCATCCAGATAAACCTGGGGTGTGTTGGTTGTATCCTTTTTTTTCATGGACTCAATATGAACATAGCCGGATTTCTGTTCATGCTTCTTTTCAACTTACTGGTGACTGCCCTGGTTTTTATATTTGTAAAGAAATCGATAAGGATATGATGAGAACCCTAAACGACTATTCTGAAAAAATCTATGACTATACCATGAATATCAATACAACAATCAGGGAAGGATTTGCAAGGATTGATTTAAATGATTGATAGATTGTTAAATCGGTAAAAGCTTTAAAAAATATATAATTTGATTAACTTTTCACTTCGTCAAACCTATTGCTTACATCAACCCAATTTACAATATTCCACCATGCATTAACATAGTCTGGCCTTTTGTTCTGATACTTCAGGTAATATGCATGTTCCCATACATCGCAGCCTAAAAGAGGGACTAATCCTTCTGTTCGAGGACTTGTCTGATTTGGCATTGATTTGTATTCTACTTTTTTGCTTGAGGTATTATATACAAGCCATCCCCAACCACTGCCTTGAATCGCTATTGTACTGGATGTAAATTTTTCTTTAAAATTTGCAAAGCTTTCAAACGATTTATTTATTGCGTCGGCAATAGAGCCATTTGGTTCTCCACCTCCATTTGGGGATAAATTATTCCAAAATATTCTGTGATTATCGAATCCTCCGCCATTAAAGTTAATTGCCCCTCTGACTTCGCTTGGGACTTGATCAAGGTCGGATAAAATCTCTGTTATGTCTTTGTTTTGAATTTCTTGTGAGCATTTTTCAATAGCTGCATTGAGATTGTTAGTATAGGTTTGGTGGTGTTTTGTATGGTGGATTTCCATAGTTTTTGCATCAATATGGGGTTCTAGTGCGTCATAACTATATGGAACAGGTGGTAATTCATATTTGTTCATTTGATTATAATTATTATCAAAACCTTTTATCCTTTTCCTTGTTCTTTTTTCTCAACTTTATCTTTTTATTTCTGTTTACTTAGTTTGAACGCGTTTGTAAGGATATTTTATTATGATTGTCTTGTTTAATGCTAAAATATGATGTAGGAAACATATTTATTTATTCATTGAAAAATAAATGGTATATAATGGTAATCAACAACGAGCTTCTTGAACAACGTAAAAAGATTTCCGATAAACGTCCTAAATTTAAAAGACAAGAAAGCTGGAGGTATAAAAGGTTAGCTACCAACTGGAGAAAACCAGACGGTATAGATAATAAAATGCGTAAGCAATTCTCAGGATATCCAGCTTTGGTTAAGATAGGTTATGGTAGTCCAAAACTTGCTCGTGGGTTACATCCTTCAGGTTTTGTAGATAATTTGGTTTACAATGTTAACGATTTATCTGCTCTAGATAAAAAAAAGGATGCTGCCCGTATTGCACATACCGTGGGAAATAAAAAGCGATTGGATATTATTGCAAAGGCAGAATCTCTTGGAATTAAATTGCTTAATGGAAAAAAAGTCCAGTCAAAAAAAACTTCATCCGACATAAAAACATCTGATAAAAAAGAGCAATAGTTGCGATAATTATGGTTGTTAACATTCGTAAGAAAAGAGAGTTAGTATCCAGAATCCTTGGAGTGGGTGTTAATCGTGTTAGATTTGAACCTGATAAATTGGAAGATGTTGCTGATTCAATTACCCGTGAAAATATTAGATCATTAGTAAAAAATGGGTCTATTTGGACCTCCAAGGTCAAAGGAACCTCAAGGGGACGAACAAGGACAAAATTGCAAATAAAAAAGAAGCATGGTACCGGTCAAGGTTCGAAAAAAGGAAAAAAAACTGCTAGGGTGGGCAAAAAAGAAGTTTATGTCATAAAAGTCAGATCTATGAGGCGTCATTTGAAAATATTAAAAGAAAGAAAAGATCTTACAAATGAGCAATTCTGGAGTCTTTATAAAAAGGTAAATGGTGCACAGGTACGATCCTTATCTCATTTAAGGGAATTAATTAAAGTTACTAGAACACATTAAATCATTATTTTTTCTTTTACTGTTATTTTTATTTTTTTAGATCTCTTTTCTCCATTTTATAATATTTTTTACATTCTTTGCGGGGTTTGTACCCTGCTATTTCAATTTGTGTTTATTATGTGATTTAGGATTCTTGTTGAGTTTTTTTAGTAATCTTCCTGTGTCCATGATTATGCTGTTTTCCTTATGTTTTTTTAAAAATTACGGGGGTAATTTCCAAGGACATGATTCAATTTTACAACCTTTATGCAGATGGATTTTATTCTTGCTATGTTGTCAGTCTAGAAAAAGTTTGAATCATAATTTTGAAAAAATCAAGGCATTACTATTTATGTTTGATCTATTGAGAAACATTCATATAATATTTGTGCTAGTTTTGGTACAGTTTCATAACTGTCTGATTGATTTTTTGTGATCCACCTGTGTTCGCTGTGTTCCCAGTTCATGGATACATTTTTAGAATCAGAATAAAAATAGAAAGGCTGGATCATTATTGATTTTTCTTTTTCTATTTCTATCGTTATTTGTTTTAATATCTTTCTTAGGGTCAAATTTTCTTTATTTATTTTGGTTTCTTCATATATTTCAATCAGCGCTCTTGATAGTAAATCTTCATTTTTTTCAAAATACCCACTAACCCCTCCCCATTTATGTTTGAAGCTTTTTACTTTTTTGCTTCTTTTTAAAATCAGTATATTATTTTCATTTCCGATGATAGATGTTACAACTACTGTTTTGTTATGGATCATCTTTCCACTAACTTTTGCTGGTTTTTATTATTTTTTTAAATGTGGGAATTGTTTTTTTATTGCGTATAAACTATTGAATTTAACCATGGAATCGATTAGAATTTTAAATGAAGACGATCTCTAATTCCTGAGAACTTAGAATATTTAGAATTTTTTCTCTTTCTTGACCTATCCCTTTTTTATCAACATATGCTATATTTATTTTCTCTATACTTTTTCCTTTAATTTGACTCATAATCCTTTCATTGATAAAGGGAAGATTATATTTGCTAACAATTGGTCCAAATGCCACATTAGAATACAGTATCAGATCATTAAATTTTTGCGGATAGTGATTTCCTCCTATCCCTATTCCTATATCTGTGTGATTATTGTTGATATTATTGTTGATATTCTTTATTGTATCTAATACACTTTTACATACTATTGATGCAGTAGATTTGTTGTTCCATTCATCTTCTGATGAGCCAATTTCTATAAATAATACTGGATTCAATAATGAAGTTGGCCCGTGGTGAGTAGCTTCAATTGTCAAATCATAATTTAAAAGGTCATTTCTACTTTCATACAATTTCTTCATATAGTATTTTTGGAAGGAGGGGAAGGTATTTCCGATTTCCATTGGTTTTCCACCCATTAAAACAACGTTTGAAAAATTTCCGGTGCTATGAGATGTTAAAGTGGCCTTTTTACTTTTAGATTCATGTTTGGATAAAAATATTATTAAATGATCTTTTGGGATTTTGTAAACAAAATTATCAAAATTGATTAAACTTTGGTCAGTGATAATTAAATTAGTGTTTGAATGCTTTAAAGAATTGAGTACTATGTGGTCTCCATCTAAATAATTGTTATTCTCCTGATTTTTTTGAAAATAGTGATTGGTTATTTCAAATTTTTCATCCTCAATTAAGTAATTTCTCATCGTATTACTTGCGGGATCCTTCTTGGATGTTGCTATAGTAAAGCTATTTATCAATAAAAATTACTGTCGAAATTTGTTTAATTTATCCTTTATTACAAATTAAAACGTTGTATATTGGATTTGGTGTTATAAACTTATAAATTCCAAATAACTATGTTTAATGATTTTAATAATATGCCAAAAAAGCTCACTGATGATGACGATGTAGACATGAAACTACTGGATGCTGATTCCGATAGCATGGATGGTGATAATGATGATGATGATAAAAGTGTTAATGTTGATGACATCGATGCTGACATTGGAATTGTGGATACAAGTCATGGAAACAATTCCAAAAAAAAAATTAACCATCAAACAATCTCTATTCCGCGAGAAGGATCCAGAAATGAGAAAAAAAATAAACAAGGCAATAAAAAAAAATCAGGCAAAGAGGATAAAGAAAGTGAACTATCAGAATTAGAAAAAAATAATAACGTCATTACCGACGTCGATGAAAATGATGAAGATTTGGATTCCAAGTTTTTTGTTGTTAGGGTTTCTGGAGGTCAAGAAAGTTTGATAGCTTCTATGCTCCAGAGCAGGTTGTCTTCTAAAAAGATTGAGGGAATTTATTCGATTTTATTTCTTGAAAATTTTAAAGGTTATGTTATAGTTGAAGCTTTGGATTCAAATATCGCATATGAAGCCTTGCATGGTATACGTCATATAAGAGGTCAGATCAGAGGGGAGTTGCCATTTAAAGATCTTGAAGGATATTTGATAAAGAAACCTGTAGTAACAGAGTTGGTGATAGATGATACTGTCGAAATCATAGCTGGTCCTTTTAAATCTATGAAAGCTAAAATAATGAGGGTAGATTATGAGAAGCAAGAGGCAACTGTAGTTCTGTTGGATTCCCCCTATCAAATTCCTGTAACAGTTGATGCTAATTATTTGAAAAAGATTTTATAAGAATATAAGTGGATTTTATATTAGTACGTTAGACTATAGTTTATGAGCGAAAAAAAAATTGTAAATGCCTTGGTGAGTGGAGGAGAAGCTAGTGCAGGCCCACCATTGGGACCCGCCCTTGGGCCACTTGGTATTAATATTTTGCAGGTTGTTAATACTATTAATGAAAAAACTAAAGATTTTCCTGGAATGAAAGTACCTGTTAAAGTTGAAGTTGACCCGGAAACAAAAAAATTTTCTGTAGAAGTTGGTGTTCC
>AR_comb_assmDRAFT_10313615_pt1 | contig 11406 bp, 13 predicted proteins | sample ArasoioldDNA_FD_10543 | JGI IMG/M metagenome (IMG submission 10543) | reverse complement strand
TCTATCCGCCGGCCACTTGCACCCCCTGGACATCCGATCGAGCATGCGAAGCCCGACGAAAGGGCGAGGCCTGCCGGGCGGAAGGCGAAGCATAAGCGGCCTCCGGAATCTGAGGATTAACTAACCCAAAAAATAAAAAATGCGCACGATTGGATCTGCGTTCCTGAAAGAATCTCGTTCACTGCTTACCGGCGATTATCTTCCGAAGATCGAACGATGTGTCACCTTACTCACCGACGACCAGATTTGGTGGCGCGCGAACGCTGCTTCGAACAGCATCGGAAATCTGCTTTTGCATCTCAGTGGAAACGTGCGGCAATGGATCGTGGTGGGCTTGGGGGGTGCAGTTGACATGCGCGACCGAGATGCGGAGTTCGGGCAACGCGATGTAATTCTGCGAGACGAACTTCTGGCTCGCTTGCGCGAGACGGTTAATGAGGCTGATCAGACACTGGCTAACTTCAACGATGAACGATTGTTGGAGCAGTTCGGGATTCAGGGTCTTGAAGTAACTGCGCTCGGCGCGATCATCCACGTTGTCGAACATTTCGCGATGCACACCGGGCAGATAATTCTGTTGGCGAAGATGTTCACAAAGGCCGATCTCGCGTTCTATGATTTCGAAAGCGGTGCCCCGCTTCTGACGTGGCCAAAAGTGGAAAGCGCGAAATAGAATTGCGCGACTGATCGCTGCTCTGCTAGGATTGCCGCGCCCTAATTTTCTTTCGAACGCAGTAACTGAATTACACCTGGAGGATGATGCGTTTATGACCTATGTGGTCGCCGAACCCTGCGTCAACTGTCGCTACACGGATTGTGCAGTGGTGTGCCCCGTCGATGCATTTCATGTCGATGACGACATGCTCGTGATCAACCCTGAGACCTGCATCGATTGTGATGCATGTGTGCCCGAATGCCCGGTCGAAGCCATTTTCCCGGAAGATAAGGTTCCTTCGGAATGGTCGAAATTTACCGCAATGAACGCTGAGCGCGCGGGGAGCGGCTTGCCCATTTATCCGAGCAGCGCGGGAAAACTCGATCCGTTGTGTCATTAACCGATAACTCCCGAAAACCAGAAAGCGCGGTGTCCAATCATGGAACGCCGCGCTTTTTCCATTAGGAACGGCAGTTGCTGCGTTTGTAGTTGATCGATTCGCGGTTTGCCACGACAATCGCTTCTCGGAAATAACATGAAGACAGCGAAGCGGATCTTGGGCGGATTGATTTTGGCAGCCGGCGCGGCCGGTGCAATTGGAGCTTTAATGATTCGAAATGATGGCGCGCGCCGAAAGCAGCGCGGGAAACGCGACACGGGCATTTGGGCTCGGCCCGGAATGGAAGTGGTGTTTCGCGCGGAATTGATGCCTGGACGCGATGCATCAGAACGGACTTTTCGCGTTCAGGAGCTATTACCAAGTGGACGTGTTGTTCTTCAGAACTTCGCCGGGGAACATGCCGAAAAGGAATTCGAACGCGTGAGATGACGGCAAGAGCAAAGAGCAAAGACGCGCACTCCCTCTTTACGACTTAGCTCTTAGCTTCTTTGCCCCATCACCACTCATAAACGCGTCCGGCCTCCATCACATTCAATCCTTTGATTCCTAACGCCTCGATTTCTTTTATGAGGGTTGCCCGATAAGCGGGTTTCAAATGTACGGCGAGGATGTCGATCCCGTTGTGGCTGAGCTTCGTTAGCTCCTCACCCATCGTTTCCGGCGTCAGGTGTTTGGACGCCTTTGCCAACTCGTGCATCGAATTGGGAAACGAAGCCTCGATGAAAAGCGCATTGAGGTTTGGCGTCTTATTGATCAATGACCATAGCTGATCGGTAGCGGCGGTGTCTGAGGTAAAAGCCACCGTAGATTTCCCATCCGTTAACACAAGCCCAACGGTGGGCACGATATGGTTGACTTCCACGGCGGTCGCGCGCAGATGTGCGATCGAAAACTCTTCGCCGACTCGGAACGGTGCGTATTCCATTACTGGGCCATGCTGGTTTCGCAATGTGGCAAAGCGCGGGTACACGTTGTCATTGAAAACGTCGCGCTCGAGCAGACCCACAACCTCTTCGGTGGCGTGTATGCGAATCGGCTCCGTTAATTCGCCAAAAAGATCATCGACAAAGATGGGCAAGCTGGCAATGTGATCCATGTGGGGATGCGTAACAATTATGTCTCGAACGGAACGACGTTGCGCCTCTGTGAGCGCCAAGCCAATGCTGCCCGCGTCAACCGTCACCTTATTGTCGAGCACAAAACAAGTGAGACACTGGGCCGGTGTTGCGCGGCCGGCTTCATCGAAGGAACTGGGTAAAAGTTGGATCTTCAAGAGGTAGTTTAGCGGGTCACACTAAACGATAATTCGCGGTAAGTATAAGGCAAGAACTGCGCCCACGCGAACGTTTTCGCAGGCTTGAGCTTAGCGGACGCCTGGCTGGCGTCGCGCAATCTGTTGCCGAAGTTGCTCTAAGTTTGACCGATAGCTCGCTTCGCGAGCCTGCGCTATCTGTGGATCGCGCCCAATGCCACGCGCCACCCGGCTGCGATGGAATGCCAGTTCGCTCGCCATTTGATTGCAGCGCATCCGTAAACGCCAACCCGAAAAACCCTGTGACCAAAGGGCATGCCAGGACATGCCCATACGGCCGCGAATTGTGCAGAGCCTTTCGTATTCACGGCGATCGAAAAAACCGGTTTCGTAATCCGGGTAGAGAAACTGCTGAACGATCCGGCCCTCACGGCGAAGCGAAAAGTGAATCACCATTAAAATCACAATGAATGCCGGCCCCATCACCATAAAGTAGGTGACAAAAAATCCCACGCCGCCCCCGAACGCCGCTGAGCCATTCCAAGTCGCATGCATCAGAACCGCCAGCATGAAACCAAGAATTGGCATCGCAAACTTAACGAGAGTATTTCGCGACTGTCTTGACCAACCCAAGCCGATGCCGGTCATGCTGGTAAAGAGAGGGTGCGAAAAAGGCGCGCCAATCCCACGCAAAATGAGAACGACAGTCAGCGCTTGTGGTCCTTGTTGAATTGCACGTCCGTAATAGAGAATGTTTTCGGTCATTGCAAAGCCAAGTCCGGCCATACCCGCGTAAACAATTCCATCGACAATTCCGTCAAACTCATCCTTCTTCCAGAAGAAGAAGATTACCAGAATCAGTGCCTTTGCCGATTCTTCGACGATTGGAGCAGAGATTACCGCGCCGACGTTGGAGGCAACCTCTTTGCTGCGTGTCGCGATCGCCGCGATTATTTCCACACCTGTATTGAAAAGAAGAGCAATGAACACCGCTACCAGCGCGCCCCAGAAAAAGGCCGTGGCCAACATCCACAGTGGCTCAGATTCATAACGGTCGATCCACAACAACAACATTACATAGATGGGCACAGGAAGGATTGCGCAAACCATACCGATCATCAGTTGGACGAGCCCAGTTTCCGCTCCTATCAGTAACAGAACGAACAATCCCAGCAACGCTGCGAACAGTGCAGCAATAATCGCCGCAATGATTTTTATTGCGCTCATCCGGGGTTGTGTCGGCGGTAGAGGTGTGGGCGTGTAGTTCGTCATCACCGTGATTAGAAGCTGCGGCTATGCATCGCCACTAAGCGTGGATCTTGGCGGCGAAGTATAACCAGAATTGAGTAATGCGAGCCACCATAACTCAAAGATAGGTTGGAAATTGGACTCGCTTGTACCTTTGACACAATAGAATACTCGAGTCCATAAAGCTGTAATTGTTCTGCTGCAGCGGTGGCGATAGTAGCTAAGCAGCGCATTCTCAGCAGTTACCGGGGTGATGCAATTATGGTTGCAAAAGCAGGCGCGGGCGGTCTATGCTACGCGACTCTACGGCAAACTCCGAGGCCATCGCGCTCGGTTGCAACCCTGAGCAACTCGCAGAGGCTCCAAGCATTGGAGACACACATCGATTTACCCCGCCGTGAGGCACTTTGGGGGATCTTTGTTCTTTGATTGAATTAACTTGCTGCTATTAGTACATCAGCAAGTCTAGCGCTAACTCGCCAAGCGAAAGGATGTCAGCACCGGCCGGAGGCGTTTGTGTCTCTCCAGCTGTCGTTGAGTCCACTGAGGCCGGCGCCGCCATGCAAGGCGGAGTTTGGGTTTCACCCGGAGCGCAGGGCGGCGTTTGGGTTTCACCTGCGAGGGCTGATCCGGCAAGCACGAGCCCTAACGTGAGAGTCGCGAATACGGTTCTAATATTCTTCATGGTTCTCTCCTTAAAGTTCTCCAAAGGTTTAAGTTGCATTACGAGGCCGCCCATTCTATTCGAATTGGTGCAAGGAGGCCGACTTATTATCAAACTGACAGAAAGGCAAGCCTCACATGGACTTACAGTCTCGAATGAAAAGCGCAATTAGGATCAATAGCAACGCCCCCGCGGCAGAGAGAGCAGAGTCTGCTTGCCAACTTGCGAAAGAACTAGAGAAAGCAGGCGAGTATCAGACTGCCATTGAGGCACTATCTGATTTCTGGGATGGTGTCGGGGATTCTGTCCGCACCACAGGATTAGACGAACATAGTCAAGCGCAGTTATTTGTGCGCGCCGGTTCCCTGGCGGGATGGCAGGGTAGCGCCGACTCGAGGAATGGCAGCCAGGAGAGAGCAAAGAACCTGATTACCCGCGGTATCGAACTGCACGAAAAGCTAGGCGAAATGGATTCCGTAGCTGAAGCCCGCGCGGACCTCGCGATCTGTTACTGGCGCGAGGGTGCTTTCGATGAAGCGCGAATCACGCTGTCTCAAGCATTGAGCCTGGTCAGCGCCGACGATGTCGACTTGCGTGCGTCAATTCTGGTACGCGCGGGGATCGTTGAAGTTGATGCGCGGCGGTTGAGTGAAGCGATACGCATCTACAACGAGGCCGCCGAACTGGTTGAGAAGAGCAGCGACCACAATCTGCATGGCACATTTCACAACAGCTTTGGCCTCGCGCTTCGTCGCATGGCTGATATTGACAACCTCGAAGCGTACGTCGATCGCGCGCTGGTGGAATATGCCGCCGCAAGTTTCCATTTTGAACAGGCGGGCAATACGCGTTATTTGGCTCGCGTCGAAAACAACTTGGGTTTTCTGTTTCACACCATTGGTCGTTATGATGACGCGCACACACACCTGGATCGCGCGCGTTTGCTCTTTACCGAATTGCGCGACACCGGAACCGTTGCTCAGGTAGATGAAACGCGGGCTCGTACTTTTCTCGCGCAAGGCAGGTTTCTGGACGCAGAACGATTGATTCGTTCGGCCGTCCGAGTGCTGGATCGCGGCGACGAGCAGGCCATACTTGCGGAGGCCTTGACGACCTATGGAATCGTCAAAGCAAAGCTCGGCAAATTTGTCCGTGCCCGGCAACTTCTCGATCGAGCAATTCAAATTGCGGAGATATGCGGCGACGCCGAAGGCTCAGGGCGAGCGAAGCTAAGTATCATTGAGGAACTTACCGCGCAGACATCGCCGCCGGAACTTGTCGAGACTTATCACGCGGCGACTGAGCTGTTGAAGAGGTCCCAGGATCCGTCCACCACGACACGTTTAATCCGGTCCGCGTTAATTGTTATTGACGCTTTGCAAATGTCCGACGCCGAGCCACAACCGGCAATCGTCGAAAACTGGGACAGCTTCTCTTTGAAGAAGCAAGTGCGGGCCTTCGAAAAGGCTTTAATCGAACGTGCACTGCGCGATTCCGGTGGTGCGGTCACTAAGGCTGCACACATGCTTGGTTTCAAGCATCACCAGAGTCTCATCTCGTTAATCAACAGTCGGCATCGTGATCTTTTGGGCCAGCGATCGGCGGTCCGGCCTCGGCGCAGCCACCTGTTCTCAAAGTCCCGCAAGACGAAACGCAAGACTGGAGCGGTTATTAAATCGCCGAGTGCTCAGATTCGCATTCTTCACGTTGAGGACCAGAAGCCGGTTGCGGATCAAATCAGCGACCTGCTGAAGGCCGAGAACTGGAAGGTCGATTGGTGCGCCGATGTGGATACCGCGCTCCGGTTGCTAACCGGCGACGAACATTACGACGTGTTACTAATTGGCAATACGGTCAGTGACTTGAGTGCCTTTGAGCTGGCGGAGCGATCGCGAAAGATTTCCCATCGCCGCCGTACGCCGATCGTCATGATGTCGCCAAATGACTTTGAGAAATATGCCTGGCGGGCCGGCATGGACGCTTTTCTCAAACAGCCCGAACAAATAAACGAGTTAACGAGTACCGTGAATCGTCTATTGCGCGAGGGCTCAAAGAATCGTTAATCATCGAGCACAGGTTAAGGCACGCCCGCCGTCTATCGAATAGGTCGCTCCCGTGATCCACGAAGCCTTTTCGGACGCCAGAAACATCACCAGGTCGGCGATCTCTGATGGCTCTCCCACGCGACCCAGCGGATGGGTTGTGCGAGAATGCTCGAGAAAGCTTGCGTAAGCTTCTTCATTCATCCCACCTCGCTTGTGAATTTCTGTCACCACTACGCCGGGATTGACTGCATTAACTCTGACGCCTTTTGGCGCAAGCTCCAAAGCCGCGCAGCGGGTTAGTTGATCGAGGCCTGATTTCGAAACACAGTATGCGAGGACGCCGGGAAACGAGCGGAGCCCGGTGACGCTGGAGATATTGACGACATTCCCCTTGGTTGCGATCAAGTGAGGCGTGCAGAGCTGCATCAATTGGAAGGGTGCGCGAAGATTGACGTTCATCATCGCGTCCCAGGCTGACAACGCGGTGGTTTCGATCGTGCCGCTTGAAATATGACCCGCAGCGTTAACCAGGACATCAAGACGGCCGAACTGCCCGAGCACCTCTTCAACTACACGTCGCATCGCGTCGATGTCTGTTACGTCTGCAGGGATTCTCAACACATCGTTGCCATCCGTGCCATATAATTCATCCAGAGCGACTTCATTGCGGCCGATTGCTGTCACGTGCGCTTGGTTGCTACGAAACGCGCTTGCGACGGCGTGGCCAATTCCAGAAGTCGCTCCGGTAACCAAAACGGATTTGCCCGCAAATCTTTCGTCCATCGATACCTCCACGCCCCCGTTATTGTCGAGAGAATTCGAAACTTTTCTCGGTCTGCAAACCTGCTGAGTATGTTTACTATAACAGCGACGTGATTGCTATTGACCGGTCCGAATGGCGATTGCGGAAGCGTCTTTTTGACTAGTTAGCCGTCTTTTCTCTTGTTATTATCTGCGATAGTGGAGCGTCCTCAATATAAAGAGAATTCGACCATGGGTGCTGGTCTGTATCGACCGCGAAGAGCACACCGCCGCGCTCCATCGACATCAGGCTACATGGTGGCGGCCGCTGCTGCCTCGGCAACTCTATTCTTCGTGCTTTGGTGGATGTTACAAAGTGAAGAGAATCCCTGGGTACCTGCCGGCCTTGCCGCCAGCGTAGTAATGCTGGTCGCGGCAGCTGCGCGCGAGGTTGTCATGCGTCGCGCATTGACGCGCTATTTGCTGGACGACGACCCGCGGTCTACGAGACATGACCGCGCGCGTTCGGCAGAATATCGCGGGCAGCCTCCGCCACCCTCGCAAAGCGAGATCTTGCGCGGCCTGGAAAAACAATCAGCCGAGGCCGATGCTAACAACGCGCGTCCGGAAGTGCATTTAAGGGTATTTCAGATGTGCGGCGATTTTCTGCAGGTGGCGGAAAAATCTTTGGCGTCGCCGAGCATTTCCACCGAACGACGGCTGACAATCCGCGCCCGACAGGACCGTGTACGCGCTTTGCAGAAGCACCATATGCTTGCTTGGGCGCGAAACTCGGCCCAATCGTTGACGCAGGAAGCTCAACAACGGGCCCGGCTGCACGAAAAAATTGAGGGCGCCAATCGAGCCCTGGAGTGCATTGACACGGCGCTGGCAAGCTATCCCGAGGAAGAAGACTTGCAAAGATCCGCGGCGGCGGTACGCGAGTTCGTAACCACTAGTCGCGTCGCGCACTGGGTTGAACTTGCTCAACGCGCGACTTTCAAGGGCCGCTACGGCCGTGCGATTGATTGTTATCGCGATGCGCTTTTCTATTTGACGCGCGCAGAAGGTGATCACCAAGTCGCTGCAGAGCAGATCACCAGGGAAATCGAATTGTTGCGCGCTCGCAGAGCAACGCATAGCGTCGTTGAAACCGACGGCCGAAACACACGAAACGTCAGAGAAAACTAATCTTGAGAAGTATCACGAGCAAATGTCCCAAGTGCGGAAGCAGCAGGATTCGCCGAGGTTATGATCCCACTCCGTGGTACTTGCGCTTGTTTGGCATACGTCGCCTTTTATGCGACCATTGCAACTGGTTATTTACCGGATTCGGTATTCTATTGTCTCCTCGTAAGACGAAGCGGCGCGCCTAGTTACGACTTTGTCGCTTTGGGATCGACTTCCGAACTGGTTTCCTGAACAATCGAGGTAGTTATGAGTAAGAAACTTCTGTTGATGTTGAGCGGAATCCTCGCGGCCTCTGGCGCTTTTTCGGCCTGGGCACAAGATCAGCCACAAAGTCAGGGAACCGATGTCAGGACATCGTCGACATCTTCAGATGTTGATAGCCAGGGAGGACGTCGCTACCGGATAGGTCCGGGCGATCTTCTGGACGTGCGTGTTTTTGGTCAACCGGATCTGAATTCAACCGTGGAAGTAGACGAGGATGGCAACATCTCTTCGCTTCCTTTTATAGAGGATCCACTTCCGGCAAAGTGCCGCAACGAAAAAGAGATCCAGAGCGCGATTACTGATGCCTATGCAAAGTACATCGTGAAACCGCGAGTCAGTGTGCGGGTGCTTGAGCGGCGGAGCCGTCAGCCGGCTTCGATTTTTGGCGCAGTGCGCACGCCAAGGAGCATGGCGCTTACCCGCCGTATTAGATTGCACGAATTGTTGGCGTCGGCAGGTGGTATCACCGCGAGTGCGAGTGGTTCGATTCAAATAATGCACACTGAGCCAGAACTATGTCCCGAGCCGGAAGACATCGCTGATAATCTGCTGGCGAAGAATGCCCCGCCGTCATCGACAAAGACTACGCCCGACGTTGAGGCGAAGACAGCACAAGAGCCGGGTATCGGCGATTTGCGAACGATCCAAATCAACACACTGAAGGCCGGTTTCGGTTCGGAGGATCCATTCATTCGTCCGGGTGACATCGTCATTGTTACAGAGGGTTTACCGGTTTATGTCACTGGATTAGTGGCGCAACCTGGACCAATCGTTTTGAAGGATCGCATGACGCTTCGGCAAGCCATCGCGATGACGGGTGGCCCGCAGCGAATGGCAAAATCAGAGGTGTATATTTATCGTCGAAAAGAGGGACAGAGCGGCGGCGTAGAGCCGCTGAAGTTTGATTATGACGATATTAAGAGGGGCAAAACTCCGGATCCATTACTCGAGCCCTACGATATCGTCGACGTCGGTCGCAGTTCGACATTCTCTGCGAAAGGTTTAGCTTCCCTGTTCCAGGGTATGGCGACGAGTGCGGTCGGGATCGTTCCGCAACGAATACCATATTAGAAAGTTTTATTTGAACATGAGTCAACGAGTTACTATTAAACCGAAGAAGCGTCGCAACCTAACGTATCTTTGGATTCTTGGAATGGCGCTGGTGCTGGGATTGCTAATCTACTTCGAGAAGACCGAACTCCTGTACGTTCTCGCCACGCTTGGTGTTACCGCGCTCCTGGTTATTGTGGCGACTGCTGATCTGGGAGCGCACGAACGATCGGAAAATGTACTGCCGGACGCACAAGCTGCCGGTAGCGGCATCAGTTCGACACCGCGTAAAGTCTCGCGGCAGTAATTTCCAGTTTGAGTTCCTACTTTAGCCGTCAGCTCCTCGGAGCTACGTAGCTTCTTCGCGCTTTGACGACAAGTTTGCCTCGCGATTTCTGCGCGGACTGTTGCATCTCGATCTTCAACTTACGGGTCGTACCGTCCCGGTTCTTATTCGTTGAAACAAACGCGAGGTTGTAGCGCGTGCGGAGATGATTAATCAGCGTTGCGAACGTACCATCGAGATTCTCCGGCTTGTCCTGCAAAATTTCCCCGCCTGTTTCGTTTGCCAGCGTCTGAACATCTATGTAGGGGGCGCCGCCGAGCCGCCCCAGGCGAGTGGCCCAAACCATGACGCCGTTCTCCATTTGCTGTTCACTGGTTCGTGGCAAGATCGCAGAAACAACCGCGCCGGATTCGTAAACCGCTTGCGAAGCAGTCTTGTTCGACGGTCCGCCCAGGCAATCAAAGTCGCGCGTCACCCCGGTAATCGCGATGATAACGCGCCGCCCAATCGGATTGCCGGCACGTTGTATGTAATTCGCGGCTTCGAAGAACGCTTTGTTCAAACAATGGTGTGCTTCTTCGTCGTGCGGCGGAACGTGCTCCAGCGCGTCGGAAATCAGTGCGCGATCACGAGTGAACGATTGCAAAAGCTCGACCTCGTCGTGATAACTCATCAACGCAACTTCATCGGTTGGTTTTAGCCGCGCGATGGCATCGTTAGCGGCGTGGCGAACTTCCGTCCCGAAAGGATCCAGACACCCACCACGATCGACCAGCAGCAGAACTGAAAGCGGCAGGCTGTCCTGACTAAAATGAGTGATCGTCTGTTTGACCCCATCTTCGGATAACAGGAAATCTTCCTTCGCTAAATCGCCAACGACACGGGCCGTGTTTTTGTCGAGGACCAGCGCGTCGACGGTCACCAAATCGACATCGACTTTGACCGTTTCATCGGGCGTGCGCGGAGAATTAATGTTGTTAGCTGTGGTTCGTGGCCGTGTCTGGGAACGCGCGGAAAACAGGAAGGGAAGAGAGACGAGCGCTGCAAAAATCGCGAGGGTAACAGCCAATCGCGCTCCAAGGCTTGATTTTCCTGGGAAATCGAAGAACGTCGGGTACTTCATGAGCTTCTCCTCCGTTTTTAAACAAGTTGTGGCAACTACCGAGGAGAGCGTTTGATTGTTCTACGCGACTGCGGGGAGGAGTGTTTCGCCGGAGAGAGAATGTGGTGGCAAATAATATATTATTCGCGTCGCGATACAAAGCATTTTCGTATCAGCAGTCGCGAGATGCGCGATGCTGCACAGTGTTGGCTTTTTGCGTGTGCGTCGATTAAAGTAACGGCGACCCAGACAAATTCACACCCAGTTTTTCCGGAGGCTCCATGAAAAGATTTAAGTTCGCATTAGTAGCGCTGGCCGGCGTCGCCATTCTGTCGATGTCATTGAACGCATCGCGCTGGACCGCGCGTGCGCAGAAGAATGGTGACGGCGGCGGTAGCGCGCCGATAGTTTATCCAACCACAAAGAGGGTCGAGGTCGTTGACGATTATTTCGGCACCAAGGTGCCGGATCCTTATCGGTGGCTGGAAGATGATCGGTCTCCGGAAGT
>AR_comb_assmDRAFT_10383957_pt1 | contig 11408 bp, 4 predicted proteins | sample ArasoioldDNA_FD_10543 | JGI IMG/M metagenome (IMG submission 10543) | reverse complement strand
TGAAATCCGTATTCTTTATCTCCTGTAAAATCTGTTCCGTAAGCAACCACCAATTTTAGCTGAAAGTCTGTATTTGCCGGTATGGTTGCGAGAATGCCTGAAACTTTTAGCGCTGTTGCCGGGAACTGGAACAGTCCAGCACCCATGCTATAATATCCCTTTATTTTGATGGTTCTGCCCATCGCTGTTTTCCAGTCACCGAAATAAGTTTCTGCAATTTCTTTTGTAAGCAATACATTGTCCGGATCTTTTAATGATTCGTATGAACCTGCGAGCAGGGGAAAATGAAACATGTTAAAGAATGAAGGCGATGTATAAAATACACCGCTTTGCTCTTTAAAGTTTTTTACAGGCGTTCCATTCTCATCTAGTACCTGCAACTCATCGTTGTGACTTGCGTAAATAGGAGCTACTTGCTCCAGCTGGGGAAAGGCCGTTTGTAGTCCTGCGGGCATTGGAAAGGGCACATTTTTTCCATACGTTACAGTGGCTGCGTCTGCGTGATGAGATTCGGTCAATAGACGATAAATTCGATCTTTCTTTGAATGAAAAGTGTCATAGCTTGTTTGAAATTGTATAATGGTAAAGATCATCATACATACGGCAATACCAACGGCCAGGCCTGCTATGTTGATAATAGTGTGTTTCCTGTTACGGGTCAAGCTTCTGAGGGCGGTTTTAAAATAGTTTCGGAACATAATCGGGTAGTTTTTTATCTTGTTTTTGTACTTAGCTTTTTGTTCTTCGGTGTTCGCTTGTTGCCTACTTTCCGGCAGGCAGGTGTCGCTCACTTGTACGTTCAGCTCAGTAATAAGCAAAACGCTGAAGAGTCGATGACGCTTCGGTCATGATGCCGACATTCATCTCGGCATGCGACGCAACGAAGGCCTGATTTTCATTCTACAGTTTGGTTAAAAAATTTTCATTACTCATTATTCATTATTCATTACGAAGGCTCTTCACAGGATTTGCAATCGCCGCCTTAATCGCCTGGAAACTTACCGTTATCAGGGCGATAAGAATAGCCGTACTGCCTGCAAGAGCAAACATCCACCAACTAATATTGATCCTGTAAACAAAAGACTCTAGCCATTTATTCATAGCCCACCATGCTACAGGCGTGGCAATAATGACGGCTATTCCTACCAGGATTAAGAAATCTTTCGAAAGCAGTTGCACAATGGCTGCCACACCTGCGCCCAGCACCTTACGTACGCCAATCTCTTTTTTTCTTTGTTCTGCACTGAATGCAGCCAATCCAAATAGACCAAGGCATGAGATAAAGATTGCCATTATTGTAAACAAGTTAATAATGCGTGATAAAGTGATTTCTGATGAATATTGCTTTTGCACTTCATCATCAAGAAAAGAATATTCAAAAGGCACACCATGCACATCCTTATGCCACACCGCTTCAATTTTTGAAATCAACAATTTGTAATTTGTGCTGCCAACAGATACGGTTACATCAGAAATATCGTCACGGCCGGGATTATACCGAAGCATAAAAGGCTTTATATCATCATGCAAAGAATTGTAATTAAAATCTTTCATTACTCCAACTATTTCAACATAAAACTCAGGTTCCGGTGGATAGTGCGAATATAGTTTTGTACCGGGTGCCTGTTCAGGTTTTAGCCCCAGCCGTTTTAATACGGTTTCATTTACCAGGACCTTGCCTGAGTCATATAATTGAAAATCTCTTCCACTGATTATTTTAATTCCATTCGCTTTTGCGAAATATTCATCGGTAGAGATATTCTGCACATCTGTGGCAGTAGCTTCGCTGCCTCCGGCGAGGTAAACGCCGTAATCCTGCGGCACAAAACGACCAAGGTAATTATTTGCTTTACTTACAACCTTAACATCTGCCAATTGACGCAGATCATTCGAAAAAGCGTCAATCTTACTTCTTGAGTCACCCGTATAAAAACTGAAAATGAGCTTTTGATTTTTATCAAAGCCAAGGTCTTTGTGTTTTATATAATTAAGCTGACTGTATATTACAATTATGCCTGCAACAAGTATAACGGATAATGCGAATTGAAATACCACCAATGAACGGCGTATTCCCGATGCCGAAATGTAGCTCGTAAAATTTCCTTTGATGACTTTGATTGCCTGGAAAGCGGATAGGTAAAATGCAGGATAACTGCCAGCAACAATACCAGTTACAATTATCATTCCTGTAAGCAGCAACCAGATCTTATAATCACTGAACATTGATAAATGAATAGCTGCCTGCGTTACCTGGTTCAAATAAGGCAATGCAATTAATAACAAGGGCAATGCGATAATGACACCAATAAGTGAGAGTAGAAATGACTCACTCATAAATTGTTTGATAAGATCTTTTTTTTCTGCCCCTATCACTTTTCTGACACCAACCTCTTTTGCCCTTGTTGATGCGCGGGCTGTGGACAAATTCATGAAATTGATACATGCAATAACCTGTATCAATACGGCGATCAATATCAAAATATTCAGAAAAGAAGGGTTAACCGTTTTGGTCATTTCCACTTCATAACCTGTAGTAGTATGAATTGACCCAACAGGCTGCAGATGTAAACGTTTTTGCATGCCCAGTTGCTTCAACTGATCCGCTCCATGTAGTAATAAAAAAGCCGGAAGCTTTCTTTCCAAAGCGGCAGCATCTGCATGGGGACGTAATTTGATAAAGGAGTTTGTAAAATTATTACCCGCCCATGAATCATTTTGCCGGACATATTCACCTATGCCACCACTGTTCATAGTAACGAATAGGTTAGCCTGGATATTTGATTTGCCAAGGCTTTCATCCACGACACCGGTTACTTTAAAATTATTTTTACCATTGTCGTCATCGATCTCAATCACTTTGCCCATGGGATTTTCCTTGCCAAAAAGTCTTTCAGCAGTGGACTTCAACAGCACCGTCGTGTATGGCTCTGATAAAACATTCTTTTCAGCTCCATATATAAAATGATAAGTAAACACATCAAAAAAAGTAGAATCCACATAGGCAGCATTTTTTTCGTTAATGGCCCTGTCTTTATAGCGAAGCAAATGCTGGCGCGAGCCCAACAAATCTGTGATGACCCTTGTGAATTGTTCTACTTCAGGAAAATCTCTTCTGAGAGCCGGCGCTATTGGCGGTGAGCAGGTTGAATTATTATGTACATCACCGGGAAGGCTTAACCATGTTGTGACGCGATAAATATCTCTTGCATTCCTCTCGTGTTTATCATAGCTATACTGATCTTCGACATACAATACAATATACAAGCAGCACAGCGTACCAATCGCCAGCCCTATAATGTTGATAAAGCTGAATGTTTTATCCTTCAGCAAAAAACGCCATGCAGTTTTGAAATAATTCCTAAACATAAAAGTTCATTTACCGATACGTGATTGAATTTTTCATTCGTTATATCTCACCGCCCGCTCTTAGAGTTTACTGCTCATCATTCAGTTCTCAACTTTTTTAAGAGCCATAACTATTCCGTGCGAAGGCTCTTCACAGGATTTGCAATCGCCGCCTTGATCGCCTGGAAACTTACTGTTACCAGTGCGATCACAATAGCCGATATGCCGCCGACGATAAACAACCACCAGCTAATATTGATGCGATACACATAATCCTGCAACCATTTATGCATAAAATACCAGGCGATCGGCGTTGCAATGGCAAATGCTATCCCGATCAGCACGATAAACTCTTTTGAAAAAAGATATACTACGCTGCTTACCGATGCGCCCAACACTTTTCTTATTCCAACTTCTTTTATTCTTTGGACGGCCATGAATGAAGCCAGCCCGTACAACCCAAGACAACTCAGGAAAATGGCGATCACCGCAAAAATTTTATACAGGTTGGATAATTGGTTTTCCTGCTTATAAAAACTTTCAATTTTATCATCGATGAATTTATATTCAAACACGAATTCAGGGAATGTCTGTCCCCATGTCTTTTCAATTGACCGCATTGCAGGAGACACATCTGCTGTCGCGAATTTTATTGACGCCTGGGTATAAAACCTTCGTGAAGTCGTGATAAGAACAGGTGCAAGTTCCCGCCGGAATGACCGGGTATTATAGTCTTTTAACACACCGACTATCCGGCCATTCATAAACCCCCAGAGATTGATCTCTCTATTTAAGACGTCTTCCGGATTCTTGATCCCGAGATTTTTCACAAGCAATTGACTTACTAAAAATTCCCTGGCCGTATCCGACGGGTGAAGATTTCTTCCTGCAACGAGAGATAATTTGTATGTGGGCACGTATTGATCATCAGCAAACTTTGTGATCACATAAAAGTCAGTTTGCTTTGCCGCGTGATCATATGTGAATGTACTCCACATGTCATCATCATCTTCAACAGGTGTATTTGAACTGAAACTTACGCTTTGAATACTGTTTACATCCGCCAGTTGTCCCCGTAAATAATCCAGCTTACTGGTGCCGACGCTGTCGCCCGGAAAAGGAATATTGACAATAGCGGTCTTATCAAATCCCAATGGTTGACTGGTGAAATAATTCATCTGTTTGACGATGATCAACGTACCGATGATCAATGCCTGTGCGATCACGAACTGGAAAACAACAAGCCCTCTGCGAAGGGAAATTCCCTTTGCCGCTCTGCCTGCTACCTTATTTTTTAATGCTGTAATCGGGTTGAATCGTGACATCACAATCGACGGATAGAAGCCAGCGAGTCCCGTAACAACAATCGTCAATGCTGCGAGAAATATCGCGATCGCCGCATAATCGGTAGTATGAAATGAAACGGGCTTTGCCAAAACTTTGGCGATAAAAGGTAAACCGAATGTGGCGATGATGATCGACAAGAGAACCGACATGAAGACGATCAGGAAGGTTTCGGTGATAAACTGGAATTTAAGATTGACCTTATTACTTCCTAAAACTTTTCTTATACCAACTTCTTTTGAGCGGTTAACAGCTTGGGCAGTTGACAGGTTTATAAAATTCACACAGGCTATTAAAAGAATAAAAGCACCGATCAGCCATAAAGCCCTGAGCAATGCTGGACTTATTGTCCGGTTGCTGAAATCACCCGTGTGGGTGTCATAGTGTACCTGGCTTAAAGGCTGTATGATTTGGCTATCCTTATTGTCTGCTGATTTCATCTTTTTTGCAAAAGCTCTTAGCTGTGTATTAAATGACGCTGGTGAAACATTACCCGGTAGTAAAACATAGCAACCATAACTCGTGCCTGTTCCGTCCCAATTAGTCGACGTGATATATCGGGCCGTAGAGCCAGTTCCAAACCTGATCACGACCTTGAACTGCAGGTCTGTATTCTCAGGAACGTCTGCAAGGATGCCCGTTATTTTTAAAGGATCCTGGTTATTCCATTTAATAGTTTTGCCCAAAGCAAACTGCCAGTCACCAAAATATTTTTCAGCGATCGTTTTTGTAAGGACTGCGGAGTTGAGATTATTTAATGAAGCGGGGCTTCCAGCCAGCCACTTGAAATCAAATATGTCAAACAAAGAAGGTTCGGTAAAAAACACTCCTTGCGCTTCCTTGAATTTTTTTACAGGCTGACCATTATCATCCAAAACCTGTACCTGGTCATTTCCCTCTGAATAGATAACAGCAACCCTTTCAGCTTGTGGAAAATTTGTTTTTAAGGCTGCGGGTAGGGGAGCAGGAACGCCTCTGCCATAAAAAATATCCGGGGAATCTGCGTGATGATATTCAGTAAGTACACGATAGATCCTGTCTTTCTTTTGATGATAGTTATCAAAACTCATTTCATAACGTATCACCAGGAATAATACAAGACAGATAGCAATACCGGCCGCTAAGCCGGCTATATTAATAATGGTATAGTTCCTTCGGCGGATCAGATTTCTAAAGGCAGTCTTGAAATAGTTTCTAAGCATGGCTATTTATTTGTCAATTGTGAATAGTTAATTGTGAATTGTCATTGCGTTACTCATTACTCATCACTCATTCGTCCTTCGACCTATTCCGTTCTCAAACTCTTAACAGGGTTCGCCATCGCTGCTTTTACTGCCTGGTAACCCACCGTTAGCAAGGCGATCACTATTGCTGCTGACCCGGCTATCATAAAAATGATCCAACCAAAATGAACTTTGTATGCAAAGTTGTCCAGCCATTTATTCATAAAATACCATGCAACTGGGAAGGCAATAAACATTGCAATGACAATAAGTTTCACAAAACTTCCGGATAACATTGCTACAATTTGCGGCACTGATGCTCCAAGAGCTTTGCGGACACCGATCTCCTTCGTCCGCTGCGCCGCCGTAAACGTCGCCAGGCCAAACAAACCGAGACAGGAAATAAGTATGGCCAGGCAGGCGAAGTAGTTAGAAAGTTTGCTAACTATCGACTCACTTTTATATAGTTTGGAAAATTCAACGTCTGAGAATTGCCAGGTAAACGGAAACTTTGGGTTCATTGCAGCACACAATTTTCCAAGTCCGGCAAGCACCTCTTTTGTATTACCCGCTTTTGTACGAACAAGAATAGTTCCCCAAGTCCAGTTCTCATCCAATCGAAGAATTAACGGTTCAATCGACTGGTGCATCGAACTAAAATGAAAATCCTTCAAGACACCAATGATCTTGCCGGGATGATTTCCCCATACTACGGTTTGGCCAAGAGGATCACTAAAACCGATTTTATTGACCGCCGTTTCATTCAACATATAAGCGACGGAGTCGGTACCAAATTCTTTGGAAAAATCCCGTCCTTCTTTCAATTGTAGTTTCATTGTTTTTACAAAATCATATCCGACTACGCCATCCGCAAATGATACAGTAAGGTTTGGATCCATACCCGGCCAGCTTATGCTACCTGTGTGATGTTCAATGACCGTAGGCGAGTTCCTCATTTTTGATACGTTCAATACACCCGGGATTTCAGTTGCTTGTTGTTTAAACAACGCGTACTTGTTGGCAAGCTCTCCCTCAATAGGAATGTATAAAAGATTATCTCGATCATATCCAAGATTCTTGCTTTGGATATAATTCACCTGGCGATATGTGACGATCATACCCATGATGAGAATGATAGAAAGTGTAAACTGAAAAACAACTAACCCTCGTCTTAAGAAAATATTACCGGCACCAAACTTTAAACCGGTCTTTAAAACTCTCACTGGGTTTAACGACGACAGAAAAAGTGCAGGATAACTACCCGCCACAAAACCGGTAATGATCATTAACGCTACTATTGAAAGCCAAAACAATGGTTGCGTCAAAGGAACAGATAGTTTTTTCCCTGTTAGAATGTTAAACGCCGGCAGAAGAGCAGCAGATAAAACGATCGCGATCACGATGGAAAATAGAGTGAGCAATATCGCCTCACCGATAAACTGTTTGACGAGTGAAGAACGGGCTGCACCAACCACCTTTCGCAATCCAACTTCTTTCGCCCGTTTTGCGGATTGGGCTGTCGCCAGGTTCATAAAATTGATACAGGCAATAAGAAGTATAAAAACGGCTACAACCATGAACAGGTTCACGTATTCAATGCGGCCTCCGTCGATGTAACCGTTTTTAAATGAAGAGTGCAGATATTTTTCAGGATAAGGTTGAATGGCCAGTTCTGAGCGAAAGGAATTATCTTTTTGTTTATACCGGTAAATGAAATCTTTGATCTTTGATTCCACCTTTATAGCATCTGCATCTTTACGTAATTGTATAAATGTTGAAGGATCTGTATTGCCCCAATTGTGTACCCAGTTATTTTCTTTTACGAAATCATCCCAGGTTCTTAAGAAATCAAATTGTTGTGAAGAGTTATTCGGAATGTTTTCAAAAACGGCGGTGATTTTCAATTCATCTTTGTTTTCAAAACGGATCAATTGCCCGAATGCTTTTTCAGCACTGCCGAAGAAATTCTCAGCCATCCTCCTGGAAATAGCTATTCCACCGGGAGAGTTTAATGCGGCTTGCGCAGTTCCTTCTAAAAGCGGGTAACTAAACATGCTAAAGAAATCCGGACCCGCATACAATCCACCCATTTTATTCAATTTATTATTCGCTTCGAATGTGCTGAGTGTTCCGGGTGCCGAGGCATATTCAAAACCACTTGCATATTGTATCTCAGGTATTATTTTTTTTAGTTCTTCGGCAAGCAGACCCTGCGTGGGATAACTGGCATCAACCTTACCATCATAATAATTACGTTCATATACCTGGTACAGCAGCTTTCCATTTTTATGAAAGCCATCCACCTTTCGCTCATCCTGTATCCAAAGAAAAATAAGCAGGCTGCAGGTAAGACCCAGTGTGAGCCCCGAAATATTGATCACCGAAAAAGTCTTATTCCGGATAAGATTACGCCACGCTGTTTTAAGATAATTTCTCAACATATAAAAAGCTTTTATCTATACGCTGCAAGCGATAAGCTTATCTCTTGCAGCCTGTCGCTGGTCATTCCGTCCTTAAACTCTTTACCGGGTTCGCCATCGCTGCCTTTATTGACTGGACGCTCATAGTGATCAACGCAATGGCGATCACCAATACTCCCGCCAGGGCAAACATCCACCAGCCAATATTGATACGATAAGCAAAATTTTCCAGCCATTTATGAATGAAATAATACCCGGCGGGGATCGCAATCACAAAAGCAATTGAGATAAGAACGATAAATTCTCTTGAAATGAGAATCATGATGCTTGATACTGCTGCTCCCAATACCTTCCTGATGCCGATCTCTTTTGTGCGCTGCTCAATGGATAACATAACAAGCCCTAATAACCCAATACATGAAATGAAAATGAACAACCCTGATGCAATGCTGATGATCTGTTTCCACTTTGTTTCTGTTTGATAATTCTTTGCATTGATATCATCCATAAACTGGTAAGAGTACGGAAAGAAAGGCCATAAATTTTTGTATGCAGCTTGTAACGAAGCGAGAGCCTGGGGAACGTTTTTGGAGTCGATTTTTACCCATACCTGTCCATAAATATTGCTCGAGTCCATGGAAAACAATTCAGGAGTGATCTTTTCTTTTAATGAAGCGAAATGATAGTCTTTAACGACGCCAATGATCGTGGACGGCCTGTTTTTTTCATCCATAAAATGGATAATCTGTCCCACCGCAGTGCTTACTTTCCAGCCGGCTTCTTTTACGAAAGTTTCATTTACTATAACGGAGTTGTTAGAATCAGAAGGGTGATCAGGAGAAAAGTTTCTCCCTGCTATAATCGGGATCTTTAAAGTGGATAAATACTTATCATCGATTTTATTGAATTCGATCGTAAGATTTTTTCCATTCGCCTTTGCGCCTGAAATATTCCGACCACCATTTCGCGGGGCAATGCTTAAAATGCTTTTTTGACCTGCTAATTCATTTTCAAATAATGCCGGCAGCCTATTACTCATATTGCTATTGGGAAGATCAATTTTTACAAGATTGCTGCTATCGTACCCCAAATTTTTATGGAGCAGGTAATTAAGTTGGTAATTCAATGCAATAGTGCCGATGATCAGGAAAATAGCTAGCGCAAACTGCAATACGATCAATCCTTTGGTGAGAAGATTTTTTCCAAGCATTTTTTGCTTTCCATATAAAACTTTTACCGGCTGAAAAGCTGATAGAACAAGTGAGGGATAAATTCCTGCAATGAATGAAGTAATGATCAATAACAGAAAATAGCCGGCATATAAATAACTATCTGAAAGATAGGAGAGACTTAATTTTTTATTAGCCAGTTCATTGAACAAGGGAAGAATAGCGATTGTTAATATGATCGCTGCAGCGAATGCGACCAGGGAAACAAGGAAGGATTCTGCAAGAAACTGTCTGATCAACTGTGCCCTCGTGCCACCAACCACCTTGCGGATACCGATCTCTTTGCTCCTTTTTAAGGATTGTGCAACCGCAAGATTAATGAAATTGATGCAGGCAATGATCAAAATAAAAACAGCGATACACGTGAGAATGTAGGAGTATGTTGATTTACTTCCGTCTGCCAGGCCATTATCCGTGCCACCTTTTTTACCAAAATGAATATCGGTCAGAGGTTGAAGAGCCAGTTTTGCCTTAAATCTAATGCCTTGTTCCCTTTGCACTTTTTCAAGAAAATCCTTTGTGTTCTTGTCAAACAGTGCCTGCATCTTATTTTCGACCGTTGTGGTATTTGCCTGCGGTGAGAGCAATAGAAAAGTGTTCAGACTACCGCCAAACCAATCATTCGCTGTGAGGGTTCTTTGACTTTTTTCCTGGAGAAAGAACATGCCGGCTTTTATCGTGGAATTTTCAGGAGAGTTTTCGGCAATCGCGGTTACAAGATAATTTTCAAATCCAACATTTTTCTCGATCTGTAAGCTTTCACCAATTGCGTCTTCGGTACCAAAATATTTTTTTGCCGTCTCCCTGGAAAGCACAACAGCATGCATATCCTTTAGAGCAGTCCCTTTATTTCCTTCAACTAACGGGAAACTAAATACTTTAAAAAAATTATCGTCGACGAGCATGCCTTGTTCAGTAAGCACCTCATTATTTTTCTTTTTTATCGTCACTGTTACTCCATTGACACGGACATATTGCCGGATCTCAGGTATTTGCCGTGAAAACTCTTCACCGATGATATCGGTAGTAATGCCAATTGTTTGCGCAGGATTGTCTCCCTCCTGCAATGTTTGAATGACGCGAAATATTTGTGCTTTATTTTTATGAAACTGATCGTAGCTCAATTCATCTTTTGTATAAAGAAAGATGAGCATGCACACAGTGAGGCCAATGCCCAAACCAAGGATCTTTATTAGAGAGAAAGTTTTGTTTCTCCAGAGATTCCTAAAAGCAGTTTTGAAATAGTTCCTGATCATTTTTAAAAAGCTTTTAGCTGTACACTGCAAGCCGTAAGCTATCGCTTGCAGCTTGTAGCTTATTATTCTGTTCGTAATGACTTCACCGGGTTCGCCACCGCGGCCCTGATCGATTGCACACTTATCGTAAGAATTGCAATAAGCAACGCCAATGCTCCCGCAATAACAAAGACCCACCAGCCAATATTGATCCTGTAAGCAAAAACTTCCAGCCATTTATGTATCATATACCAGGCAACAGGCGTTGCAACGAATGCAGCAATGACAACCGGTTTCACAAATTCTTTTACTAATCCTGCGGTGATGCTCAGCACATCAGCACCGAGTACTTTCCTGATACCTATTTCCCTGACGCGTTGCTGAATAGAATAGAGCGATAAACCCAATACCCCGAGGCAGGCAATGAGGATCGCAAGCAATGAGAAATAACTAAAGATCGTTCCCAAACGTCTTTCGCTGTTGTACATGGCATTCAGGTCATCATCGAGGAAACTGTATTCAAAGGATTGCTTCGGGTAGAATTCAGTGAACTTTCCCTGGACGATAGCAGTCGATCTTGCAACATCACTTTGGTTAAACCGTACATAGAGA
>AR_comb_assmDRAFT_10187948_pt1 | contig 11408 bp, 11 predicted proteins | sample ArasoioldDNA_FD_10543 | JGI IMG/M metagenome (IMG submission 10543) | reverse complement strand
GTTGAACGCGACGCTAGATCTCCAGCGGCCAGCCGATTTGTATGCCGACGCGCGCAGCCTCGCGCACCGCGTCCGGATCGCCATTCACCAGATACGGATGCTCGCAGGCGCCGAGGTGGGGCAGGTCGGAAGCGCTGTTGGCGTATGCAGTAATCGGCACATCGGCGTGCCGCTTGCGAAGCCCGAGCACGCATTGGAGCTTTTCCTCGCCGCGGCGATTCGGTGTCAGGAGCTCGCCGTTGAGAACCATACCGTCCCAGCGCACGGCGGTGCAGATCGTTTCATTGAAGCCCAGGGCGCGCGCTATGGCGGGCACATAGAGGTCCGGGCTCGCTGACATCAGCACGAGATAGTCACCCCGCGCGCGGTGGCCTGCGACCTGTTTCAGGCCTTGCGCGTACATTCCCGTGCGCACCAGGTGTGGCACGAACTTGTCGTTCCACCTGGCGATCTCTGCGCGGGTAGTTCCAGCGAGTGCCGCAGTGATCAGGGTCTGTTTCAGTTCGCCACGCTCGCGCCCCTTGAACGCGTAGTGCAGCAGGGCGCCCGGTAGGGCGATGAGCAGACGCAGGAGCCGCACCGGTGCACGCAGGCAAAAGCCGAGCAAGTACGGCATCAACGTGTCGCGGCGGGTGACCGTGCCGTCGAGATCGAACAGCGCGATTCGCCTGACGCGCGTGTCCGAGACCATGGCTGCGCTGCTCAAGGGCTGAATCGCGCGGGCATGTCGGATGATCTCGCGATCATGCTGCGCGTTCGCCCGCGGCCAGCTGTCGCAACACGTAGTGCAGAATCCCACCATGCCGGAAGTATTCGCGCTCTTTCGGCGTATCGATGCGCACTCGTGCAGTAAAGCGTATCGGCTTCCCGGAAGCGGGCTTGGCCGTCACGGTCACGCTCTGTGCCTTGCCGCCTTCGAGCCCTTCGATCGTGTAGATCTCCTTGCCGGTCAGCCCCAACGACTGAGCATTTTCACCCTCGCGGAATTGCAGGGGCAGCACGCCCATGCCGATGAGGTTCGAGCGGTGGATCCGCTCGAAGCTCTCCGCGATCACGGCCCGCACGCCAAGCAACATGGTGCCTTTCGCGGCCCAATCCCGCGAAGAGCCAGTGCCGTACTCCTTGCCAGCAATGATGATGAGCGAGGTACTGCTCTGCTTGTAGCGCATGGCTGCATCGTAAATGCTCATTTGCTCGCCGGAGGGAATGTGCAGCGTCAAGCCACCTTCGGTTCGAGGCAGCAGCAGATTGCGCAGCCGGATGTTGGCGAATGTCCCCCGCATCATCACTTCGTGGTTGCCGCGGCGTGAACCGTAGGAGTTAAAGTCTACTGGCTTGACGCCAAGGCTCATGAGGTACTGCGCGGCCGGGCTCGTCTTGGCGATGTTGCCCGCCGGCGAAATGTGGTCCGTCGTTACAGAGTCACCGAGCAGCGCCAGGACGTAGGCATCGCTGATGTCGCGCACACTCTTCGGTGTCATGTCCATGCCATCGAAGTACGGAGGATTCTTCACGTAGGTCGAGTTGGCGTCCCAGGCGTAAATCTTCCCCTTCGGCACGCGAATCCCGTTCCAATGCTCGTCGCCCGCGAAAACGCTCGCGTAGCTCTTGCGGAACATCGCCGAGTCGACTGCATGCCGAATGGTGTCGTGCACTTCGCGATCACCCGGCCAGATGTCCTTGAGATATACGGGCCTGCCGTCCGTGCCGTTGCCGAGTGGCTCGTTATTCAGATCGAGATCGAGCGATCCTGCCAGTGCATACGCCACTACCAGGGGCGGTGAGGCGAGAAAATTCATGCGGACTTCGGGATGTACGCGTCCCTCGAAATTGCGGTTACCCGATAGCACGGCGCATCCGACGATGTCGCCAGCCTTCACCGCTGCTGAAATCTCCGGGCGGAGGGGACCCGAATTGCCGATGCAGGTCGTGCATCCATAGCCCACGGTAAAAAATCCAACCGCACCAAGATCGTCGATCAGGTTGGCTTTGGTGAGGTAGTCAGTCACCACTCGCGAGCCGGGGGCGAGACTTGTCTTCACCCACGGTTTCGCCTTCAAGCCGCGCTGACGCGCATTGCGGGCGAGCAGCCCGGCCCCGACCATGACGACGGGATTCGACGTGTTAGTGCAGCTGGTTATGGCCGCGATCAGCACGGCGCCATCCCGCAGCTCAAAGGACTGGCCGTCCATCGTTACTGGGGCGGCCCCGCGGGCTGTTGGATTCTTCTGCGCACGCTCTTCGGCCATCTTCTTCACACTTTGCCGGTAAACACTCTTCGCGTTACGCAACGGCACGCGGTCCTGGGGGCGACGCGGGCCGGCAAGGCTCGGCTCGACCGTGTCGAGATCGAGGTGCAGCACGTCGGTGTACTGCGCAGCCGGTTGGCCATCGGCGCGCCACAACCCTTGTGCCTTGGCATAGGCGCCGACCAGCTCAATGTGTTCCTGGGGCCGGCCCGAGAGCTCGAGATAGCGCAGCGTCTCCTGGTCGATCGGGAAGATTGCGCAGGTGCTGCCAAATTCGGGCGACATGTTGGCAATCGTAGCGCGATCCGCGAGCGGCAGATGGCTGAGGCCGTCGCCGAAGAACTCCACGAACTTGTCGACGACACCCTTCGCACGGAGCATCTCAGTGACCGTCAACACCAGGTCGGTCGCCGTCGCGCCGGGCTTGAGGCTTCCCGTGAGCTGAAAGCCGATGACCTGCGGAATCAGCATCGTCACTGGCTGTCCGAGCATGGCTGCTTCTGCCTCGATGCCGCCGACGCCCCAGCCAAGCACGCCGAGTCCGTTCACCATCGTCGTGTGCGAGTCGGTGCCGACCAGGGTGTCCGGAAACGCGTAGCGCACGCCATCGCGCTCCTCGTCGAACACGACACGCGCCAGGTACTCGAGGTTAACCTGGTGAACAATGCCGGTGTTGGGTGGAACGACTTTGAAATTGCGAAACGCGGTCTGGCCCCAGCGCAGAAACGCGTAGCGCTCTCCGTTGCGCTGAAACTCGATCAGGTTGTTGAGCGAGAGAGCCTTGGCGCTGCCGTACTCATCGACCTGCACGGAGTGATCGATAACCAGCTCAGCGGGCGCAAGCGGATTGATCTCTTCCGGGTCTCCGCCGAGCTTCACCATGGCTTCGCGCATCGCGGCGAGATCCACAATAGCGGGCACGCCGGTGAAGTCCTGCATGATCACGCGACTCGGCGTGAAGGAGATCTCGTAGCTCGGTTGTGCCTTCGGATCCCATTTGAGCAACGCCTCGATATCGGCGCGGGTGACGCTCACACCGTCCTCGAAGCGCAGCAGATTCTCGAGAAGAATCTTGAGCGAAAATGGCAGACGTTCGAGGTGCTGTCCCTTGAGAGCGGCGAGGCTCCTGATTTCGTAGGAACGCTCGCCAACTCGCAGTTGGAACCGCGTCTTGAAGCTGTCGCTCATGGTGCCTCCGGGAGCGCCCCGCAAGGGGCGAAGAGGTTGCGAATTATATCGACATTCCCCGTACCGGCGCATCGCTCCTGGCAGATACGCCGGGCGCCACGTACTCGATCGCTGCACCGCCAAGACAGGTATCCCCGTCGTAGAAGACCGCGAACTGGCCCGGTGTTACGGCACGCTGAGGTGTTCGCAGCGCGACCTCTGCGCGGTGCTGGTTCCACACGAGCGTGCATGCCTGGTCTGCCTGTCGATAGCGCACGCGCACACTACAGGTGAGAGTTCGTGCGGCGGGCACAGGCGCCAGCCAGTGCAGCGGGCCGGTGCGAAACGAATCATTGAGCAGCAACGGGTGCTCGCGACCCTGCACGACGATGAGAACGTTGCGTTCATGATCCTTCGCCGCGACGTACCACGGTTCCTCGGACACTCCCGACACACCGCCGATGCCGATGCCGTGGCGCTGGCCGAGTGTGTAGTACATGAGACCCTGGTGGCGCCCGATGATTACTCCATCGGCGGACTCGATGCTGCCTGGCTCGGCGGGCAGGTATCGGGCCAGGAACGACTGGAAAGGCCGCTCACCGATGAAGCAGATGCCGGTGCTGTCCTTCTTGTCGAACACCGGCAGAGCTGCATGCCGCGCCTGCCGCCGCACCTCCTGTTTCGTGAGTTCGCCGATCGGGAAGAGGACCATTGGCAGCACGGCAGGATCGATGCTGTGTAAGAAGTAGCTCTGGTCCTTGGCCGAATCGGCACCCTTCAGGAGTCTGTAGCCGGACCCAGTCTGCGCGATTCGCGCATAGTGGCCCGTCGCGAATCGCTCAGCGCCAAGACGTTTGGCGTATTCGACGCAGGCACCAAACTTGATCTGCCGATTGCACAGCACGTCGGGGTTTGGGGTGCGACCGAGGCGATGCTCCGCCAGGAAGTGTTCGAACACTTCGGTGCGGTACTCAGCCGCGAAGCTGACCTTGTGCAGCGGGATTTCAAGCGCCTCACACACCCGCCGCGCGTCCTGGAAGTCCTGCGCGCTGGTACAGTAGCCATCGTCATCTTCCTCCCAGTTGCTCATGAACAGACCCTGTACCTGGTGGCCTTGCTCCAGCAACAACAGGGCGGCGACGGCTGAATCTACGCCGCCGGACATGGCAACGACTATCAAGGGGCGATTGGAGCTCACGCCGTCATTATAGAAGGCGCATTACCGTCACGGCGCCGTCCCTACAGAACGGCGGCCCGCGCCTCGACCTGTTCGAACGGCAGGTGAGTCAAGAGCCCGAGGGAGAAGCGAGTGCCTGCAAGGTAGTCATCCACGCAGCGCAGGACCATCGGTGACCGCAGCTTTCCTTCGTGCCCGAGCAGCTGATCACGCGTGAGCCAATGAACACGCAGGATTGCGGGGTCGAGTCGGCGCCGGAAATCGTGATTGCAGGCGATACCGCTATAGGCGACACGGAGGAAGGATCTTCCGTTGGCGGGATTCTTCCAGAGATAAATCCCCACGATCGCCTTTGGTTGAAACTCCCACGCGGTCTCTTCGAGAGTCTCGCGCACCACGGCGTCGAGCAGGTCTTCGCCTTCTTCGACATGACCTGCTGGTTGATTGAAGACGAGGCGGCGCGCAACGCGTTCCTCGACTATGAGAAAGCGTCCCTGCTGTTCAACCACCGCCGCGACGGTGAGTTCAGGCTTCCAGCTCATTCCGGGGCAATCATCGCGCAACCGGGCGGGGTTGCTCAACCGCGCATCATTCGAATCTCGGGCTCCGGCTCGCTGGCGCGCCAAATGTCATCGAAATAGCTGAGGTATTTGCGCGCGATGGCGGTGTCATTGAGCTCTGCCATGCCGTCCCAGCGGCTCGCCTCCAGGCGATAGACGAGCGCCCGGTCATCCGCGATCAGGAACGCCGCAGCATTGTTGCGGTAATCGACGTGCACATTGCGCAGGTCGATGTAGGTCGTGAGCCGGCGTCCCATGGCGAGGAAACGGTTGCCTTCACGAATGGTCCGCGAGGGTTCCGAGATCAGCACACGCACACGGGCGTAACCGCGTGCCAGCACCAGGCGCTTGACCACTTCGAGAAAAGCGTGCTGGTCGTAAAGCTGGGGCTCGAGGTCAGGGGTATAGATGCTGAGATTGCGTCGTGCGGTCGAGGCGACCTCCACCACTGCATCACGGACTTCGTCGAGCGAAGTCAGGATGCTGCGTGAGTTACTACCCTCGATCGTGCTGGTCATCTTACTGGGTGAGCTTGAGGTTCATGCGCTGGTGAGGAATACCGACTTCGTCGAATGCGGGTCCCTGTGCGACGAAACCGTGACGCAGGTAGAACTGGAGAGCGTGGACCTGCGCATGCAGGTATACCGATTCGAGTCCTTGACGGCGCGCTTGCTCCACGAGCCACTCCAGAAGTCCTTCCCCGACGCCCAGTCCACGATACTCCTTCAGGACCGCGAGGCGGCCAATCTTACCGGTGGGTTCCAGACGCCCCGTGCCAACTGCGTCACGTTTCCCTGTCAGGGCAAGGGCATGCACACAAGTCAGATCAGCGGTGTCCCACTCATCCTGCTCGGGAACCTGCTGCTCAGCGATAAAAACGGCACGTCGGACGCGCTGCAACGCCTCCCGGTGTTGCAGCCATGTTGCCGGGACAATCGTGAAATTTGTGTCGATGAATCCTCGGTAACCCTAAATTTCGCGTGCCAGCTGCGTCGCGAGGCCAAGGTAGCGCTCCGGTGTCAATTCGAGCAAACGTCGCCGCGCATCCTCGGGCAATTCAAGCGTCGCAATGAAAGCGAGCAACTGCTCTCGATCTACGGCGCGTCCACGCGAAAACTCCTTGAGCCGTTCGTACCCTTCAGGGATTCCAGAGGCGCGCATCGCGGTCTGCACGGCCTCGGTGAGCACCTCCCAGGCGTTCTCGATGTCGTCCGCCAGTCTTTGTGCGTCGACTTCCAGTCGAGCCAGGCCACGCTGTATTGCATGCACCGCCAGCAGGGAGTGTCCGAGAGCCACACCGATATTACGCAGGACCGTCGAATCGGTGAGGTCGCGCTGCCAGCGGGACACGGGGAGCTTCTCTGCGAAATGACGCAGCAGCGCGTTGGCAACACCCAGGTTGCCTTCGGCGTTCTCAAAGTCGATCGGATTCACCTTGTGGGGCATGGTCGAAGATCCGACTTCCCTGGCCAGGACCTTCTGCCGGAAATAGCCGAGCGAAATGTAGCCCCAAAGATCACGACACAGGTCAATGAGAACCGTGTTGTGACGCGCCAACGCATCACAGTATTCCGCGATCCAGTCATGGGGCTCGATCTGCGTCGAGTAGGCATTCCATTCCAGGTCCAACGACTCGACCAGGCTGCGGCTCAGCTTCAGCCAATCGAGTTGCGGAAGGCCCGCGACGTGGGCATTGAAGTTGCCCACCGCGCCGTTGAACTTGCCAAGCACGCGCACTTCCATCCACCCGGTCTGCTGCCGGTCGAGACGAGCCACATAGTTGGCCAATTCCTTCCCGACGGTCGTGGGACTCGCGGGTTGTCCATGAGTACGCGCCAGCATCGGAATGGCCGCGTATTCGTGCGCGAGCTCGCGAAGGCGTTCGGTGAGCTTCGACATCGCCGGGAGCAGCTCACGGGCACGCGCATCACGCAGCATCGAAGCGTAGGAGAGATTATTGATGTCCTCCGAAGTACACCCGAAGTGCACAAATTCCAGTTGAGCGGGTGTCGCGCCGGCGCGCTTGAGGCGCTCGCGCACGTAATACTCGACGGCTTTGACGTCGTGATTGATGCGCTTCTCGATATGCTTTACAGCATCCGGATCGACGTGCGCCGGATCCGCTGCCAGACTTTGAGCTTCTGCTTGCACGGCCGCAGAAACACCCTGCAAGGCAGGTACGCGCGCATCGGCACACAGCCGTTGCCACCACATCGCTTCGATCCGAACGCGCTGGCGAATCAGACCGGCTTCGCTACACAGCGCATGCAGCCCTGGAAGTTGCGCCGCATAGCGGCCATCGACAGGTGAAAGCGCCTCGAGCTCGGGTGGGGTCATGCCGGTATCCGGCGCAAGTGCTAGGATGCAGCATCATACCGCAAGTGCTGCAGACGGCCTTCACCGCGTGCGTTCATCCGCTTGCGCGGCAGCACGTTCGGACATCGAGGTCCCCGCATGTCGGAGAAAGTCAGAATCGAGCGTGACAGTATGGGCGAGCTGCGAGTTCCGGCCGATGCGCTCTGGGGCGCGCAGACACAACGCGCCGTACAGAACTTTCCATTGAGCGGTCTGAGGATGCCGCGCGCATTCATTCGCGCGCTCGGCCTGATCAAGGAAGCGGCAGCGGTGGCAAATCAGGAACTGGGCGAGCTCGATTCTGCACTCGCCACGGCTATCAGCCAGGCGGCTCGGGAAGTCGCGGAGGGTCGCCATGACTCCCAGTTCCCGATCGATGTGTTTCAAACCGGCTCGGGCACGAGTTCGAACATGAATGCCAACGAGGTGATCGCACATTTGGCCGGTGCCGGTGCCCGGCGCGCGGTTCACCCCAACGATCACGTCAACATGGGCCAAAGCAGCAACGACGTGATACCCACTGCGATTCACGTCAGCGCCGCACTCGAGCTTGAAGAAAAGCTCCTGCCGGCGCTTCGCCATTTGCACGCAACGCTGGATCGCAAGGCTGTCGAGCTTGCCGAGGTGGTAAAGACCGGGCGCACGCATCTCATGGATGCGATGCCGGTGACGTTGGGGCAGGAACTTGGCGGCTGGCGCTCACAGATCAGCAACGACATCGCGCGCCTCGAAGCCGTGAAACCGCGTCTGCTGGCGCTAGCGCAGGGCGGCACTGCCGTCGGCACCGGGATTAATGCGCACCCGAAGTTCGGCGAGCGCTTCGCTGCGACATTGGCGAAGAGGACGGGACTGGCATTTACGGCCAGCCGGGACTACTTCGAAGCGCTCAGTTCCCAGGACACCGCCGTGGAGCTATCGGGTCAGCTCAAGGTGCTCGCAGTAAGCCTCACGAAGATCGCCAACGATCTGCGCTGGATGAACAGCGGGCCGCTCGCCGGGATCGGTGAGATTGCGCTGCCAGCGCTTCAGCCCGGTAGCAGCATCATGCCGGGCAAGGTGAATCCCGTGATTCCGGAGGCCGTCGCAATGATCGCAGCGCAGGTCATTGGCAATGACCTCACGATCACGGTGGGCGGCCAGGCGGGGAGTTTTCAGCTCAACGTGATGCTGCCCGTGATCGCACACAATTTGTTGCAAAGCCTGCAGCTGCTCGCGAACGCGGCGCGAGCACTCGCTGACGATGCGATCGCGGGATTCACGGTCAATCAGGATCGGATCGCCGAGGCCCTGGATCGAAATCCAATTCTCGTCACGGCTCTCAATCCGGTCATCGGTTATGAGAAGGGCGCAGCGATTGCGAAGAAGGCCTACGCAGAGGGCAAACCGATTCGCGAGATCGCTCAGCAGATGACGGACCTGAGCGCGGAAGAGCTAAAGACGCTGCTCGATCCCCGCGACCTTACTCGCGGCGGCATCAAGGGAGGCGGGGGCGGCGGCGGATGAGTCGACCGATGAGGACTGGGGGGGATGCCCAGCCGGCGAGTGATGACATTCTGCGCCAGCGCATTCGTGCTCGGCTGGCTGGTACGGGCCCGGGCACTCAGTCACGTGATCCGTGGCTTGCCGGGCTGCCGCCGGAACTCACCACGCACTTTCACCACCTGATTCCTGCCAAGCCGATGCCTGCTGCGGTGTTGGTGCCGATCGTTGATCGCGCCGATGGCCTGACGGTGCTCTTGACGCAACGTGCGGCAGATCTCAAGCATCATGCGGGGCAGATCAGTTTTCCCGGCGGACGTCTGGAGCCGAGCGATGCCGATGCACTTGAGGCCGCACTGCGAGAAACGCAAGAGGAAATCGGACTCGCGCGTGCCTTCGTCGAAGTCGTCGGGTATCTCCCCGATCACCTCATCATCAGCGGCTATAGGGTGACGCCAGTGGTCGGCTTCGTGCGCCCAGGGTTCGAGCTCAGGCTCGACACGACCGAGGTGACGGAAGCCTTCGAGGTTCCGCTGCGCTTCGTGCTCGATCCCACCCACCACAAAGCACGCCGACGCCAATTGGGCGAGGGCGAGATCGAGGTCTATGACATTCCGTACGGCGAACGCAACATCTGGGGCGCGACCGCCGGGATGCTGATGACGCTCTATCGGCTGCTCAACGAATGATCGAACGTCGGCTGAGAAAGATCGATGAGCTGCTTGAGGTCATGGCGCGTCTGCGCTCGCGTGAGGGCGGCTGTCCTTGGGATCTGGAACAGACTTTCAAAACCATCGCTCCCTACACCATTGAGGAAGCCTATGAAGTGGCCGACGCCATCGAGCGCGGCAATTCAGAGGGCCTTTGCGACGAGCTCGGCGACTTGCTGTTCCAGGTTGTTTTTCACGCCCGCATGGCCGAGGAGCGCGGCTGGTTCGAGTTCGGGGACGTCGTCGGTGCGATCTGTGACAAGATGACGCGCCGTCACCCGCACGTGTTTGGTGGTGAACGCATAGCGAGTTCTGCAGACCAGTCCCGCGCCTGGGAAGAGCATAAGAAGCGCGAGCGGGGAACCAGCGAAGCCGCAAGCGTACTCGACGGTGTTCCAGTTGGGCTGCCGGCGTTGACCCGCGCCGCCAAGGTCGGCCAGCGGGCCGCCAGCGTTGGTTTTGACTGGGTGGATTGGCGCGGTGCCCGCGCCAAGATCGACGAAGAGCTGGCCGAGCTTGAGGCCGTCGAGCGTTCTCCGGACCGCGCGCCTGAGCTTCACGCTGAGCTCGGGGATGTATTGCTCGCTGTTGTCAACCTCGCACGCCACCTGGGTGTCGATGCGGAATCCGCGCTGCGCGCGAGCAACTGCCGATTTGAACGCCGGTTCCGGCACCTCGAAGAACGTGTTCGTGCCAGTGGACGGGAGCTGCGGGACATCAGTGCACCGGAGTTCGACCTGCTGTGGAACGAGGCGAAAACAGCAGTAAATCGAGACTGAAATCACGTTCCTAGCGGCCCCGAAACGGGTTCAGTCCTCATTCAGAGTGCCTGTCTTAGCTTGGCTCCCACGCTCGACGATGACGGGATGACGCCGTCCGAGCGCAAAGGAGCCTGACATGTTTACTCGAGTGATGACCTGCGCTGTGCTGGCCTCAGTGCTGGCTGCACCTGCAGCGCTTGCGGATCCGAAGCACTATGGCCCGCCGCGCGGCGCAAACTCTGGCTACGACTACGCGCGCGTGGTCCATGTAGAGCCCATCATGCGCCAGGTGCGGGTGGACGTTCCCCGGCGCGAATGCTGGACCGAGACACGTTATGACGAACCAGCGCCGAGTTCCTCGAGTCTCGCGGTCCCCACGATTGTTGGCGGTTTGATCGGCGGTGTCATTGGCCACCAGTTCGGCAGCGGGCGCGGCAAAAGCGTCGCGACGGTCGCGGGTGCAGCGGTCGGTTCGGCACTAGGTCACCAGGTGGGCGCCCAACGCCAGTCGCAATATGCGTATTCGCAGCCGCAGCCCTACCAGGTGGAACGCTGCGACCAGCGTATCGAGCAGACCTACGAGGAACGTATCGACGGCTATCAGGTCGAGTACGAGTACTGGGGCCAGCGTTACTTCACACGCCTGCCCTACGATCCAGGCGAGCGCCTGCGAGTGCAAGTTGCGGTTCGGCCGGCCTAGAGCCTCAACGAACAGGCGGGCGGAGACTCCGCCCGCCTTGGCGCTTACGCGAAGTGCGCGCGCGCACTACACTTTCAGGGCACTCGTTCCGTGACCCTACTGCGAGATCGAATGTGAGGAACCAACCTGTACCGACACTTGCCCTAGTGCTGGCCGGCAGCCTGATTTCCGGGGCCGCCTCGGCGCACGGGCAGGGCGTGGTGCCGCCGACAGAGGACGCCCGACCCGCGCAAGTGCGCGGCCAGGGCGG